>Ga0307296_10001717_pt1 | contig 11071 bp, 10 predicted proteins | sample ER_DNA_153_FD_194467 | JGI IMG/M metagenome (GOLD analysis project Ga0307296, IMG submission 194467) | Bulk soil microbial communities from the East River watershed near Crested Butte, Colorado, United States - ER_DNA_153 | ecosystem: Environmental > Terrestrial > Soil > Floodplain | place... | reverse complement strand
AAGCCTTCGGAGGTGGGCGGTACTGGGCTCGAACCAGTGACCCCCAGCTTGTCGAGCTGGTGCTCTCCCAACTGAGCTAACCGCCCAAGAGCAGCTCGCCCATGCTAGCGCACGCCGGGCGGGCTGTTCTGCCGGGCGACCTCTTAGCGGCGGCGGGCGACGCGGCGACTCGTGCGTCGCGCGACCCTGCGGGATCCCATCATCGCGAACCTCCTCCCGTGGCGGCTCCGGCCGGGACGGCGCCCTGCTCCATCTCATGGAGCTCGGCGGCGTCGGCGGCCGAGACCAGCCCGATCTCGATCAGGTCGAGCGGGCTGATGAACCCGTCGCTGATGCGGAATCCGCCCGCGCGCGCGATCGCGTCACGCAGCGGGACCGCCCAGTGATGCTCGATCAGGAGGAGTGCTGCGGCCGAGTCGTTCGGGATCTCCTCGAGCACGTCCCAGGTGTCTTCGTCCGACGAGATCGGATAAAGACCCTCCGCCCCAGCCTCTGCACCGGCCTCGGCGCCCGCCACCATGCCCTCTTCGCCCTCGATGCCGAGGCCGATCAGAGCGCCGACCTTGCTGCCGAGCTCGATCGCCTCGTCCTTCGTGAGGTTGCTCAGGTGCGCGACCTCGATCTCTCCCTCGGCGTCCTTGTGGACGGCGAGAGCGTCGATCACGCGCACCGTGTCGCTTTCCCGGAGCTTCTCGAGCTCCTTGATGATCTCACCGTCGAACTGGGGGTGACTGAACCCCAGGACGATGAGTTGAACCGGTCCGATTGCCATGTCCTCTCCTTCCGCTGTCGCCGCTAGCTTCGGCGGCGCGAGAGGTCGGCGCATCGTTCGATTGGGATGATCGATCAGGGGCCGCGAACGACCGTGACCATCTCGTCGACAGCCCACTCCCTGGCGAAGTCCTCGCGTCCGGGCACGCGCAGCGTCGCGCGCACGGTCGTGTCGGTCCGATCGATGTCGCGTACGACGGTCGCCTCGACCTGCTCGTCCTGCTCCGGAAGGTCGATCAGGACGACGTCGCCGATCCCCAGTCGCTGTGCCGCAAACTCGATCACAGCAGCAGAGTCTAGAGCCGGTTTGTGGTCGCGGCAGGACGGTGGCCGCCGAGGCGGAACGTAACCTTCGTGGCGGTGAACCAGCGCTCCCAAGCGCCGTGGGCGCGTCCGGATGTGCGCATCGGTGCCGTGATCGCGATCGCACTGGCGGTCGCGTTCGTCGTCTGGCTGCTGGTTCGCGGCGGCGACTCGAACGGCTCGGGCGCCAAGACGACGACCGTCGATGAGATCACGGCCGTGGCCGTCACTCCCGACCGGCTCAGGGAGCTCTCGGTCGAGGAAGGCCACCCGATCTACTGGGCAGGCCCACAGGCGGGTCGCACCTACGAGCTGACGCGAACCTCGGACGACAAGATCTTCGTCCGCTACCTGCCGAAGGGCGTTGCGGTCGGCAGCGGCCAGGCGGACTTCACGATCGTCGGCACGTACCCAGTCGCGGATGCCTACGGCGTGCAGCAGAGCCTCGCGAAGAAGTCGGGCGAGAGCTCGTTCTCGGCGCCGCGCAAGGGGCTCGCCGTCTACAGCACCAGCCAGCCGACCAACGTCTACCTCGCCTACCCCGGCTCCGACGTGCAGATCGAGGTGTTCGACCCGTCGGCGGAGCGGGCACGCTCGCTGATCACCTCGGGCCGGGTCGGCCCGGTCCGCTAGCTGACAGCGCTGCTCGTCTCCTGGCTCGCGTTCCCGCTGCTCCTCGCGGCGCTCTCGCTCGGCTGCGGGAGCCTGCTCGAGCTCGCTTCCGGGGCTCGCCTGCCGCGCCCGCTCCTCGTCCCGGCCGGCTTCACAGTCGTGATCCTCGCCGCGGAGTTCGCGACCCTGACCGACGCGACCGCCGAGCTCGCCGGCCCGCTCGTCGTCGCGCTCGCGCTCGCGGGCCTGCTGCTCTCGCCCCCGTGGCGCTCGGCGCCTGAGCCGTGGTCGCTCGGAGCGGCCGCGGGTGTCTTCGCCGTCTTCGCCGCGCCGTTCGTGCTCTCGGGCCGCGCGACGTTCGGCGGCTACATCAAGCTCGACGACACCGCCACCTACTTGGCGATGACCGACCGCGTGATGGAGCACGCGCGCAGCCTCGCCGGGCTCGCGCCCTCCACCTACGAGGCGACCCTGGCGACCACGCTTGCGATCGGGTACCCGACCGGGAGCCTGATGCCGCTCGGGCTCGGCCACCAGCTCCTCTCCTACGACAGCATCTGGCTCTACCAGCCGTACCTGGCCTTCCTCGCCGCGCTGCTCGCGTTCACGCTCTACGCGCTGCTCGAGCGGGCGATCCCTTCCCGGCCGCTGCGGGCGGTGGCCGCGTTCCTCGCAGCCCAGCCCGCGATCCTGTTCGGGTACGCCCTCTGGGGCGGGATCAAGGAGCTCGGCGCCGCGCTGCTGCTGGCGCTGATCGCGGCCCTCGTACCGTGGACGCTCGAGCGGGGACGCGGCCCGCGAGCCGCGCTGCCGCTCGCGGCGGCCTGCGCGACCCTCGTCTGCGTGCTGAGCCTTCCGGGCGCGGTCTGGCTCGTGCCGCCGCTCCTGGTCGCCGGGATCGTCGTCTTCCGCCGCCCGTCGCGGCCGCTCCTGGTGCGGGCAGGCGCCTTCGTGGTCGCGCTGGCCGTGCTCGCTGTCCCGGCCTTCGTCGCCGCGGTGCAATGGCTGCCGCGGATCGGGGACTTCGGCAAGGAGACGAACCTCGGCAACCTGCTCGGGCCGCTCAGCTTCTGGCAGCTGTTCGGGATCTGGCCCGTCGGCGACTTCCGCATCCACCCGCACGACTCGGCCCCGGCCTACGTGCTGATCGCGCTCGTCGCAGTGGCCGGCGCGGCAGGCGTCTGGTGGGCCTGGAAGCGGGCGGCCTGGGGGCTCGTCGTCTACATCGTGACCGCGGTGCTCGGCTGCCTCGTCTTCGTCGGGGTCAGCTCGCCGTGGGTCGGCGGCAAGACTCTGGCGATGGCCTCGCCGGCGCTGCTGGCCGCGGCGTTCGCCGGGTGCGCGGCGGTGCTCGCTCGCGGCCGCGTCGTCGAGGCGACGGTGGTGGCTCTCGCGTTCGCGGGCGGCGTGCTCTGGTCGAACGCTCTCCAGTACCACGACGTCTGGCTCGCCCCGCGCGGGCAGCTGCACGAGCTCGAGACGATCGGCCACGAGTTCGCGGGTCAGGGGCCCGCCCTGATGACGACCTACGAGCCGTACGGCGTGCGCCACTTCCTGCGCCGTCTCGACCCCGAGGGCGCATCCGAGCTGAGGAGGCGCTTCGACTACCTCACCGACGGCACGACGCTCGACAAGGGCGAGTCGGCCGACATCGACCGCATCCGGCTCGACCAGGTGCTCGTCTACCGGACGCTGGTGCTTCGGCGCGGCCCGGCTGCGAGCAGGCCGCCGTCGATCTACCACCTCGCCTGGAGCGGCCGCTTCTACGAGGTCTGGCAGCGCCCGCAGGCGCCGCGGCGCACGATCCTCCAGCACCTTCCGCTCGGCAGCACGACCCAGGCGGCGGCCGTGCCGCGCTGCGGAGACGTCCTGCGGCTGAAGCGCCTACCGGCCACGACGCTGGCAAGGGCGACGCGACCCGAGGCGATCTGGCTCGGCGCCCCGCCGCTGAGCGGCTCGACGACGCAGAGCGTCACCATCCCGGTCGACGGGATCTACACGGCCTGGATCGGCGGCGACTGGTTCGGGGTCGCCTCGGTCTCGATCGACGGCCGCACCGTCGGCTCGGTGCGCGAGGAGATCAGCTGGCCGGGGCTCTTCACCGAGCTCGGTTCGACCCCACTCTCGGCCGGCCCGCACCTCGTCACGATCCGCTACCAGCCCGGCGGTCTTCATCCCGGCAGCGGCGGCACGCCCTTCTCGTTCGGGCCTGTCGCGCTGAGCCGCGTGGACGAGCGCGAGCCGGTCTCCAGGGTCTCGCCCGACCGGGCGAGCTCGCTCTGCGGCAAGCCCTGGGACTGGGTCGAGGCGATCCGCTAGAAGAGCTCGGGGCACGACGGCTGCCGGGCGGTCCGGAACAGCTCGTCGGCCCGCTCGACGCCGCCCGCCTTCAGCTCCTCGACGCGGCCGGCTCGCAGCAGCTGGTCGAAGGTGAAGCCGCCGAGGTAGACGGAGCCGAGCTCCGACACGCCCAGGCGCAGGTCGCCCTCGGCCGTAGTGCGGTCGACAGCCCCCTCGCCAACGCGCCAGCGCCCTTGGTTCCAAGGACAGAACTCGTCGTGGAGGTCGAGCACGATTCCTCCGTCCCCCAGCTGGCGCGGGCTCAGCGCGGCGCCGACGTCGACGAGCCGCACCCACAGCGCCTCCAGCGCCGCGTACCGCATCCGGCGCGGCTCGCGCAGCCAGAGGAAGAGCGGGTGATCAAGCGGCAGCCAGAACGCCTCGATCCGCGCCACCCAGTCGATCGCGAGCAGGTAACGCCAGATCGCCGCGAGCGCCCGCGGCGAGGTTCCGAGCGCCTCGTGGATCTCGAGCGTCGTCTCGGTGATCATGTGCCGCGCGCCGAAGTTGAGCCGGTAGAGCGCGTAGGCCTCGAGCACGCCGTCGACCTCGATCGCGACGCGCACCTGCTCGCCGCCCGACTGGCCGGGTCGCCGGTGCAGGCGGCGCACCTTCCACCACTCCGGAGTGCGGGTGAACATCCCGACCGTCTGGGCCTGGACGCGGTCGTAGATCCCGGGCAGGAGCTCGAGCACCTCCTCCTCGGACTCGAGCAGCCGGGCCTGCCCGATCGGCTCGTCATCCCAGAGCCTGGCGTGCTCCTTCGGGAGCTCGATGTCGCCGGCGATCGAGGCGAGGCCGTAGCCGAAACGCGAGTAGATGTGCCCCTCGGAGGCATACAGCAGCGCCAGCGGCTCGCCGCGCTCGTGTGCGTCCGCGAGCTGGCGCCGCATCAGCTTCGTCAGCACGCCTCGCCGGCGGTGCGTCGGCAGCACGCCGACGGCCATCACTCCTGCGGTCGTGACCTGACCGCCGCCGGGAACGGTCAGGTCGAAGCGGTAGGCGCCCGCGCCCCCGACGATCGCGTCGCCGTCGAACGCCGCCAGGACGCGATCGGCGGGGAGGATCGTCCCGAGCCGTTCGCCTTCCTCGGGCGTCGGCCGGCTGCCGAAGTAGTGCCAGATCGGGGTCAGCGCGCCGGGCACGTCCTCCGGCGTGGCCGTCCGCACCTCGATCGTCACTGGGCGATTCGCTCCAGCGGCGCGTAGTCGAGCATCAGGCGCCGCTCGGTCCCGTCGGATGCGAACCGGACCGTCACCACTCCGCCGTGGTCGATCCCCGTGACGACGCCCTCGCCGAGCGTCTCGTGGCGCACGGAGTCGCCGGTGGAGAGCGAGGGCGCGTCCGAGCGGGGCGCAATCCCCGTCGGCGAGCCGTAGCCCGACCAGGAGGCCGGCTTGAGCCGGCTCCGCTCGACCTTGTCGTCCGGAAGCTCGTCGAGGAAGCGCGAGGGCAGGTTGTACGAGCGGCTTCCATAGAGCGAGCGCGCACTCGCGTGCGTGAGCACCAGCCCCTCCTGCGCGCGCGTCATGCCGACGTACGCGAGGCGCCGCTCCTCCTCGAGCCCCTGCTCCTCAATCGAGCGCGCGTGCGGGAAGATCCCCTCCTCCATCCCGATCATGAAGACGGCCTTGAACTCGAGGCCCTTGGCGTTGTGGAGGGTCATCAGGGTGACGAGGCTCTGCTCGCCGCGGATCGCATCCTGGTCGGAGTAGAGCGAGATCTCCTGGAGGAACCCCGACAGCGACGGCTCGGGCGCGGTGTGCTGGTACTCCTGCGCGACGCCCACGAGCTCCTGCAGGTTCTCCATTCGCCCCTGGGCCTCGATCGTGCGCTCTGCGCGCAGCGCGTCCATGTACCCGCTGCGCTCGAGCACCCGCTCGATCACCTCGGGCACGTCCATGTCGAGCGCGCCGGCCATCAGGGACTGCAGCAGCACGTGGAGCTGCTGCACCGCGCGCAGCGGAGCCGCCGCGATGCCGGCCTCCTCCGCCTGGCCGAGCGCCTCCCAGAGCGAGATCCCGTACGCGTCCGCGTGCGTCTGCAGCCGCGCGAGGCTCGCGTCGCCGATCCCGCGCCGCGGCCGGTTCGCGATCCGCTGCAGCGAGACGGCGTCGTAAGGGTTGTCGATCGCCTGTAGGTAGGCGATCACGTCCTTCACCTCGGCACGCTCGTAGAAGCGCGGGCCGCCGATCACCTGGTAGCCGACGCCCTGACGGACGAGCACGTCCTCCAGCACCCGCGACTGCGCGTTCGTCCGGTAGAAGACCGCGATCTCGCTGCCGTTGACGCCTTCCTCGACGAGCAGCGCGATCTCGGCGGCGACGAAGCGTGCCTCCGCATGCTCGTCCTCCACCTCGAGCGCGCGCACCGGCCCGCCCTCGCCGAGCTCCGACCAGAGGTTCTTCGGCTTGCGCTCGCGGTTGTGCTCGATGACCGCATTCGCGGCCTGGAGGATCGTGTTGACCGAGCGGTAGTTCTGCTCGAGGGCGATCGTCCGCACCTCATTTCCGGTACCACCGAAGTCGCGCTCGAACTCGATGATGTTGCGGATGTCGGCCCCACGGAAGGCGTAGATCGACTGGTCCGGGTCGCCGACCGCGCAGACGTTGCGGTGCTTCTCGGCCAGGATCTGCAGCAGGCGGTATTGCGCGTGGTTCGTATCCTGGTACTCGTCGACGAGGACGTAGCGGAAGGCCTTCTGCCAGCGCTCGCGCGCTTCCGGGAAGCTCTCGAGCACCTGCACGGTCAGCATCAGCAGGTCATCGAAGTCGACCGCGTTCGAGGCAAAGAGGCGCCGCTGGTAGAGGTCGTAGGTCTCGGCGACCGTCTGGTCGTAGAAGGAGGCGACGCGCTCGGCGTACTCGGCAGGCGTGACGAGCTGGTTCTTGGCGGCGGAGATCTGCGCGTGGATCCCGCGCGGGACGAAGCGCTTCGGGTCGCGCTCGAGCTCCTCGAGGCACGCCTTCGTCAGCCGCACCTGGTCGGCCTGGTCGTAGATGGTGAAGTTGGTGCGGTAGCCGAGGCGCTGCGCCTCGCGGCGGAGGATGCGGCCACAGGCGGCATGGAAGGTCAGAATCCAGATCGAGCGCGCGACGGGGCCGAGCAGGTTCTCGAGCCGCTCGCGCATCTCGCCGGCGGCCTTGTTCGTGAACGTGATCGCCAGGATCTCGTTCGGCTTCACCCCGCAGGCGTTCAGCAGGTGCGCGACCCGGTAGGTGAGCACGCGTGTCTTCCCGGAGCCGGCGCCGGCTATCACCAGTAGCGGCCCCTCGGTGGCCAGGACCGCCTGGCGTTGCGCCGCGTTCAGGTCGGCGAGGTACTGCTCGGGCGAAGCGACAGCCATGTAGGCGATGCTAGCGGCGACCGATGAGGGTGCTCGCGACCCGCCGCTACCCAGGACCTGCGTTCGACGAGCTCGACGACGTCGAGGTCACGCCGCTCGCTGCGCTGCGCAAGCCTCGCGAGGACGTCGAGGGGCTCATCCTGGCGAACGAGCCGGTTCCGCTCGAGCTGCTCCCTCGCCTCGGGGTGGTGGCGAACTTCGGAGTTGGCTACGACCGGATCGACGTCGCGGCGTGCGCAGCGCGCGGCGTCGTCGTCACGAACACCCCCGGCGTGCTCGACGACGCCACGGCCGACCTCACCCTTGCGCTGATCCTCGCCGCGAGGCGACGGGTCGTCGAGGGCGATCGCCTCGTGCGCTCCGGCGGCTGGGCCGGCTCCTGGTCGGAAGGCGGCCTGGCGCAGGAGCTGACGGGCTCGACGCTCGGGATCCTCGGCCTCGGGCGGATCGGAAGCGCGGTCGCCCGGCGGGCCAGTGGGTTCCAGCTGCGCGTGCTCTACACACAGCGCTCGCGCGTCGAGACCGAGCTCGGCGAGTACCGCCAGCTGGAGGAGCTCTTCGAACAGTCCGACATCGTCAGCATCCACGCACCGCTGACCACCGAGACCGAAGGGCTCGTCGACGCGCGGCGGCTCGCGCTGCTCCGCGACGGCGCCTGCCTCGTCAACACCGCGCGCGGCGAGATCGTGGACGAGCCGGCGCTCGTGCGAGAGCTCGTCTCGGGCCGGATCCGCGCCGGCCTCGACGTCTTCGCCCACGAGCCGCGGGTCCCGCCCGAGCTGCTGGAGCTGCCGAACGTCGTGCTCACGCCGCACATCGGCAGCGCGACGCAACAGACGCGCGAGGCGATGACACGGCTCGTCGTCGACAACCTGCTCGCCGTGGGCCGAGGCGAGCGGCCGCTGACGCCCGCCGGCGCTACGCTCGCCTCGTGAGCTACGCGTTCGGGTCGATCGAGGAGATGGGCGACGGCGTCTTCCGCAAGGTGCGCCAGGAGCTCGGGGTCACCGCCTTCGGCGTGAACGTGCTCGTGCTCGCTCCAGGGGTCGAGGCGCGTCCGCACTACCACGAGGAGCAGGACGAGCTCTACTTCGTCCACTCGGGGCGCGCACGGTTCGCGCTGCCCGGCGAGTCGCGCGAGCTCGGGCCCGGCGGGCTCTGCCACGTCGAGTCGACGACCCCGCGTCAGATCACGAGCGTCGGCGACGACGAGCTCGTGCTACTCGTCGTGGGTGCGAAGGAAGGCTACGTCGGCCGCGACGGGCAACCCGCGGATCCGAGCAAGCTGGGCTAGAACCTGACGGCTGCCCGACGCAGCTCGCCGAAGCGACGGCCGTAGAACGCGAGGCCGACCAGCGCGGCGGCCGCGGTCGCGAGGCTGCCTGCCGCGGGAGTGAACACGCTTGCGGCGGCGGCGGTCGTGCCGCCGTGTCCCGCCATCGCGAGCGCCCCGAGCGCGGCTCCCTGGTAGAGGCCGACGTTCCCGGGCAGGAACGGCATCGTGTTCGCGAGGCCCGTGACGACCATGTAGAGCAGCGCAGCGCCGACGCCGGCGTGGACGCCGACCGCGTGCAGCAGGAAGAGCACGCCGAACCAGCGGGCGACCCAGGTCAGGACGAGGAGCAGGCCTGCGCGCAGCATCACGCGCTTCGGAGCGGCGGCTCCGGCTAGGAACGCGCCGACGCCCTCGGGCAAACGGTGGCTCAGCTTGTGATGCAGGAGCGAGACGAGCACGAGCCCACCGGCCGCGAGCGGGAGGCCGACGAGCATCGTGACCTTCGCCCAGCCGGGGACGGGGAGGAAGAACGCGGAAGCGGCGCCGACGAGCACGAAGGCGACCATCTCCAGCAGGTGCGCGCAGAGCAGGCTCCCGCCCGCGCGCGAGAACCCTGGCCAGCGCGGCCCGGCCGCGACCTTCAGCACCGCGACCTTCGAGGCCTCGCCCATCCGGCCCGGGAGGACCGTGTCGAGGAACGACCCGACCGAGCTCGCCGCGTACATCGCGCGGAAGCCGACGGGGGAGCGCACGGTGGACGTCCAGGCGAGCGCGCGCAGCGGCTGCACCGCCGCGCAGATCAGCAGGCCCGCCATGAGGTAGTGCCACTCCGGAGTCGCCGCCGCCTGGAAGACGCTCGAGCCCGTCCGCTCGACGAGCACGAAGATCCCCGCTCCGGAAACGAGCACGAGACCGAGGATCAAACTGCGGAGACCCACCTTCACCTTCACGGCATCGGCAATTCGCCGCAGCGAGGCGAACCCCTGGACGGGGGAGACGCACACACTCGTGGTGGAGGTCGCTCGCAGCATCGGACGGGCCGACGACCGCGTGCCCGCATCGGGCGACCGCCAACCATGGTAGCCGCGATTCGGGACGGCCGCGTCGGCAGTATTGGACCCGTGGTCGCGGCGGCGCTGGACGAGCTACTGGCGAGGAGGGACGAGGCCCTGCGGCTGAGGCCGGAGCTCGCGCTCGACTCGCTCGAGGACGCCGAGGCGTTCGTGCTCGGGCGCGGGGTGGTCACGCTGACGGCGAGCTGCTCGCTGCCGAGCCTCTACGGCGCCTGCCACGAGGAGCCCTACAAGCCCGGCGGCAAGGGCTTTGCGTCGTACCCCAAGACGAAGTGGCCGTGGGGCTTCGAGCTCCGCGCCCGACCGGGAATCCGCTGGCTGCGGCTCTTGCGCGGCAAGGGCGTCTTCCTCGGCGAGGCGGCCGTGGCCGCAGCCGATCCGCTCTGCCGGGAGGCGCTGGCGCAGGCGGAGGCAGGCGCGCTGGGCGAGGAGGCGGCGCGCGTGGTCGCGCACCTGGCGGCAGCAGGGCCGAGCCTGCTGGACGAGGTCAAGGAGGAGCTCGGGCTCTCCTCGAGGGCGCTCCGGCAGGCGCGGTCGAAGCTCGAGCGGGTCGGCGCGGTGACGTCGAGCGAAGTGGTGCTCGAAGGTGAAGGCCACCGGCACACCTCGGAGCTCCGCCGCTGGGACCAGCTCGAGAGTGTCCCGGCGGGAGCCAGCGGCCTGAGCGAGCTGCTGGTCGCAGGAGTCCGCGCAGCGGTCGTGGCTCCCGAGCGCGAGGCGGCACGCTGGTTCTCCTGGTCCGAGGACGGCCTCGTCGAGGAGCTCGTGGCGCAGGGCCGGCTCATCCGGCCCGAGGCGGGATGGCTGGCGGCGCCGTGATCCGCGAGCTGCGGGAGGAAGACGCGGCCGGCGTCGCGCGGCTCGAGCTCGCACTCACTCCGGATCAGGTGCTGACGCCGGAGCTCGTGTGGCAGCGCGCGAGCCGGACGATCGAGCGGGAGCAGGTGCGCACCTGGGTCGCGGAGCTCGACGGTGAGGTGATCGCGTTCGCCCACGCGAGCTTCGAGTGGTCGGTGCCGACTGCAGGCAAGGGCCGCTTCTGGATCGGCGTCCTGCCGGAGTCGCGCGGCCGCGGAATCGGCGGCGAGCTCTACGCCCTCGTCTCGGAGTACCTGCGCTCGCGCGGAGCCTGGCGGCAGCGGACCTGGGTCGACGCCGACCCCGCCGGCACGCGCTTCGTCGAGAGCCGGGGGTTCGAGGTGGGCGCTACGGACCGCGTCTCCGAGCTCCGGCTCGCGGGCGCCGAGCTGCCCGAGCGGCGTGTGAGCGAGAGCGTTCGCGTCGTGCCGCTGCGCGAGGCGCGCGACCGGGAGCTCGACCTCTTTGCGATCTGCAACGCCGGCGAGCTGG
>Ga0307296_10001716_pt1 | contig 11074 bp, 12 predicted proteins | sample ER_DNA_153_FD_194467 | JGI IMG/M metagenome (GOLD analysis project Ga0307296, IMG submission 194467) | Bulk soil microbial communities from the East River watershed near Crested Butte, Colorado, United States - ER_DNA_153 | ecosystem: Environmental > Terrestrial > Soil > Floodplain | place... | reverse complement strand
GCCGGCCGTCGCGGATCGTCGCAAGGCCCGAAGCCAGCGCGTCGAGGGGCCACGGACCGATCGCGGTCACTTGGATGGTGACCGCGTCGCTCCAGGAGGCGGTCAGCCTGCCGGTTCAGTCCCGGTTGCTGCCTGGTTGCTGCCCGACGACCCAGCACCGGGCGACGAAAGGAAGCGGCCGGGCCCTGGGACCCGGCCTGACCTGCGGTGTTATGTGGTGGGCGCGACAGGGTTTGAACCTGTGACCCCTTCCGTGTCAGCAAAACACAGGGAACCGCTGTGCTAACCGCTGTTCTTGCAGGTCACCTCCGACCGTAGCTGCCGTAGGGAAACGCTCTCTTGGCATACAGGGAAACGCTCTCTTCACCCCTCGTATCGACGCCCATGAACTATTACATCGCATCGTCCAGCTGCGCCTAGGCTGTCCTGTCCCCGAGTCATGGCGATGGATGCATACGGACTCGCTCTGGGGTCGGTCCGTCGTTCACCGGTCGCTCAGCTGCTGAGCAGGGACTCCAGCTTGGGGAGCATCATCTCCCAGGCCTGGCGGCCCAGGTCGGCAGTTCCGGGCGGGTGCGGGCCCTCGCGCACCACGAGCCGGGTCCTCCCGTCGTCGTCGTGCAACTCCACCCGCAGGTTCGACGGCCAGGCGCCAGCCTGACCGGGAATCCCCTCCCACGCCCCGCGACTCGAGAGCAGCTCGTTCTGGACGACCTCGTCGAAGCGGCCGTCGAACCCTGACCGCATCGAGGGGTCGGCCTCGCTCACCATCTCGAACCGCTGCCGCCCCCCGACCCGGGCATCGACCTCGACGGTGTCGCGGTGGACCGGGAACCCGACCGGGCCATACCACCGGGCGAACTGGTCCGGATCGGTGAATGCCTGGTAGACGCGCTCGGGCGGCGCGTCCAAGACTCGGGTGAGCTCGATGTCGTACGGATGCTCCGTCATCGCTCTCTCCTTCGCGCTCTCGGGGTCTCCCGTACCGATGCCTCAGGGCCATCCTCCCACCCGGTGGAGACATGCCCGGCGTCGCGACATCTCGGGGATAGGACAGCCTCGGCAGCGACAGGTCGGCGAGACGGGAGTATCCCGAGCTCACCGACGACGAGATGGCCCGCATCGCCGGACTCGACACCGGCGGCACACTGTTCGTCGACCACCACGACCCCGAGTGGGTCACCCGGCTCGCCACCCGCCGCGTCGCTGACCAGGAGGACTCCATGAGCATGGACACGACCCATGGCCCCGTCGCGGTCATCACCGGCGCCTCGTCGGGCATCGGCGCCGCCACCGCCCGTGCCCTGGCCGCCGACGGCCACCGCGTGGCGCTGCTGGCGCGGCGCGTCGACCGCATCCAGGCGCTCGCTGACGAACTCGGCGACGGCGCCACCGCCATCGGAGCCGACGTCACCGACCGCGACGCGCTCGTGGCCGCCGCGCAGCGCGTGCACGGCGAACTCGGCGGCGCCGACGTGCTGGTCAACAACGCCGGCGTGATGCTGCTCGGCCCCTTCGGTCCCGAGCAGCGCGCCGACTACCGCCAGATGATCGAGGTCAACCTCCTCGGCGCGATCACCACCACCGAGGTCTTCCTCGACCAGCTCCGGGCGAACGGCGGCGGTGACCTGATCAACATCTCGTCGATCGCCGGGCGCACCGCGCGGCCGACCAACGGCGTCTACGCCGCGACCAAGTGGGGGATCAATGGCTGGTCGGAGTCGCTGCGTCAGGAGCTGCAGCCCGACGTCCGCGTCACCGTCATCGAGCCCGGTGCCGTCGGTACCGAGCTGACCGACCACATCACCCACGCGGCGACCAAGGAGGCCACCGAGCAGTTCGTCAAGGACCTGGCCATCCACCCAGAGGACATCGCCGACGTGATCGCCTTCGCCGTCAGCCGGCCCCGCCGGATGACGCTCAACGAGATCCTCGTCCGGCCGACGGCGCAGGCGGGCTGACCGTGCACAGCGGAGGCGTCGGGCTACCGTGAAGGAGCCCTGCAAGTCGCCAGAGACAGTCATACCATCGGAGCCACCAGGATCCTCAGGCTGTCCTTACGCGATGGGCTGATCCTTGGTGAGATGCAGCAACCAGTCGCTGGCCGTGCGAATGAGCGCATAACGGTATGAGCTGTCCTGGCCGTGCAGTGTGAACAGGATCCGGCGGTCGTTTCGGTCGTGCTCCTCCCACCATCCATGATCGGCGATGGACTTGTCCGTGTCCTGGTAGGTGAGGTGATCCAGTTCGTGATCAGGGACTTGGATTGCGAGTCGATCCTCTTCTGGGCCTACCGGTAGCCCGCGAGGAAGCGCCCATGACCGGAGCACTCCATCCTCCTCGAGGCGGAGGTCGAAGTGATGCCGCGGTCGCTGGTGCTCGTGCAGCACGAATGCCCGGCGGCTAGACGCAGGACCCGTCATGGGATCCATCCTTGGGTGAGTCACCTTCGATGCGCAAGAACAAGTGCTTCAGCTTGTCCCGCAGCGCTGCGGCACCCCGGGCGGCGCCGGACCGGGCTCGACCGGGCCATGCCGCAGCGGCAGGGAGCACGGCTGGTGGTGATCTGGCACGTTGCGACCCTCGTGCGCCAGTCGGTGACCGAGTGCAGTTAAGAGGACATTCCGGAACGGCCTCGGAGTGGCTGGGGCGCCAATCGACGGATGCATCTGGACGGTCGGTGTCGGCTAGCGCGTCCTTTGGGCCTTGATCAGGAGGCGCTGGGAAAAGGCCACGAAGGGGCCGTGGCGCTCGATGAAGGTATGCAGCTCGGCCAGTCGGTCACGATAGGCAGCCACGGTGAAGCCCGGAACCGTCCAGACCACCTTGCGCAGGAACGCGATCACCGCCGCGATGTCGAAGAACTCCATCCGCAGCGCCTCCTGGCGCAGGTCGACCACCTCCAGCCCGGCCGCCTCGGCGGCGGCCACCAGCACCATCGGGCTGCGGGAGGGATGCACCGGTTGGGGACCCATGATGGCGTCGGTGAGTTCGCGCACCGACCCGGCGCCCACCTGCTGGGACAGGTAGGTGCCGCCCGGGCGAAGGACACGGTGGACCTGGTCCCAGGGGGTCACCACCGGGTGGCGGCTGGCCACCAGCTCGAACGACGCTGGCGGGAACGGCAGGTCGGCGGGGTCGTCGACCGCGACCACGGTGGCGTTGAAGGCGGCCAGGTTGCGCCGGGCGATCAGGAGGTTCGGCGGCCAGGATTCGGTGGCGGCCAGGATCGGCGGGACGGTAGGAATCGAGGTCAGCACCTCGGCGAGGACCTCGCCTCCGCCGGTCTGAAGATCGAGCGCCGCGTGGGCGGTGGCCATGCGGCCGGCGAGCAGCCTCGCGTAACCCCAGGAGGGGCGCTGCTCAATGGCGCGGCCGGCGAACCAGGAGAAGTCCCAGCCCTCGACCGGGGCAGCTTCACCTTCAGCGACCAGCTCGTCGAACCTGGACATGGGAGAAGCGTGACACCGGCCCCGCCGTCCGCCGCAACTCGGGGCCAGCCGCGGACCATTGCCCGGACCTGGAACGGCTTGCAGGGCGAGTTGAGCGGTTCGGGCTGGTCTTGGGATGCTCCCGGGCATGACCAATCTTGTGGATCGACTCCTGCCTGATGCGCTCTGGCAACGCATCCAGCCACTGCTCCCGACCCCACCAACGCGGCCCCGCGGCGGGGTCCCGCGTCGGGTCCCCGATCGCAATTGCGTGGCTGCGCTGGTGTTCATGGCTCGCACCTCGACCCCGTGGGCGCTGTTGCCGGCCAAGGAACTGGGCTGCGGCTCGGCCACCACCTGCTGGCGGCGCTTCGATGAGTGGGCTCGTGCTGGGGTGTTCGAGCAGCTCCAGGCGGTGCTGCTGGACGAGCTGGGGGGCGGCCGGACGGGTCGACCTGGAGCGGGTGAGCGTCGACAGCTTCAGCCTGCGGGCCGTCAAGGGGGGCATCTGACCGGCGCCAATCCCACCGATCGCGGCAAACCAGGGTCCAAGCTCCATGTCGCCGGCGACCGGGGCGGGCTGCCACTGTCGCTGATCCTGAGTGCCGCCAACGCCAACGACTCGACCATGCTGGAGGCGGTGCTGGACGACATCCCACCGATCCAGATGCCGAGCGGGCGGCGCCGCCAGCGACCGGCCAAGCTTCATGCCGACAAGGCCTACGACCATCGCCGCTGCCGCTCCTATCTGCGGCGGCGCGGCATCCGGCCTCGGATCGCCAGGCGGATGATCGAGTCCTCGAGCACCCTTGGCCGCCACCGCTGGACGATCGAACGCACCGGGGCCTGGCTGGGCGGCTTCCGACGGCTACGCATCCGATATGAGCGAGACTCCGAACGCTTCTACGCCTTGGCCATGCTGGCCTGTGCGGTGATCTGCTTCAACGCCCTCCAACAGCCGCCACGGTGACCGTTCCGGAATGTCCTCTAAGCGCTCTCCGGCCGCTGTCTGCTGCGGAGCACTCCCCGGAAGAGTGCAGCCAACCTAAGAAAGTGCTGGCCAGAGAGCCGACGACCGTCACAGCGATCCCAACTCCGGAGACCGCTTCCCAAACGGTTCAAATGCTCTCTTGGCCGCTGCGGCCGTGCGAAGGGACCGGGCCATCAGCGTTTCCGCTGGTCAGGGCCTTGTTGGTGGGCGCGACAGGGTTTGAACCTGTGACCCCTTCCGTGTCAGCAAAACACAGGGAACTGCTGTGCTCGACGCCGTTCTCCCAGGTCGGCTCCGACCGTAGATGCCGTAGGGAAACGCTCACTTGCCGTCCAGTTAAACGCTCTCTTTCGGCACCTCGACTCTGCCGCCGCTGCACGAACCATTACATCACCCCGTCTAGTGCTGCGTAGGCGTCCCGGGAAGTGGTGGACTTTGAGGGCTGGTCCTTGGCTTGCTGAGTAGCAAGGCGGGGGCCATCGCGTGAAGCTCAGTGTGATCCGACCAAGGTTCACACCAAGGAGTTCGCCACGATGGCCCTGGACAACTCTGCCATTGCTGATCTGCTGGATGCGCTGCGTGCTGGCGGTGACCTGGACGTCATCCGCGAGAGCCTGGCCCTGGTGCTGCAGGCCCTGATCGACGCCGAGGCCACCCAGCACATTGGCGCTGGCCGGTACGAGCGCACCGACACACGCACCGCCCATCGCAACGGCACCCGCACCCGGCTGCTGTCCACCAAGGCCGGTGATGTGCAGCTGCGCATCCCCAAGCTGCGGGAGGGCGCGTTCTTCCCGGCGCTGCTGGAGCCGCGACGGCGCATCGACCGGGCCTGCTGGCGGTCGTGATGGAGGCCTATGTGCATGGCACCTCCACCCGCAAGGTCGACGACCTGGTCAAGGCCTTGGGCGTCGACAGCGGCATCTCCAAGTCCGAGGTCAGCCGGATCTGGGGGGAGTTGGACGCCGAGGTGGCTGCCTTCCGCAGCCGGCCGCTGGCCCACACCGCCTTCCCGTATGTGTTCGTGGATGCCACCTACCTCAAGGCCCGCGTGAACGGCCGGGTCGTCAGCCGGGCGGTGGTGATCGCCACCGGGGTGACCGCCGACGGCGGCCGCGAGGTCCTCGGGCTGGATGTTGGTGACAGCGAGGACGGCGCGTTCTGGACGGCGTTCCTGCGCTCGCTGAAGGCCCGTGGGCTGGCCGGGGTGCAGCTGGTCATCTCCGACGCCCACGCCGGCCTCAAGGCCGCCATCGCCGCCGTCATGGCGGGCGCGGCCTGGCAGCGTTATCGAGTCCCCTTCCTGCCTAACATCCTCGCCCGGGTGCCACGAGGCTCGGCCGAGATGGTGGCTGCGGCCATCCGCACCATCTTCGCCCAGCCCACCGGCCAAGAAGTCACCGATCAGGTCGACAAGGTCGCGGCCCTGCTCGCCGGAAAGTTCCCGGCCGTGGCGTCGATGCTGGCCGATGCCCGTGAGGACCTGACCGCCTTCGCGTCCTTCCCACCAGCCCACTGGGTCAAGATCTGGAGCACCAACCCGTTGGAGCGGCTCAACAAGGAGATCAAGCGCAGCACCAATGTCGTTGGGATCTTCCCCGATGACGCTGCGGTGCTCCGGCTGGCCGGCGCGGTCCTGATCGAGGCCCATGACGAGTGGCAGGTCGCCGAGCGGCGGTATCTGTCGGAGGGTTCGATGGCCAAGCTCACCCAGACCGGCGATGATGCAGCCAGACCCAAGGAGGTGAAGAGGGCAGCCGCTGAGCTCGTCACGACCTAGCGACCAGCTCGAGCACGTCACTGAGGTTCACGACGACGCCCTCAATTCCACCACTCCACGGGACGCGGCCCGCTGATGCTCGACAGCATGGTAGAGACGTGAGCCTGACCAAGCAGATCTCCATTGGCCACGACCGTCTCACAACTCCAAGACAGGGCGATTCTGCAACTGTCAGACGAGGCGCGTGGCGGTGAAGCCAGCCAGATCCTCGAGCAGTTGGTCCTGGAACCGCCGGTCACGGACGGCGGGATGCGGCTCGGTCCGGCGCTGGTGATACCAGTAGCCGCCGGAGGTGCGCGCCTCGGGATCCTCGCTAGTGGCAAGCCACTCCTGGGTGAGGTGCCCGAGCCGCAGATTGCCGGGCGCACCGGGTCCGCCCATCTTGGTGGGCACCCAGCCAGGGTCCACCGCGTTGCTGAACACCTCCGCCCATCTCCGGGCGACGGCAACGGTGAGCGTGGTGACAAAGAGCTTGCTGTCCGGATAGGACCCGGTTGTGCGGCGGCCGCTCCAGTCGATGCCGGTCATGCTGGATCGTCCGCTGCGGTGCTCGCTGCTGGAGAGGTAGACCAGCCGCTGCGGGCGGTCGATGAGCGCGGTGAGCAGGTACGGAGCGACGACGTTGACCGGCAGGACGTGCGGGCCGGTGTAGACGCCGGCGTTGTGGATCACCGCGTCCAGCCGGCCCAGGCGGTTCACGTCGCGGGCGAGACCGCGCGTCTCCTCGAGGTCGGAGAGGTCCCCGACGACGGCCGCAGCGCCCCGGTCCAGGAGGTCGCGGACGGCCGTGAGCCGGTCGCGGTTGCGAGCGTGGACGACGACCTCGTGCCCGTCGTTGAGCAGCGTCTGCGCGGCCGCTCGTCCGAGACCGTCTGCGGAGCCGGTGATGAAGATGCGTGCCATATCAGCGGAGGCGAGAGGGCGGCCGGGGAGTGGTTATGCAGGCTTCGTCGGACACCGCTTGTTGGTCAGCATCAACACTACTCGGGCGCGGCCGTGGGGCAATGTTGGTGGACGTGGACATCGCAGAGTTCGGGGGCCGTACGGCAGTTCCCCTGATCGTCATCTGCCAGTGTGCGGTGGTGCGGCGGGTAGTTGCACCGTGACGCGGAGCCCGCCAGCGGCCCGGGGGGTGAGGGTGAGGGTTCCGTCGTGTGCTTGGGTGATGCTCTTGACGATTGCCAGGCCGAGGCCGACACCTGCGTGGCCGTCGCGTATCCGTTCAGTACCGCGCTGAAACGGCTCGACCAGCGTGGAAACCAACTGTGGGGTGAGCTTGTCGCCGGTGTTCTCGACAGTGAGCACCACGCACTTGGGGTGAACGCTGGTCGCGACCCACACGGTGCCCTGTTCAGGCAGGTTGTGGACGATCGCGTTGTGCACGAGGTTCGTCGTCAGCTGCAGCAGGAGCGCGTGCGAGCCGATGGTCGGGGTCATGTCGCCGGAGGTCTCGATGGTGAGGCCGCGTGTTTCTGCGAGGGGGAGGAGCGTTTCGGTCGCTTCTTCCGCTATGAGGGACAGGTCGACGTGTTCTCGGGTGAAGGACCGTTGGTCGGCCCGGCTGAGCAGGAGCAATGCTTCGGTGAGGTCGATCGCTCGGGTGTTGACGACGTGGAGGCGGTCGACCAGGTCGCCGGTGTCGCGGTTCAGATCGTTGCGGGCCACGTCGAGAAGCGTCTGCGTGATCGCCAGTGGGGTGCGCAGTTCGTGGGAGGCATTGGCTGCGAATCTCTGCTGTTCGGCGACGTGTGCTTCGAGCCGTGCGAGCATGGTGTCGAAGGCGTCGGCCAGTTCGCGGAACTCATCTCTGCGGCCCGGTAGCCGGATTCGGTGGAAGAGCGACCCGGTCGCGGCCACACGTGTGGCGTCGGTGATGCGAGTCAGAGGGGTGAGCATCCGGCCGGCGAGAAGCCACCCTCCCACGAGACCGAATACCAGCAGAAATGCCAGCGCGATGGCCGCGGCCGGAGCGAAAGCGCGCAGGAGGAAGGAGTTGTTCCCGGGCACTAAGCCACCGATGGTGCTGATCGCACCGTCGGGTACGTATCGCAGGAGGAACTCAAACGATTGCCGGTGCTGGCCGGCGAGCCACGCGGCGGCCAGCATCAAGGCACCTGCGAGCATGAGGAAGCCGGCGTAGCTGAGGGTGAGTTTGAGGCGAACGCTCAACCCAGGCGCTCTATCCACGGTCCCCTCCCTCACGTCCGGTGCCGGGTGCTGTGTCGATGCGGTAGCCGACGCCGGCCACGGTGGCGATGATCCCGGGTTCGCCGAGGCGTTTGCGCAGTGCCGAGACCGTGATGCGCACGGCGTTGGTGAAGGGGTCGGCGTTCTCATCCCACGCCCGCTCTAAGAGTTCTTCGGCGCTGACGACACCGCCTTCGGCAGCGACGAGGACTTCGAGCACGGCGAACTGTTTGCGGGTGAGCGCGACGTAGCGGCCGTCGCGGTAGACCTCGCGGCGGAACGGATCCAGCCGCAGACCTGCGATCTCCCGCACGGGTGGCCTGTTGTGGGCGCGCCTGCGGTCGAGTGCTCTGAGACGGAGCACGAGTTCTCGGAGTTCGAAGGGCTTCGTGAGGTAGTCGTCGGCGCCGAGCTCGAATCCGGTGGCCTTGTCGTCGAGCCGGTCGGCAGCGGTGAGCATGAGGATCGGCATGCCGCTGCCGGAGGCGACGACGTGCTTGGCGATCTCGTCGCCGGAGGGCCCGGGGATGTCGCGGTCGAGGACGGCGATGTCGTAGGCGTTGATGCTGAGCAGTTCTAGCGCGGTGTCACCGTCGCCGGCGATGTCGGCCGCGATCGCTTCTAGGCGTAGGCCATCGCGGATGGCCTCTGCCATGTAGGGCTCGTCCTCAACGATCAACACACGCACGCTCCGATGCTACGAGCCGGCGCATATCGTCGGCATATCGAGAACCGCATACGTGCTGGCAACACCGCGCTGCCTTGACTGGCGGCATGTTCTACAGCAAACCAGCACGTACAGCAGCCCGCCGTACCCGATCGACCATCCTCGCTGCCCTTGTCGTCGTCAGCGCGGCGCTTATCGGTGTCCTCGGTTACCAGTCGTTGGCGGTCTCGTCTTCGTCGGCAACATCACCCATCGCCGCGGAGCCGCGCGCGCACCGCCCGCACGACAGTCTGCACGGCGACCGCCATGGTGCACTTGGCGAGGCTGACGGTGCCGTCCCCGACGGCGCGACGGTCTTCGATGACGAATTTCCGGCCGTGGCCAACCTTGATCCAGCTCTCCTCGGTGCCCTGCGCCAGGCAGCAACGGATGCCGCGGACGACGGGGTCGAGTTCTTCGTCGATAGTGGCTGGCGTTCCCCGGAGTACCAGGAACAACTACTCCGTGAGGCGGTCTCGAAGTACGGCTCAGAAGAGGAAGCTGCCCGTTGGGTGGCCACCGCGGACACGTCTGCTCACGTGTCGGGGGACGCGGTCGACATCGGGCACTTCGATGCCACGGCGTGGCTGTCCGAACACGGCGCCGAGTACGGACTGTGCCAGACCTACCGCAACGAACCCTGGCACTACGAACTGCGCCCCGAAGCCATCGATCACGGTTGCCCGCCCATGTACGCCGACCCTACGCACGATCCCAGGATGCAGCAGTGACCAGCACGCTCGGCATCGAACCGGTGTCAACGCAATCACCACACGCGGGAGACAACATGAGTAGAAAACTACGAGCAGATGTCCTACCGAGGATTCCTCGCCGACGCGCTGCGTCCCTACGTCGGCCGCCCCATGCCGCCCTGGCCAGGAAAGGTCGAGGACGCGAGCATTGCGCGGTTGGTCCGGGAACACGCCCAGACGGCGTACCACCCGGTGGGCACCTGCCGCATGGGCAGCGACGATGCCGCGGTGGTCGACTGCCAGCTGGGCGTCCGCGGCCTGTCCGGGTTGCGGCTGGTGGACGCCTCGGTCATGCCACAGATCATCCGCGGCCATACCCAGGCGCCCACCGTCATGATCGCCGAACGCGCCTCCGACCTCATCCAAGCCAGCAACCACGAGCACCAACCAGGCCGTCCGGACACCTGACCGCTTCGCCGCCGCCCGCGGAACATCCGTGCCGTACGGCGTGCCGTCGCGAAGGCCGTCACCGGCGGATCACGGCAGTTCAGCGCGGAACCGGGCGGCGGGCAGGCACGGGCAGTCGGCGACCTGGTGGAGGCGCGGCGCCGCGCTAGTTGCGGCAGGCCGGGCAGTTGCCCAGCGGGCGCTTGCTGGCCGGGGAGAGCGGGAATAAGGAGGCTCGCGGTTTCCGGCGATACGGCCGAGGCCGTGCAGCCCAATGGGCTGCAGGTGCGCCTTCCGCGCATGTCACCGGAACGGGCGAGCCTCTGGTCGGTGGCGTGAGGAAGGGCCGCTGAAACTGTTTCTGTCGTACCTGCGGAATCGGATCAAGCCGTTGCCGCTCTTGGAGCACCCCGACGGAGCGGCGGGCGTTGATTCCGCGCCATCAACCACGACCGGACCGAAGGCCGGAAAGCGCCGCGTGTTAGCGCTTCAGCTGGCTAGACAGGCGGGACGGTTCGGTCAACACTTGCGGCGATGGACGAGGGGCGGTGCAGCAGATGACGCCCACTTCGGCGGCCGAGCGATCCTCGCGCCCGTTCGTCGGACGCATCCAGGAGCTGGCCGATCTGGTATCCGCGCTTGAGGACGCCGCTTCCGGCCGCGGCTCGCTTGTGCTCCTCACCGGCGAACCAGGCATCGGCAAGACCCGGCTGATGAGCGAGGTCGCGCAGGTCGCCGGGCAACGCGGCGTGCGTGTGGTCACGGGTCGCTGTTGGGAGGAGGGGGGTGCGCCGCCGTACTGGCCGTGGATGCAGGTCCTGCGTTCGCTTGGCGGCGATC
>Ga0307296_10001711_pt1 | contig 11085 bp, 11 predicted proteins | sample ER_DNA_153_FD_194467 | JGI IMG/M metagenome (GOLD analysis project Ga0307296, IMG submission 194467) | Bulk soil microbial communities from the East River watershed near Crested Butte, Colorado, United States - ER_DNA_153 | ecosystem: Environmental > Terrestrial > Soil > Floodplain | place... | reverse complement strand
TGCCTGCGCGGCCACGCAGGCCGGTGCGGGCGCGGCAATCCTGATCGTCGGCGGTATCCCCAAGGGAGAGGCATTGGCCTTCGCCGTCGCAGCCCAGGGTCTCGTGATCGTGGTCGGCGCCGTGCTCGTCGCCGCCGCGGGGATCTGGGCGCTCGTCGGCCGCTTCCGCCCGGCCCGTCCGATTCTTACCTAGTTCTTACATCCGCGGTCACCACCCTCCAGGTACCTGTGCTTCGATGAGCCGTGCTGCGATGAAGTCCGCCCTCGCCGTCTTCCTGCTCGTGCTCACGCTCAGCGTTGCGGCCGGCGCGAACGCGGCGATCATCACGTCCACGGACGGTCAGGGCCGGCGCATGACTTTCGACGTGCGGTCAACCGCCGCGGACACCGATTGGTACGCGTCCGTCCTGCGCGCGACCGCGCACGGGAACGAGATCAGCAACCTGACGGTTCGCATCGTCCCCGACCAGTCGATCGACGCGCTCTGCGGTGATGCGGCTGCCGCGTGCTACACGCACGACAACGGCGGCAAGCCGACCATCATGATTCCAGCCGGCAAGAGCCAGTTCATCGAGGGCACGCTGATCCACGAGTACGGCCACCACCTCGACGCGTCGACGCGTGTGCCCGGCGTACCGGAGCTGAACGGGACGCCGGCGTGGTGGGGGGCACGCGGCATGGCCTCGCTGTTCGCGAGTCGCCAGGTCGCGTTCGACTACTCGCAGGGCTGGGACCACAGCATCGCCGAGATCTTCGCGGAGGACTACGCGTACATCCACGTCGGCCCGACGTACCGCTACGCGATCACCTGGATGTCTCCGCCCGACGACGCGCTCAAGGCGACGATGTTCGCCGAGCTCGGCACGCCGACCTCGACGCTGCCGGCCGCGCCGAACACACCGCTCACGATCAACCGCGTCGGGACCCTCACGCCGCACGACGTCAGGAGCGTGCCCTTCGGGCTGCTCGGCCCCGGCCGCCGTGTCACCTTCAACGCGACGGTCACACGCCCGCTGCGCAAAGGCATCCGGGCTCGGATGCAGATCATCTGCAACGGGAGCGTCGTGGCGAGCCGGACGTTCGCCCGCAAGCAGTCGAAGCGGACGCTCGACGTCCCGAACCTCGGCCCCGGCGACTGCGATGCTCGTCTCACGAATACGACCGGCGTCTCTCTGAAGTACACCGTGAAGGTGCAGCTCGCCGTCGAGGGCGAGACCGCCGGCAGCTGACCCCGGCACATACCGCCAACGGGAAGCTCGGGCTCCGTCGCGATTAGGCTGGCCGTCAGCCGCCGATGACGCTCGCCCAGCTTTCGATCACGGTCGCCCTGCTCGCAGGGCTGGGGCTGGTTGCAAGCAGGGTGGGGTTGTCCGCGATTCCGGCCTATCTGCTTGCCGGCTTGCTGCTCGGACCGAACGAGCCCAAAGCGTTGAGCCTCATCCGACCGTCGGAGGTGACGGATTTCGTCGCGGAGATCGGGCTCGTGTTCCTGCTCTTCTTCCTCGGGCTGGAGTTCACGCTCGGCCGGCTCGTGCGTAGTCGCCGACATGCGCTCGTCGGCGGCGCAATCGACTTCGTCGTCAACGCCGGGCTTGGCCTTGCGGTGGGCGTCATCGCGTTTGGTGTGAGTTTCGGTGCGCTCGTCCTCGCAGCTGCGATCTACGTCTCCTCGAGCGCGATCACGGTCAAGGGACTGATCGACTTTCGCCGGCTCGCCGACGACGAGACAGACCTCGTGCTGGCCGTTCTTGTCGCCGAGGATCTCGTCATCGGCCTCGTGCTCGGCTTCGCGTCGGGAGGCGGCGGCGCAGCGAACGAGACGCTCGCACTCGTCGCCAAGGCGATCGCCTTCGTCGCGGTCGCGCTGGCAGTGTCGAAGTGGCTGAGCGGTGTGATCGACCGCATCCTCGACTGGCTGCCGCGCGAGTTCTTCCTGCTGGCGGTGTTCGCGTTCCTCTTCGGAGCCGCGGCGCTCGCCAAGGAGCTCGGGCTCTCGGAAGCGATCGGGGCGCTGATGGCCGGTGTCGTCCTCGCGGGGACGTCCGTCCGGGCGGAGATCGAGGAGCGCTTCTTCAGCTTCCGCGACGTCTTTGCCGCACTCTTCTTCTTCGTCTTCGGCCTCTCGATCGACGTCGCCAAGATCGGCAGCGTCGCCTGGATTCTCGCCGCCGCCGTCGTCGTCGCCCTGGTCGGGAAGGCGGCGGCCGGATACCTCGGCGGTCTTGTGGCGGGGCTGACGCGTCGCCAAGGCTTCAACGCCGGCATCGCGCTGATCGCCCACGGCGAGTTCACGGTCATCCTCGCGCAGGTCGCGAGCGGGAACCCCCAGATCTCACACGAGACCAAGGCCAAGCTCGTTGCGTTCGCCGGCCTGTACGTGCTGATCACGGCCACGCTCGGGGTGGCGCTGATGAAAGAGTCGAAGGCGATCGGACGCCGGCTGTTTCGCGTCTCTAGACTGGCCGACGGAGGCTGACGGTGCCGCTCGATCTGCAAGAGACACGCCTACCGGGCATCGGCTCGAAGTTCACGTTGCGCCTCGACGTCGGCGGTCGCCTCGCGATCATCCTGCACAACGACGGCAAGCGGGAGCTCTACTTTTTCCGGCGCGCGGACGACGAAGAGCCGACCGCGGTGATCGTCCTGGACGACGACGAGGCCCGGCAACTCGGAGCCGTGATCGGCGGCGCCTACGAGCGGCCGCAGATCGTGGAGGACCTCGAGATGGCGCTCGGGGAGCTGCAGATCGAATGGACCCCGGTTCCCGATGACAGCCCGTGGATCGGGAAGACGCTGGCCGAGTCCGCCTTCCGGGCCAAGGCAGGCATCACCGTGATCGCGATCCTGCGCGAGCCGGAACCGGTGACCGGTGCGCAGCCGACCGACACGATCGAACGCGGCGACACACTCGTCACCGTCGGCAAGGCCGGGCAGTACGCCGGCTTCCGCCGGCTGCTGAGCGGGACCGCCTAGGTTCACCCGCGGCGTCCGGGACGCCCATGATCATGCGGGATATCGGGAGGAACCGGCTATCCTGGGACGAAAGAGCGCCACATGGGGCTCTCACGCCTACTTCCGCGTCCCAACACACGCGCATCATCCACTGAGAAGGGATCGTCTTTGGCCCGGGTCATCGCGTTCGCCAACCAAAAGGGCGGCGTTGCGAAAACGACGACCACGCTGAACCTCGGAGTCGCCCTCAAGGAGAAGGGCCACTCGGTGCTGCTCGTCGACCTCGACCCGCAGGGGAACCTGACGATGAGCCAGGGCTGGAACCCCGACGAGATCGAGCGCTCGATGTTCGACGTGCTCGTCCACAAGCTTCCGATCGAGGAGATCGTCCGCGTGGCCGAGGTGGACGTGGCCGTCTCCTCAATCGACCTCGCCGGTGCCGAGCTCGCGCTCTCCTCGATGATCGGCCGCGAGCGAGCGCTCGAGAAAGCGCTCGTCTCGGTCAAGCCGAAGTACGACTACATCCTGATCGACACGCCCCCGTCACTCGGGCTGCTGACGATCAACGCCCTCGTCGCGTCCAACGGCGTGATCGTCCCCGTCCAGTGCGAGTACCTCTCGCTGCGTGGGCTCGTCCAGCTCGAGAACACACTCTCGATGATCCGCGAGAACCTCAATCCCGACGTCGAGATCCAGGGGATCCTGCCGACGATGTTCGACAAGCGGCTCTTGCACTCGAAGGAAGCCGTCGACATCCTGAAAGAGAACTTTGGCGACCTCGTGTTCAAGACGAAGATCCGTAAGACCATCCGCTACGCGGAAGCGCCCGTGAAGGGCCAGTCGGTGCTCGGCTACGACCCCACGGGCGACGCCGCCGACCTCTACCGCGAGCTCGCGAAGGAGGTGCTCAATGGCGCGAAAACGCGCGAGCATGCGTGAGGGCCCGCTCGCCGAGCTCTTCAAGGCAACCGAGGCAGCGCAGCGACAGCAGGAACGAGGCGAGGTAGCCGCCGACGCGACGCCGGCCGAAGAGCCGCACGAGTCGACCGTCGAGCACGTCCCGAGTTGGGAGGACGAGGTCGAGACACCGGCACCGCCGCGGCCCGATCCCCAGCCGGAGCCGCCACCGCGGCCGGAGCCGGTGCCGGACCCGGAGCCCGAGCCCGCTCCGATGCCGCCGCCGTCGACGGTTCCCGAGCCGCCCGTCACGCGCTACTTCGAGCCCATGCCGGAGCCTGCCCCGCGCCTGTCACATGCGCGCGTCGGCTCCCTCGGCTCGTACCTCGCGAAGATCCAGGTCGTCGGTGTCGGCGGTGCGGGTCTGAACGCCGTCAACCGGATGATCGACGCCGGCATCAACCAGGTCGAGTTCGTCGCCGTCAACACCGACGTGCAGCAGCTGCAGATCTCGGACGCCGAGACGAAGATCCACATCGGCCGCGAGCTGACGCAGGGGCTCGGCTCCGGCGCCGAGCCGAGCATCGGCACGAAGGCCGCCGAGGAAAGCTATGACCAGATCAAGCACGCGCTGCGCGGCGCGGACATGGTCTTCGTCACCGCGGGTGAGGGTGGCGGCACAGGCACGGGAGCTGCACCGGTCGTCGCGAAGATCGCGAAGGACCTGGGCGCGCTCACCGTGGGCATCGTCACGCTCCCGTTCAAGTTCGAGGGAACGAAGCGCCGCGGTCAGGCCGAGACGGGCGTCGACGCGCTGCGCACCGAGTGCGACACGACGATCGTGATCCCGAACGACCGCCTGCTCGAGGTGCTCGACAAGTCCACGTCGATGCTCGATGCGTTCAAGATCGCGGACGACGTCCTGCGCCAGGGCGTGCAGGGCATCTGTGACCTGATCACCCTGCCGGGATTGATCAACCTCGACTTCGCGGACGTGCGCACGATCATGGAGGGCTCCGGCACGGCGCTGATGGGCATCGGCTTCTCGTCCGGCGCGGAGAACCGTGCGCGCGAGGCCGCCGAGCGCGCTCTGCGCTCACCGCTGATCGACACGGAGCTCGGCTCAGCGAAGGGGATCCTGCTCTCGATCGCGGGCGGCGACGATCTCTCGCTGCTCGAGGTGAACGAGGCGGCCGAGGTGATCCGTCAGACCGCAACCGACGACACGCAGATCATCTTCGGAGCGACGATCGACGAGCGCCTCACCGGCCAGGTGTGGGTGACGGTGGTCGTCACCGGCGTCGGTGGCGTCGGCCGCCCGAGCCGCAGCCTCGTGACGACGCTCACCGCCGGCGACGACGAGCTAGAACCGCCGTCGTTCCTGCGTAACTGAACTGCAGGGGTCTGACCCAAAGGGTCAGACCCAGCCTTTCGGTGGCGCGGCTACCTCGTTCGAGTGAACCTTGCGGGCACGGCGTGAGCATGCCGTGGCGTGCGCATCTACTGCATTGACCAGAACGTGAGGCACCTGCGGCCTCCCAGACCCGCGCCGCCGCGGCCGGCGCGGGTCTCCCTTTCAGGCTCCTCCTCCTGCACCGCCGAACTTACGAGTTCCATGAAGGGTCCCTGAAAGCTCGCTGAGAAAGCGGATGCGCCCCGGTTACCCTTGGCGCATGAGAGGGGCAGTCGCCGGTGGACATCTGCTGACCGCACAGGCCGGGGCCCGCGTGCTCGAGGCCGGCGGGAACGCGGTCGATGCCGCGGTTGCCGCCGCGCTGGTCTCGTGGGTCGCGGAGAGCCCGCTCACGGGACCCGGCGCGGGCGGCTTCATGCTCGTCCATCGCGCCCGCGACCGCAGCACGCGCGTCTTCGACTTCTTCACGGCGATTCCCGGCCTCGGCGACGACCGCGAGCTCAGGCTGATGGACGAGGTTCTCGTCGACTTCAGCGGCGGCTCGACGCAGCGCTTCCACATCGGTGCCGCCTCCTGCGCGATCCCGGGCGCGGCGCTCGGCCTCGAGACGGCGCACAAGTCGTTCGGCAGGCTGCCGTGGCGCGACCTGTTCGCGCCGGCGATCGAGCTCGCGCGGAACGGCGTCGAGTTGAACGACGGCCAGGCGTATCTCCATCGCATCCTCGATCCGATGCTTCGTCACACGCCCGAGGCGCGCGCGGTGTACGAGCAGAACGGCGGTGCGCTCCAGCGCGGCGACACGCTCGTGCAGCACGACCTCGCGCAGACGCTGGTGTCGATCGCGGAGAACGGCGCGGCCGAGCTCTACACGGGCGACCTCGGTGCGGCGATCGTCGAGCACCTGCGCGCAGAAGGCGGGTGCTTCACGCAACGCGATCTCACGGAATACCGCGTCATCCGCCGCCGCCCGGTGCGCGCAACCTTCTGCGGAGAGGACTTCTATTCCAACCCGCCGCCGTCGCGAGGCGGCGTCCTGATCGCCTACGGACTACCGCTGCTGGAGGAGTTCGGTGTCGGCGCCGCCGGAACCGCGGAGGCGATCGACGCGCTTGCGCGCGTGATGCGCGAGCAGGCGGACGCTCCGACCGGGCGCGGCCTGCTGCGCGCGCTCGAGCTGCGCGCCGCGGTGGTCATGCGCGGGACGACGCACATCTCCGTGGTCGACGGTCAGGGCAATGCGGTCGCGCTGACGGCGTCGACGGGCGCCGGCTCCGGCGTCGTCGTCCCGGGAACCGGCATCCACATGAACAACATGATCGGCGAGTTCGACATCGCCCGAAAACCGCCGGCCGGAGCACGCCTGTCGTCCGGCATGAGCCCGTCGCTCGTCGTGCGCGACGGCGGTCCGCACCTCGTCGTCGGGAGCGCCGGCTCGCTGCGCCTGCGGGGAGCGGTGATGCAGATCATCGTCAACGTCGTCGGCCACGACCTGCCCGTCGAGGACGCTATCGCTCGCCCGCGCGTCCACCTCGACGAGGACGGCGTGCTGCACTGCGAGGGGGGACACGATCCGGCCGAGCTGGAGCGCCTGGAGGGGATGGGCTGGAACGTCGCCGCCTGGCGCAACCGCAACCTCTTCTTCGGGGGTGCCGCCGCGGTCACGCTCCAGGACGGGCAGCTCGCAGCCGCCGGCGACCCGCGCCGCGGCGGTGCCGGGGTGGTCGTCGAATGAAGGTGCGGCGCGCCGAGCCGGGCGACGCACAAGGGCTCAAGAGACTCGGCGACGCCGTCGGCTCCGAGCCCGAGGGCTGGCTCGTGACGACGAACGGCTGGCGCGACGTCGCCGACGAGCGCCGCTACCTGCGCGCGATCCGCCGCTACCCGAACGCCGCGGTCTTCGTCGCGGACGACGACGGCGTGATCGTCGGCCGGCTCTCCATCGCCCGCGACCAGCACCCCGCGAGCCGCCACGTCGCCGACCTCGGCCTAATGGTCGCGGCGTCGCACCGGCGTCAGGGCATCGGCACCAAGCTGCTGGATGCCGCGCTGGACTGGGCTCGACACAGCGGCGTGCGGAAGATCGAGCTTCACGTCTTTCCCTGGAACACCGGCGCGATCGCGCTCTACGAACGCTTCGGCTTCGTGCAGGAGGGCTACCGGAAGGAGCACTACCACCGCGGCGACGACTATGTCGACGCCGTTTTGATGGCGTACTCGGTCTATTAGGCACGAGCGGCCCTCTGTTGAAGGAAGAACGCCCGAGCCGCCGGCAAGCCCAGGGCCGGAGCGTAAGCCGGGCGAAGCCGGCTTACGCGGAGGCGAGCTGATGCACCGCGGCGACGCGAAGCCTCGCCGCGGCGCACGGTTGACGACGATCGCGAACCCCCGCACCCCTGGAGCGCGCGGGCTAGGCCCGCGCGCGTTCCGCGCGAAGCGCAGTACCCACCCCGAGCGAAAGCGCAGCTTTCGCTCGGCTACTACTAGCCGGGCGCCTGGAGTCGCAGCTCATCGTCGCGCAGGCGGCGACGGCGTTCGGCCAACTCCTCTTCCTGTTCCCCGAGCCGGCGGTCGCGATCGTCGAGCGCCGCGACGCGCAGCTCGATCTCCTGCTCTTGCCGTGCGAGGCGCGCCTGCGCAGCGACGACATGACGTTCGCGGTCGCCGACGTCGACCTCTCGCGGCTCCACACGTGCGAGCGTTTCCGTGAGCCAGGCACCGCGCTCCTCCAGCCCGGCGGCGCTGCGCTCGAGCTCGAGCGCGCGCTCGTCGAGCTCCCTTGCACGGTCGTCGAGCTTTGCGAGGCGCGTCTCCGCGTCACGCACTTCGCGCGTGCGGCGCGCGAGCTCGGTCTCCTTCATCGCGAGCTTCGCCGCGCGGCGGCCAAGGCGTTCCTCTCCGGCGAGGTTGCGCGACGACGTCTCGTCGAGCTCCCGCCGCAGCGCAGCAAGCGCACGCTCCTCTTCCTGCGCCGACGTGATGCGCGGTGCTAGTCCGGCCTCCGCCGTGGCGAGGCGGCGCTGCTCGGCCTCGAGCTCTGCGGACCGTGCCTCTAGCTCCGACGCTCGCGCATCGAGCTGCCGGAGCGCAGCGCCTTGCACACGCTCCTGCTCGACGATCTCCCTTGCGCGCTGCTCGACCTCGGCCTCGCGCGCCGTGACCGCTTCGGCACGCCGCTCTTGTGCTTCGAGCGCTGCGCTCGCCGTGGCGATCCAGTCGCCGCGCTCTTCCAACTCGGCGCCGAGCACTCGGAGCTCGCTGGCGCGCACGTCCAGCTCACGCGCGAGGTCGCGCAGCCGCTCCGCCTCCGCGGTGATGCGCTCCGTTTCTGCCCGCTGGTCGCGCAGCTCTTCTTCCGCCAGCGCAACGCGGCGCTCACGTTCTTTCAGCTCCGCTTCGGATTCCTCGATCAGCTGCCTGCGAGCATCGAGATCGGCGCCGATCTCCTCGTAACGCCGGGCGCGCGCATCGATTTCCGACGAGCGGCGTGCGATCGTCTGGTTCAGCAGACGCTCGCGGTCGGCGAGCGCGGCCCACGCCTGCTCCAGCTCGTCGTGATCTTCTGCCATTAGGTCAATCATGACGTGGACGCCAGACCGCAAGAATCTCGTTTTCTCGCCGTCTACTTGAGCATGGGGGGACTGGTCGTCTCGGTCGCCCTCGCACTTGCGGCACCAGGTGGTTCAGCTTGCGGCGGGGGGAAGCCGGTCATCGCGGTCACGTACCGCGTGCAGAACGACGTCGACACCGGCGTCAAGGGAAACACGTGGGCATTCGACACCTACACGCGCGCGGTGCGCGTGTGGCGCAAGGGCTCAGGCCGCTTCTGTTCGGTGAGTACCTACAGCGGCGAGTTCTCGTCGATCGAAGGGCCGAGCCCCGGCGGCAAGACGCGCCTACCCGCCGGCATCCGCGGCACCTTCACGGGCACGTCGGTGACGATGTTCCGCGGCAGGCTCACGCCCCAGGGCGCACCCGCGCGCGGCTTCCTCGGCGTGAAGGACTTCGCGTGCACGAGCGCAGACGTCAAGGGCCGTTGTGGCGGGACGTGGGACTGGTTGAGTGACTACTTCACCGGCGTCGCCGGTTTCCGCTACACGCGCTACGACTTCCGCTACCGGGCGACGGAGAACGGCACCGGCACGTGGAGCGACTCGCTCGTCGCCGGAAAGATCCGTTACAACGGCGACATCAGGCCGGCGAAGTCGAAGCGGTAACGGGCCAACGGCCGCGATCGTCTCGCGGCCGCGGCCCTCTGAGTCACGTTACGAGTACTGCTGGACGAGCTGCTTGGCGGACTGCTCGGCCGCCTTGACCGCCTTGTCGAGCGTCGCCTCTTCCTGCTCGAGGTTCTCCTGCAGGAGCGCGACGATGTCGTCGTCGTCCATCTGCTCGGCCTTGATGATCAAGACGTCGTAGACGGCGATCTCGTGATGCTCCGTTTCGATCACGCCGCTGAGGATGACCGAGTCGACGAGCCCGTCAGCGACCTCCTTGATCGTCTGCTGGCCTTCCTTCTCCAGGCCTTCGATCGCCGCGCACGGCTGCTTCTCCGGCGGCTCGCCGAGCGCGTCGAAAATGCGACGGAGATTTTGGATCTGCTGCTGGGTCTCGGTGTGGTGCTGCTGCAGCTGAGTCCGCAGCTTCGGGTCCGAGGCCTTGTCCTGGAGCTCCTCGAGCATCTCGAGGATGGTCTCCTCCATCGTCAAAGCCGCCCCGAGCTTGTAGACGAACAGCTCGGCCGGCGTTTCGACCGTCGCCATGCGACCCCCTTTCGGTTCGAAGAATGAGCAACGAAGGGCTACCCGGGCACGACCGGCCAAAACGCGTTCACTGAAGGCGCGGCCGGAATTTGCGGTCACCGGTAGTTTCCGGCCGCGTGGCGTGGGCGCAGGTCAAGGGCTGGATCCCGATCGGGGCGCTGTGGCTTGGCCTGGGCGCCGGCCTTGCCGCGCTGACCAGCCAGGTCGCCGACTGGTACGTGATGACGGACGAGCTCCTCTACGAACGGCTCGGGATCGCGATCGGGCAGCTCCATTCGCCGCTGCCGCACGTGCACGGCGAGCTGATCGGGAACGTCAACCAGCTCTACCCGTTGCTGCTCGCTCCCTTGTTCGCCGGGCGGCTCGTGCCCTCGGCCCTCCACGACGCGCACATCCTGAACGCCTTCCTGATGAGCTCCGCCTCCATTCCGGCCTTTCTCCTGGCACGGAGAGTGATGCCCGGCAGCCGGATCGCATACGCCGTTGCGGCGCTGAGCGTGTGCATCCCGTGGATCGCTCTCTCGTCCTTCCTGATGACGGAGGCCCTCGCGTATCCCGTCTTCCTCTGGGCCGTGCTCGCGTTGCACAACGCAGCCGTGTCGCCGAGCGTTCGCAACGACGGGATCTTGATGGTCGCGGTCGCTGCGGCGGTCTTTGCCCGCACCCAGTTCGCCGTTCTGCTCCTCCTCGTCCCGGTCGCGTTGCTGGTGAATCGCTTCTCGCTTCGCCGGCTCGTCGCGCAGCATCGCCTGCTCGTCGTCGCCTACGCCGCGCTGGCAGTTGTCGCGTTGGTGTTGCTGGGCCTGGGGGAGCTGCCGCGTGTGCTCGGCACGTATTCGGTTACGGCCGAGGGGAATCTCGTCCCGAGCGGCACGCCCCGTTCGCTGCTCGAGCACCTCGCCGTGCTCGCACTCGGCCTAGGGATCGTGCCGTTCGTGCTTGCTGCCGCCTGGCTGGTGACACCCCTCGTCCGGCAGCGGACGCCGGAGGAGCGCGCTTTCGCGAGCGTGACCATCGTCACCGTCCTGGCGCTGTTGTTTGAGGTCACGTCCTATGACCTTC
>Ga0307296_10001703_pt1 | contig 11099 bp, 5 predicted proteins | sample ER_DNA_153_FD_194467 | JGI IMG/M metagenome (GOLD analysis project Ga0307296, IMG submission 194467) | Bulk soil microbial communities from the East River watershed near Crested Butte, Colorado, United States - ER_DNA_153 | ecosystem: Environmental > Terrestrial > Soil > Floodplain | place: USA... | reverse complement strand
TTATCCGGTGCAGAACAAGATGGGCGATTACATTACCATCGTGTCGGACAATACCGGAGGCGACGTGGCGTATCCTGCCACATTCAACTTCAATCCGAACAGCGGGCAGCATGAAGAAGACGTATATTATGTGCGCGTTTCTCCGTCTGGCGTACCGACGCCCACGCCCACGCCTTCCCAAACTCCGACTCCAACACCGACCCCGACGGCGACGCCGAGTGCTACACCCACAGCTACTGCTACAGCGACGGTGCGGCCAACCCCAACGCCGAGGACTATGCCGACTCCGAGAGGTCGCCCGACTCCGCCGCCCCGCCCAACGCCCCTTGGCTCAGGCCCCTTGCTACCAGCGAAGTGATCAGTGATCTGTAATCTGATGATTGGTAACGCGAAACGGCGAGGGAGTTTTGCGCGCGCAGCGCGCTTTGGAGTGCGGCGGCTTGACGCCGCTTTCCGATCGTCCGCTATCAGCTCTTAACCATCAGCCACCCACACTCAACCCATGAAGACAAAGCTCTCAACCATCAGCTATCGGTTATTAGGCGCTCTGCTGCTATCAACCACCTGCTATCAACTATCAGCTATCAGCGCTTCAGCCCAGCTCGCGCCGACTTGGAAGCCCCGCCAGAAGCGGCCACTGGAAAAATACGAAATGGCACCGATGTACATTTTCCGAGTGGAAACGTCGCCGCGAATGATCTCGCAGTTTGGCGCCTTCATTAGTTATCAGGCGAACGTTGACGCCGATGGACAGAATATCATTGGCGACGCCGCGAACGAATGCTCAATCTCAGTTGACCCGACAAACACGAGCAAGATGGCAATCGGTTGGAGGCAATTTAATAATGTGGCATCCAACTTTCGCCAGGGCGGCTGGGGTTATACTACTGACGGCGGAGTAACATGGACGTTTCCAGGTGTCTTACAGGATAACGTTTTTCGCAGCGACCCGGTAACCAACTCGGATGAGGCAGGTACCTTCTTCTATCTCAGCCTTCTTGAGACATTTTGTGAGAACATGTACCAGTCAACCAATGGCGGCCAGTCCTGGACAGAGCTGCAACCGGACGGACTCGCGGAAGGTGGCGACAAGCAATGGTTCACCATTGATAAGACCGGCGGCCCAGGGCACGGATTTCAATATCAGTCCAGCGACGGGATTAACTGCAGCGGCAACGGCGTGCAATTCCAGCGGTCTACCGACGGCGGGGTCAGCTGGCAGGCTCCCATCGTGATTCCTAATTCGCCCACGGATGGAACGCTCGACGTGGACACGAATGGGAACCTCTTTATCGGCGGTGAAGGATTCAGCCCGTTTTATTGTGTGCGCTCGAGCAATGCGCAGTTCGGCGATCAGACACCGATCTTCGACCAGATAACGGAGGTTGATCTGGGCGGCGAGCTCTCTGGTGGCGGAATCAATCCGGCAGGACTGGATGGGATGTTGTTCCTGGCGATTGATCACTCTGGTGGTCCGACCAACAACAACATTTACATGCTGGCCAGTGTGGTTCCTCCCGGGCGAAGCACAACCGACGTGATGTTTGCGCGCAGTACCGATGACGGAGCAACCTTTAGCTCGCCAGTCAAAGTCAATGACGATCCGGTTAATCCGAGTAAGTGGCACTGGTTCGGCACGTTTTCGGTAGCACCAAATGGCCGGCTCGATGCTGTCTGGTATGACACGCGCAACGCTGCCAACAACACGGACTCGCAGCTGTTCTATTCGTTTAGTACCGATGCTGGCGTGACGTGGTCGCCGAACGTGGCGGTGAGCAACGCGTTTAATCCTTTTGAGGGCTATCCGAACCAGAGCAAGATAGGCGATTATATTACGATCGTTTCCGATGAAACCGGCGGTAACGTGGCATACTCGGCTACGTTCAATTTCAATCCAAACAGGGGGCAGCACGAAGAAGATGTTTATTACGTTCGGGTATTCCCTGGTGGGCAGCTACCTACACCCACACCATCGGCGACGGCGTCACCGACTGCTACACCAACAAGCACACCTACACCTACAGTTACGCCAACGGTAACCCCGACTCCAACTGCTACTCCGACACCGACACCCACGGCAACGGTAAGACCTACTCCTACTCCGAGGTCTGTTCCCACGCCAAGGGGCCGACCCAGCCCACGTCCAAGACCCTGATTTCCTATGGACGGCGAATGGGCGAAAGGGCGTCAGGTAGGGCGCGTCACTCCGTGCGCGCCGCCGTCGAATCGGGATGCGGTGTGCAGAGGACTGCACGCCCTACCATCTCCCTTTCGCCGTTTCTCCCTTTCTCTTACCAAATATCTGGCAGAATAATCTTCGACAAAACTTTCGTCCAAGACTAAGAATAGCGCGACCAAATCGCCTTAACGCTTCAACCACTCAGCCAATGAAGACAAAATTGTCAGTTATCAGCTATCGACTATCAGCTACCGCGCTATTCTCCGTTATCGCGCTTTCCGCTGCTTCAGCGCAGTTGACACCCACACGCAAGGCACCTCGAGGGGAGCCGCTGGAAAAATATGATAATCCCCCCGCGTTGCCTCGAAAAATCGAGACCTCGCCACGCATGATCTCGGTCCACGGGCCGTTCATCAGCCATCAGGTGAATGTGGATGCCAGCGGAAACAATATCGTCGGGGACGCTGCGAACGAATGTACAATTTCCGTTGACCCGACGGACGGCAATAAGATGACAATTGGCTGGAGACAGTTCAATGATGTTACCTCCAACTTCCGGCAGGGCGGCTGGGGATTTACCACTGATGCTGGACTCACGTGGACGTTCCCTGGCGTTTTGCAAGATAACATCTTCCGCAGTGACCCGGTGACAAACTCCGATGAGGTAGGGAATTTCTTTTATCTCAGCCTTCAGTCGAACGTTAATCAGTCGTTTTTTTGCGATGATCTATGGCGCTCGACAAATGGCGGCCAGTCCTGGGTGGAACAATCACCCGACCAGGGAGCGGGAGGAGGCGATAAGCAATGGCTCACTATCGACAAGACCGCCGGTCCGGGGCACGGATTTCAATATCAGGCGGACGATGGGATTAACTGCGATAATAACTTTTTCGTGGAATTTCAACGGTCCACTGATGGCGGGGTCACCTGGCAGTCGCCGATCGAGATTCCTCAAGGACCCATATATGGGACCCTCGATGTGGATTCGAACGGCAATGTTTTTGTCGGCGGGGAAGGGAACACCTTTTACTGTGTTCGCTCGAGCAATGCACAGATCGGAGGCCAGACTCCTACCTTTGATCAGGTAACTCCGGTAAACCTGGGTGGCGACCTCGGCGGCGGAGGAATCAACGGAGTAGGATTGACTGGAATGTTGTTCCTGGCGGTTGATCGCTCCGGAGGGCCGACTAACAACAACGTTTACATGCTGGCCAGCGTGATACCTCCCGGGCGAAACACAACCGACGTGATGTTTGCACGTAGCACCGATGACGGAGCAACCTTTAGTTCACCGGTCAAAGTTAATGACGATCCGGTTAATCCTAGCAAGTGGCACTGGTTCGGCACATTCTCAGTAGCGCCCAACGGGCGGCTTGATGCTGTCTGGTATGACACGCGTAATGCTGCTAACAACACGGACTCACAATTGTTCTATTCTTTCAGCACCGACGCTGGCGTGACGTGGTCGCCTAACGTGGCGGTAAGCAATTCGTTTAATCCGTTCGAAGGCTACCCGAACCAGAGCAAGATAGGCGATTATATTACGATCGTTTCCGATGAAACCGGCGGTAACGTGGCATACTCGGCTACGTTCAATTTCAATCCAAACAGGGGACAGCACGAAGAAGATGTTTATTACGTTCGGGTATTCCCTGGTGGCCAAGGCGCCACGCCGACGCCAACCGCAACCGCATCACCGCCTGCAACCCCCACACCGACAGTAACACCACCGCCTACAGCTACCCCAACGACAACGCCGACTGCTACTGCTACTCCGACGGCTACGGCAACAGCGACAGCTACTCCACGGCCAACACCCACGCCGAGGACCATGCCGACCCCGAGAGGACGTCCGACTCCGCGGCCGAGACCCAGTCCTTGATTCCCGAGTGATTGGTGATTGGTGATCGGTGATAGGTGAACGGTAGGGACATCGCGCAGCGATGTATCGCCGCCGGCGATCGTAGGGCCGCCGTCTAATGTAGAGGCAGGCGTGCCGGCTGCAATATCTTCGCACCTGCGTAGGCGACACGCCTGCCACTACAGTTGTAACCACGCCCCTGTGGGCGTGTGCACTTTGCCGCGGCTGCAGCAGCCGCATCCCGCAAGTTTCAAACCTTACCAAAGGACTCGGCAGATAATCCTCGACAAACTTATTGTCTTGGATAAAGGGAGCGCGAGCGTAAACGCTCCTCCGCCGCTCCACCGGAAAATCACTATCAGCTATCGACTATCAGTCACTCACACTCAGCCATGAAGAAAAAACTATCAACTATCGGCTATCGGCTATCAGCCATCCTTTTGCTATCAACTATCGGCTACTTGTCCGCCGTAGCCTCGGCGAAGGCGGATCAGCTATCGGCTGTCTCCGTTGGGGGACAAACACTGGCGCCCATCCGCAAGCTGCCGCTGAACGAGCCGCTGGAAACGTCCAAGAAGATGCCACCCGCGCCTCCCCGGAAAATAGAGACTTCGCCGCGGATGATCTCGCCATTCGGCGTGTTCACGAGTTTCCAGGCAAATGTCGATGCGAGCGGCAATAACATCCTAGGGGACGCGGCAAACGAGCCCGCGATTGCGGTTGACCCAACCGATAGCAACAAGATGATGATCGGTTGGAGACAGTTCGACAGCATTAATTCCGACTTCCGGCAAGGCGGCTGGGGTTATACCACTGATAGCGGCTTAACCTGGACTTTCCCGGGTGTTCTAAACCCTGGAGTGTTCCGCAGCGACCCCGTGACAAAGTCCGATGAAGCAGGGAACTTTCTCTATCTCAGTCTTCGTGGGGACGATTTCTGCGATGACATATGGCGCTCAACAGACGGTGGCCAAACCTTCATCGAACAGTCTGCCGACGGAGCCGGGCACGGAGGCGACAAGCAATGGTTCACTATCGACACAACTGGCGGCACTGGTCATGGATTTCTCTACCAATTTTGGACTGAGTTCTTCGCGTGCGACTTTGGCGCATTCAACCGTTCCCTCGACAGTGGGGTGACCTGGCAAAGTCCTATCAGTCCTCCGAATTTTACCGATACCGGAACGGCCGAGGTAGACATCAACGGCAATCTGTTTGTTGGCGGAGGAGGCAGCCCGTTTCGGTGCCTTCGCTCATCAAACGCACAGAACCCACAGGTCACGCCAAGTTTCGATCAAAACGTTACGGTCGACCTTGGTGGCGATCTTATTCAGGGCGGAATCAATGGAATAGGACTTTGCGGGCAGACGTTCGTCGCGGTGGATCGTACCGGCACGAACAATAACGTTTACATGCTTGCCAGTGTGATACCGTTTGGCGCTGGCAACGGCACTGACGTGATGTTCGCTCGCAGCACCGATGGCGGCCAAAGCTTTAGCCCGCCGCATCGGATCAATGACGACCCGATTAACCATAACAAGTGGCACTTTTTTGGCACACTTTCGGTGGCACCCAATGGACGCATTGATGTGGTGTGGTATGACACGCGAAACGCCGCCGACAATATTCAATCGCAGCTGTTCTATTCCTGGAGTACCGATGGCGGCGCAACCTGGGCCCCAAATGTTCAGGTGAGCAATACGTTCAATCCGCAGGCAGGTTTCCCGCAAAATCAGAAGATAGGCGATTACATCACGATTGTATCTGACAATACCGGAGGCAACGTGGCGTATGCAGCTACTTTTAACGAGAACCCGAACGCCGTTGGCGGGCACGAACAAGACGTTTATTATGTGCGCGTTTCTCCCACCGGCGGACCAAGCCCGACTCCGACAGCGTCCGCTACCCCTAGCTCCACGCCGACGCCTACAGCAACACCGCCGGCTAGTCCCACGCCGACGCTGACACCGACAGCGACTCCGACGGCTACTCCTACTTCTACGCCACGACCAACACCGACGCCTCGAACAAGACCGTCGCCCAGAGGTCGTCCTACTCCGCTACCGAGGCCGAGTCCCTGATCCCCGGGTGATTGGTGGTCAGCCTGCCACGCCGTAGGTCGCCGCGGCGACCAAAGGTGGGTGAGAAGTGATCGGCTGTAGCCCGCCTGAGGCGGGTCGGCTTGTCACGCCGTAGCTGCGCGAAGGCGGATGGCCCCCGGTCGGGCGCGCCATCAACACTACAGACGTGCCGCGCTCAGCGAGGCCACAGGGCGCATACCATATCTCAGGAATGCGTAGCGATTGTTGTGGATGGATCGGCCCGCTGCCGCAGGACGATGGCTGATGAGTCGTCGAAGGCGCAAATATAAGGCGGCCAAGCCGCGTAACCAACGCGTTGAGGACGACGCGTTCCACCCACAGATCCGTTTGGGGCACTTTGAAGAGAACACCGCTTCTGATGGATTTTGCACGAAGTGCTTTGATGCGTCCGCGCATCGCTTTTTGGATTTTCGATCAGATCTGCCCACGAACCTCTGCTTTTCGTCGGATCCTTTCCGAAATACTAACAGTATCGTTACCAAGGGAACATTATCCTCACATCAGTGGCATCGGAAAAAATCTGATTTATCCGTGTGATCCGCGGCTTACCGCACCGTCAATCGCAACGATTTAACCTGGCGAAGCCATTCGCGGGCCTTCTCTCTCTTCGGTCTTGTCTGGCGCGTAGTTCGCTGCCGCAAGCGGGTCGGGATTAATATTTCGGGAAAAATTAAAAAATGTTGACGCACTTCCACCGAATCCGATAGGCTCACAAGCCCACTCCACACGGAAAACTAAACTTCATCTATGAAAAAGAAATCCACTTCGAAATCCGCATTCTTTAATCTTCGCGTTTTAATTGCTGCGGTCGTTTGCCTCGGTGCCCTCGCTGTAGCGCTCTTTGGCGCCGGCGCGTTCGCCCAGCCGAAAGCCGCCCAACAGAGCAGTCGCTCCAAAGGCGCACAGGACGCCCCTGGCACACAAACACCGGATGTTGTGCAAATGGTTGGTCCCGTCAGGACAATCACAGATGTGCGACACCTCCCTTATATTCCCAACGAAGGGGAAATTGAAGAGCGACGCCTGACGCGATATCAGTTCCCGAATACAGGCCCACTACCATCAGCACCAAAGGCGCCTTCCTCACCTTGGATGCAAAAGTTGCTCAAGAACATTTTTCGACCGACACCAACGATGCCGGGACCGCTGCTGACATTTGATGGGATGAATTCATCGGAGACCGCTTGCGGTTGTTTGCCGCCTGACACCGATGGCGACGTCGGCCCGAATCATTACGTCGAAGCGCTCAACGTCGCATTCAGGGTTTATGATAAGTCCGGCACCCCACTCACACCTCCGACCACATTTAATTCACTCTTCGCCCCATTGGTGGGCACGCCTTGCAGCGGTTCCAACGGCGGAGACCCTTTTGTTTTCTACGATCACATCGCCGATCGTTGGGTGATCAGCGATTTCGCGTTCCCTAGCCTATCTGGACCGTTCTATCAATGCATCGGCGTTTCTACAAGTGGCGATCCCACCGGCACCTATAACCTGTACGCAATCCAAGTTGAGCCGTCGCAGCCAACTTGGATCGGCGATTACCCGAAGATGGCGTTGTGGAGTGATCCGCAGCCTGGCGGCGCCTATCACCTGACGGTCAACTTGTTTGATGGCCCAACTCTGGCCTTCGAAGGCGTGCGCGTTTTTGCGTTCGATCGTGGGTCGATGCTCACTGGTGGCCCCGCTAATGCCATTGCCTTTACCCTCTCCCTCGCGGGCGTGGGCGATTCCTATAGCTTTGTTGCCGCGAACTTTCGTACCGGCGACGCGCCACCTGCGGGGAGGGATGAAATGGTGCTAGCCGTTGACGCCACGGTTCCCGGCGCGACTTTAACCCAGGTCCACGCTCGGTTTTTTCATGTTGATTTTGTCACCCCTTCAAATTCAACTTTCGGCGTTGGCCCCGACCATACCCCGAACGCCGAGATCACAGTCAACCCGTTCGTACAAGCATGGACCGCCTCGACGTACAACCTTGTGCCACAGCAGGGAACGTCACAAAAACTGGATACGCTAGGCGACAAAATCATGACGCCGCTCGTGTACCAGAATCGCAATGGGACGGAATCGTTGTGGGCGGACCAGACCACAATGCTGAATTTCCCCAACGGGCCGACTGCTGTTACGTGGTATCAATTCGACGTTACTGGCGGCACTTTCCCTGCGACTCCTGTGCAACAGCAAGAGTGGACCAATGGCGGTGACGGTTTATTTCGTTGGATGCCCAGCATAGCCGTCGATCAAGACGGAAACACGGCCATTGGCTATTCCACCTCGAGCGACAGCATTTTCGCCGGAATTCGTTACGCCGGGCGGTTGGCTGGCGATCCCGCGAATGACCTTGGGCAAGGCGAAGCAATCATGACCAACGGCGGCGGCGCTCAAACCCATCCCCTCGGGCGCTGGGGCGATTATACCTATACATCCATCGATCCTTCCAATGGCATGGACTTCTGGCATGTGAACGAATACTACACGGCCACGAGTAGCGCCTCGTGGGCCACAAAGATCGGCAAGTTCAATTTCGTCGGAGGCGGTGGAACACCAACGCCGACACCGACTGTGAGGCCGACTCCGACACCACGACCTCGCCCAACACCGCATCCAAGACCCTGATCCCACGAATCGGCGAGTCGGTGAAGCTTACGCGTGCGAGGGTAGCTTTGCTGCTTCTCGCCATGTCGTCAGCCTTTCTACCGATGCAGATGCCAGCGGAACCGCAGTCCGGCATCGAAGGCGTGATTACTATCAGCCCGTGGCACCCTGGGCCGGTTAGATCGGACGAGCCGGCCTCGAAACCGCTCGCCAACGCGACGTTTGTTGTGCAAACCGAGGCGAACGCTGTTGCATCCGAATTTACGACTGACGCTCGGGGAGGGTTTCGCGTTTCGCTCCCGCCTGGGCATTACAAAGTTTCGCTTAAAGGCAAAAAAGGGGGTGTCGGCAAATATGGGCCTTTCGAGGTACATGTTGCCGCCGACAAAATGACCACCGTTCACTGGACCTGTGACACCGGCATGCGCTGACGGCAGTAAAGGTGTCGTCCAGCCTGGCGCGCCGAAGCCTTGGCGGAGGTGGGCGGCATGCGATGGGGGAACAACCTCCAAACTGGTTGCCTGCGAATCCCGCGAATTTACGCGAATGAAATTCTTTTTCTGATATTGTTCGACCAAGCAGCCGAACCTGATCGCAACGGCGACCGTTCCCCAGACCTCCCGTGACGCCCGTCATAAAATAGTAATACTTCTGTTACGTTATGATAATCGTCGACGACGTTCCAGCGCTGCACGCTAGACGTTTCGGCGATTTAACGTGGCGAAGCCATTCCCGGGCCTTCTCTCTTTAGGTATTTGGCTGGTCGCATCGGAGGTCGCCGCGGCGACCGAAGGCGGACGGCTTCCTCGTAGATCGTTGGCCCGCAAAGGCGGATTTGGAGTAATAAAAATTAAAAACCTGCCCACGAAACACGCGAAAAGACGCGAAAAGCAATTCCATTAAAAAGAAAAACATTAGCAGGCGAACACTCATCCCCCCTTGTTGATGTCCTATTCGTGTTCATTCGTGGTTGAAAAGAATCCCGTGAAAAATTTAAAAAAATGTTGACACGCTTCCGGCATAACCGATAGGATCGCCACTCTTCTACTCCACACGGAAAAGAAACTTCGTTTATGAAAAAGAAATCCACTTCGCAATCAGCCTTCTTTAATCTTCGCATTTTGACTGCTTCGGTGTTTTGCCTCCTGGGCATCGCTGTGGCGCTATTCGCCCAGGGAAACCGGACAAAGCAGACCCAAGCGAGCCGCTCCGTCGGCCACCAGGACGCCCCCGGCACACAGAGACCGGACGTGGTGCAAATGGTCGGTCCTGTTCGGACAACCACCGATGTGCGACACCTTCCTTACGTCGCGCCAAAGCGAGAGGTTGAGGAACGCCGGCTGACCCGGTATCCATTCCCCGAGGACGGAGCGCCACCGCCACTGCCAGCTGGCTTCGAGCAATTCCAGGCGATGCTCAAAAAGATTTGGCGGCCGACGCCAAAAATGCCGGGTCCGCTGCTGACCTTTGACGGAATCACTGCAGCGCAGAGCGGGTGCGGTTGTTTCCCGCCTGATAGCAATGGCGATGTGGGCCCGAATCACTACGTCAACGCGGTCAATTCCTCGTTTAGAGTTTTCGATAAGTCTGGCAACCCGCTTACCCCCGCTACCACGTTCAATTCGTTCTTCGCCCCACTGGGCAATAGTACCCCTTGCGGCAACAACCAGAACGACGGCGACCCATTTATTTTCTATGATCAACTCGCCGATCGCTGGGTGATAAGCGATTTCGCGTTCCCCGGGCTTCCTGGCAGCGGGCCATTCTTTCAATGCATCGGAGTTTCTACGAGCCCCGATCCCGCCGGCACCTATAACCTGTACGCCGTGCAACATGAGCCTACCCAGACCACTTGGGTAGGCGATTATCCGAAGATGGCGCTGTGGGATACCGGCGGAAACCCCGCTCAAAACGCCTATTTTCTTACGGTCAACCTGTTTGATGGCCCGAGCCTGGGTTTCGAGGGCGTGCGTGTTTTTGCACTCGATCGCGCATCGATGCTCACTGGCGGTCCTGCGAATGCGATCGGGTTTACCATCGGCGCGGCCGATGTGGGCGCTTCCTATAGCTTCGTCGCCGCGAACTTCCGCGCTGGCAATCCGCCCCCTGCGGGAAGGGATGAATTCGTGCTGGCCATCGACAGCCCCGCCACCGGCGGCGTGACGTTAACTCAGGTCCATGGCCGGCTGTTTCATGTCGATTTTGTTACGCCAGCAAATTCAACTTTCGGCGTTGGCCCAACGCATCAGCCTAACGCGGAGATAACAGTCGACGGGTTCGTGGATGCCTTCACGAATACCACCACTCGGCTTGTGCCTCAGCAGGGCACGGCAGTAAGGTTAGACACGCTGGGTGATAA
>Ga0307296_10001701_pt1 | contig 11106 bp, 9 predicted proteins | sample ER_DNA_153_FD_194467 | JGI IMG/M metagenome (GOLD analysis project Ga0307296, IMG submission 194467) | Bulk soil microbial communities from the East River watershed near Crested Butte, Colorado, United States - ER_DNA_153 | ecosystem: Environmental > Terrestrial > Soil > Floodplain | place: USA... | reverse complement strand
TCCGGGTGGCCTGACGGATTCCGCGCGCACGGTGGACCCACGCTCGGCGTCCGCTACGAACCTGCGCTACCGCACGGGCGAGCGCGGCACCCACGAGCAGGCCGGCGTCAGCTGGCGGCGCGGAGGTGAGCGGTCGTCGATCGTCGCGACCGCGTTCGTGCTCGGCAGACACGTCGACAATCCGATACCACAGCGCATCATCGATCTTGGCAGGCGCGCGGGAGGCGCGCGTTTCGTCGTCGACCGCGCCCTCGCACCGTTCGGTCGCGAAGGGACCGTGTCGTTAGGCGTCGAGCACTCCCGCCAGCGCGATGATCGCCGTTCCTACAACAGTCTCGACGGTGTGCGCGACGCGCTCGCGCTCGATCAGCGCGAGGAGGTGTTCAACACCGGCGCGTTCGCTCGGTTGGCCATGCCGTTGCTGGGCGACCTGCATCTCCTCGCGGCCGTTCGCTCGGATGACATCCTCTTCAAGGTCGCCGATCGCCTGATCACGCCCACCGATCCGGACGACGGTGGACAGCGAACGATGCGCGCCGTCAGTCCTTCCGCGGGCCTATCATACGCGATCGGCGAGCACGCGAACATATACACCAACGTGGCGACGGCGTTCGAGACGCCGACGACGAGCGAGCTCGCCAATCAGGCGAGTGGTGCGGGAGGTCTCAATCCATCCCTATCGCCGCAGCGGGTTACGTCATGGGAGCTCGGGACACGGGCGCCGCTTGGCGGCGCCGGCAGCGCCTCGCTCTCTCTGTACGACGCGAGCGTGCGCGACGCGCTGGTGCCGTTCGAGCTTGCGTCGTCGCCGGGGCGGCAGTTCTTTCGCAATGCGTCGCGCGCGCGTCACCGCGGACTCGAGGGTGAAGTCGCGCTCGCGATCGGGTCGCGCACGTTCGCACGGACTGCGCTGTCGCTCATCGACGCGCGCTTCATACGCGACGAGTTCGGCGCCGTGTCACGCGCCGGCAAGCGCATCCCCGGCGTGGCGCCTGCACGGCTGGACCTCGATCTGCGGACACTAGCGCCTCACGGAGCGTCGTTCGAGCTGGCTCTTCGTGCGCAGTCTCGCACGCCCGCATCGGACCTTGGCACCGCGTGGTCGCCCGGCTACACGGTTGTCGATCTCCGCGCCTTCGGCGGCAGGTATACAGTCGCCGGCGTCGGCGTGTCGCCGAGCATCGCGGTGTCCAACGTTCTTGATGCTCGCTACGACGCGTCGCTGATCGCCAACGCGGCTCGCGACCGGTTCTTCGAGCCTGGCCCCGCGCGCGCCGTGACCGTCGCGCTCGCGGTTCACTGGTTGTCCGCGCCGCAGTGAAGGCGCACGATGTCCGCGCACTCGGCCTTTCGCGCGGACTGTTTTGCCCCTAGTCTTCGTGCGTCCGCATTTCTGTGAGTCAGATTCCGGAGTTTTCACATAATCGTGAGGCTGCGCGCGTGACCGTACCCGCCACACCGCCACGCGGTGCGACGACGATTGACAGTCCGGCGTCACCCGTCGACTGGGCGGTGTCGGATGCAGAGTCACTTTTGCGCAGTTTGCCCGGCGTGATTTCCGCCAAGGTGGTTAGGGACGACACCGGCGCCATCAAGGAAATACACCTGCTCGCAACGACGGAGTACGCGCCGAAGCAGGTCGTGCGGAATGTCGAAAGCGCGATGCTCGCGCGCTTCGGCGCGCATGTGGATCACCGCTCGGTGTCCGTGGCGCGTAGCGCAGAGGAGCTGCGTCACGCGCCGGCTTCCGCACCAGCTCCCGCACCGGCTCCCGCCCCGTCAATCGCCAGCGCCGCCGCGCCGGGACGCGGTGTGTACTTCGAGGATGTCGAGGCGCGCCGCTCGCGCAGACGCGGCCTATCGTGCACGGTCACGCTGCGCGCCGGCGCCGAGCGCTACTCCGGCGAGGCGAGCGGCGCGGAATCCTCGCGGGCGCGAGGCGAGCTCGCCGCGACGGCGACGATCAACGCACTTCGATTGCTGCTCGCGGAGAATGTGACGCTCGCCTTCGAATCGTGCATCACGGTCGAGGCGACCGGTCGCGCGTTCGCGTTCGTCGTCGTCAGCGGCCGCGCCGGTCGCGACACGACCTTCCTGTCGGGAAGCTGTGAGGTGAAAGACAGTCTCGAGACGGCGGTGGTGCTTGCCGTGCTCGACGCGACCGAGCGCTGGATCGAGCGCGGCGCAGGGCACTGACAGGCACGTCGTCGCTTGCCCGGCCTGTGCGGGCCGGATAGCTTTCTCGCGCTGTATGAGCGCTTCCCGGCGCTCGGATTGCCTGTGGCGAAATAGCGGGCCGCACTTCCGACCGACACCAGAACATGGCGAGCTACAAGTTCGCGAAGGTCCCGTCCGCTGGTGAGCGAATCCAGTTCGCCAATGGAAAGCTCGTCGTTCCGCGCAACCCGATCATTCCCTTCATCGAGGGCGACGGCACGGGACCGGACATCTGGCGCGCGTCGGTGCGCGTCTTCGACGCCGCCGTCGAGAAAGCGTATGGAAAGGAGCGGAAGATTGCCTGGATGGAGGTCTTCGCGGGCGAGAAGTCGTTCACGCAATACAAGGACTGGCTGCCACAGGAGACGATCGACGCGTTCCAGGAGTTCCGCGTCTCGATCAAGGGTCCACTGACGACGCCCGTCGGAGGCGGCATACGCTCGCTCAACGTCACGCTGCGCCAGGTCCTCGACCTCTACGCGTGCATTCGACCGGTTCGCTACTTCGAGGGCGTCGGCGCGCCGATGAAGGAGCCGGAGAAAGTGAACGTCACGATCTTTCGTGAGAACACGGAAGACGTCTACGCGGGCATCGAGTGGAAGGCGGGAAGCCCCGAGGCAACTGCGCTGCGCGAGTACATCAAGCGCGAATTCAAGAAGGACATTCGCGAAGGATCGGCGATCGGCATCAAGCCGATGTCCGAATTCGGCTCGAAGCGACTGATCGACATGGCCCTCCAGCACGCGACAGCGAACAAGCGCTCGTCGGTCACGCTGGTGCACAAGGGCAACATCATGAAGTTCACCGAGGGCGCGTTCAGGGACTGGGGTTACGAGCTCGCCAAGTCGAAGTACGCGGCGAAGGAGATCGACAAGGGGCCGTGGTGCAAGCTGCCCGGTGGCCTCATTGTGAAGGACGTCATCGCCGACGCCATGTTCCAGCAGCTGCTGCTTCGCCCCGACGAATACTCCGTGATCGCCACGCCGAACCTCAACGGCGACTACCTGTCCGACGCCGCCGCCGCCCAGGTGGGCGGCCTCGGCATCGCGCCGGGTGGCAACGTCGGCGACGGGCTTGCCGTGTTCGAGGCGACGCACGGTACCGCTCCAAAGTACGCGGGTCTCGACAAGATCAATCCTGGAAGCGTCATCCTCTCCGGCGTCATGATGTTCGAGTACATGGGCTGGGACGAGGCCGGAAAGCTGATCGTGCGCGGGCTCGAGAACGCGATCAAGTCGAAGCGCGTGACCTACGACCTCGCACGTCAGATGAGCGGCGCCACCGAAATCTCGACGTCGGGGTTCGGCGACCAGATCATCGCCGGCATGCGCGCCTAACGCGCCGCCCACCGTACTCTCCTCCCGATGCCGCTCTCTCTTTCCGCACGTCACGCCGACCCCAGCACGTACGACACGCCGCTCCTCGTGATCGGACTCGGGCCTGACGCGGCGCTGCCGACTGAGCTGTCAGGCCTCGATGAAGCGCTCGGCGGCGCGCTACAGCGCACATTGGCGCGGCGCGACTTTCGTGGGGGGCGAGACGAGTCGCTACACCTGGTGGGCGGACCGCGCGGTCCGCAGCGCGTCCTGTTCGTCGGGCTCGGAAAGAACGCCGACCGCAACGCGAACCTGCGCCGGGCCGCGATGCTCGCCGGCCGGCAGGCACGCAAGCTCGGCGCCCCGTCGCTCGCCTGGTTCTCGGGCGAGATCGACGAGCGCGGCGTCGAAGTCGTCGCATCGGGCCTCGCTGCTGGCAGCTGGGAGTACAGCGAAGTGAAGACGCCGCCGCTGGCGGAGGACAGGCGCGCCGCGCTCGGCGAAGCAGTGATTCTCGTCGGCGCGGAGGGAGCTGGCGAAGTCGGAATCAAGGCCGGGCGCGCCTTCGCCGAGGGTTACGCGCTGGCCAAGCGTCTCGGGATGATGCCCGGAAACCTCTGCACGCCCGAGTATCTCGCCGATACGGCGCGTGACATCGCGCGACGACACGGCATGACCGTCACGGTGCTCGGCCGCGAGGAGATGGAGAGAGAAGAGATGGGCTCCTTTCTCTCCGTCGCTCAGGGTACGCCGCAGGATCCGAAGCTGATCGCTCTCGAGTACAAGAAGGGAAAGTCTGGCGACGCGCCGGTCGTGCTCGTCGGAAAGGGGCTGTGCTTCGACTCGGGCGGCATCTCGATCAAGCCCGCGCAAGGCATGGAGTGGATGAAGTTCGACATGTGCGGCGCAGCTGGCGTCCTCGGCGCGATGGAAACGATCGCAATGATGGATCTCGCGGTGAACGTCGTTGGCCTCATCGGCTCGACGACGAACATGCCAAGCGGGACGGCGGTCAAGCCCGGCGACGTCGTGCGCGCGAAGAACGGAAAGTACATCGAGGTCATCAACACGGATGCGGAAGGGCGCCTGGTGCTCGCCGACGTGCTGACATACGCCAAGCGTTATGAGCCCGCCGCCGTGATCGACGCTGCGACGCTTACCGGCGCCTGCGTGATCGCCCTCGGACACACCGCGACCGGAGTCTTTGGTCCGGACGAGGAGCTGGTCGACGAAGTGCTCGAGGCTGGCCGCCGATCGGGGGAGCCCGGATGGCCGCTGCCGCTGTGGGATGAATACAAGGAGCTCATCAAGTCCGACGTCGCCGACGTCAAGAATTCCGGAGGGCGTCCGGCGGGCTCGATCTCCGCGGCGATGTTCCTGCGAGAGTTCGCCGAAGGGTATCCGTGGGTGCATCTCGACATCGCCGGCACCGCATACTCGGAGAATGATCTCGTTGTGCTGCCGAAGGGTCCGACCGGCATTCCGGTCGGCCTTTTCGTCGAGTTGGTGCGAGGGAGGGCGGGCTGATCCCATTACCGCGATGCCGAGTCGCGCTCTTCGGCCTCGGCCTCCTGGCCGGGGCCGTTTTGCCGTGTGCCGGCGGCGCGCAGGTCGTCCCGCGCGACACGGTGCGACCCCAGCCGCCGATCGCCGTGCCGGTGCCAGCCCATCCCGACAGCGCGGCCGCGCGCGATACCGCACACGTTAGGCAGGATACGTCGGCGAAGGCCGCTCCGGTCGATACGATCAAGGCCCCGATCGCGCATGCCGAGGCACCCGCGCTGCCGGAGGTGGGAGGCGGCTATCGGTGGGACCGTGAAGCGCTCTTCGCCAGCGGTGCGCTGACCCTGATGGAGCTGCTCGAGCGCATTCCGGGTGCGACCGGCTTCACCACGAGCTGGATTGCGTCGCCGCAGACTGTCTCCTATGTCGGCGATCCAAAGCGCGTTCGTGTGTTCATGGACGGTCTCGAGTTCGACGCCCTGGGCACTCGCGACGGTGGGGTGCTGGATCTCGTCGAAGTCCCGCTCTGGACACTCGAGGAAGTACGAGTCGAGCGTGGCGCGGGCGAGCTGCGCGTGCACCTTCGCACCTGGCGCCACGACCGAACGATCCCCAATACGCGCACCGACATCTACACCGGCGACGAGAACACGAACCTCTATCGCGGCTTCTTCGCGCGCCGATACAAGCACGGCGAGGCGCTACAGTTAGGCGGGCAGCAGTATTCGACGTCCCAGCTGCGCACCGGAATTGGTGGCCAAGGCTCCGGAGGACGTGCGCTCGCGCTCTTCTCGCGCGTCGGCTGGGCGCGGAACAAGTGGAGCGCCGACGCTTTCATTCTCCGCGACACGCGTACGCGGTACGGAGAGCTCGCCTACGTTCTTCGGCAGCCCAATTATCAGCGCCTGCTCGGCGGACCGGTCGCCGATTCCATTCGCGAGCTTCGTGGGACGCGTACTGACGCGTACGTGCGTGGGGCTTACGGCGACCCTGACGACGGCATCTGGGCCCAGGCCCTGGCCGCCACGATGGGATTCAGCGACGCATCGGCACCGGCTACGCTGCCGGCGCGCTACCCGCCCGGAGTCGTTTCTACACCGAACCTCCCTCGTGGCACGCTTCAAATCCTTCCCGCCTTTGAAACGCCGGGCAAGACGGTCTCGCGTGCTCAGTACGTCGTGGCCGGCGGCCTGACGAAATGGGGCATGCGCTTGAGCGCGACGTCGCGCGTGAGAATCTATGACAGTCACACGTTTGTCTCTCCGGTCGTGCGGGCGGAAGCGAGTCTGCTCGACTATGTGACGGTGAGCGGGCGTGCAGAGCGTGACGGAGCGACGAGAGTGAGTACCGTGGAAGCTGGCGCGCGGCTCGCACCGCTGTCGTTCATCGAGGTCGCGGCGGTTGCCGAACGACGCATGGCGCCGAAGATCACTGGCGTCCAGGGGTCGGTTACCTCCGCGCGCGCCGAAGCCGCTCTTCGGGTCGGACGGGTATCGCTGATCGGCGGCGCGATCCACCGCGACTCGACGTCGATGACCGTGCCGTTCACCTACTACGACATTCTTGCGCAGGGACCGCTCACTCCCGTCGGCCGAGCGTTAGGCGCATTTGGCGGCATACGCGGAAAGTTCTACAAGGACGTCGGCCTCGATGCAATGGCGACACGCTGGTCATCAAAGGCCATCATGAGGCCTGCTGCCGAGGCCCGGGCCGAGCTCTATGTCCGGACGAAGTGGCTGACGAAGTTTCCGCGCGGACAATTCGGGCTCAACGCTACCGCGATCTACGAATACCGTTCGGCGGCCCAATTCCGGACCGACGGAAGCATTTCAGGTAATGGGGGAGCGGCCACCGCTACCGGAACGACGCAGGCCGCGGGCTCGACCAGCGCATCGACTCTGATCGAGGTTCGGATCCAGAACGCCGTCGTGTCATGGCAATACCGGAACATCGTCGGGACGAATCGGGCGCTTGTGCCCGGGTACCTCGTGCCTCGGCAGACGAACATATACGGCGTGCGATGGGACTTCTTCAATTGACCGGGAAATTGACAAGGTCGTTGTCACTCCGTAACTTACGTGACTGTCAATGATTCGGAGCATGACGGGGTACGGGACCGCCGAAGGTCAGGTGGGGAATGCGCGGGTCACCGTCGAGGTCCGCTCGGTGAACCATCGGTTCTTCAATCCGACGATCAAGCTCCCGTCGGCCTTTCAGCGGTGGGAAGGCGAGGTTCGCGAGGCGCTGAGGCAGAAGGTCGCACGCGGTCACGTGACGCTCGTCGCGCGCGCCGAGCGAGACGAGGCGCAGGGAGCGTCGATCGACGAAGCAAGGTTCGCGGATCACGTGGCGCAACTGCGTGAGCTACAGAGTCGGTTCGGGTTGGGCGGAGAGTTGGATCTGGCGACCGTGTTGCGGATGCCGGACGTCTTCGCCGGCGCCGAGTCGGCGGAGGAGAGTGGCACGCCGGCGGAGCTGGTCGCGATCGTCGACACGGCGGTTGCGGCACTGGCGACGATGCGGCGGGACGAGGGCATTCGGCTGGCGGCGTTTCTGCGCGACCGGATCGGTGTCATCGAAGGGGCGCTCGGCCGTATCGCGGAGCGCGCGCCCAGTCGGTTGCTGGAGCAGCGCGACCGTCTGCGCGCGGCGGTGCAGGAGTTGGCGGCCGGTGTGGCGCTGGACGATCAGCGGATGGCGCAGGAGATCGCGATTCTCGCCGACCGATTGGACGTGAGTGAGGAGCTCGATCGTTTCGGGTCGCATGTGGCCGCGTTTCGCTCGGCACTCGATGCCGGATCTCCCGACGGTGTGGGAAAGCGGCTTGGATTTCTGCTGCAGGAGATGTTGCGGGAAGCGAACACCACGGGGAGCAAGGCGAACGACGCCGCGATGCTGCAGGACGTGGTGCTCGTGAAAGAGGAGCTGGAGCGGATTCGCGAGCAGGTGGAGAACCTCGAGTGAATCCTTTTCCGGTGATCCTGTCGTCGCCGTCTGGTGGGGGAAAGACGACGATTGCCAGGCGGCTGGTCACGCTTCGATCGGACGTCGCGTACTCGGTGAGTTGTACGACGCGGCTTCCGCGCGCGGGCGAAGTGGATGGGCGGGACTATCACTTCCTGTCGACGGGCGAGTTTCAGTCGGCGCGCGAGCGCGGCGACTTCGCGGAGTCGGCGGAGGTGCACGGCAAGATGTATGGTACGTTGCGGCGTGAAGTGGAGCGAATGCTCGCTGCCGGCCGCCATGTGCTGATGGATATCGACGTGCAGGGAGCCGCGCAGTTCACGCGCGTCTTTCCGGAGTCGGTGCTGGTGTTTCTGTTGCCGCCGTCGGCGAGCGTGCTGCTGGCGCGTCTGATGGCGAGAAAGACGGAGATTGGTGACGCGCTGCGAGTGCGCCTTACGGCGGCGTTGCAGGAGTTGCGAGCGGTTCAAGCGTACCAGTACGTCGTCGTCAACGACGATCTGGATCGCGCCGTCAATGTGGTGTCGAGCATTATCGACGCCGAGAGCGCGCGCCGGGAGCGCGTGCCTCAGCTGGATGGAATGGTGCAGCACCTGGTGAGCGAGTTGACTCGCGAGATCGACAAACGTTCGGAGGGATAAAGCGATGCAGGTTTTCACACCGGTAGAAGTGGCGAAGCACGCCACGAACAAGTACCTCGCGGTGACGATCGCGGCGAAGTTCGCGCGCGTCCTCAACGAGTTCCCGCGCGACCGGTCGTCGTCGCGTGAGAAGAAGCTCACGACGCGGGCGCTCGAGGAGCTCTCCAGCGGCAACGTCGAGTATCGCGTGGTGCCTCGCCGCCGCGGCACGGCCGCGGAGTAGGCGGCTCACCCCGCGCCCCGGGACGTTAGGCATCCCGGACCTGAATCCGCGGTGAGCGCGGTCTCGCCCCAGCGCCCGTTCGTCGGCGCTCGCGTGTTGCTGGGCGTCAGCGGGGGCATCGCCAGCTACAAGACGGCGTGGCTTGCCCGGCTGCTGTCGCTCGCCGGTGCGGAAGTGGACGTCGTCATGACGCCGGCGGCGCTCGAGTTCGTCGGCGCGATCACTTTCGAGGCGCTGACCGGCCGACCGGTGCACAGCGAGATCTTCGGACCGGGCCATGCGCTCGATCACGTCAAGCTGGCTCGCGCCGCGCAGGCGATCGTCGTCGCGCCGGCGACGGCGGACTTCTGTGCGCGTGCGGCGAGCGGTCAGGCCAACGACCTGCTGACGGCAATTCTGCTCGCCGCGAAGGCGCCGGTGCTGCTCGTGCCGGCGATGAACGATCAGATGTGGGCCCATCCGCAGACCGCCAACAACGTCGCTCACCTGCGCAGCATCGGGTACCATGTGCTCGAGCCGGACGCCGGGCTGCTCGCCGCGGGCGAGGGAAGCGGACCGGGACGGATGCCCGAGCCGGAGACGATTCTCGCGCACGTCGGCTGGCTGCTCGAGGACCACGCGTCGTTCGCGGGCAAGCGCTTTGTCGTCACGGCTGGGCCAACCCACGAGCCGGTGGACCCGGTCCGCTACCTCACGAATCACAGCAGTGGCAAGATGGGTTTCGCGATCGCCGCCGCGGCATGGCGGCGCGGCGCCGAAGTGCTGCTCGTCGCCGGCCCATCGAGCGTCGAGGCCCCGCCGGGCGTCTGCGTCGTTCGTGTCGAGACGACCGAGCAGATGCGCGACGCCGTCGCGGCCGAGCTGCCTAACGCGGACGCGCTCGTCATGGCAGCGGCCCCGGCGGACTTTCGAGTCGCCGAACCGGCGAAGCGGAAGATCAAGAAGGCGAGTCGCCCTGACTCCCTCGCCCTGGCTTCGACGGTCGACATCCTCGCCAGCACGAAGGGTGCGCGCCGGGCGGGAATGGTGACGGTTGGCTTCGCCCTCGAGACGAATGATGTGATCTCCAACGGCCGCGCAAAGCTCGATGCGAAGGACCTCGACCTTCTCGTCGCCAACGACGCGACAGAGCAGGGAGCCGGGTTCGGCGTCGACACAAATCGCGTCACGATCCTGTCGCGTGACGGCGCTCAGGAAGTGCTGCCACTGCTCCCCAAAGCGGAAGTCGCCGACCTGATCCTCGATCGCGTCGCGAGGTTGTTGAATGGACGCTAGAGAGCGGCTGCGGAAATACCTGGAGCAACGGCGTGAGATGGGCGAGGTGGACCTCGTGCTCGACACGATGTCCGTCGAAGAAGTGCTCAGGCTCGTTGGCGGGAAGGCCGCGCCTGGCGTGACACGCGAGGGCGCAGTCGGCCGGCCGCCGATGGGCCGCACTGCACCAAACACCGCCGAGACCGGCGCGCCGGTGTCGAACGACTGGCGTGAGGCGATCCGCTCAGCGGGCAGCGTGCCGAATCCCGGAGCGGCTCGGATTCCGCCAGATCACCCGATCACGCCCCCGGCCGAGTTGCCACGCGGCATCACGGTCGGCAAGCCGCCGGCGCTCGGCTTCGACGACATCGCGCAGGCGTCTTCGCTCGAGGCGATCGCCGAGATGGTGCACCATTGCACGCGTTGTTCGCTCCATCTGGCCGCAAAGCACGGTGTGCCGGGCGAAGGCCATTCGCAGGCGCGCTTCGTTTGCGTCGGCGAGGCGCCGGGAGCGACCGAAGACGAGACAGGCCGCCCCTTTGTCGGCGCGGCGGGGCAGCTACTGACGAAGATCCTTGCGGCGATCGACCTGCGTCGCGAAGATGTTTTCATCTGCAACGTGATGAAGCACCGGCCACCGGGAAACCGGAATCCGGCGCCCAACGAGATCGCGGCGTGCAGTCCGTATCTCGTCCGACAGTTGGAACTGATCAAGCCAGGCGTCATTCTCGCGCTCGGGACGTTCGCGGCGCAGACCCTCTTAGAGACGAAGGAGTCCATCGGTAAGCTGCGGGGAAGAATCCACCGCTACCACGGCATTCCGCTCGTCGTCACGTATCACCCCGCTGCGCTTCTGAGGAATCCATCGTGGAAGCGCCCCACCTGGGACGATGTCCAGCTCGCCCGTCGAATACTCGATAGCAGCGCCCTCACTGGGGCGTGATCCGTACCGCGATCGGCGTCCTCCATACTCGGAGGATGCCGAGCA
>Ga0307296_10001698_pt1 | contig 11108 bp, 9 predicted proteins | sample ER_DNA_153_FD_194467 | JGI IMG/M metagenome (GOLD analysis project Ga0307296, IMG submission 194467) | Bulk soil microbial communities from the East River watershed near Crested Butte, Colorado, United States - ER_DNA_153 | ecosystem: Environmental > Terrestrial > Soil > Floodplain | place: USA... | reverse complement strand
CGTCGAACAACGACACGCTCACGTGCCGTCCCTGACCCGTTCGCCCTCGCTCATGAAGTGCGGCGAGGATGCCGATCGCCGCCTGCAGGCCCGTGATGACGTCGAGCAGGGCTACCCCGGCTTTGACGGGCTGCCCACCCGGTTCGCCGGTGACGCTCATGAGGCCCGACAGCGCCTGGACCATGATGTCGTAGCCGGGCCGACGCGCGGCGTCGGATACCTCCTCGTTGAACGCGGTCAGCGAACAGGTGATCAATCCGGGTGTCCCACCACGAAGGTCCTCGAGAGCGAGCCCGAGCTCGGCCATGAGTCCCGGGCGGAAGTTCTCGATCAAGACGTCCGAGCCGCCGGCGAGGCGACGGACGGTGTCGATGCCTCCGGGCGTTTTGAGGTCGGCCGCGACCGAGCGCTTGTTGCGGTTGAGCGAGAGGTAATACGCCGCGTCGTCTCCGACGAAAGGGGGTCCCCAGTGGCGGGTGTCGTCGCCGTCCCCGGGGCGCTCGATCTTGACCACGTCGGCGCCCAGGTCGCCCAGGATCTGGGTTGCGAGCGGTCCCGCGAGCACCCTCGAGAGGTCCAGGATCTGAAGGCCGGAGAGAGGGAAGCGCTCCATCGGGCGGAGCCTACTCGCCTCATCTGGCAGGCTCACCTGGGTGTGCTTCCGCACAACTGGCGCATTACACTCACAATCGAGGAGAATCCCGTTTGTGAACGAGCAGAGTCTCGAGCGCGTCAATGCGTTCCTCGCCGCTGTCGCAGATCGCACCGGGAGGGGCGAACTGCTGGTAGCTACGCCTGCGGAGTTGGGCAGGGAATTGGGTTTCCCCGATCCATTGTCGATCGCTCGCGCAGTGCGGGCGCTTGTCGCGAGGCGCCGATTGGAGCCATCAGGCGGCTCCTACCGGCTCCTTGACGCCGCTCCGGTGGCTGAGGGAGAGCGCGAGACGATCGAGCGCAGAGGCAGGCGCTCCCGCAAGCGCCCAGAGGATACGGGCGGGGCACGTCGTGGTGGCCTCGCGTACTCCGACCTGGGCAGGGCGACGGTGGACCGGCTGGTTGAGCTGGGCCAGGAGGTTTCCCACCTGCGCGCGCAGCTGAAGACGTCGCGGGAAGAGGCTCGCCAGAACAGGGAGATGCGGGCGGAGGCCGAGCGGCGCGCGCGGACGCTCGCCGAACGTGCCCATGAACTGGAACATCGCGTCGAGATGGCCGAGTCCAACCTCAGAACGCTGCTCGCGTCCGCGCGCGCGACAGGCATGCATCCGGACCAACGGCTCCCCGACTCCGAGATGGAGGCGATCCTCGGTGTGCTGAAGGGCAACGGCGACCAGCCCTCGGAGGAAGGATCCGCGCAGCCGGAGCCTATGGACCGACCTGTTGAGGAGGTTCCCTCGCCGACGGCCCCCGCAGAGGAGGCGTGAGCGAACCTCGCTTCAGGGTAGCCTCGTAACAGGCGGCGAGGTGCCCGGGGGAGAGCTCCTCGAGTCCGAGATCCTCACCACGACACTTCCCTTCGATACCCAGACTTGCCGCCTCCCCCGACGCGACCACAGGGCACCGCGGATGGAACCGGCATCCGGCCGGCACGCGCGTCGGGTCCGGCGGCTCTCCCAGCAGGATCGGGCGGTCGATCCCGCCGGCCTCGGGGACCACGTCGAGCAAGGCTCTCGTGTAGGGATGTCGCGGCCGCAACAACACTTCTTCTGCCGGCCCGATCTCCACGATCCTTCCGAGGTACATCACCGCCACGCGATCCGCTACGGTCCACGCCAGCCCGAGATCGTGCGTGACGATCAGGATCGACAGCTGAAGCGAGTCGCGCAGCCCCAGGAGCAGCTGAAGGATCTCGCCCCGGACGGACGCATCAAGATTGGACACCGGCTCGTCGGCCACGATCACCCTCGGATCGAGCACCAAGGCCCCGGCGATCACGACGCGCTGGCGCTGCCCTCCGGAGAGCTCGTGCGGATACAGGAGGTAGAAGCGTTTCGGTGGCCGCAGGCCCGCTCGGGAGAGCGCCCGGCCAACCATCTCCTCCTCGGACTCTCCATCCGGGCCCACGTGGATGCGGTGGATCCGGAGTCCCTCAGCGACACTCTCGTAGATCGTCTGGCGTGGATTCAGCGACGCCGTGGGGTCCTGGAACACCATCTGAACCTCCCGGCGGTAGGCATGGAGCTTCCGCCCGAGCGGCTTGCCGCGGAAGGAGATCTCACCGCCGTTCGGGCGGAGAAGACCCATGATCGCCCGGGCCACCGTCGTCTTCCCACAGCCCGACTCACCGGCCAACGCGAGCACCTCTCCTTCGTGCAAGGTGAGGTCGACCCCATCGACCGCCGTCGCGACGGAGGTGGCTTTCTTCGACAGCCCGCCGAGGAGCGACGATCGACCCGAGAAGCGGACCTCAAGGCCGCGGACCTCGATCAGCGGATCGCCGATCGCGGGGCGTGGTCGCTCGATCGTCGTGTCGCTCATCCGCTCGTCTCCGAGAGCGTCGGCGCCCCCGCGACGTGGATGCACGATGCGCGGCGGTCGATCCCCGCCGCCCACAGGTCCACGTCGAGCGTCGGACACGCAGCGATCGCCTCGGAGCACCTCGGGTGGAACGGGCAGCCGCTCGGGACGTGCTGCGGGTCGGGTGGGTCGCCGCCCAGACCGGACGGCTTCCCCCGGAACCTCGAATCGCCGATCTCGGGGAACGCCCCCGCGAGCGCTTTCGTGTACGGATGAGCGGGCTCGTGGAAAACGGCCTCGGCGGGTCCTTCTTCGATGATCCGGCCCGCGTACATGATGGCGATCCGATCCGCGACCTCGACCAGCACGGACAGATCGTGCGTGATGAAGAGCATCGCGAGGCCGAGCTCCCTCTGCAGGGCTTTGAGGAGCTGCAAGACCTGCGCCTGCACCATCACGTCGAGAGCCGTCGTGGGTTCGTCTGCGATCACGAGCGCCGGGTTGCAGGCGAGGGCCATCGCGATCATGACGCGCTGTTTCTGCCCACCGGAGAGCTCGTGTGGGTAATCGTCGATGCGCCGAGCAGGGAGACCGACCTCCTCCAACAGCTCGGCCGTGCGGACGCGGGCCTCGCGCTCGCCGGCGAGCTTGTGGATCGTGATCGCTTCGACGACCTGATCGCCGATGCGGCGGACGGGATTGAGGGCGTGCAGCGCTCCCTGGAAGATGATCGACGCCCCGGTCCAGCGAACCGCTCGCAGCTTCCCGGGCTTGAGGGAGAGCACGTCGTTCCCATCGAGGGTGATGCTCCCCTCGATCTTCGTCTTTGGCGCGTGCAGTCGGAGGATCGCCCCCGCGACCGTGGACTTCCCGCATCCTGACTCGCCGGCGAGTCCCAGGACCTGACCTCGGTCGATGTCGAAGTCGACGCCTTGCACGGCGGGCACGTCGCCACCCTTGGTGCGGTACGTGACGCGGAGATCGCGGATCGACAGCACGCTCACCGGCTCAACGCTCCCGGATCTTCGGGTTGAGGACCTCATCGAGTGCGTAGCCGCACATCGTGAACGCCAATGTCACCAGGCAGATGCACACACCGGGCGGGATCAACCACCACCACAAGTCCGCCGACAGTGCCCCTGCGTCGAACGCGTCGAAGATCACGATGCCCCACGAGATGCTGCTCGGATCACCGAGGCCGAGCAGCGCCAGGGTCGTCTCGGCCAGGATCGAGAGGGCGACCGTGAGGACCGTGTTCGCGAAGATCACTGGCATCACGTTCGGAAGGATGTGTCTGCTGATCAGATGCCAGTTGCTCGCCCCGAGCGCCCGTGCCCGCTCGACGTAGGGGCGTTCCTTGACGGACAGCGTGTCGGCGCGCACGAGTCTGGCGGTCCCAGCCCACGACGTCACGCCGATCACGAGGATCGTGTTGAACAGGGACTGACCGAGGATCGACGCGAGCACGATCGCCAGCGGGATCCACGGGATGACGAGGAACCAGTTCGTGAAGGCGTTCATCACGGTGTCGGTCTTGCCGCCGAAGTAGCCGCCGGTGATCCCGACGGCGGTGCCGACGGTCATCGTCATCACCGTGGCGGCGAACCCCACGAGGAGTGAGACCCGCGATCCGTAGATCACGAGGTCGAGGATCGATCGTCCGAAGTCGTCGGTGCCGAGCGGAAACGAAAGCGACGGCGATTCGAACGGAGTGCCCGGCGGGTTGTTCACGCGGATGTCTTCCTTCCCGACGAGGAGGGGTGCCGCCAGCGCGAGGATCACGAAGAGACCCAGAAGCCAGAGCCCAACCATCCCCATCCCACTGCGTCGGTAGACGCGCCAGAATCCGGTGAGGGCCCGCCGTCTGCGCAGCCACTTGATCTTCTTCGGGTCACTCGGCGCAGACGGCGGGGCGGCCTCGGTTCCGACGGTGAGGTCGTCGGGCTGATGCGGCGTCGTGATCACGTCACGCCTCCTTGACCCGCGGGTCGAGGTAGCCGTAGAGGACGTCGGCCAGCAGATTGAACAGGATCACCGCCGCGCTGGAAAGCAGGAATACGGCCTGGATGACCGGGTAATCGAGCGATTCGATCGCGGCGTATGTGAGCTGGCCGAGACCGGGCCAGGAGAACACTTGCTCGACGATCACCGCGCCTCCCAGGATGAAGCCGATGCTGTAGAAGGTCAGGGTGAAGGTCGGTAGCAGGGCGTTCGGAACGGCGTGCCGACGTCGCACCTCCTTGTCGCGAACCCCTTTCGCTCGAGCGGTCTGGATGAAGTCCTCGCCCATCACTTCGAGGAGGGACGACCGCATGATGATCGCGAACTCCCCGAGGTAGCCGAGGGTGAGCGTGAGGCAGGGGAGGAACAGATGCTTCGCAACGTCGAGAACGTGAGCGAACCCCGTGAGTCGGTCGGTCGATTCGATCCCACCGGCCGGGAACCAGCCGAGTATGCCGACGAAGAGGATCAACAGAAGCATCCCGAGCCATCCCTCGGGCATGGAGTAGAGCGTGAGCGATCCCAGGAGTGATCCCGTGTCGAACGCACTTCCCCGGCGCCACGCTCCTCGGATGCCGATCAGGACGCCGAAGAGCGTCGAGAGGATCGTTGAGGTGCCCACGAGCAGGATCGTCGGCCAGATCTTCTCCGCCACCGACTCGATCACCGGGCGACCGGTGATGAAGGAATAGCCGAACTCACCCCGAAGGCTGTCACCGACGTAATTGACGAACTGAGCGGGGAGTGGATCGTCGATCCCGAGCTCCTCGCGGAGTGCAGCCTTCTCGGAAGGATCCAGGTGCAGAGTGCTGTGGGTCAGCAACTCGACCGGGTCGCCGATCTCACGGAACAAGATGAAGTTGAATGCGAGGACGAAGAGGAGGGTTCCGACCGCATGTAACACGTGCCGGAGCAAGTACCGACGCGACACCTCCCGGCCTCCAGAGGATCCAGCCGGCCTTAGGCCTCATCCTCCTCGCTGCGGCGCCGACCCATCACCACGAACGCGACAACGACGATGACCGCGATCGCCCCGATCGCGATCAGGAGTCCGGTCGACATCCCGCCCCCATCGGCGCCGGAGTTGCCGCCCGCGACCACCGGCTTGAGGTTCATGTACGAGTCGACGCGCCACGCGAAGATCGGCCCGCCGCCCTTGGTCGGTGAGTTCACCCACCCCTCCCAATCGGTCGAGTAGGCGTAGAGCACCTCGGGGTAGACCAGAGCGATCTCCGGGATCTCCTCGTAGTGGGCCCGCTCGAAGTCGTAGACGATCGCTTGGCGAGCCTTTCGATCGAACGTGCGTCGTTGCTCCTCGTAGAGCTTGTCGAGCGTCGGACTCGAGAAGCACCCGTCGCTCCAGCCGAGGCACTGGTCGGTTGTGTAGAGCGACATGTTGAAGTCCGGATCTGGGTCGCCACCCCAGTCCCAGACATAGGCGTCGAACGTGCCGTACTTCCAGTCGACTCCGGCCTTGGTATCGGTGACTGGTCGCAGGTTGAACTTGATGCCGATCTCGTCCATCCACCCCGCCATCAACTCACCCGACTTCACCGATTCACAGCAATTCGTGATCGTGATGATGTCGAACGAGAGCGGCTTCCCGCTCTTCGGATCGATCCGGATACCATCGGCCGTCCGCTTCGTGTACCCCGCGTCGTCGAGGATCTGGTTCGCCTCGTCGATGTTGAAGTCGTATTCCTCGTTGGCTGGGATATCGAGGTGCCAGAAAGCCTTGTCCGGCGAGATGAACGTGTCGGCGGGGATCGCGGCTCCCTGGAAGACCGTGTCGGCGAGCGCCTGCTTGTCGATCGCGTGCGCGATCGCCAATCGGACCGCGTGGTCGCGGATCGCTGGGTGATTCGTTTCCTTCTTCTCGGGCTGCCCGCCGTAGACGCTCGGATAGGCCTTCGATTGTCCTCCGAAGTTGAACGCGAGGTTCGTGTGGTAGTCGGCCGCCTTCCGGAGCACCTTGATGTTCTTTTCGCCTTCGAGACTCTTGCCGAGGGTCGGCGGAACGTCGTAGGCGAAATCGATCTCGCCGGACTTCAGCGCCTGGACCATCGCCTCTTCGTTCCCGTACACGTGGTACACGATCTCGTCGATCGTGGACGTCCCGAAGATGCTGTCGGGAACGGCCTCCATCCGCCAGAACTGGCCCGGCTTCCACTCGGTCAGCTGGAAGGGACCCGAGCCGATCAAGGGCATCGGCTCGAATCCTTCGATCTCCTTCACGCTCTTCGTAGCGAACTTGCCCCAGATGTGCTCCGGGAGGATCGGGATGTACGGGGGAACCGTGGGGGCGAGCGTCGGCTCCTGAGCCTTCCAGATGAGTGTCGTCGCATCCGGCGCTTCGAACGTGGGATCGAACGGCAGGTAGTCGACGAAGTAGCCCAACTGCTTGTCCACGATGAGTGTGTACGTGAACGCGATGTCCTCGGCGGTGAGTGGCTTACCATCCTGCCACGTGACGTCGTCTCGGATCTCGCACGTCCAGGTCATGTGGTCGCTGCTGGCCTCGCAGCCCGTCGTGAGCTCGGGCACCGGTGAGAGGTCCTCGGCCGAGAACCCGTCGAGCATGTTGTAGTTGAGAAGCAGCACTTCGTAGTCCGACGTGTTGAAGGCCTTGAACGGGTTGACAGAGTTGATGTCCTCGGTCGTCCCCACGTGGAACGTGAGCGGCTTCTCGTCCGGAGAAGCAGATTGCCCGAACACCGATCCAGCCAGCCCGAGGACGACCGCCGTGGCCACCCCGAGTGCCAGCGAAGCCCGTCGCATTCCCCTCATCGCTGCCCCCTTCCGAAGGTCTTCCTAAGGTCCTACGCACGCGTTTCCGACTCGGTTGGACCGTCCCCTTCACCTGTATGGCGTGGGTTTCGGCCCGCCCGCGCCGACCCGAGCCCTGAACGTCGAGTCAGTCGAGAGGGTCTGTATAGCATCGGGGGCCCGAGAGCGCTAGGCAGGGCATGGTCCGTTCGGGTCAAGCCGCCCCCTGTTTGGGGAGGCGGCGAGTCCTCCGATGTGGGGGCTCCAGCTTGTTCCACAACTGCCCATTCTGCTTAGCTCCTAGGCGATGCGGGTTCTCTTGGCCGACGCCATCCACCCTTCCACCATCGACGTGCTGACCGACCGCGGTCACGACTGCGTCTCGGACCCGAAGCTCTCGGCCGACGATCTCCCGGAGCGGATCGCGGGGTTCGAAGCCCTCGTCGTGAGGAGCACGAAAGTGACAGCCGCCACGATCGAGGCGGCCGACGCCCTCGAGCTGATCGTGCGCGCCGGTGCGGGCACGAACACGATCGACGTGGAGGCGGCCTCCGAGGTCGGGATCTACGTGACGAACGTCCCGGGCCGCAACGCCATCGCGGTGGCGGAGCTCACGTTGGGGCTGCTCCTGGCGATCGATCGGCGGATCGCCGACAACGTCGCCGATCTCCGGACCGGCTCCTGGAACAAGACTTCTTACTCGAAGGCCGACGGTCTGTTCGGCAAGGTGATGGGGATCGTCGGTCTCGGGGAGATCGGGTTCGCCGTGGCCGAGCGCGCCACCGCGTTCGGCCTCCGCGTGCAGGCGATCCGCAAGGATCGGGACGAGGCGACCGAGGAGCGGCTCAAGGCGCTCGACATCGAACTCGTGGACTCGCTCGAAGACCTCGTGGAGACCTCCGACATCGTCTCGATCCATGTGCCGGCGACATCCGAGACGGAGTCGATGTTCGACGCCCGGCTGCTTGGCCGGATGAAAGAAGGCGCGATCCTCCTCAACACGTCCCGAGGAGACATCGTGGACGAGCCCGCGCTCCTGGATGCGCTCGAGACACGCGCGCTCCGCGCGGGTCTCGACGTCTATCCCGACGAGCCCGGCTCCGGCGAAACGGCCTGGTCCTCGAAACTCGCTCAGCACCCGAACGTCGTCGGAACCCATCACATCGGGGCGTCTACCGCGCAGGCGCAGAAGGCCGTCGCGGAGGGCGTCGTCGAGATCGTCGATGCGTTCGTCCGGGGCGACATCCTGAACTGCGTGAACCTCGCGCCCACCCGGCTCGGAACCCACACGCTCCACGTCCGTCACCTCGACCGTGTCGGGGTGCTCGCGGGGGTGTTCGACATCCTTCGGCGTCGCGAGCTGAACGTCGAACAGATGGAGAACCGTGTCTTCGAGGGTCGGAACGCCGCGGTCGCCACGATCGACGTCGTCGGCGACGTGGGTCCGGATCTGATCGCGGCCCTCGAGGCGCTCGATCACGTGATCCACGTCTCGGCCGTGCCCACGGAACGAGGTGCGTCGTGAGGGTCCACAACTTCTGCGCCGGACCGTGCACCCTGCCCCTCGCCGTGCTGGAGGAGGTCCGATCCGAGCTGCTGGACTTCCGCGGCGCCGGCATGTCGGTGATCGAGATGAGCCACCGGAGCCCGGAGTACGAGGCCGTTCACGAAGAGACGCTCGCCCTCTTCCGCGAGAACTACGCGGTGCCCGACGAGTTCTCGATCCTGTTCCTCCAGGGAGGTGCGACGCTGCAGTTCGCGATCGTCCCGATGAACCTGCTCCGTGACGGCGACCGGGCCGGCTACGTCCGCTCGGGCACGTGGGGCAAGGGCGCGCTGAAAGACGCGGCCGCTTGGGGAGACGCGTACGCCGCCTGGGACGGCGAGCCGCTGTCGTTCATACGGATGCCCTCGACGGACGAGCTGCAGATCGAGCCCGGCACGCGGTACCTCCACGTCACGTCCAACGAGACCATCGAGGGGATCCGGATGGTCGAGTTCCCCGACGTCGATGTCTCCGTCGTGGGGGACATGTCCTCGGACTACCTCAGCCGGCCGATCCCGTGGGAACGGTTCGATCTCGTCTACGGCGGAGCGCAGAAGAACCTCGGGCCGGCCGGCCTGGCCGTCGTGGCGGTGAGGACCCATCTGCTGGAAGGGATGAACACGGGGCTCCCGAGCTATCTGCGCCTCGAAGCCCACGCCGACAAGAACAGCCTGATGAACACCCCACCGATGTTCGCGATCTACGTGACCGGCAAGGTGCTCCGCTGGATGCTCGACCAGGGTGGAGTCGTCGCGATGGAGGAACGAGCCGCCCGGCGGTCGGGTGCCGTGTACTCCGCGATCGAGGAGAGCGGCGGCTTCTATCGCTCGCCGGTCGAAGCCGTGGACCGCTCGCACATGAACGTGGTGTATCGAACGCCCTCGGAGGACCTGGACTCGGCGTTCCTCAAGGGAGCGGAACAGGAGGGCCTCGTCAACCTGAAGGGTCATCGGAGCGTCGGCGGGATCCGAGCGAGCATCTACAACGCGATGACCGACGAAGGCGTGGATGCGCTCGTCGGATTCATGACGGCGTTCCGGGACACGAACGGATGAGCACGCTCGATCCCTTCCCCGCCCGGATCGTTCGGGCCGAGTGGGCGGAGCACGTCGTTTCCCCCATGCACGACGCGCTCTCGCGCGAGGAACGGGCCGCGATCCTGGCCGAACGCCCGTATTCGTGGTTGCACGTGTCGCGGACGCCGGACGATGCGATGGACGGTCAGGAGGTGGACGCCGAGGCGCTCGACGAGGCGAACGCGGAGGCCCTCGAGCGATTGCTCGACGCCGGGCTCTTCGAGGAGTTCCCGCAACCCGCGCTCTATGTGTATCGGTTGCGATCCGACGAGCACGAGCAGACCGGGATCGTGGGCGAGGTGCCACCCCAGGCATTCGTGGACGGTCGTGTCCTCGGGCACGAAGGGGTGCAGCCCGAGCGAGTCGACGCCCTCGGGCTGCACCTCGCACGTCTGGGTGCCAGATCCACGCTGGTAGCGCTGATGTTTCGCGACGACGATGTCATCCGGAAGATCGTCGAGGCGACCACCGAAGGGACACCCCTCCGACGGTTCGGGACGGGCGATCTCGAACAGACCGTCTGGCGGATCGACGACGCCGAGTCCATCGAACGGATCCGTGAGCGCCTCGACCACCAGCCGGTGTACATCACCGACGGACACCATCGGGCGATGGCGTCCGTGGAGCTGTGGGAATCAGCTGGCAGGCCGGACAGCGCCGGCGTTCCCGCGGTCCTCTTCCCGGAGGACGGTCTGAGGATGTTGGCGTTCCATCGGCGCGTCGTAGGTCCGCTTCCGATGACCGTCGACGAACTGCTCTCCCGGGTCCGAGAGCGCCTGACGATGGAGGAGGGGGAGACCCAGCCGGTCGACCGCGGGGTGTTCGGCCTGTACGTCGGTGGACACTGGTACCGGCTCGTCCCACCGATGGACGAGGCAGCCTTGGGGGTGGCGTCGCTCGACGTCTCGCGACTCCACCGCGAGGTCCTGGAGCCCATCTTCGGTTTCGGGGAGGCAGGGGATCCGGGCCTCGAGTTCGTCTCGGACGCGGTTCCCATCGAGGAGTTGACCAGGCGGGTGGACGAGGACGGCGGAGCCGCGTTCACGCTCATGCCACCGACGTTCGATCAGTTCGTGGAGGTGGCTGACCGGCACGAGCAGATGCCGGCGAAAGCGACGTACTTCGACCCGAAGCCCCAGTCGGGTCTCTTCCTGAGACTCGAGGAGGAGGAGGGGATCCGAGAGGACTCGTCCGTCACGCGTTGACGGCGGCACGAGCCTCGATCGCTCGGATGAATGCGGACTTCTCGTCCGTGTAGGTGTACG
>Ga0307296_10001697_pt1 | contig 11114 bp, 6 predicted proteins | sample ER_DNA_153_FD_194467 | JGI IMG/M metagenome (GOLD analysis project Ga0307296, IMG submission 194467) | Bulk soil microbial communities from the East River watershed near Crested Butte, Colorado, United States - ER_DNA_153 | ecosystem: Environmental > Terrestrial > Soil > Floodplain | place: USA... | reverse complement strand
CACCCAGCCAGGGCGCGGTCGCGATTGAGTGTTTCGGACTAAAGACAAGCGTGACTTCCGCGCATGCCTGGTTGAACGAACGCACCGGTGTTCCTGTCATTCCCGCGCACTGCGAGCCTCTGCCGAATGGACGTTACAGGCTTATCTTCCACCCGAAGATTACCAATACAGACGGGATGACCAATCAACAAATTGCACAGGCATGCTGGAATTCGTTTGAACCTTATGTGCGAAAGAACCCAGCGCCCTGGCTCTGGATGTACAAACATTGGCGCTACCTTCCTGCAAACGCCGACCGGCCGTACCCGTTCTACGCAAATTTTTACCGGCCGTTCGAAGACATGCTCAAACACGAAACGGCCGGAAGTCTTACAGAAGGCAACGAAGGAAACGAAGATTGAAAGGGTGGATCGGCTTCTCCGAAGACGATGGCAGATTAAACGCCGACGATGCCAGTTACGTTCGTTTGCTTTGCTTCGTTCTGGTGGTCTGGTTTAGCTCGCTCACCGCAACCAAGAAGGGGCGCTTTCTTAAGCGCCCCCACGGCGGTTTGGAAACCGCCGCTCCTTGTTGTTGCTGGACGCTCTTATGAATCCCTGAGAGCTACTTGCGACGCCCGCTTATAGGTCTCCACCTGCTCGCTCACCTTTTGAATCAGTTCACGGTGCTCTTTTAGCTCCGCCTTAAGAGCGTCCATTTCCTGTTGTTGTTCCTGTACCTTGCGATGTTCCTTAAGAAACTCGTTAAGCAGCATGGCGTTCACCTGGTCGTAGCGGACACTGTACGGTTGTCCTTCCTTATCGCGCACCACCAGGTCAGGATTGACCTTTTCCACGTCTTCGGCCACCAGACCGAATTGCGATATGCCTGCTGGATCAATCTCTTTCTTGTATTGGAAGGTAACCGGGGTGAGTGAAAAGAGCGCTTCGCTGACTACGCCCATAGGCTTGATGTCCTCCTTAAAGCGCTTTGAGGAGGTAGTCGTACCGAGTTTATTGGATGAGTTAATGAGAACCGGGATTCCGCTGGAGGATGTTTGGTTAAAGATGTTGCCGATGTAGCAACTGTTGTCCACATTCGCGCCACCGGTGCCGATACAGATAACGTCAGTGGCCGTGGTGACGTTGCTGCCAGCGGTAAAGCCCAAGGCGGTGTTCGAGCCACCGGTAGTATTCTGACTAAGCGCACTATTACCGATTGCTGTGTTGCCCTGGCCGGTGGTATTGCTAAAGAGCGCGACAAAACCGATGGCCGTGTTGCCGAGGCCTTCGGTGTTGCTATGGAGTGCAGAAGAACCGTTGGCCGTGTTGAAGTTGCCGGTCGCGTTGCTTAAAAGCGCGTTATCGCCGATGGCGGTGTTTTGGTTGCCGGTGGTGTTGCCGAAGAGCGCGAGCTGACCGTTAGCCGTGTTGCCAAAGCCTTCGGTGTTGCTATGGAGCGCTTGATAACCGCTGGCCGTGTTGTTGATGCCGGTAGTGTTTTCAAAGAGCGCCTGATACCCGGTAGCCGTATTGGCGAAGCCGGCGAACTCGGAGCCGGTGTTGGTAAAGAGCGCTTGAACACCAGTGGCCGTGTTGAAGGAGCCGCCGGTGTTGCTAAAGAGAGCAAACGCTCCATTAGCGGTATTGGCGATTCCGGTGGTGTTGCTTAAAAGCGCTCCTGCACCGGTGGCGGTGTTTTCGTCTGCGGTGTTGGCAAGGAGCGTTCCGGCGCCGACGCCGGTGCAGAAACTGCCGTCGGTGAGGCTTAGAAGCGAATATATGCCGACCGCCGTGTTGTATAATCCAGTGGTGCGGTTCAGAAGGGCGCTTTGTCCCTCTGCGGTGTTGCCTCCGGCGTAGCCTCCGTCCGGTGCCGGAACAACCCCGAACGCTTTCGGGGTTGGGCAAAGCGCAGCGAAGCCAAGAGCCAAGAGCACTGTTGTGATTGTGTTTATCATGTTGCGATTCTTCATAATCTAATCTTCTCCTGATTTAATTGCTCGCCCGCTGATCTCTTCTGATTACAACGTTCGCGGAGTTACGGTTGGTCCATTGCTACCTGCCGAGCGGGCCTGCTCATCTTAACTTGGGCGCTCACTTTTTGGATTTGTGCAGCCTGCTCTTTGAGCTGCACGGTCACGGATTGCATTCCCTTCTGTTGTTGAGCAACCGTTAGCTTTAGCTCAGCAATGGTTGCTTGCTGTTCCTGGACTTTTTTGTGCTCTTTGAGAAACTCGTTGAGCAACATCGCATTCACCGCGTCGTAACGAACAGTGTAAATTGCGCCATTCTCGTCCCGCACCACCAGATCGGGGTTTACCTTAGCCACTTCTTCGGCGATCAAACCGAATTGCGGTGTGTCTGTGGTGTCGCTCTTGTAGTGAAACGTCACCGGTTCAAGCTCCAGAATCGCTTCGCTGACGCTGTTCATGCATTTAATGTCCTTTTTGAATCGCGCGGACGAACTAGCTGTGCCGAGTTGGCCGGCTGAGTCGATCAACACAGGTACGGCGTTTGCATTGTTTGTCGCGACGCCGCGAATATTGCCGATAAAGCAAGTGTTGCTTATGTTGTTACCGCTGACGCCGGCGCCAATACAGATCACGTTGTCAGCCGTAAACACGCCGCCGGCAGCGAATGCGCCTATTGCCACATTGGCATTGCCACTAACGTTAAAAGCCAGCGCGCTTCCCCCGATGGCCGTGTTATCGCCGCCCGTTGTGCTGCTCAGCAGCGCGGCATTCCCGATTGCAGTGTTGTCGCTCCCGGCAGTGTTGGCTGCCAGTGCCGATTCACCAACTCCGGTATTGAAGTTGGCAATATTCTGGAGAAGGGCACTGAAACCAATCGCCGTGTTGTTAATGCCAGTGACGTTGTCTCGCAAGGCTTCAAAGCCGCTGGCGGTATTGGCGTTACCGGTAGTGTTGCTGGTGAGCGCCCCCCAACCATCCGCACTGTTCCAATTGCCCTCAGTATTGCTTAAAAGTGCATTTCCGCCAGTGGCCGTGTTATTGCTGCCGCCCGTATTGCTAAAGAGCGCGAACGCCCCATTCGCGGTATTTAGAGCGCCGGTCGTGTTGCTTAAAAGCGCTCCTGCGCCGGTGGCGGTGTTTTCGTCTGCGGTGTTCGCAAGGAGCGTCCCGGCGCCGACACCGGTGCAGAAACTGCCATCGGTGAGGCTTAGAACCGAATATATGCCGACCGCCGTGTTGTATAATCCGGTGGTGCGGCTCAAGAGCGCTGAGCTTCCCTCTGCCGTGTTGCCTCCGGGATAGCCTCCATCCGGTGGCGGAACAACCCCGAACGCTTTCGGGGTTGGGCAAAGCGCAGCGAAGCCAAGAGCCAAGAGCGCTGTTGTGATTGTGTTTATCACGTTTCGATTCTTCATAATCTAATCTCCTCCTAGTCTAATTGTTCGCTCTCTTATCTCTTCTGATACCCACATCCGTGGAGTTACGGCTGGTCCATTGCCACTTGCTGAGCGGGCCTGCTCATCTTAACTTGTGCGCTCACTTTCTGGATTTGTGCGGCCTGCTCTTTGAGCTGCACGGTAAGGGCATTAATTTGTTTTTGTTGGTCTTCCATTTTGCGGTGCTCTTTGAGGAATTCGTTGAGCAACATCGCGTTGATCTGCTCGTAGCGGACCGATTCCGGCTGCCCCTCGCGATTGCGCCCCACCAGATCAGGGTACACCTGCGCCACATCCTCGGCGATTAGACCATAGGCGAGCGTCTGCGTGGCATCATACTCCTTGTTGTAACGGAAGGTGACCGGTTTGAGCGCCAGGATCGCTTCGCTGGCGTTGTCCATGGGTTTGATGTCGTGTTTATAGCGCCGCGAAGACACGTCGCCCCGGCCAAGTCTGCCAGCACTATTTACGGTAACATTGTCGGGATCAGTCCCAACAACAGGTTGCACTGTGTTGTGAATGTTACGGATCCAGGTGGTATTGAACTCTCCAGCAACACCCAAGACCCCTTCGCCAATGCAAACGTTGCCAGTGCCCGTGATATTAAAGCCGGCATTATGGCCTAAGGCGGTATTGTTATTGCCGGTGCTGTTGCTGGAGAGCGCAGACCCACCGTTGGCCGTGTTGCCAAAACCTTCGGTGTTGTTAAGGAGCGCACCGTCACCGCTGGCCGTGTTGAATTCACCGATGGTGTTGGCATGGAGCGCAAGAGTACCGTTGGCCGTGTTGGCGACGCCGGCGGTGTTACTATAGAGCGCTTGATAACCAGTGGCCGTGTTGCCAGCGCCTTCGGTGTTGCTAAAGAGCGCATCAAAACCGGTGGCCGTATTGCCGAGCCCGATGGTGTTGGAAAAGAGTGTAAACGCTCCATTGGCTGTATTGCTGTCGCCGGTGGTATTGCTCAAAAGCGCTCCAGCGCCAGTGGCCGTGTTTTGGCCTGCGGTGTTGCCAAGGAGCGCCCCAGCGCCGACAGCCGTGCAGAAGTTGCCGTCGGTGATGCTTAGGAGCGAAGATACCCCGATTGCCGTGTTGTATAGACCGGTGGTACGGCTCAAAAGGGCGTTGGTTCCCTCTGCAGTGTTGCCGCCGGGATAACCCCCGTCCGGTGCCGGGACTACTGCTTGCGTCCTTGAGGCAAGCGCAAGCAAGCCAAGTGCCAAGAGCATTGTTGTGAGTGTGGTGTTTATCATAATTTGATTTCCTTTTATTGTTAATTCTTTCGTCATTTGAACTTCGTCATTGTCCGTTAAATCCGTCCTACCTGCGTGATCTCTGGCTAGTTGCTCCTCCTTGCCAGTTGCGGCGTGGGTCTGCTCACTTCAATCTTCGCCCTGACCTTTTGAATTTCTGCCGCCTGCTGATCAAGGCGCGCAGTGAGAGCTTGAATCTGCTCCCGTTGTTTTGCTTCACTCGCCTCGGAATCGTTTTGTTGCCTGGCGACCTTTGCTTCTAATTCCTGCACTTTGCGGTGTTCTTTGAGGAATTCATTGAGCAACATGGCATTGATCTGCTCGTAGCGGACGGTCTGCGGCCTACCCTCCCGATCGCGGATGATCAGGTCGGCGTTTATTTTTTCTACCTCCTCCGCGATGAGTCCAAACTCCGGGATGCCCTGGGGATCGATCTCCTTCTTATAACGAAAGCTCACCGGTTTAAGCGCCAGAATCGCTTCGCTGGCTTTGCCCATCGGCTTGATCTCATCCTTGAATCGCGCTGAGGAGCTAATCACACCCAGCTTGCCATCTGAATTACAAAAGACCGCAACGCCCCCTGGGGAGTTTGTTCCACTGATTCCGCTGATAAAAGTGTTGGTGATATCAGAATTGCCGATCCGGATGGTGTTGCTCTCGCCTGCCACACCGCCAACGATGTAGCCGATATCGATATTATTATCGCCAAAGGTCAGGTTGGTGCCGGCACCATTACCCAGGGCCGTGTTGTTGCTGCCGGTGTTGAAGAAGAGCGCTACGTTACCACAGGCTGTGTTGCCCTCGCCGGTGTTTGCAGTGAGCGCGCTCGCGCCGATAGCCGTGTTGAAGGTGCCGTCGGTATTCGTCGTTAGAGCGTTGTTACCCACTGATGTGTTTTGAAATCCGGTCGTGTTTTGCCGGAGAGCGTTCGCTCCGATCGCCGTGTTGCCACCGGCGGTGTTGCTAAAAAGAGCATTTACGCCCATGGCTGTATTCTCGCTTCCAGTATTGTTAGAGAGAGCGAAGGCGCCCATAGCCGTATTGAAGCTGCCGTCGGTATTGGCATTCAGGGCGAATGTGCCATTGGCCGTGTTTTCAGTTCCTGTACTGTTGCTAAAAAGCGCGCGACCACCGATAGCCGTGTTGAAGCTGCCAGTGGTGTTGCTAAAAAGAGAGAACGTTCCGTTCGCCGTGTTTTCAGTCCCAGTAGCGTTGCTTAAAAGAGCCCCAGCGCCGGTGGCTGTATTTTCCTCTGCGGTGTTGACAAGGAGTGTCCCCGCGCCGACGCCCGTGCAGAAGCTGCCGTCGGTGAGGCTTAGAAGTGAATATATCCCGACTGCCGTATTGTAACTGCCGGTGGTGCGGCTCAAAAGGGCGCTGGTTCCCTCTGCGGTGTTGCCACCGGGGTAGCCACCGTCCGGCGGCGGGACTACTGCTTGCGCGGGCGGCAAAAGCGCAAAGAAACCAAGCGCGAAAATGGCGAGAAATAGGAGGGGCACAGCGGACCCGCGTCGCCAAAGCGGACGGTTCGATGAATTCGTAACCCGAGTAGTCGTTTCTTTAGCTTTCATGGTATTTTTCATAATGTTCTCCTTTAGCCTGGCTGGGCTTCTGAAAGAGGTGGGGATGCTCCCCGAGCGGAAAAGCGTCTCCGCTCCGATCAAAATTCTTTTGTCGTAATATTTGCCTCCTACCTATGTAAAACAGGAACGGCGGAAAAAGGCGGTCATGGAAGCGCAAAAAAATTTGTCGACGTGCGGCGGAGCGCGGAGGCGTGGAGGATGATTGCCTCTATTTTCTTGCTTCGTTCGTGTTCAGGTTGGTATTTATCGGGCAAAGGTTCGGAAGCGACGCATTGAACACACCAGCAAAACCCATGAACGGCGAACGAAAGACAGCCGCGGTGGAGAAACCTCTCTCTTGCACGCAAGTGACCGAGCTGCTGACGGAGTGGAGCGCAGGTGACCAAGCCGCGCTCGAAAAATTGACTCCACTTGTATATGACGAGCTGCGCCGAATCGCGCACCGTTACATGGGCAGTGCGCGCCCGGACCATACCTTGCAAACCACCGCGTTGGTGAACGAAGCGTATCTGCGGCTGGCCGAGCAGACGCACCCGAATTGGAAAAACCGCGCTCACTTCCTCGCCGTGGCGGCGCGAGCGATGCGGCAGATTCTGGTTAATTATGCGATGAGTTATAATGCGCAAAAACGCGGGGGCGGAGCGCAAAAGGTCGAGTTAGACGAAGTCGCGCTTGTCGCGGCCGCGCAATCAAAAGAGGTTATCGAACTAAACGAAGCCTTGGAAAGGCTAGGCCAGCTGGACGCGCGAAAAGCTCAGGTAGTGGAGCTCAAATATTTCGGCGGACTGAATCAGGATGAAATTGCGTCAGTGCTAACGATCTCTGCCGAGACCGTGCGACGTGAGTGGAGATTCGCAAAAGCTTGGTTGCTTAATGAGCTGCAAGCGGCGGTGTGATAGATCGCAGGACGAATTTGCCTGGAGACCGAGCCATTTCATAAATCCCGGTTACGTAGTCATCCCGAGCGAAGTCCATGGATCCCGCAATGTAAGCTTTAAGGTGGCGCTGTGGAATGGAGAGCCCGGCCTCGGCCGCTCTGCGGGCTGCGTTACGGCTTGGACTCCGCTGCGCTCCGTTCAGAATGACAAATGGCAGAGATGACACCGAGTCGCTTACACGAGATTGAAACAATCTTTGACTCCGCGCTGGGGTGCGAGCGGGGCGAGTTAAAGGCGTATCTCGAAAGCGCCTGTGCCGGGGATGAGCTTTTGCGGCAGAAAGTGGAGGCGCTGCTAAGTGCTTATCAGCGGGCGGTCGATTTCATTGAAACACCACCGACGGTGCTTGCCGCCAGGGTCGTTGAAAGCGAAGCCGCGGGAACCAACTCGATGATTGGACGCGCGATCGGCCATTACAAGATCATTGAGCATCTTGCGACTGGCGGGATGGGCGAGGTCTATCTCGCGGTTGATACCAAGGCAGAACGAAAAGCGGCACTGAAATTGTTGCCGGCGCGCTTTACGGCTGACGCTGGGCGAATTCGGCGGTTCGAACAAGAAGCGGGCGCCGTGGTCGCGCTTAACCATCCGAACATAGTGACTATCTATGAGATCGGCGAAGAAGATTCGACTCATTATATCGTGAGCGAACTAGTCGAAGGCGAGACCTTGCGGCAGCGGTTGCTCCAGCAGCCGCTCAAGTTGAGGGAAGCGCTCGAGATTGCCGTCCAAGTGGCCAGCGCGCTCTCGGTCGCGCACGGGGCTGGGATCGTTCATCGCGATATCAAACCGGAGAACGTCATGCTGCGACCGGACGGATACGTAAAGGTCCTCGACTTCGGAATTGCAAAACTCAGCGAGCAACAGGCGGCAGCCGATCGTGGTGACGCCGCAAAAATGGCCGTACACCAAACGCAACCGGGACTGGTGTTAGGCACGGGGCGCTATATGTCTCCGGAACAAACACGCGGCGAGAAGGCGGACGCGCGTTCGGATATTTGGAGCCTGGGAGTGGTGATCTACGAGATGGTCGCGGGAGTCCCTCCTTTTCAGGGCGAGACGCCGAGTGACTGCATCGCCTCGATCCTGGTGACGGAGCCGCCGCCTTTGTCCAAGACCTCGCCGGATGTTCCGCTCAAACTCGAGTCAATCCTGAAAAAGGCTTTGCGTAAAAACAAGGATGCCCGCTACCAGACCAGCAAGGAAATGCTCGCCGACCTTCGCAGTCTCAAAGGAGAGATGGATGCGGAAGGCTTCCGTTTTCAGACACGCGCGCGCGCCGAACCCAGATCGCCTGAAGGCGGGACTCCGAACGCGCATAAGCGAGGCGCGTTAGTCACACTGGCGGCTGTCGTCGTGGTTCTCGGCGTGTCCGCGCCGTTTGTCTTTCGCTCACTGCGCACCCATCCCGCGGCTGCCGAACCAGCTTCGAATCTGGCGGCACCCGAGAAAAGCATCGCAGTGCTTCCGTTTGAGAACCTCAGCCGCGACCCGGATAACGCTTTTTTCGCCGATGGCGTGCAGGACGAAATTCTGACGGACCTGGCCCGGATCGCCGATCTGAAGGTGATCGGGCGCACCTCGGTGATGCGATACCAGGGCAGAGCCGCGCGCGATCTGCGCAAGATCGGCCAGCAACTCGGGGTGGCGCATCTGGTGGAAGGGAGCGTTCAGCGTTCCGGCAATCGCGTGCGCGTCAACGCGCAACTGGTCGATGCGCGCACCGACCGGAATGTATGGGCGCTGACATACGAGCGCGATCTTGCAGACGTATTCGCAATCCAAAGCGACATCGCGAAGGCGATTGCCGCGCAACTCCAGGCGAACCTTTCGCCACGTGAAAGGAGCGAGATTGAACGTCCCCCGACGAATGACGTGGCGGCTTTCGATCTCTACGCCCGGGCAAACAGTTTTCTTCTTACGAAAAGCTTAAGCAACCCCGTGAAGGAGAATTTGCTTTTGGCAATCGACCTGCTGAACCAGGCTGTCGCGCGAGATCCGATGTTTTTACAGGCATATTGCCAACTCGCCTGGGCACACGGCGTGCTTTATGCCCTTGGCTTGGACCATACTTCCGATCGGTTGGCCTTGGCGGAGGGGGCGGTCCAAGCAGCGTTTCACCTCTCTCCGGATGCGGCTGAAACGCATCTGGCACGCGCATGGTATGTTTATCAGGGATACCTCGATTATGACGGCGCTCTGGCTGAACTGGAAGTTGCTCGCCGAACTCTGCCCAATGACCGGCGGGTCTTCCAGCTAATGGGTTACATTCAGAGGCGGCTGGGCCGCTGGGAAGAGTCAACACGAAGCTTGGAACGCGCAGTTGACCTCGACCCACGCGACTTCTTCGGCCTTCAGCAGATGGCAGCCGCTTACGCTTTTCTCCGCCGATACAACGAACAAAAATCGCTTTTGGATCGGGCAATGGCTATCGAGCCCGACCATATCGATACTCAGCTAGGGCGCGCGTACGTCGAACTGGATGCGGAAGCCAATCCTCGGCCGTTACATCAAATAGTCGACTCGATCCGAGCGACAAAACCCCACGCGATGTCGAGTGGTGTCTGTTATTGGCTCACTTGCGCTCTAGCTGAACGCGATACCGCCGCTGCAAGAGAGGCTCTAATCGCGTTAGGAGAGAACCCGCTCATTGTACCCTTCAGCGGTGTTCGCTTCAATCATTCATTCGTAGAAGGAGTCATTGCTCGCATGACGAATGACGATTCCAATGCGCGGTTGGCCCTCACTACTGCACGCACCGAACAAGAGAAGATCATTCAAGCGCAACCAAACTATGGACCAGCAGTCTCTATGCTTGGTCTAATCGACGCCGGTCTAGGGCGAACAGAGGAAGCACTGCGCGAAGGACGGCGCGGAATCGAGCTTGTGCCCGTGGGAAAAGATGCAATGACCGGTCCGATTATGGTTGAGTATTTGGCGATGATCGCGGCGTGGGTTGGCAACAAAGATCTCGCCTTCGAACAGCTTGCGATTGCCAGCCGAGCTCCGAGTGGCGTCAGCTATGGCCAGCTCAAACTGATGCCGTGGTGGGATCCGCTCCGCGGCGACCCGCGTTTTGAAAAAATCGTTAATTCCCTTGCACCAAGATAATCCATTTGTTTGCTAACCACGCCGTAGCCTCGGCGGGTGATGGACGAAGAATTCCCACATTGTTTCAATTGATCGTTTGCGTGTATCGCGGGTTTCCTCCTGTCTTTATACGCGTGCCATCCGTGGTATTTTCATTCGCAGGGTTGGCAAGGAGCGTCCCGGCGCCGACGGTTACCGGCTACAGCTTTAGCTACTGCGATCCACCGTTACTAATCAGTTACGAGAGCTTGTGGCACACCTTTGGTTATCTCAATCTGCGCGGTCACCTTCCTAAAATTCGACGTCAGGGCTTCGATTTGTCTATTCTGTTCCACGATTTTTGATTCAAAGCTTTTCTGCTGCCGCGCGACAGTCGCTTCCAATCGCTCGACCTTGCGATGCTCCTTAAGAAATTCATTAAGCAACATCGCGTTCACCTGATCGTAGCGAACAGTGTAAGGCTTTCCCTCTTTGTCGCGCACGACCAGATCGGGATTCACCTTCTCCACCTCTTCAGCCACCAAGCCAAACTGGTTTGTACTTTGCGGGTCGATCTCTTTCTTGTAATGAAAGCTCACTGGTTTAAGCGCATAGAGCGTTTCGCTGGCCCTATTTATGGGCTTGATCTGGTCCTTGAATCGCTGCGAGGAGACTATCGTGCCAAGATGACCATTGTTGTCTATGATAACTGTTGCGCCTCCTGGAACCGTTCCACCGAAAATGTTGCCGATATAGCAACTGTCGCTCACGTTGTCACCGTTAACACCGATACAGATGACATTATCGGCCGTCGTGACGTCGAGGCCGGCGAAAGCGCCCAAAGCAATGTTTTGAGTGCCGCTGGTGTTATTGCTTCCTGCTAG
>Ga0307296_10001693_pt1 | contig 11127 bp, 9 predicted proteins | sample ER_DNA_153_FD_194467 | JGI IMG/M metagenome (GOLD analysis project Ga0307296, IMG submission 194467) | Bulk soil microbial communities from the East River watershed near Crested Butte, Colorado, United States - ER_DNA_153 | ecosystem: Environmental > Terrestrial > Soil > Floodplain | place: USA... | reverse complement strand
CCGTTGCGATGGCCTGCTACGCGAGGGTTCGTGGTGGACGTCGTGGCGGGGATCCCTCGATGGCATGCAAGGGGTCAGGGGTTCAAATCCCCTCAGCTCCACCAGGCACAACGCCACTTCCACTCCCGCTCTGAGCGCCATTTGCCAGAGATTTGCCAGAAAACGCGGACCGTAGCCGCTAGAACACTCTAGGCGTTGAGCGGTTCGGGTCGGCCTCAAGACCCTGCTTAGCGACCTCCCCCACCACCCTGAGCCGCTGCTCGACCGCTGTGGCGATGCGCGGCCATCTCCGGGGTGGTGTGTCGGTAGTGGGCGCCCATGGCACTGGATCCCGATAGACCAGCCGCCTATGTGGCCTATCGACTGGCCCTGAAGTCCCGCTCTGTCTCCTCAAGCAACTCCTCGATGTGGCGCTTGACCTGCTCTCTGACGAGCTGGGGGCAAGGGTTGGTCGCCGGCCAGAGCCACGCTGTTGCCGTTCGACGCAGCGCGCCGCGACCATCCACGGTCCAGGGCGCCGTAGGACGATTGACAGCGACGCGGCTCCAAACCTAATGTACGAACTAGTGAGTCACTAACTGGAAGGGGTGCATGCGCGAGTACACGGAAGGCCGAGAAGACCTGGCCGGGCCCGTCGGGCGCCTGCACGTCGTGGGTGCCCGGTGAGCGTGCGGAAGTATCTCGTCGGCCTCGTCGGGGACGGCATCGGCGCGTCGCTGACACCGGAGCTGCACATGCGCGAGGCCCGCAGGCTCGGTCTCGACTACGACTACCGGCTCCTCGACCTGGAGGCCGGTGAGCATGACGCCAGCGATCTGGTCGACTTCCTGTGGCGGCTCGCCGACGAGGGGTACTCGGCCGTCAACGTGACGCACCCGTTCAAGCAGCGCGTCCTGGCCTCGATGGACGACCTCAGCCCGGAGGCCAGGCACATCGGCGCCGTCAACCTGGTGCTCTTCCGCGACGGACGGATGCACGGCCACAACACGGACTGGACCGGATTCCGCTCGGCGCTGCTCCAGGACCTGGCCGGCGAGCCACGCGAGACCGTGCTGCAGTTCGGCGCCGGCGGCGCGGGACTCGCCACCGCCTACGCCGTCCTCTCGCTCGGCACTGCCTCCGTCGTCGTCCACGACGTCGAGGTGGCGCACGCGAAGGCACTGGCGGACAGGTACCGCCCGTACTTTCCGGAGCAGACGATCACGGCGACGAACGGCAGCGTGGATCCGTGGTGGGAGTCGCTCGACGGCGTCATCCATGCGACTCCGCTCGGCATGGCGCACCACCCGGGCATGGCCTTCGACCCTTCCCGGCTCGCCCCCAACACCTGGCTCGCCGAAGTCGTCTACCGGCCGATCGAAACCGAGCTGCTCCGCAAGGCTCGTTCCACTGGGCGGCGGGTGCTCGACGGCGGGCCCATGGCCGTTGGCCAGGCGGTCGACAGCCTCCGACTGATCACCGGCCGCGAGCCGGTGCCCGCCCGCATGCGGGCAGACTTCCAGGAGCTCCTTTGTGAAGACGCCGACACTCGCCGCGCTGGTCCGAGCTGATTGCACCACCTCGCGCGGGGACGACCGACGCACGGCCCCGGGACCTCGGGTGCGGCCGTGCCGTTCGTCGACGGACCCCACGGCCACCTTCCACCATCCTGCCAGGACCGCTCACGTTCACTCCGAGGTGAGAGTTATGTCGAGGCACTTCACCGGCCGTGCCGCCGTCACCGTTCTCGGCGTCCTGCTGGCGGTTCTCGCGACCGCCTGCAGCGCGCCCGGCGCATCCGACTCCTCTGGCTCGAACAATTCTGGTCCCATCAAGATCGCCGTCGTCGACGCGCAGAGCGGCCAGTTGAGCTCGCTCGGCGAGTGGGAGTACAAGGGCGCCAAGCTCGGGGTCGACGAGTGGAACAAGGCCGGCGGGATCAACGGCCGCCAGATCAAGCTGGACGTCTTCGACGACCAGGGCGACCCGACCATCGGCACCAACCTCGCCCGCCGGATCGCCAGCCAGGGGTTCGTCGCGATGATCGGGACCGCGGAGAGCGCGGTCACGATCGCCATGGCCCCGGTGCTTCAGCAGGCCCAGATCCCCAACATTACCTCGGGACAGTCGCCCGGGCTGGTGGCCGTCAAGAGCCCGTTCCTCTTTCTCAACGGGCCGACCAGCACCACCTACGACGAGACCCTTGCCAAATACGTCGTTGATCAGAAGGGGATCAAGAGCATCGCGATGATCACCAACAACGGGGCCTTCGGCAAAGGCGAGCACGACTCCTTCCTCAAGGACCTGTCGGACCGGGGCGTGAAGCCCGTCGCCGACAAGGTCGTCACCATTGATCAGAAGGACTTCAGCGCCGTGCTGACGGCGATCCGCCAGCAGCAGCCCAAGGCGATCTTCTTGGGAGCCGAAGAGGTCGAATCGGGCCTGATCGTCAAGCAAGCGCGCGACCTCGGCATCAAGGCGACCTTCATCGGCACGGCACCGCACGGAACGCCGGTGTTCCTGGACACCGCCGGCAAGGCCAACGTCGAGGGGACCATCGTCAGCTCGCCGTACCTGAGCAATGACATCAGCGACGCGGCGCGCAAGTTCGCCGCCGCGTACAAGACGGCCTATCGAGAGGATGCCGAGCTGCACGGCGCCAAGGCGTATGACGGCACCAACATCCTGCTGACCGCCCTGAAGAGCAGCAACGTCGCGACCGGACAGCAACTCGCCGACGCGATCCGGGCGACCAGGTACACCGGGCTGCTCGGCAATTTCTCCTACGACGAGACCGGTGTCGGCATCTCCGCCACCTCGATCGGGATCATCCGGGGCGGCCAGATGGTGGCCGCGGAAGGCTGAGCGCCTGAGCCATGCAGGTCTTCTTCCAGACGCTGGTCGGGGGCTTGAGCCTCGGAGCGATCTATGCCCTGGTCGCCATGGGGTTCTCGCTGGTGTATCGCACCATGGGCCTGGTCAACTTCGCCCATGCCGACGTCGTGACCATCGGCGCCTACGTGGCCTCCACGTTCTACCTGTCGGCCAGGCTGCCGTTCGTCCTGGCTATGGCGGTGGCGATCGTGGTGACCGGCTGCATCGGCGTGGTCATCGAGCGGGTGCTGCGACCATTGGAGAACAAGGACTTCGACCTGATGCTGATCGGCACGATCGGCTTCGGGATCGTGCTGCAGGCGCTTGCCATCATGGTGTGGGGCGCGACCGGGCATGCCGTTCCCTCTCCGATCCGGACCGTTCCGCTCGAGGTCTTCGGTGTGCACATCCGCACCTACGACCTGGTCGTGCTCGCTGTCGCCGGCGCCGCCATGCTGGCGCTGGTCCAGTTCCTGCAGCGCACCAAGCGGGGCGCGGCCATGCAGGCGGTGGCGATGGACCACGAGGCAGCCACCGCCGTCGGCATCCACGTCGGGCGCAGCAACGCGATCGGGTTCTCGATCGGGGCCGGCCTAGCCGCCCTCGCGGGCGGGCTCGCGGGTCCACTGCTGTACGTGAGCCCCACGATGGGGGCCTCGCTCGGCATCAAGGGATTCGCCGCCGCCATCCTCGGCGGCTTTGGCAGTATCCCCGGCGCCATTATCGGGGGCCTGGCGATCGGCGTGCTCGACGCGTTTGCCGCGGGCCGCTTCCAGGGCTACTCGGAGCTGGTCACGTTCCTGGTCTTCACCGCGATCATCATGATCCGCCCGACGGGGGTCTTCGGCGAGAAGACGGTGAACCGCGCGTGAGGTACCGCGTCGGCGCCCTGGCGCTGCTCGCGGTGGCCGCATGGGTGCTGCCTTACCGGCTGGACCTCTACGCCGTCCACGTCGTCGACGTCGCGATCGTCTTCGCGCTCCTGGCGGTCGGCCTCGGGCTCGCCATGGGGATCGCCGGTCAGATCAACCTCGCTCAGATCGCGTTTTTCGGCGTCGGTGCCTACACCACAGCAATCCTGACCACCCGAGCGGGTCTGGGGTTCTGGCCGGCCGCCGCCGTCGCCATCGTGGCCGCGTCGCTGACCGGGCTGCTCGTCGGCCTTCCTGCGCTGCGCGTTCAGTCGCACTATCTCGGCATCGTGACGCTCGGTCTGGCGTTGGCGTTCGTCAACTGGATCACCAACGCGGCGGTGGCCGGGGGCGCGGAGGGCATCTCGGCGGTTCCGGTCCCGCCGCTCTTCGGTATCGACCTGGCCAGCGAGTACCTCTATTACTATCTCGAGCTGATCGCCTTCGCGGTTGCGCTGGCGTTCGGGCTGTTCGTGGTCCGTACGCCGCTGGGGCGGCGGATGCGGGCGATGCGGGACGACCCGCTGGCGGCTGCGGCCGTCGGCGCGGAGGTTCCCTTGCTGCGGATGACGGCGTTCGTCCTCGCCAGTGTCTACGGCGGTCTGGCGGGGATCCTGTACGCGGGGTTGATCCGCTACGTCGCGCCGGAGACCTTCAGCATCGCCAACATGTTCCTGCTGCTGGCGATGGTCATCATCGGTGGCCGGCGGAGCCTGGTCGGTTGCGTCGTCGGCGCCCTCGGCCTGTCGCTGATCCGCGAGGCGCTGGCGGACTTCGCCACCTTCGCGCAACTGGCCTACGGCATCGTGGTCGTCCTGACGGTGGTCTTCGCCCCCACCGGTCTGGCCGGTATCCCGGCACGGGTACGTGACGCCCTGCGCCACCACCGGCGTTACGCCGCCGAGAGCGCCACCCTGCAACCGTTCCAGCCGTTCGATCCGGCACCTGAGGCGAGCACGGTTCGGCCCGCCGTCCCGGTGCTCGAGATCCGCAACCTCAGCAAGCGGTTCCGTGGGCTCAAAGCGCTCGACAACGTGTCGCTGATCGTCGCCGCCGGTGACATCCGTGGGATTGTCGGCCCCAATGGCTCCGGCAAGACCACGCTGTTCAATGTGGTCAGCGGCCTGTACAAGGCAACCGGTGGCCAGGTGCTACTGGACGGTGAGGTCGTCTCCGGCACCCGGCCATATCGCCTGTCCCGCCTCGGCGTTGCCCGCACATTCCAGAACCTGCGCCTGTTCGGCAATCTGACGGTCCATGAGAACCTGCTGGTGGCGCTGGACCGGACGCCGACACGGTCGATCTGGCGGTACGCCCTCTGGCAGGTGGGCGTCTGGCGCCACGACCACGAACTGCGCCGCCAAGCGGACGAGCTGGCAGCCCGGTTCGGCCTGGAGAACTTCGTCGAGGCGCCGCCCGGCGCCCTGCCGTACGGCATCCAGCGGCGTATCGAGATCGCCCGCGCGATGGCGAGTTCGCCTCGGTTGCTGCTGCTGGACGAGCCAGCCGCCGGGCTCAACGGTGAGGAGGTTCGCCAGCTCGCCGAGATCGTGCGGTCGATTCGCGACAGCGGCGTCACTGTGGTCCTCATCGAGCACAACATGGGCTTGGTGATGTCCCTGTGCGAGCGGATTACCGTCCTGGCCAGCGGGGCGGTCATCGCCGAGGGCACCCCCGCGGAGGTGGCGGGCACGCCGGCGGTGATCGAGGCGTACCTCGGCGATTCCGCGATCGTGGACGCGGCCGAACCGATCACCTCGGAGTCGGCCGGATGACCCGGAGTGCCGGAGGGATCACCCAGGAGTCGTCCCCGTCGGCCGGGGTCACGCTGACGGTCGAGAGCCTGTCCGTGCACTACGGCGGCGTCTGCGCGGTCAGCTCGATCAGCTTCGTGGTTGGCCAGGGCCAGGCGGTGGGCATCATCGGCGCCAACGGGGCGGGGAAGACCTCCACGCTGAAGGCGCTGATGGGTCTGGTGCCGCGCAGTGGCGGACGGATCCGCCTCGGCACGCACGACCTGAACAAGGTCGCCCCTCATGAGATGGTCCGCCACGGGGTCGGCTACGTCCCGGAAGGCCGGCACGTGTTCGCCGGGCTGCCGGTGGAGAAGAACCTCCTGCTCGGCGCGTATGCCCGTGCGTGGGGCAAGGAAACCGACCAGGCCCTGGCGGAGGTGTACGAGCTGTTCCCGGTCCTGGGCGAGATGCGCGGCCGGCTGTCCGGCGCGCTGTCCGGCGGCCAGCAGCAGATGCTGGCGATCGGTCGCGCGTTGATGGCCAGGCCTCGCCTGCTGCTGCTCGACGAGCCCTCCATGGGGCTCGGCCCCAAGCTCGTCGACGACATCCTCCGGGTCCTGCTGCGCCTTCGACAGGATGGCCTGAGCCTGCTGCTGGTGGAGCAGAACGCCAAGCTGGCCTTTGAGGCGACGAGCGACTGCCTCGTCATGGAGAACGGGAAGGTCGCCATGACGGGCCCCGCCGCCGAGCTCCGCCACGACACCCGGGTCCGGCGCATCTACCTGGGACTGTAGGAGACACCATGACAACCGCTGAGAGGCCTCGCCAGATCCTGCTCGTCAACGGGCCGAACCTCAACCTGCTCGGCGTGCGGGAGCCGGAGATCTACGGGCACCACACGCTCGAAGACGTCGTGGTGATGACCACCGAGGCGGCCGCGCGGCATGGTCTCGGCGTGCGCCACGTTCAGAGCAACCATGAGGGCGAGCTGATCGACGCGATCCAAGCCGCCAGGCTCGATTGCATAGGCGTGGTCATCAACCCCGCCGGCTTCACGGGCACCTCCGTGGCGCTGCGTGATGCGCTCCTCGGCGTCTCGCTGCCGGTCGTCGAGGTGCACCTGAGCAACATCCACCGGCGTGAGGAGTTCCGGCGTCACTCCTACATCTCAGGGATCGCCGACGTCGTCGTGTGCGGCGCCGGCATCTACGGCTACCCCTTCGCCGTCGAGCACCTCGCCCGCGCGCACGCCTGACCGGCCGCCGCGCCCGGCGTTCGGTCGCTCAGCCCGGCAACGTCGTGAGCCATCCGACCACGACGTCCCCGATAATGGACCGGTGGTGGTCGCGCAAGCGCTCGTCCTGCAGGTCACGGCCGAACAGGTGGCGGAAGGTGTGCTGGTTGGCCACCTGGAAGACGCAGTACGAGCTGATCACCATGTGCACGTCGATCGAGTCGACGTCCGTGCGGAAGACCCCTGCGGTCCGCCCCCGCTCGAGCAGCTCGTCGAGCAGCGTCACCGCCGGGGCGGCCAAGGTGCGCAACGACTCGACCTTGCGCAGGAACTCAGCGTGATGGATGTTCTCGATCGAGACCAGCCGGATGAAGTCCGGATGCCCGGTGTGGTGGTCGTAGGTGAGCTCGGCCAGCCGTCGGATGGCGTCGACCGGTCCGAGGTCGCCTACGACGAGGTTGCTCTCGGCGGCGCGGATCCCCAGGTACGCCTGCTCGAGCACCGCGAGGTAGAGCTGCTCCTTGCCGCCGAAATAGTAGTAGATCATCCGCTTCGTGGTGCGGGTGCGCTCGGCGATCTCGTCGACCCGGGCCCCTGAGTAGCCGTCCTGTGCAAACACCTCGGTGGCGACGCGCAACAGGTCCGCCCGCGTGCGGTCGGCGTGCCGGACCCGTACCGCTCGAGCTGGGGTCTCAGTCATGCTCGCGGCCTCGATGGGTGTTTATGGCGTGCTCCTACCCTCATACTATGTACTAGTTAGTTCATAAGATACTGGGGGCGGAGGACTCGTGCGTACGTCGATCGCGACCGTCAGCCTCAGCGGCAGCCTCACCCAGAAGCTCCACGCGTGTGCCGAGGCGGGGTTCGACGGCGTCGAGGTGTTCGAACCCGACCTGGTCGCCAGCGAGCAGAGCCCGGAGGAGTTCCGGGCCCTCGCCGATCGACTCGGACTCACACTCGACCTCTACCAGCCTTTCCGCGACTTCGAGGGTGTCGACGAGTCGCTGCTCGAGGATAACCTTCGGCGCGCCGAGGCGAAGTTCAATCTTATGCGCCGCCTCGGGGTCAAGACGATGCTCGTGTGCAGTAACGTCGCTACCGCGACGGTCGCGTCCGACGAGGTCTCGGCCGCGCAGCTGCGCCGCCTCGGCGACCTGGCGGAACGGCATGACGTCCGGATCGCGTTCGAAGCCCTCGCCTGGGGCCGATACGTCAACGATTACCGCCACTCGTGGCGGATCGTCGAGCTCGCCGCCCATCCACGTGTCGGACTGTGCCTCGACAGCTTCCACATCCTTTCGCGGGGCGACGACCCCTCCGCGATCGAGGAGATCCCTGGCGACAAGATCTTCTTCCTCCAGCTCGCCGACGCCCCCGCAGTCTCGATGGACGTGCTGTCGTGGAGCCGCCACCACCGGCTGTTCCCCGGCGAGGGCATGTTCGACCTCGGCACCTTCGTGGCGCACGTGCTCCGAGCCGGTTACACCGGCCCACTCTCACTCGAGGTGTTCAACGACACGTTCCGCCAGACAGAGGTCAGACGCACCTCCGTCCATGCCCTGCGCTCCTTGGCATGGGTCGAGGACCTCGCCGCCGGTGAGCTGGGCGACGGCCAGCGCGAAGCACCGCGCACGCTCACCCGCACCTCGGCACCAACCGCCTTCGACTTCGTGGAGATCAAGGCTGAGGACACGTCGGCGGTCGAGGTGATGCTGCGTCAGCTCGGCTTCACCTTCCGAGGACGCCACCGCACCAAGCCTGTCCGCCTGTGGACCTACGGAGAGGCGAGAGTGATCCTCAATGAGCAGCAGGCGCGGGACGTCGAGCCGACGCTCGCGGCCGTGGGCTTCGTGGTCCAAGACCCGAAGGCGGCTGCGGCACGGGCGCACGAGCTGATGGCCCCACCGGTCTACCGGCGGACGTACGCCGACGAGGTCGCGCTCGAGGCTGTCTCCGCGCCTGATTCGACCGAGATCTTCCTGTGCGGTCCGAGCCAGGGCGTCGACGCGGCGTGGGTGTCGGAGTTTGAGAATGGCGAGCCGCGCAACTCCGACGGCCTCATCAGCCACATCGACCATGTCAACCTCACCCAGCCGTGGCAAGACTTCGATGAGGCTGTGCTCTTCTACACCAGCGTGCTCGCGCTCGACGCCGCGACGTCCACCGAGGTAGCAAGTCCACGGGGGCTGGTCAGGAGCCAGGTGATGCGGACTCAGGACGGCGCCGTCCGCCTGCCGCTCAACGTGCCACCTTGGGGATCGCCGAGCATGGCCCAGCACGTTGCGTTCGCCTGCAACGACGTGGTCGAGCTCGCGCGCCTGGCCCGAGAGCGCGGTTTGTCCTTCCTGCCCGTCCCGGACAACTATTACGACGACCTGATCGCGCGATTCGGGCTCCCGCGCGAGACAGCAGCCGAGTTGCGCGACCTGGGTCTTCTGTACGACCGTGACGATGCGGGCTTCTTCATGCACCTCTACACGCGCACGGTCGGTAACGTGTTTCTCGAGGTGGTCGAGCGACGCGGCGACTACGAGGGCTACGGGGCCAGCAACGCCCCCGTCCGGCTCGCTGCTCAGGCGGCTGCCGCCCGTGACGGGCCCCGGTCAGAGGACCGTGACCTGGGCCCGGTGATCCGACGCCGCCGGTGATCGATCGACAGGTCGTGCAGAGCCCGTATCGCATAGCCATCATGCCTGGATGCTTGCGCCAAACTCACTCCCTATTTTCGCCGTCACCACTCGCTGGTGACCTACGCTTCTCAGATCTGCACGGCGCAAATTGTGGGTTGCTTTGGGAGCAGGGGTTCACTCATGTGTGCCAGAGATTTGCCAGAGCGCGTTCCACGGTCGTCCTCCTGCCGCCCCAGAGCTTCCTCCGCCACGCCAGGCGTGAGCTGGGGGTTACATGGTGCGGCGTGGGGCCGAGGGTGGGGAGTGAACGGGGCGCGCTCGGTCACACGGCAGAGGCCTCCGCCTCCTTGGCCCCGGCACCAGCGCATGTTCACGATCGTTGGGCGGGCAGCAGCGGGGCAGCATCTCTAACTGCACGAGGCCATGCGAGGCACCACGCGTCACAACAACGGCTTCGGTGCGATGGCTTGCGACACAAGGCTTCGTGGTGGACGACCTGCCGGGGTTCCTCGATGGCATGCAAGGGGTCAGGGGTTCAAATCCCCTCAGCTCCACCAGGCACAACGCATCGGCAGGCCACCCGCTCAGGGCCGTTTGTCAGCAGATTGTCAGCAGAGCACTTCCTGTGGCCGCTAGAACACTCTGAGCGTTGACCGGTTCAAACGTTTTGGGGCAGTCTCAACGACGAGAACGGTCGTGAGAACTTCCCATACAAGACCCAGGCTGGCCCTGCGGGGGCCGTCCTCGGCCGGCAGCACCACAACCGGGGCGGAACCGCCACAATCACCAGATGAACCTCGCCCGTCTTGACCCCGAGGGCTACATCCGCCCCGAGGCCGACCTGGCGAAGGTGCAGCCCGAGTACCAAGGCGTGCCCGACGCGGCGGCGGACCTGCTGGCCGAGGAGTTCGGATCGCAGCTGCACAGCGCCTACCTCTACGGCAGCGTCGCCCGCGGCAACGCCGTCCCGGGGCGCTCCGATATCGACCTCCTGGCCGTGCTCCTGGCCGCCCCGGCCGACGAGGATCGAGGTCGGGCCGAGCGCGTGGAGCGAGCCCTGACCGAACGGTTCCCGGTGTTGTTCAGCGCCGGGGTGGGCCTCACTCACCTCGAGGAGGTCCGCTCCCCGGCGCATCGCTACGGCTTGCAGGTCTTCCTCAGGGAGCTGGCGGTGTGCATCTGGGGGCAGGATCTGCGGCCGGGCCTGCCACGGACCAAGCCGTCAGCGGCGGTCGCGGCCGGGTTCCATGAAGATACTCATGGCCACTTCGCACGGGCGCGCGAGACCTTGGGGACCTCGACCGATCCCGAGGTCATCCGGCGCGTCTGCCGGATGACCTCGCGGAGGATGGTGCAGGTGGCGTTCGCGGTGGTGATGGCGCGCGAGGGGGTCTGGGCGACCGTGTTGGAGGAGCAGGCCGCCGCGGTCGGTGCTGCGTTCCCGCAGTGGGCGGAGGCCGCGCGGCGGGCCGCCGAGCAGGGGCGACGGCCCGTGGCCGATGCCGGTGTGGTCCGGGAGTTGCTGGACACGTTCGGCCGGTGGGCCGAGGACGCACTCGACCAGGCACTATCAGAACACTCTGAGCGTTGACCGGTCCGAGTTCCTTTCGAGCCTCTGCTCGGCCACCTCAAGCACGATCGCCAACCGCTGCTGGACCGCCTCAACGACCCGGGCGGCCATCTCCGGCGTGGTGTGCCGGTAGTGAGCGCCCATGGCGCTGCCCCGCTGCTGGCCGCGGCCGCTTGCCTCGTGCCCCATCAGC
>Ga0307296_10001691_pt1 | contig 11132 bp, 11 predicted proteins | sample ER_DNA_153_FD_194467 | JGI IMG/M metagenome (GOLD analysis project Ga0307296, IMG submission 194467) | Bulk soil microbial communities from the East River watershed near Crested Butte, Colorado, United States - ER_DNA_153 | ecosystem: Environmental > Terrestrial > Soil > Floodplain | place... | reverse complement strand
TTCCGGTCAGCTTTTCGGCGTCGGCGACGATCTGCTCGAGCAGCGGCGCAAAGCGGGCGGTCCACGGACCCGCGGCGCACAGCGCAAGCCCATTGCCCTGTACTATCCGCTCCAATGTCGGATCACTATTCACGATGCCAACTCCAGTGCCGATTCTCCGCTATTGAGGAAAAGCAGAACCCAACGCGCCGCCATTGCTTGTAGAACGCGCCCCTAACCAGCCATACTTGGTTGCGCCGGGCAAGCCGCCGGCTCAGAAATTGCCAGATATTAAAATGACTTCCAGCCAATCCTCAACGCTATCGGCGAGAATCGAGCGCTGGCCGATCGCAGGCAGCTTCGCCATCAGCCGCGGCGTCAAGATCGAAGCGGTCACCGTGGTGGCGGAAGTAAGCCGCGGCGGCCGTACCGGGCGCGGGGAATGCGTCCCCTACCCGCGCTATGGCGAGAGCCCGGAAGGGACCCTGGCCGCCCTTCGGGCGATGCGGGAACCCTTATCACGCGGGCTCGACAGGGAGGCCCTGCAGACCGCGATGCCTCCAGGCGCCGCCCGCAACGCGCTGGATTGCGCAATGCTGGACCTCGAAGCCAAGACACGCGGGCAGCGCGTCTGGGACCTGCTCGGACGGCCGGCGCCGGCCGCCTGCATCACCGCCTATACGATCTCGCTTGCGTCGCCGGAGGCGATGGCAGCGGCGACGGCCCGGGCGGCGCACCGTCGGCTGCTCAAGATCAAACTTGGCGGCGAAGGCGACGGCGAGCGGATCGCGGCGGTACGCCAAGCCGCGCCTCGATCCGAACTCATCGTCGATGCGAATGAGGCATGGACATCAGGCAATCTCGAGCAAAATCTCGCGGCATGCACGAAAGCAGGCGTGACGCTGGTCGAGCAGCCGCTTCCCGCCGGCCAGGATGAGGTGCTGGCGCGTATCGAGAGGCCGCTTGCCGTCTGTGCCGACGAAAGCGCGCACGATCGCGCATCGCTGGATGGGCTGCGCGCACGCTATGATGCCGTCAATATCAAGCTCGACAAGACCGGCGGGCTGACCGAGGCACTGGCGATGGCCGATGCAGCGCGCGCTCTGGGGTTTCAAATCATGATCGGCTGCATGGTCGCGACCTCGCTGGCGATGGCGCCTGCGATGCTGCTGGCGCGCGAGGCCCGCTTCGTCGATCTCGATGGCCCCTTGTTGCTGGCGCGCGACCGCGATGGCGGGTTGCGCTACGACGGCAGCCTGGTCTATCCCCCGGACGCCGCGCTGTGGGGCTGATCCGCCAATCGATGTCGTGCGAGCCACATCACGCCACCGCCTGACAGCGCCATCGCAGCCATGAAGTAATAGACGCCCTGCCCGTAGCGCGCGAAAACTGCGCCAGACAGAATGAAGGCGCCGCTGGCGACGATGCCGCCGCAGGCCGTGAGATAACCCTGTCCCCTCGCTATTACATGGAAAGGCACGGTGCGCACCAGCAGGCCCATGGTGCCGACCTGCGTCAGTCCGAAGCTCAGCCCATGCGCCAGCTGAACCATTGACAGCACCGCCACCGGAGCGCGCGACTGCGCCGAGCGCACCGATCACCACCAGCACCGCCGGCGAGAGCTTAAATCGCGGCGACAGCGCGAACACGACGATTTCGGCGAGCACGCCGAGCGACCACAGCCCGGCAATGGTGAGCCCGTCAAGGCCAGCCAGCTGCCAGGTGATGGAAGCGAAAGTGTAGTAGGCGGCATGGCTGCCCTGGATCAGCGTTGCCGCGATAATGACGGCGAGAAAGCCGGGCTTGCGCAGCAAGGCGCTCGCGCCGTGCAGTGTCGCCGGAGCGATCCTTGGACCGTCCAGGGGCTGAAGGCCGAGGCTGACGACGGCGCCGAGTCCCGCTATGGCGCAATGACCCAGATCAGGTGCTGTGCCGCGATGATATCGACCAACAGCCCGCCGGCCAGCGCTCCTGCGACGAACGCCGCCGAGCCCCACAACCGCAGCGGCCCGTAGTTCAGGCCGTACCGCGCCACGCCCCTCAACGCATAGGCGTCCGTCAGCGGCACCGTCGGCGTCCACATACACGCCGTGACGACGAAGGCTGCGAATACCAGGAGCGGCTGATGCTGGGTTCCGACCACCGAAAACCCGAGCGCGGTCACAAAGGCCGTGACGATCATGGCGCCGCGCAGTGACCCGCGCCTTTCGGCAAGGCCGGTCACCAACGGCAGAACCGTGAACCGCGTCACGGCAGGAACTGCCGTGATGATTCCGATCACCATGCATCGATCCCGACCGCCTTCAGCCACACCGGGAAAAACGGCAAATGGGTGCCCATGAGGCCAAACACTGCGCCGTAAAACAGCGCCAGCCTCGTCGCGAATCGCCTGGACGCCGCTTGAGATGCGATGGGGATTTGTGATTCGCTCGGCATCAATTCAATTGCGATTCGCTTGATATCGTGATGATCGTTAGCGTAACGCGCGATGATTTGCGCGATGAGTTTACGATGGCCGACGAAGCATTTGCCCTATCGCCGATTTCCGCTCGCGCAAGCTTGCCGAGCGAGGAAGATTATGAGGCGATCCGCGAAGCGTTCATGGAGACCTCGCGGGGCCGCTGGTTTCTCGGCGAATACGCCAGGCGCAACCGCAATGCCGACACCCGCATGGTGCTCGATGCGGTGGCGCGGATCGAAGAAAGCCTTGCCGCCCAGAGACAGCCGGCCCTCGATAGCGGGCCCGCGGAGGCGCTGGCCGCCATCAGGCACGCGCTCGAGGAGGCCAGAGCCGCCGCATCCGCCGCGCTCGACAGCCTCGCTCTGGAGGAAAATCTGGCCCCCGTGCGCAAGGCCGCGCGGGTCATCAGGGAAATCGCCTGGCGCTTGCGGGAAATCGGCGCCGACGGCCGGATTTGCGATTTGATCGATTCCCAGGTCGGCGTCATTCAAACCGGCTGCGGACAAATCTCGTCGGCCGGCCCGCGAGCCGCATTAAGCGCCGCATTCGATCTAATCGAAGAGCGGATCGAGGCATTTGGTGGCAGCGATACGGCAACCCCGCAGGGCGCTGCCGCACCCGCAGATGAAGCCATGCCGTCGCCCTCCCCGGCGGAGGATAACGAAGTTGCGACAAGCATGCCGGCTGAAGCAGCTATAGTAACGCCTGAGGTCGTTGCGGCGAGAGCCGAAGTCGCTGACGTGTCGGTTGAAACCGCTGACGTGCCGGCTGCAGCGCTTGATGTGACGCCTGAGGCCGGGGACGAAAACCCTGAAGCTGCCGACCCTTACGACGAAGCCTTGCTGGACATGGTCGCGCTTGAAATGGCGGCGCCGGACCCTTCCGATACCGATGCTGCTTTCGATGCCGTCACCGCCGAAATTCAGGTCGGTGAGCCGCCCTCTGCCGATTCCGAAAGCTTCGCCGAGAGGCCGGAGCCGATGGTCGCGCCTGCGCAGCCGCCGGCGATCCAACCCCCTCTCCAACCTTCGCTCGAAGTTTCCCTTGGCTCGACCCTGATCGCAAACGGGATCGTGCGACGGCCGCACGCAGCAATGTCCGATCCGCTGGCGCCGATCCGGCGCATGAGCCAGGCTGAGAAGATCGCGTTCTTCTCGTGATTCGATCAGGCGATCAGTTTCGCGAACAAATCCGCGTCGACATTGCCTCCCGACAAGACGATGACGACATTCTTGCCGCGCGCGTCGATGCGACCGGCCAGAAGTGCGGCGAGGCCGACCGCGCCGCCCGGCTCGACCACGAGCTTCAACTCCCGGAATGCAAATCCGACCGCGGTGCCGACTTCCGCATCGGAGGCGGTGATGCCTTGCGCAAGCAGCCGGCTGTTGATGGCAAAGGTGAGTTCGCCGGGGATCGAGGCCATCAGCGCATCGCAGATGGTCCGGCCCTCGGCGCGATGCGGCTGGCGTGTTCCGGCGCGCAGCGAGCGCGCGTGATCGTCGAATGCTTCCGGCTCGCCGGACATCAGCATGGCCTGCGGAAAGCGCGCCTTGACGGCGGTAGCGACCCCCGCGATCAGGCCGCCGCCGGAAGCCGGCGCCACCACGATGTCCGGCGTCATCCCAAGCGCAGCCATATCCTCGGCGATCTCCCGCCCCACCGTGCCCTGGCCGGCGATCACAAACGGATCGTCATAGGGGCGCACCAGCGTCGCGCCGCGTTTGACGGCGATGTCGCGGGAGATGGCTTCGCGATCCTCGCGGTCGCGATCGTACAGGACCACTTCCGCGCCATAGGCCTTGGTGCGTTCACGCTTGGAGCGCGGCGCATCGGCGGGCATCACGATGGTCGCCTGCATGTTCAGGATTTGCGCCGCCGCCGCCACGCCCTGGGCGTGGTTGCCGGAGGAGAACGCGACCACGCCGCCGCCGCGGGCGGCTTGCGGGATCGAGGACAGCTTGTTGAAGGCGCCGCGAAACTTGAACGACCCGGTCCGCTGCAGCATTTCCGGTTTCAGAAACACTCTGGTTCCGGCGCGTTCGTCGAGCGCAGGCGAGGACAACAGCGGGGTGCGCACCGCGAACGGCGCCAGTACGCGCGCGGCGGCGTCGATATCCACCGAACTGACCGGCAGGGTCGATAAGGGTTCCATTATCAGCAACTTGTATCGCGTACCCCAACAGGCGGGCAATACACTTGCGCGAGATCAGCCGACGAAGCGCGGGTGTTCCGTCGCGAATTCGAAGCCATCGGTTTCCGGATCGACGTTGCGGATATCAGTGATGTTTTCGACGAACGCGCGCGCCGAAGCCTCCCAGGTGTGTCTTGCGGCAAACTCGAGGCAGGCTTGCGGCGAAATTGTCAGGGCCGACAGGCAGGCTGCCTGCAAATCGTCGTTCAACGCGCCGACCGGCGCTGAGCCGATCACGTCGCGAGGCCCGGTCACGGGAAACGCCGCAACCGCCAGGCCGCTTGCGAGCGCCTCCAGAAGCACCAGGCCAAAGGTGTCGGTCTTGCTCGGAAACACGAAGACGTCGGCGGCAGCATAGGCCTCCGCCAGGGCTTCGCCCTGCCGCGCGCCCAGAAACACGGCTTGCGGATATTTTTGGGCCAATGCCGCGCGCGCCGGCCCGTCGCCGACGATCACCTTGGTGCCGGGCAAATCGAGGTCGAGAAATGCTTCGAGATTCTTTTCGACCGCAACGCGGCCGACGCAGAGGAATACCGGACGCGGCAGGCCCAGATCGACCGGGCGCGGATGAAAATGGCTGGCGTCAACGCCGCGCGGCCATAACACCACGTTGCTGAAGCCGCGTGCCCGCAACTCGCCGGCCAGCGCCGGCGTCGCCGCCATCACCGCCTGGCTGGGTCCGTGGAAGGCGCGCAGCGCCGCCCAAATCCAGGATTCGGGAATCGGCAAGCGCGCCGAGATGTATTCCGGAAAGCGGGTGTGAAAGCTCGTGGTGAACGGCAATCCCTGCTGGCGGCAATGACGCCGCACCAATAGTCCGATCGGACCTTCGGTTGCGATATGAATGCTGTCGGGCCGCGCCTCGGCAATCAGTTGCGCTATTTTCGCCGGATACGGCAGCGCCACACGCAGATCGCGGTAGCTCGGCATCGCGAAGGTCTTGAACGACTGCGGGGTGAGAAAGCTGACCTCGACGCCGAACGCCTTTGCCGCTTCCGCCATCATGATCAGCGTCCGCACCACCCCGTTGACCTGGGGATGCCACGCATCGGTCGCGACCAGAATTCGCATCAGGCGGCACGCGCCGCGACGGCGACAACCGGCGCCGCCCGCCGCAGCGGATCGGTCCAGGTGATGATTTCAAACCGGCCGTCTTCGTGCTCGGCGAGCGCGGTGCAGCTTTCCACCCAGTCGCCGCAATTCATATAGCTGATACCGTGTTCGTCGCGGATGGTGGCGTAGTGGATGTGGCCGCAGATCACGCCGTCCGCGCCGTGACGCCGCGCCTCGGCTGCCAGCGTTTGTTCGAAGGCGCCGATATAATTCACGGCATTCTTGACCTTCAGCTTCGCCCATTGCGAAAGCGACCAATAGGGCACGCCGAAGGCGCGCCGAAAGAAGTTGACGAGCCTGTTCATCTGAATCGCGAAATCGTAGGCCTTGTCGCCGAGATGGGCGAGCCAGCGCGCGTTCTGCACCACGAGGTCGAAAATATCGCCGTGAATCACGAGGTAACGCCGTCCGTCCACACCGACGTGGACAGTATTTTCCACGACGTCGATGCCGCCAAAATGCGTGCCGTAATAGTTCTTCAGGAACTCGTCGTGGTTGCCGGGGACGTAGACGACCTTGGCGCCCTTGCGCGCCTTGCGCAGCATTTTCTGCACGAAGTCGTTGTGCGATTGCGGCCAGTACCAGTTGGATTGCAGCGCCCAGCCGTCGACGATATCGCCGACGAGATAGATGGTATCGGCATCATGGCTGCGGAGGAAGTCCAGCAATCGGTCGGCTTGCGAGCCGCGGGCTCCGAGGTGGACGTCGGAGATGAACAAAGTGCGAAAGCGTCGGTCGGGACACTCTTCACTCATAGTGCAACTTCCCATGCGCGAGCAGCTAGCTGATTTCCGTGACAGCGTGATGACGGCTCACTTCGCCGCCGGACCTCAATCATCCGATCCGCTCGATGGCGGATAGCAGCGCTGTGAGACAACCGAGCGACAGCTTCCGCGCATCGCTCCGAGTCGTCCCCGCGAAAGCGGGGACCCATACGCCGCGGCCCATCGGTTAGGCGATGGGGTCGCGGCGTTTGCCGGGACGACGATGGCGAGTGTTGCGGCTTTAATAAAATCCATGAAAGTGATGGATCGGTCCATTGCCGTGGCCGACGCCGAGACGATCGGCTGCGGCGATGGCGGCGTGGACCCAGGCCTTGGCGTTACGAACCGCGGTTTCCATGGCCTCGCCTTTGGCAAGACCGGCCGCGATCGCCGATGACAACGAGCAGCCGGTGCCATGGGTGTTTTGGGTGGCGATGCGCGGCGCTGCCAGCGCAATGATGCCGTTGCCGTCAATCAGATAGTCGATGCTCTCGGCACCCTGTCCGTGCCCGCCCTTGATCAGCACCGCGCGACATCCCATCGCGAGCAACCGCTTGCCCTGGCCTTCGATCGCGGATTCGTTCAGCGCGACAGGTTCGTCCAGCAAAGCGGCTGCTTCCGGCAGGTTCGGCGTGACCAGCGAGGCGCGTGGCATGAGTTTTGTCCGCAGCGCATCAACGGCCTTGGTAGCGAGCAGGCGGTCCCCCGATGTCGCAACCATCACGGGATCGAGAACGACATGTTTCGGCGACCACCGCGTCAGCCCTGCGACGATGGCATCGATGGCCGCAAGCTGCGCCACCATCCCGATCTTGACGGCATCGACGCGGAGATCGTGGAAAACCGCGTCGATCTGCGCGGTCACGAAGTCGGCGGGCACAACATGAATGCCGCTAACGCCACTTGTGTTCTGAGCGGTCAGGGCCGTGATGACAGACGCGCCGTAGACGCCGAGCGCGGCAAATGTCTTCAGGTCGGCCTGGATGCCGGCGCCGCCTGAGGAATCCGAGCTGGCGATGGTGAGCGCAATCGGCGTCGTCATCGCGCGGCTCGCCGGATTTCAAGTTGTCGCGTCGGGGCCATGTCCTGTCCTAGCGCGGCGTGTTATTGCCAGCAAGTTCTTGCGCGCTATATTGAAGGCGGCGCGATGCCTTGGAGACGACAGCGATGGTTCCCTTTTTCGTCCAGATCAAATGCAAGCTCGGCCAGTCCTATATCGTCGCCAATGCGCTTGCCGAGGCCGAGATCGCCTCCGAGATCTATTCCACCGCCGGCGATTACGATCTCCTGGTCAAATTCTACGTCGACAAGGACACCGACATCGGCCATTTCGTCAACGAGCAGGTGCAGGTCATTGCCGGCATCCAGGACACCCACACCATCATCACCTTCAAGGCGTTCGGGACGGGCTAGTTGTGGTCGTGCTTTGGCGCGTTCCCGGGCGGCGTCGGCCCCTGCACCGGCGGCAGCGATTTCAGATATTCCGCCATTGCCGCGCGATCTTCCGGACTTAACTGCGATGTGTTCCTGATCACGCGCCGCATCGAGCCGCCCGCCTTGTCGCCATCGGGCATTTCGCCGGTTTCGAGAAAATAGCCGATATCGTTCTCGCTCCACGCGCCTAACCCCTTTTGCGTGATGTTCGGGACCCAGCCCTCGCCTTCGGGGTCAGGTCCGCCGGCGAAGCGTTGCGCCGCGACAATGCCGCCAAGGAAGTTCCGCGGGCTGTGACACTCCGCGCAATGGCCGAGGCTGTTGACGAGATACGCACCTCGATTCCACTGCCTTGAGCGCGCGGCATCCGGGGTGAATGGCTTGCCGTCCATGAACAGCAATTTCCAGATCCCGAGATTGCGCCTGACATTGAATGGAAACGGCACGTCATGATCGCGCACTTTGCCCGATACGGCGGGAAGCGTTTTCATATAGGCAAAGAGGTCGCGGATGTCTTCGACCCTGGCATGCGCGTAAGACGTATAGGGAAAGGCCGGAAAATAATGAAACCCGGCCGGAGCGACTCCTTTGGTCACCGCGCCTACGAATTCGGCCTCGGTCCATCGGCCGATACCGTTGGCCGGATCAGGCGAGATATTCGGAGCGTAGAAGGTCCCGAACGGGGATGGTATGGCGAGGCCGCCACCGAGCCTCAACCGGTCGGGCTGGCCAGGCACGGCATGGCAGGAGGAACACCCTCCGGCATTGAATGTGGTGAGGCCATTGGCGAGGTTTGGGGCGTAAGCGGGCAGCAAATTCGACGGGACAGCCGCCGGAGTCGTTAGCCACCAGAACGTCGCGAAGCCAACGGCAGCGGCCACAACGGCAGCGAGGAGAATTCGTCGCAGCATTCACCGGTCCGGTCACTGTCCTCCCGAACTTTATGGCTAGTATCGGCGCGATGCCAGCCATAGACTGCTTGAAAAATTCTTGGCGTTCAGGCCGATTTCGGGAATAAATTCGAAACCGCATTGTTTTGAAGCTGGCACCTTTAGCTTGCGCCAACAGGGAGAGAACCATGTCGAAAACCAAGACCGTGCTTGCAACGTTTGCGCTGGGAGCAGCCGTCGCCTATGCCGGACCAGCCTTCGCCGACAAGATGAAAGCGACACTTGACGGCGCTGCCGAAGTACCCCCCGTCACCACCGCCGGCAAGGGCACCGCGGACGTCGATTTCGATCCCGCCACCAAGAAGCTGAGCTGGAAGCTAACCTATTCGGGGCTTTCCGGCCCCGCGACCGCCGCGCATTTTCACGGGCCGGGTGAAGCCGGCAAGAACGCCGGCGTCGCCGTAGCGATCCCCAATGCGGGCTCAAGCCCCGCCGAAGGCAGCGCCACGCTGACGGACGCGCAAGCGGCCGATCTGACAGCTGGCAAGTACTACGTCAACGTCCACACCGCGGCCAATCCGGGCGGCGAAATCCGCGGTCAGGTGACGAAGTAACGCTTTCGAATTAGGGCTCACAAGCCGGATCAAGACGAGGGGCCGGACGCATCGACCGTCCGGCCCTTTCTCATTTGACCGACTACGATGAGATAAGCCGATGCCCCTGTTCCCGCTCGCCAATGCCAAACTGCTCCTGTAATTTGAGTCCGGCAGCGCGCTTTTTTCACAGGCTGACGCTTGGGCTTTTTCGGCAAATTTCCCTTTACCCATCCGGCAATACAAATTCGACATGGCTATACTGGCACCCGCAATCATTGATGTGCGCCCTATGGACGGGACGCCGGGCATTGCGAGGTGGCTACGCGGGATAGGCGTCCGCCAGGTGCGGCTCGTGTGCGGCCTCATCATGTTCTCCTACATATTTTCGCACTTCTTCAATCATGCCCTCGGCAATTTCTCGTACGACACCATGGAAGCGTGGCTTCGTTTCCACGTCTGGTGGTGGCGAATTTCGATCGTCAATTTTACGCTTTACGCGGCGGCAGCCACGCATTTCTGCCTGGGGCTTTGGGCGCTCTATCAACGCCGGCATTTTCGCTACACGGCGATCGAAATTACCCAGCTGGTATTTGGCCTGAGCATTCCGCTGTTGATCGCCAGTCATCTTGGGATCATGCGACTGGGCGGCCTGTTGTATGGACGCGACCCACCTTTCTATTCGGGAGTGTTGTTCGCTTACTGGGTCAACCGCCCTTACATGATCGGCGTGCAGTTTTTGCTTCTCACACTCGCCTGGACCCATGCCTGCATCGGCCTTTATTTCTGGCTCCGGCTAAAACCGTTTTTCAAGTGGGCCGCGCCGTTCCTGCTGGCGATAGCCGTGCTGCTGCCGCCTTTGGCCATGACCGGTACCCATCGCGGCGGCCACGAGGTGACCGAGCGAGCGTTACAACCGCAATGGCGCAACGAACACATCAAGACTACGCCGCCCGCGCAACGCTCGGTGATTGACGACATCACGCTGTTTTATTTTCCGATTCTGTATCTGTCGGCGATTGTGCTGGTGTTTGCAGCGCGCGGCGTTCGCGCGCTGCTTGAGGGTCGACGCGGAACGATCACGGTGTCGTACCCCGACCGGCGGGTGCGCGTGCCCAGGGGCCTGAGCGTTCTCGAAGCCAGCCTGCGGTTCAATGTGCCGCATGCGAGCGTCTGCGGAGGCCGGGCGCGGTGCTCGACCTGCCGTGTTCGCGTCGTCAGCGACCGCAGCACGTTGCCGCGGCCGTCCGGCCGCGAGGCGTTCGTGCTTGCGCGCGTTGGCGCTGCCGGCAACCCGGCAATCCGGCTCGCCTGTCAGCTCCGACCGCAAACCGACGTAGCGGTCATTCCGGTGCTGCCCGCCAATGTCGGCGCGGATTTCGTCCGCAACCGGAAGCGCGTCAATATCGGTGAAGAGCGCTATGTCGTCAGCATGTTCATCGACATGCGCGGATCGACGCGGCTGGCCGAGGCGCGCTTGCCGTTCGATACAGTATTCCTGATCAACCGTTTCCTGGAGGCGGCCTCGCAGGCGGTGGTGGACGGCGGCGGGCAACCAAACCAGTTCGTTGGCGATGGTCTGCTTGCGTTATTCGGCCTTCATGTCGATCCGGCGACCGCCTGCCGGCAGGCCATCCGGGCCGCGGCGATGGTTACCTCAAATGTCGAATACATGAATCGGCGGTTCGCCGGCGAATTGCAGCAGCC
>Ga0307296_10001686_pt1 | contig 11142 bp, 9 predicted proteins | sample ER_DNA_153_FD_194467 | JGI IMG/M metagenome (GOLD analysis project Ga0307296, IMG submission 194467) | Bulk soil microbial communities from the East River watershed near Crested Butte, Colorado, United States - ER_DNA_153 | ecosystem: Environmental > Terrestrial > Soil > Floodplain | place: USA... | reverse complement strand
GACGGCGTCCGACACCGACTCACTCTCCGGGAAACGGGTTGCCGGCGTTCCGTCCCGCGGAGAGAACTTGAACGTGAACGCGTCCTCGAAACCGACCTCGCGCACCGCGGATAACGTCTCGTCGAAGTCGGCGTCAGTCTCGCCGGGAAAGCCGACAATGACGTCTGTCGTCAGGGCGAGGCCCGGAATCGCATCGCGCAGCCGCGCGACGCAGTCCATGTAGCCTGCGCGCGAGTAGCGTCGGAGCATGCGCCTGAGCGTGCGCGTCGAGCCCGACTGCATCGGCAGGTGCACGTGCTCGCAGACACTCGGAACTTCGGCCATCGCTCGGATGACGCGCTCGCTGAAGTCGTTCGGATGCGGGCTCGTGAACCGGACACGACGCACACCGCGCACGGTTCCGACAGCGCGCAGCAGGTCCGCGAAATCGTGCGTCCCGTCGTTGTAGGAGTTCACCGTCTGGCCGAGCAGCACGACCTCACCCATTCCTTCGGCGACCACCTGTTCGGTTTCGCGCACGACGTCGGCGAGCGCGCGCGACCGCTCTGGCCCGCGCGTCGTCGGGACGATGCAGTACGTGCACTTGTAATCGCAGCCGCGCTGTACGGGAATCCAGGCCTTTACACGATCGTAGCGGCGCGGCGTGAAGTCCTCGTAGTGCTCGTCGAGATCGAAGTCCGTCGACACCGACCGCTGGCCGCGGCGTGCGCCCTCGATGAGCTCCGGCAGCGCTCGATAGCCGTCAGGGCCGACGATGAGACTCACGTGGCGTGCCTTCTCGAGCAGCTGCGGCCCGAGGCGCTGCGCCATGCAACCCGTGACTCCAACCACGCTTCCCGGCTTCATGTGTCGCTTCAGCTCACCCAGCCGACCGACGACGCGCTGTTCGGCGTGATCGCGAATCGCGCATGTGTTGACGAGAATCACATCCGCGCCGTCGGGCTGATCGACGGACACATAGCCGCTATCCGCCAGCTTTCCGAGCATGAGCTCGGAGTCGCTGACGTTCATCTGGCAGCCATAGGTCTCGATGTAGACCGTCGGTCGGGAAGTCTCGGACATGGCGGAAAGATACTCCTACGGCGCGCTGCGGACTACAGCGGTCTCGGATGCCGGCATCAGCGGCAGACGGACATGAAACGCGCTTCCCTGCCCCTCTTCGCTCTGCACCCAGATGCGGCCACCGTGCGCCTCGACGGCAATCTTGCAGAACGCCAGTCCGAGACCCGAGCTGCGGACGCGCGGAGCGTTAGGCGTGCGCACCTGCTCGAACTTCCGGAAGATGAGCTCCTGGTACTCACGCGGGATTCCCGGACCGTTGTCGGCGACCGTGAACAGGATCCCGTCGCCATCGAGGCGCGCGGAAAGCTGCAGCTCGACCGCTTTCGCCGAGTGCGTCACCGCGTTCTGAATGAGGTTCGAGAAGACGCGCTTGAGTAGCGTCTGGTCTGCAACGAACACCGGCACGTCGTCGCCGACGTCCTTGCGGACTGTCACGCCGTCCTGCTGGAAACGCAGTCGCCATTCGTGAATGATTTCGGACAGCAGCGCGGCCGGCGCAATCTGCGTGAGCACGAGAGTGATCGTCGTCTCCTCGAGCCGCGCGACCTCGAGCAGATCCTCGATCAGCGCGAGCAGATCCTCGGCCTTGAGCTCCGCGTCGGCCAGGGCGCGGCGCTGCGAGTCGGTGATCGGCCCGAAGTCCCCGTCGGTCACCATCTCGAGCGTCGCAAGGACGGTCGTCAATGGGCTCTTGAGATCGTGCACGATCATCTTCATCAGATCGTCGCGCACTTTCTCGAGCTCGCGCATCTTGCGAAAGCTCTCCTCGAGCGCGTCGGTAGCCGCCTTGAGCTTGATCAGCGAACGCACACGCGCGCCGAGCACCAGCCGGTTGTGCGGCTTCGTCAGGAAGTCGTCGCCGCCGGCCTCGATCGCCCGCACGCGATCGGTCGTGTCATTGAGCGCGGTGACGAAGATGACCGGAATGCGCGCCGTGCGCGGGTCGCGCTTGATGCGCCGGCAGACCTCGAAGCCGGTCGAGCGGTCGTCCACGCCGAGATCGCCGGCCGGCATCGAGACGTCGAGGATGCAGAGCTCCGGCTTGTGCTCGAACGTCATGGCGAGGGCGCTCGGGCCGTCGTGCGCCGAGATCGTGCGGTAGCCCAGGGTGTGGAGCTGGTCGTAGAGCAGCTCCACATTCGCCGGCACGTCGTCGGCGACGAGGATGATCGGTCCGGTGCCCTCGCCGCCCTCGGTCATGGCCTCATGGCCTGACGGTTAGGCCGAAGCCGAATGTCCAGGCTGTCTCCCGCGACGCGCCCGCGGTGCGGACCGCGTTCTGGGCGGAGAAGTTCACGATTGCTCGCTCGAAGGCGAACGGGATGCCGAAGCCCGCCGCAAGCGTGCGCTCCTTCGCGTCCTGTCCGGCGGCGAGATACGGAAGCGTCCGCAGTCGCGCACCGGCGCGCACTGTGACGATGTTGCCGATGAAGCGCGGACCGCGTGTTTCACCGCCGATGGCGTACGTGTAGGCGTCGCGAGCCACGGCGCGGTCGCCGAGGCTCTGCATCGAGCTCCATCCATCCCAGTCGACGTTGGCGGCAAGTACGGTACCGGCTATCCCGCTGTAGCGCAGGCCGACGCCCCATTTGTCAGGCACGTGCGCTCGCGTGATCGTGCTGTCCTTTCCCGCGCTGTCCGGGCGAAGCGCGCGCAGTGTGCCACCCAACCGTCCGGAGATGCCGACCGACAGACTGCGCGTCGGATGGAAGTCGGCGCCGGCGGAGACTGCGGATCCGCGGAAGCCGAGCGTCACGTCGTACGCAGCGAAGCGCCCGCCGGTCGAATCGCCGAGCGCGGGATCCGTGCTTTGCACGGTGGCCGTCTGAATGACCTGATTCTGCCCCGTGATCGCGTGAATGGCCACACCGACGCTCAGCCATCTCGAGACGCCGAATGCGCCGCCGAGACGGATGTCGTTCATGCCGCCGTCAGCGCGCAGACGCTCGGTGACGTAGAGCGATTCCGCTCCCACCAGGCGGCGCGCGGTGTTGGTCGTCTCGTACGTGCGATCGAGCAGCGTCGACATCGACAGCGCGAGCGACGCGCGAGAGCCGACGGGAATCGCTGCGACGATCACCGGGAAGCGCCCGACGACGGTACGAACGCCGGGTGCGCCGGCGGCTGTGACTCGGCGGAACTCCGGATCATACTGAAAGTGGAGCCCGGGTTGACCCCAGCGCAGGAGCGCCGCCGGGTTGACCGGCGTTTCCTCGTCGAACTGCGTCAGCGCGCCACCTGTGCCTTGTGTCCGAGTGCCGAGAGCGCCCGGCGGATAACCGTATCCCTGGCCGCTCACGGTGCCCTGCGCGGCGAGTGGGGCGGCGGCGAGCAGAAGGGAAAACAACGCGACGACGCGCATCAGGGCACTCCCGCGGTTGCCCGCGGCACGTAGGTGATCTGCAGGGTCGGGCGCAGCGCGGCCGCCGCCTCACGCGACGCAAAGCGCAGCTCGCCCGGGCGAATGCCCTCGACGAACGACTGAAGGATCAACGCGTGCGGTCGATCGGTGGGCTTGACCTGGAACCAGGCGCGCAGGAGCCCGGCCACCTCGATCGCGCGCGTCGCGCCTTCGCTCGTGGCGAACGCTTTCGGTCGAACGTTGGCGACGCCGTATCGCACGCTGCCGTCGCTCGCCTGAATGATCGACTCGTGGAGCTGCACCGCGAGCACGTGGTCGGTGACGAGGGCGCTCGCCGTTCCCATCCAGAACCCGATCGAGAGGCTGTCGTCAGGCAGGGCGGTCGGCGACGGCAGCTGCGTCAGGCGAAGCGTCGCTCTCACGATCTGTGTCGAATCCAGCAGCCGCTGTGGGATGTCGAAGCGCAGATAGCTGCGATTGGCTGGCAGGCCTCCCACACCAAGCACTCCAACGGGTATGGGAGGCGTTCCGCGCACGACCAACGAATAATCGCTGAGGTTGAAGGCCAGATTTTCGTCGTCTGCCGGCGTTTTTGACTGCAGGACAATGACAATGAAGTTGGTGGAGTCCGCGACCGTCGGGCCGGTCGCCACGCGTGATGGACGGAAAGAAATCGTCGGTGGGCTGCCACCGTTGCTCGCCCGCAACGGCACCGTCAGGTTCGCCGCGTCGAGCAGTTGGATCCCGACACGGAGTCTGGTCTTGGCTTGCACCTTCGCCAACAGTTTCGCGTCGTCGAGCTTGATCACGAGGGCCGCCGTGTCACTGATCGTGGCGCGACTGAACCTCGCCGTGCCGAGCAGCCGGTCCGGGCGAAAGAGTTGTGCGAGCGGCGCGGTGACAGTATCGGCGACGCCGGTCGTATCGATGTCGTACGCGCCGAACGTCACCGAGTCCGCGAGCAGAGACATGGTCGTGTCGACGCGGAAGCTCAGCTTGGCGCTGTCGAGCGAGGCGATCGTGTCGACCGTGTCCGGCGGCACGTGTGTCACCTTCGACGCATAGGTGTACGGCAGCGTGTCGAAGCGCAGTGCCGCGCGGACATCGAGCGCGCCGTCCGTGCGCTTCACGAGCGGGATCTCCGACTCCGCTCCGATCGGCGGGAATCGCCCGACGGTTGTGTCGAATGTGACACCCTCGATGGTCGTATCCTGGATTCCCAGCTGTTCTACCGGGCAGAGCGCGGGGCAGGCAGATCCACTATCCAGCTTTTCGGTGCACGCAGTCGCCACTACCGCGGCGGCGGCCATCAAGACGAGACGGTTACGCAAGACTGACACTCCGACCCTCGACGTCAAAGCAATCCACGATACCCATGATCACGGCGTCCACCGGGCGATCCTTCGTCACGGCCGTTAGGCGTGCGGAGCTCCCGCTGGCGTACAACACGACCTCTCCCACTCCCGCACCGACACTGTCGACCGCGACGACATAGCCGCCCTCCTTCTCCAGCGCCGTCGTGAGGTTCTCGACGACGAGCAGCTTGAGCGATTCCAGCGACGGGTCCTTCCGCGTCGCAACGACCGTCCCGACGATGCGTCCGAGCTTCATACGTGTTCCAGTGATTCCGGATTGAACGGATGCGGCAGCAGCTCGCCGAGCGACCAGCACGCCTGCGCGCCGCCGCTCGCGAAGCTGACCACCGGAAGACCCGGCGCGAATTCTACCAGCACCTGCCGGCAGACGCCGCACGGCGGAGTCGGATGCACCGCCTCGGTGACCAGCACCATCGCGGTGAAGCTCTTCACCCCGTGCGCGACCGCCGAGGCGAGCGCCGCGCGCTCGGCGCAGATCGTCGCGCTGAACGACGCGTTCTCGACGTTGCAACCCACTGTGACGGTGCCGTCGTCACCGAGAAGCGCGGCCCCGACGCGAAACGTAGAGTACGGCGCGTAAGCGCGGCGCATCGCCTCTTCGGCGGCGCCGCGCAGCGTGTCGATCACCGCGCGCTCGGGCTTGGCGGTCATGCGCGAAGCAGCTTGGCGGCGAACGACGTCCCGTGACCGCGGTACGGCACCCCGAACCATTCGGCAACCGTCGCGCCGAGATCGGAGAACGTCTCGCGACGGCCCAGCGGCACGGGATGCACCGCGGGACCAGACACGAGCAGGGGCACGCACTCACGTGCATGGTCGCTGCTGGCCGTCGTCGGGTCGTTGCCGTGATCTGCGGTGATGAACAGGAGATCGTCCTCGCGAAGGGCGTCCTGAAACGCCGGAAGTGCGTCGTCGAGCTCGCGGAGCGACTGATAGAACCCCGCCACGTCGTTTCGGTGCCCGTAGAGCTGGTCGAAATCTACCAGATTGGCAAAGCAAAGCCCAACATCCGGACCTTCAAGCCACTGGAGAATGGCGGCGATCCCTTCCGCGTTCGACGCAGTGTGGCGGGTTCTGATCGCCCGGCCGGCGAAAAGATCGTCGACCTTTCCAACGCCCGTGCGCGGCACACCAGCTGCCGCGAGGGTATCGAGTAGCGTTTCGGCAGGGGGAGCAATCGAGAAATCGCGGCGGTTCGCCGTTCGCGTGAACGAGCCGTCGCTCCCGACGAACGGCCTCGCGATCACCCTCGAGACGTCGTCCGGCGCGACGAGCATGGCCCTCGCCGTGCTGCACGCTGCGTGGAGCTCGGCAACCGGCACGACCTGTTCGTTGGCCGCTACCTGGAAGACCGAATCGGCCGACGTGTAGAGGATCCACGCGCCTGTGCGCGCATGCTCGTCGCCGAATCGATCGATGATCGCCGTTCCACTGCCGACGACGTTGCCGATCACGGGCCTGTGCGTGCGCCGCGCGAACTCATCCACCAGCTCGGCCGGGAAGCCGTTCGGGTAGGTGGGAAAGGGTCGCTCGAGGTGAACACCGGCAATCTCCCAGTGTCCGGTGGTGCTGTCCTTGCCCGCGCTGCGCGGCACCATCAGGCCGTACGCCCCGGCCGGTGCACCCGAGGCGTTCATTCCATCAAGCGGCTTGATGTGGCCGAGGCCTGCCGCGGCGAGATTGGGCAGGTCGAGGCCGCCCACGGCCCGCGCGAGATTGCCGAGTGTGTCGCTTCCCACGTCGCCATATCGGTCCGCATCGGGCGCCGCGCCGATGCCGACGCCATCGAGGACGAGGATCAGTGCCCGCCTCGTCACGCGGCCTCCTCCCAGATTCGCGGCATGCGTCCACGCAAACCGGTCAGCAACTCATACGGCGATAGATCGGCTGTCGTGGCGACGTCGGCGACCGTTAGGCAATCATTCATCGAGGAGCCGATCACCGTCGCGACGTCGCCCGGCTCGCAGGGAATGTCGGTGACGTCGAGCATCGTCATGTCCATCGTGACGAGTCCGACGACACGCGCGCGCTTACCGCCGATGAGCACCTCTCCGCGATTCGACAGCGCGCGCCGATACCCGTCCGCGTAGCCGATGCCCAATGTCGCCACACGACGGGGCGACGGAGCGCGCCACGTCGCCTCGTAGCTCACGGCCTCGCCGGCGTCGATCTCCCGTACTTCGACGACTCGCGCCCGAACGTGGACGACGGGCTCCGGCTCGATCCGCGCACCCTCACCACTGCTCACGCCGTAGAGAAAGATCCCCGGTCGGATGACGTCCATCTCGGAGGGGGCACTCAGACGCTCGGCGGCTGGACCGTTTTCCGCGTGCAACACCGTGGGGCGCGATGGAAGCGCCGCGATCGCGGCCTGAAAGCGGGCGCGCTGCACGCGCACGCTTGCCGGATCGTGCGCCGAGTGGAAGTGCGTGCACGCGCCTTCGGGCGGCGAGGCGGTAACGAGCGGCAGGATCTCGGCGAGCCGATCCCATCTCGCGCCCGCTCTGCCCATGCCGGTGTCGATCCCCAGGTGCCATGCGGCCGGCGTCTCGGTCCAGCGCGCGATCGCGTGCGGGTCACCGAGCACGGGCGTTAGGCGTTTAGCGCGTGCGGCGGCGAAGTCGGGAGGGAGCAGCGGCGTAAAGACGAGAATCGAGCGGGTGATCCCGAGCTCGCGCAGTTCGGCACCTTCGCCGACCGTCGCGACACCGTAGCCCCAGGGTTCGAGCGGCTCGAGGGCGCGCACCGCGCCGGCCACCCCGATGCCGTATGCGTCCGCCTTGACCATGGGCAGGAGCGGAACTCCGGCGTGCCTCGCGATTGCGGCCCCATTTCGCATCAACGCGCCCAGGTCGATCTCGACCCAGGCGCGGCTCGTGTCATTCGGTTGCTCTGTCATTCGGCGCGCGTTTAGTATACGAACGAGCCCAAGGCCATGCAAGACGAATCCTCGCTTGACGATACGCTCGCGCTGATGCGCGACCTCCGCGCCCGATGCGAGTGGGATGCCGCGCAGACGCACGACTCGCTGCGCCCGTACCTCACCGAGGAAGCGCACGAGCTCGACGATGCATTGCGCGCGCGCGACGACCCCGCAATGCGCGAAGAGCTCGGCGACGTGCTGCTTCAGGTGCTCTTTCATTCGGTCATCGCCGAGGAGCGCGGTGCGTTCACGATGCGCGACGTCGCAGATGCCCTGATCGCGAAGATGCGCGCGCGACACCCGCACCTCTACGGCGACGGCGAACGCGTGGGCTGGGAGCGGCAGAAGGCAACGGCGCGCGCGTCGATTGCCGACGGCCTGCCCGTCGATCTTCCCGCCTTGCACCGCGCGCATCGCCTGCAGGATCGGGCAGCGGGTGTCGGCTTCGACTGGCCTGACGCCGAAGGTCCGGCCGCGAAGGTTCAGGAGGAACTCGCCGAAGTGCGTCAGGAGCTGGCCGCGTCGCGCCAGCGCGGCGTGCATCCGGTCGCGCCGGACGAAAAGCTCGAGGAGGAGCTCGGCGATCTGCTCTTCGCCGTCGTCAACCTATGTCGCAAGGCAAATGTCCATGCGTCGGTCGCACTCGACCGGGCGAACATGAAGTTCGTGCAACGCTTTCAGGCAGTCGAGCGCCTCGCTGCGGAGCGCGGCATCGATGTGAGGACGGCGGGGCTCGAGGTGTTGGACGGGTTGTGGGACGAAGTGAAAACGGCGGGCGGTGGGCGGTAGGCGGTAGAAGACCGCCACCCACGGCAACTGAAACGGCAACTGCTATTACCACAGAGGCACAGAGGACACAGAGGAGGCACACCCCGCTTTGTCCTCCGAAGGCTGTTGCAGTTTCAAAACACTTAGAGACCGCAACTATTTTGAAACGACCTCCGGTGCGCATCTCTGCGCCTAGGCAGTTCTCTGTGTCCTCTGTGCCTCTGTGGTGAAATGCAGTTACAAGGACCCAGTCGCAGCTCCGCCATTCTTCACGGGCGGAGCCGATTCATCATTCGCGCAAACGGAATCGCTTCGCGCAGGTGCTGCAGCCCGCAGATCCACGCGACGGTGCGCTCCAGGCCGAGACCGAAGCCGGCGTGCACGAAGGTGCCGTACTTGCGCAGGTCGACATACCAGCCGTAGGCGTCGAGCGGCAGGCCCTCCTGCTTGATCCGGGCGACGAGCCTGTCGTAGTCGTCCTCGCGCTGTGATCCGCCGATGATCTCGCCGTAACCTTCCGGGGCGAGACAGTCGTCGCACAACACGGTACGCGGATCGTCGGGATTCTCCTTCATGTAGAACGCCTTCGCCTCCTTCGGATAATTCATCACGAAGACCGGGCGGTCGAAGTCGGCGACGATCAGTGCTTCATCCTCGGCGCCGAGGTCCTCGCCCCACTTCGTGGCGCTTCCCTTCTTCTGGACGAGGGCGACCGCTTCCCCGTAGTCCAGACGATGGAACGGCGGCTTCACGCGCTCGAGCGGTGCCAGGTCGCGCTCCAACTCGACCAGTTCTTCGCGGCGGCGCTCGAGACATCGCTGCACGAGATACGAGACGAATTCCTCCTGAAGGCGCATGTTCGCCGCCGAGTCGTTGAACGCGACCTCAGGCTCGATCATCCAGAACTCCGTGAGGTGGCGGCGCGTCTTCGACTTTTCGGCTCGGAATGTCGGGCCGAAGGTGTAGATTCTGCCGAATGCCGCCGCAGCCGCCTCGCCGTAGAGCTGGCCGGTCTGCGCCAGATACGCGTTGCCTTCGTCGAAGTATTCTGTCGAGAAGAGGCCGCTCCGTTCGCCGATGGCGGCAGTGAGGATCGGTGTGTCGATGCGCAGGAAGCCGCGATCGTAGAAGAAATCGTGGATCGCCTGTTCGATCTCGTTGCGCACGCGCAGGATCGCGCGCTGCCGTGGGCTGCGGAGCCAGAAATGTCGGTTGTCGAGCAGAAAGTCGATGCCGTGCTCTTTCGGCTGGATCGGGTAGTCGATCGGGCTCTTGCCGAGGATCTCGAGACTCGAGACGCCGAGCTCCACTCCGCCCGGCGCGCGTGGATCGATGCGCGGTTCTCCGGTCACGGCGATCGTTGTCTCCTGCGTGAGCTCGGCGAAGCGCGCCCACACCTCGGGTGCCACCTGGCTCTTCACGATGACAGATTGCAGCACACCGCTGCCGTCGCGAATGACGGTAAAGGCGACTTTGCCGGAGGAGCGGAGATGCGTGACCCAACCGCGCACGGTCACCTGCTGACCGGCGTGGGTCTTCAGCTCCTCGATTCTCACGAACGGGGGTGTCATCGGCGGGCGTGTAGAACTGATGGCGTGGGTGGAGCGGCGAAGCTATTCGGGCTCGCGAGCGCAGTCAACGCCGCTCGCATCAACGGCGTGGCAGTTGCAAGGACCTGACACGTCCCGGCCGCGTAGTACCGGGAACGGGCGCGGTCGCCGTTGACGGCGATTGATCCCACGGGCGACCTCCCTCTAGCCAGCGGTCGAAATATCGTATTGATACCTACCGCGCGCATGACGATCAGAACGAAGCTCGCCGTCGGCCTGATCGCCATTCTGGCGCTGCTCGTCACGCCGCTCGGCGTTGCTTACCGCTCGCTGCAGCGGGTGCACGACGCTACGCTGCTCCTTCGCGACCGCGAGTTCGCGGCGTCGCTGCTGCTCGGGCGTGTGCGCGGCGGGATGGAGGAGCTTCGCCGCGCCGAGACGGCGCTGCTCTTCGTGCACGATGTCGGCAGCCGTGACGCGATGTCTCGCGCGATCGCCCGCATAATGGCGACGACCGATTCGCTCGAGCGCTACGACCTCGACAGCGCGGCGCACGACATCCGCGCCGCGGTCAGCGAGGTCGCCCTGGTCGCGCCCGAGGAGTATCGCGTCGCCCTTGATGGTCGGACTGCGCTCGCTGAGCGCATCTCGACGCTCCAGGTCGTACCCGCGATGGCGCGCGTGGAGCGCGCCCTGACCGTGGCCGAGCAGTCCCTTCGCGAGCGCACGCGCGTGCGCGTGGAGCGCACGGCTACGGACGTGACAGACGCCGGTCGTCTCGCCACGGTCGCCGCGATTATCGCGCTCTTGCTCGCCGGCTTGATCGCCGTCTGGCTGCTGCGCGCGATCAGCCGGCCGGTGCGCGAGATGGAACGCGGGATGCACGCCATCTCCGAAGGTGAATTCGATTATCGGCTGGAGATCAATCCGTTCCGGCGCGATGAATTCGGCCGCCTCGCCGCCTCCTTCCAATCGATGGCTCGCCAGCTGAAGGAGCTCGACAAGCTGAAGGCGGAATTCCTCTCCATCGCATCGCACGAGCTGAAGACGCCGATCAACGTTATCCTTGGGTATGTGCAGTTGATGGTCGAAGGCGTGTAC
>Ga0307296_10001685_pt1 | contig 11142 bp, 9 predicted proteins | sample ER_DNA_153_FD_194467 | JGI IMG/M metagenome (GOLD analysis project Ga0307296, IMG submission 194467) | Bulk soil microbial communities from the East River watershed near Crested Butte, Colorado, United States - ER_DNA_153 | ecosystem: Environmental > Terrestrial > Soil > Floodplain | place: USA... | reverse complement strand
GCTTGCGCGTGGACCCGCCCGCGACGTATCCATGCTGAACCTAACCCAGCTCAAGGTGCTGGAGGCGGTCGCCCGCCATGGATCGGTGACCGTAGCCGCGAAGGAGCTGCATTACTCCCAGCCATCGATCAGTCACCACCTGGGGCGGCTGGAAACAAGCCCTAGCAGCGGTTCAGCCAACAGGACATTCCGCAACGACAGCTAGAAACAGCTCATGATCATGGAGACCTCACTTTCCGGCGCCCGGTAGCAGATCTCGCAGCTTGGACTTCACGCCCTCCTTGATCATGTTCACCCGGTCGCTGTCGCCGCGCACAATCGACTCCGTGGCATTGATCACCTGATCCCAGGTGGCGTGCGGAGGAATCGGTGGCACCGCCGGGTCGGTACGGAACTCGATCACGCAGGGCCGCCGAGCAGCCAGAGCCTCGTCCCAGGCTGGGCCCACGCGTTCCGGGTCATCCACCGCGATCCCCTCAAGCCCGATGCCTTGCGCGAACGCCGCGTAGTCGAAGTCGGGCAACTCCTGTGACGGCAAGAACTGGGGCGAGCCTCCCATCGCCCGGAGCTCCCAGGTCACCTGATTGAGGTCATTGTTATGGAGCACCAACACCACCAGCCGAGGATCGGCCCACTCGTGCCAGTACTTCGCGATGGTGATCAACTCGTTGATGCCGTTCATCTGCATGGCGCCGTCTCCGACCAGTGCGTACGCCGGGCGATCGGGGTAGGCGAACTTCGCGCCGATGGCGTACGGGACAGCGCAGCCCATCGTGGCCAGCGTGCCCGAGAGCGTGCCGCGCATTCTGCCGCGCATCTTCACGTGCCGCGCGTACCAGTTCGTCCCCGACCCGGAGTCGGCGGTGATCATCGCATCTTCGGGCAATCGCGGCGACAGCTCGGCGAACACCTGCTCCGGGTTGATCGGGTCCGCCGAGACCTGGGCACGGCCTGCCATCACCTGCCACCAGCGATCGACGTTCTTCTGCACGGTGTCCCGCCAGTCCCGGTCATCCTTGCGCTGCAGCAGCGGCGCTAGACGCCGCAAGGTTTCGGCGGCGTCACCGACCAGATTCACCTCGAAGGGATACCGCAACCCGACCATCGTGGGATCCACGTCGATCTGCACCGCGCGCACCTTGGGTTCGTTGCCGTCGAAGGGCGGCATGAACTGGGTGTACGGGAAGTTCGACCCGATCACGAGGAGGGTGTCGCAGTCGTTCATCAGCTCGTACGAGGGCCGCGTACCGAGCAGCCCGATCGAGCCGGTGACCCACGGCAGCTCGTCGGAGAGCACGTCCTTGCCCAGCAGTGCCTTGGCAACGCCCGCGCCCAGCACATCGGCAACGCTCGCAACCTCCTCGGCTGCTCCACGAGCTCCCTGGCCGATCAGCATGGCCACCTTGGAGCCGGCGTTCAGCAGGTCCGCCGCACGCTGCAGATCGGCTTCGGCCGGTACCGGCGCCGCCCACGTCTGATCAAGACTGGACGGGACCATCTTGAAAGCATGCGATGGCGGCGTGTACTCCAGCTCCTGTACGTCGGAGGGAATGATCACTGCTGTGACCGTGCGTTCGCTGGAGGCGATCCGCAGTGCCCGGTCCAGCACGTTGGGGAGCTGCTCGGGCACCATGACCATCTGGAGGTACTGGCTTGCGACGTCCTTGAAGAGACTGAGCAGGTCCACCTCCTGCTGGTATGCGCCACCCATCGCCGAACGGGCCGTCTGACCGACGATCGCCACCACCCCGACATGATCAAGCTTCGCGTCGTAGAGCCCGTTCAGCAGGTGAATGGCACCCGGCCCGCTGGTCGCCGTACACACGCCAACGCGACCGCTGAACTTGGCGTAGCCGGTCGCCGCGAATGCGGCCATCTCCTCATGCCGAGCCTGGATGAACCGGGGTTGGTCCTCAGCGCGCTGCCAAGCCGAAAGCAGCCCGTTGATGCCGTCGCCGGCATATCCGAAGACATAGTCAACCTGCCAGTCCCGCAGTCGCTGCAGCAGATAGTCGGCAACCGTGGATGTCACGAATCCTCCTTGGCTGTGATCGCTGTTCGGAGGAGTACCCAGGCTGCGCGAGGGGACACCAGAAGGACCGAAGCGCCGCGTCAGCTATGAACAATTAGGGAACTGTCGTCATCAAGGAAGACGCAGGAACTCCGCCACATCGCTGATATCCCGCTCCGCCATTCCGGCCGAGACTGCTTCCGCGACCAGCCGGCGGCTCGCCTCAGCCTGATCCATCCGCGCCTCAGTCTGCTCCGCAAGGTCGTGAATCAGCTCTTGATCTTTGGCAACCAGCGCCAAGCTGAACGCCACTGGAAGCTCACCGGGCCGGAGGAAGGCCTCACGCTTGTACTTCACGTACGGCGCGCCGGCTGCGCCGGCCTCGAAGATGTCGTAGACCGTCTCTCGATCCAGCCCGGCCTTTTCGGCCAGCACCAGCGCCTCGCTGATGGAGATGTTCAGCGAGTGGACCAGGGAATTCACCACCAACTTCATGGTCGCTCCGGCCCCGATGTCGCCGAGATGGAAGACCGACTTCGCGAACGCGTCGAGGACCGGCCGCGCCCGGTCAAGCGCCGCCTGGTCTCCGCCGACCATCACGACCAGCGTTCCGGACTCGACGGTCGAGACACTTCCCGACACCGGAGTGTCGAGCAGAGTGGCTCCCCGCTGAGCGACCAGCGGGGCGAGACCACGGACCGTCGCTGGAGCAACTGTGCTCATGTCACACACCACCGCACCTGGCTGAACACCGCCGATCAGCCCGTCATCCTCGAGATATGTCGTCGTCACGGCAGCGTCGTCGGCCAAGGAGACCAGGCATACCTCGGCTGACTCTGCTGCCTCCTGGGCAGTGCCGGCCACCCGTGCACCGGTGCGCCCAGCGGCCTCCTCGGCTCGCGACCGCGTGCGGTTGAAGATCACCAATTCATGATCAGCGGCAGCCACCCGAGCGCCCATGGCGCCGCCCATCCGGCCGGCGCCGATCAGTGCCACCCTCATTGCAGCAGCCAGCCGCCGTCGACGTACAAGTCGATGCCATTGACCGACCGGTTGCGCACCAGGAAGTCGACCCCGTCGACGATGTCCGCCATCGTCACAGTGTGCCCGGTAGGCGTCTCCTGGAGCACCTTTGCGGTGGCGTCCGGCTTGTCGGACCAGTACGGGCTGTCGCCGACGATGCCAGGATGGATCGCGTTCACCCGGCGAGGCGCCAGCTGCAGCGCCAGCGTACGAACCATGCCGGAGATGCCGCCGTTGACGCTGGAGACGGTCGTCGAGCCAGAGTAGGGACGATCCTTGGCACGCCCGCCGAACAGCACGACCGAACCGTCCTCGGCCAGTCGATCTCTCAGCGCGCTGACCACGGCGGTGTAGCCGACAATTTTCATGATCGCGAGGTAGCGCGCCGCGGCAATGTCGTAGTCCGCAACGAAATTCATATCGCGGATGATCGCTGACAGCACGATGTGATCAACGGCGCCAAGATCCGCGACGGCGCCTGCGACCTCCTCCGGTTCGGAGAGGTCGAGAGCGATGCCACGGGTGTCGCCACCGATCTCATCAGCCATGGATTTGGCGTGCGCACCATCGCGGCCGGCAACGACGACCGACCAGCCTTCACCGGCATACCGACGTGCGATCTGCAAGCCGATCCCGTGTGTACCGCCGACGATCAGCAGTGCGGTCATCCGAGCACCTCCCGTAAGTAGTCCCAGTCACGTGAAAATCGATAGGAGTACCGCCGCGGCGGCTGCGGAGCCTGGGTCTCCAACCAGCGGAGCGGCCCAGCTCCGAGATTGCGAAACGAGTGCGGACACCCCACGCCTGCCCAGGCAATGTCGCCGGGGCTGAGTACGACGGGTTTACCGTCAAAGGTCGCCTCGGCTTGGCCCTCGAGGAAGAAGTACGTCTCCTCGAACGGATGATCATGAGGCCCGGTGGCGCCATCCGGGTCGTATTGCACCATGAACATCGTCGAAAGCTGAGCGCCCAGATCAGAGTCGACCATCATCTTTACGTTGATCCCCCCGTAGACGAGCAGCGCGGTACGCATGCTCGCCGTCACCTCCAGCAGGTCCTGGCTCTGTCTGGCCGGGTCCATCTGCGACGGCGTGATCTTGCCGAAGTAACGGTTGCGCGGGTCTCGCACATCGATGTCGGCCGCTTCGTCGTATGTCGGGCCCGCGACGACGAACGTGTCGTCCTGGTAGGCAGATCGCGGCGCCGGCGCCTGCATGTCGGCCCAGCGCACCGGCAGTTCACCATCGTTGCGCCACCGATGCGGCATGGCGATCGGGATCACGCCGTACCCGCCCTCAGAGACACGGAACGATCCCTCGGCGGTGTCGATCACTCCCGAGCCTTCGATGAGGTAGAAGCTCTCCTCGAACGAGTGCACGTGCCACGGAATCGAGCCGCCCGCATCGAGCTCGTTGATCATGAAGCCGGTGTGCACAGCATGATCATCTTCACCGACCACCAGGCTGCGGCGGTAGCCCGTGGCCGTGCTCGCCCAGCCGGTGGTCGGAGCAAGGAGGTCCAGCCCACCGGCAGGACGTACCAGAAAGCCTCCGCTCACTGTCGTTTCTCAGCCGTGGCTGCGAGGAGATAGTCACGGGAAGCCTCGACGTCGGCGCGGGCCTTGCCGATGTCGGCAAGCAGCTTGCCGTCGCGTTTCTTGGCTTGTCCGGCGACGAGCACGGTGTCGACGTTGGATACGTCGGCGGACAGCACGACCGCAGCGACCGGGTCGATCACCGGGGCCATGTTCAGCGACTTGGCTTCGATGATCACGATGTCTGCTTGCTTGCCAGGTGTCAGCGAGCCGGTACGGTCCTCGACCCCAGCCACGTACGCGCCGTCGATGGTTGCTGCCTGGAGCATTTCGCGCGCGGTCAGTACTTCCTTCGGCACCTGCTCGTTGGGCTCGTATTTCTCGGCGTGGACCCGGGCTCGGTCGGCGGCGAACGCGGCCCGCATCTCGGTGAACATGTCGCCGGGAACCGTCGTCACGACGTCGATGGACAGGCTGGGGCGCAAGCCCATTCGCAGAGATCGCCGCACCGGCGGCCAGCCGTGGCCCATCTGCTGCTCCACCTGCGGTGCAACCGAGATCTTGCCCCCGGTGTCCTTGACGAGCTGCCATTCCTCATCGCTGAAGTGACAACAGTGGATATACGTGGTGTCGGGACCGAGCAGCCCATACTCATCAAGTGTCTTGATCATCGCGAACCGTCCGGCGAGCCGGCCCATCGAGACGTGAACGGTGATCGGAATGTCGAGCTCACGCGCAAGCTTCCACTCCGCCCGAACCACCTCTTCCATGCAGAAGCCGCTGCCGCGGGTGGCCAGGCCCATGGTGAGCAACCCGTCGTCGGAGCTGAAGTAGGTCTCCCGTACGCGTCGGACGTCGTCGCCGGGAATCGCGATCTTGCTGTTGAACCAGTAGTCGGCCAGCGAGAGGTTGGCGCTGCCGTACGCATACTGCGCCCGAATCCCGGTCTCCTGCAGCCCCGTGACAGCCGCGTCGGAGTGATCAGGCGTGTTGTTGATGTGGGACCAGTCGACCAACGTGGTGATGCCGGCGTTGAGGCACTCCAGAGAGCCAGCGACGTTACTCGCGTGGACGTCCTCATCGCGATACGCAGGAGCGAACGTGTCCAGCACCTCGACGAAGTAGTCGTCGAGTGTGGCGTTGGGCGCACAGCCCCGGACCGCAGTCTCCCAGGTGTGCCGGTGAGTGTCGACGAAACCCGGGATAACGATGCAGTCGCTCGCGTCGATGACTTCGGCATCGGCGCTGACGTTCGGCTCGACCGCGACGATCTTGTCGTCCTCGACGAGTACGTCCCCAGTGAGATCCCCGATCTGGGGGTCCATGCTCACGACCGTTCCGCCGCGGATGAGCGTCTTGGTTGTCATCTGCCCCTGCTCCTTTGCATCTGGCGTGGTTTCGTTGGTTCGCCTCAAAAGGCGGCGAGTCGTCGTACAGCCTCGACGACCTTGTTGACGGTGGGAATCACCTCGTCCTCGAGCACGTCTGCGAAAGGCAGCGGCACACACTCCGACGCCACCCGTCTGATCGGCGCGTCGAGCGACTCAAAGCCCTCATCCGCGACGATCGATGCGATGGTGCCGCCCCAGCCGCCCTGATACGGGTTCTCCTCGACGATCAGCAGGCGCGAGGTCCGCTCCACCGACTCCAGTACAGCCTTGGCATCGAGCGGGACCAGACAACGCAGGTCGACCACCTCGACCGAGATGTCCTCCCCTCCCAGCTGCTCGGCGGCCGACAGTGCAGTCGGAACCGTTGATGCCAGCGCCACGATCGTCACGTCGTCGCCGGAACGCACCACTGCTGCCTCGCCCAGCGGCACGACATGATCAGGTGGTGCCAGTTCTCCCTTACTGGCAAGCAAACCCTTGTGTTCAAAGAAAATCACCGGGTCGTCGCTGCGGATCGCGGATGCCATGAGCCCGACCACATCGGCCGCCGTGGAGGGTGCGGCGATCTTGAGGCCAGGCACGGTGAAAACCCAGTTCTCGACCGCCTGGGAGTGCTGGGCGCCAAATCCGAGTCCGCCTCCATTGGCCGTCCGGATCACGAGTGGAACAGTGACCTGGCCGCCCGTCATGTAGCGCATCTTCGGGATCTCGTTGGCCAGATAGTCGTAGCAGCACGCGAAGAAGTCGGAGAACATGATCTCCGCGACGGGACGGATTCCGGTCATCGCGGCACCCAGCGCGGCGCCGACAATGGCCTGCTCGGAAATCGGCGTATCCCACACTCGCTCCGCACCGAACTCGGCGAAGAGCCCAGTCGTGGTCTTGAAGACGCCCTCGGCTACACCAATGTCCTCGCCAAGGCACACGACACTGGCGTCACGACGCATCTCACGCGCGATTCCCTCGGACACGGCCTGGCGATAGGTGATCAATTCCGCCATGCCGCACCACCGTCCGCCCACACGTCGGTGAGTGCCTGGGCCGGATCCGGGAACGGCGCATCCCTGGCCTCTTGCACCGCCGCCTCGACAACTCGCGCGACCCGAGCATCGACCCCATCGATGTCCGCTGCGTCAACCCCCGTGCTCGTCAACCGCTCCCGCGCGACGACGAGCGGGTCGCGCTGCATCCAGCGCTCCACCTCATCGGCAGGGCGGTACTTGGCAGGATCGGCACGGCTGTGCCCGTAGTGGCGATAGGTCAAGGCCTCGATCACCGTTGGCCCCTCGCCTGCCCTGGCCCGGTCGACGGCGATCTTGGTCGTTTCCTGGACCTTGATCACGTCGTTGCCGTCGATGATCACGGCCGGCAATCCGTACGCGCAGGCTCGATCAGCTGCAGGGTTGGCGACTGACGTCACGGCTGAGATCGGGGTGTACTCCATATAGAGGTTGTTCTCACAGACGAAGAGCACCGGCAGCTTCCAGACGGCGGCCAGGTTGAGCGCCTCGTGGAAGGCGCCGATGTTGGTGGCGCCATCGCCGAAGAAAGCCACCGCCACCTGCTCGGTGCCGCGCAGCTTTGCCGACCAAGCGGCGCCGGCAGCCATGGGCAGGTGCGAGCCGACAATCGCGTACGAGCCGAGCATTCCCTTGTCTGCCTTGGTGAGGTGCATGGAACCGCCTTTGGCCTTACAGAGCCCGGTCGCTTTGCTCATCAGCTCTGCCAGGCACTCGGCCGGCGTGGCACCGCGAGCCATTGCGTGATGATGTCCGCGGTAGGTCGCGAACACAAAGTCGTCCTCGCGCAAGGCTGCACTCGCGCCCACTGCAACGGCCTCTTGTCCGGCCGCCAGGTGTGTGGTGCCCTTGACCTCTCCGGACATGAAGAGGTCGTACGCCGCCTTCTCGGTCTGCCGGATGATCGCCATCTGCTCATACCACTCGAGCAGCCGGCCAGCGTCGACCGTGACGGACTCGTCCGCGGACAGCGTCACTTCCCGCCCCTGCCCGCATCCGTGTTCAGGTGGGACTGCGACTGGCGGAGAGTGGGCAGCTCGCCGCCGACGGTCCAGTAGCGCTGCCCGGCGATCAGCAGTTCCTCGGCCGGGAACTTGGTGATCACCTCGCAGCCGTCCGCGGTGACGACGACCTCCTCCTCGATCCGGGCCGCCGACCAGCCATCGGATGCCGGCCAGTAAGTCTCGAGGGCGAACACCATGCCCTCCTCGAGCACCTCAGGATGATCAAGAGATACCAGGCGGCTGAAGATCGGCTTCTCCCAGATCGCCAGTCCGACCCCGTGGCCGTATTGGAGTGCGAACGCCGCTTCCTCGTTAGCGAAACCGAACTCCTGCGCGGTCGGCCACAACGACACGATGTCGGCCGTTGTGGCGCCCGGCTTGACCGCCGCGACCGCCAGATCCATGTACTCCCGGCACCGGACGTACGCGTCGTGCATGGCTGGTGACGCGCTGCCCACGGCGAAGCAGCGGTAGTAGCAGGTCCGATAGCCGAGGTGGCTGTGCAGGATGTCGAAAAACGCCGGGTCGCCGGGCCGGATAATCCGATCGCTGTAGACGTGCGGGTGTGGGGAGCAGCGCTCGCCAGAGATCGCATTGACGCCCTCGACGTACTCGCTGCCGAGGTCGTAGAGCACCTTGCTGACCAGGCCGACGCACTGGTTCTCGCGTACGCCCGGGCGGAGGAAGGCGTACAGCTCCTCGTACGCGGCATCGACCATCGAGCAGGCCTGGGCGAGCAGTGCGATCTCGTCGACGGTCTTGATCCGGCGAGCCTCCAAGAACACCTGTTGGCCGTCGACGACGGTGAGGCCTTCCTCCTGGAGTGCGGCAAGAATCGGCATCTCGATCACGTCGACGCCGATCGGTTCGGTGGTCAGCCCGAATTCGTGCATGACCGACGCAACCTTGCTGGCCACTTCCTGTGCGATGCCGGCGTCGGGATGAAACGCGCCGCGCAGCGTGGAGATCCCGGCCCGAGCTCCTGATCGGCCGGTCCGCGCGGCCTCGGAGATCTCGCGGTCGCCTGGCTTGCGGTCGTAGTCGAGCCACGGGTTGTAGAGCTGGTGGTGCTTGGCTGCCGAGCCGAAGTCCCAGATCACCGGCTCGCCGCCTCGTGGCAGCAACGCGAATCGGATCAGCTTGTCCATCGCCCAGGTGCCGATATGGGTGGCCGTCATGTAGCGGATGTTGGAGAAGTCGAAGGTCAGCAACGCGCCGAGCTCGGAGGCATCCAGGTGCTGCCTGAGACGCTGCAGCCGGTCGGTGCGGAGTCGGTCGATGTCGACCCGTGCTTCCCAGTCGACCGCATTTGGCCCGTACGTGCGGATTGTCATAGCTCAACCCAACGTCGTCGGTGGTGTTCAATATAAGTTACGCCTGTTCAATATGACTGACTAGGCGGGGAGTGCCCTTCGACAAGCTCAGGGCACATATCGAGGAGGGCACATGGGCGATCCGAAGGTGCCACCGATTGGGCCGCGGATCCGCGCCGAGCGGGCCCGCCGCGATGTGACGATCCGCGCGCTGGCGCGCGACATTGGGGTATCCCCCAGCCTGATCTCCCAGATCGAGACCGGCAAAAGCCAGCCGTCGGTGAGCACCTTGTACGCGATCAGCACGGCGCTAGATCTGCCGCTGGAGGACCTATTCGACGCAAGTGAGTTCGCCGAATCCGCGGTTACCTCTGCTGCTGTCGGAGCTGCGGGCCTGCGTTACTTCGGCACTGATCGGGCCAAGGGGGTGGGGCCGCACGTAACTCCTGAAGATCGCGAGCTGCTCACCCTGGAGTCCGGCGTGACCTGGCAACGGCTGGGTCAGGTGCCGCATCACCATGTCGACTTCCTGCTCGTCACCTATGAGCCGGGTAGCGCCTCCGCCACGGACGGCCGCCTCATGCGGCACAACGGAACCGAGTATGCCTACCTGATCAGCGGTGAGCTGACATTGACTCTGGGATTTGATCAGCATGTGCTGACCCCGGGCGACTCCATCTGCTTCGAGTCGACCACCCCACACGGCTATCGCAATAACGGCGAGGTGCCGGCCGTCGGGGTGTGGTTCGTGGTCGAGCCAGGCTAATTGGTTGGCAACTCATTACCGAGCAACTCGCCGCTATTCGTTGTGATCATTCCGTTCAGCACGGCGAGCATGTCCGGTGACAGCGGCGCGGCCTTGAGCCACTCTCTTAAATGGAGAGACGACCTAGGTTCGGCAGGAAAGGCATGATGGCGCAGGCTAAGGCGCAGCATTCTCACGATTCTTACGCGCAACGAGGCAAGACGCTGACGTCGTCGGCGCAACGGCTCCGTGGCTGGGTTGGCTCGGATCCCTCCAGGGTCCCCGAGCTGGCGGACGCCCTTGTCCAATTGACGGCGCACCGTTTGTTGGGTCATGGCTACGCGGCAGCTGCAGCCGATGCTCAGGAGGCGGTACGCCGCGCCGCGGAGCTGCTGGCGGCACAGGGCCCGATCGGCCCGTACACCTCGATCAGGGATGCCGCCCGCTATGTGACTGCGGTCATTCAGTTCGGCGCCATTCAAGCCGGCTTGGGTATGCCGGATGCTGCCCAACGGACGATCGACTCGCTGGGAAATATCCACGATCAACTCGGCGACGGCCTGCTCAGGCAGCTGGAGCCGCAGACAGTGATCTGGGCGCTGCTGTGCAGCGCCCGGGCGGCACTCGTCGCGGGGGATGTCGCCGCAGCGAACGCGTATGCCGACGCCGCCCGCGCCCGGCTCGCCGAATCCGATCTAGGCGCCCAACCTGACGCTGCCTATCTTTCGATCGATGTCGACCGGTTGGTCTCCGATTCGCGGTGGGCCGCTGGTAGATCCGAGCAAGCCATCGCTGCCCTCTATGCCGCCAAGGTTCGTCATGAGGACGTGGTCGACGGCCGTCTGCAGGAGCCCGCACGGCTCAGTCCCGCCCTGCTAGAACGCCTCGCCGAGCCGCTATTCGGCTTGCATCGTGACCTGGCCGATCGGCTGGTGGCGACGGGCGACGTTGATCTGGGCCTGGCTACCCGGCGGAGGCTTGTCGAGCTGCTGCGCGGAGTCACTGCGCGGCTGGGCGATCCGTGGTCCGGGCAACTCGCGTCGGCCTTGAGCGATCTTGCTCGAGACCTGCGGGCGTCGGGCCGAACTGTGGAAGCGGAGGT
>Ga0307296_10001684_pt1 | contig 11145 bp, 12 predicted proteins | sample ER_DNA_153_FD_194467 | JGI IMG/M metagenome (GOLD analysis project Ga0307296, IMG submission 194467) | Bulk soil microbial communities from the East River watershed near Crested Butte, Colorado, United States - ER_DNA_153 | ecosystem: Environmental > Terrestrial > Soil > Floodplain | place... | reverse complement strand
GGATGGGGAGGCCGCCCTGAAGTTGCGCGACGTAAGCGCGGAGCTCGCGCTCCTTGCGCGCGAGACGCTGCTCGAGCCCCTCGAGATCCCGCTCGCGCCGCTCGACTTCGTCCTGGCGCACCTGAATCTCGACGCCGATTCGAACCTCGCGTGCCTCGAGCTCCTGCTCGCGGAGGCCGAGGTCCTCGACGCGTCGGCGCGCGAGCTCCTCGTTCTCGGCAAGCCGCTTCTCGCGGTGCTCGAGCCAGCGAGTTGTCTGGGCGACCGTCTCCGCACTGGCAAAGTCAGTCTTGTCCTGGGCGAGCTCGCGCTCTTGCTCGGCGAGGAGCTTCTGCTCAGCGGTCAGCCGTTCGTGCCGGTACGCGGCGAGACGCTCCCGCTCGGCTAGCTCGGCTTCCGTCTCGACGACTTTGTTCGTGCGCTCGCGAAGCTCGCCGGCCTTCTCGGCGAGGCTCAAGGAGCGCTCGTCGAGCGTCGCCAGAGCCCGCCGAAGCGCGTCGTTCATGCGCTCTTGCAAGGGCCCAAGCTCGGCGGCATGCCGTTCGCGCTCTTGAAGTTCGGTTTCGAGTGCTTCCAGGCGCGCGATCTCGCTCTCCAGCTCGTTCGAGCGGAAGGTCAGCTCGGCGCCACGGTCGTCCAGTTCAGCCGCGCTGCGCTCGAGATAGCGCTCGAGCGAACTTCGAAGTCCCTCACTTAGCCCCACGGAGTCAGTATCGAAAGGGATTGCGAGGCCAAGTACCCCCCTTCGGGGGAGAGGCCGAGGTCGGAGAGTGTCCTTTTCTTCGAATTGATGAGGACTCGTTTTCTCGTCTCCGTGCTGACGTTCCTTGCCGCGCTGGTCGTGCTGGCAGCAGTTCCGGTGCTCGCGCAGGGAAGCACCGTCATCCCGTGCACGATCAAGGGGACGAATGGCCCCGATCTCCTCATCGGGACCGCTGGCCGTGACGTCATCTGCGGATTCAACGGGAACGACACGATCACGGCCAAGGGCGGGAACGACATCGTCCGCGGCGGCGACGGGGCCGACGTCATCTACGGGGACACCGGAAACGACTACCTGTACGGCGGCCCGGGCAACGACCGGATCTATGCCCGCGACTCGGCCCGCGACCACGTCTACGGCGGCACTGGCCGCGACTTTGCGCGGATCGACAGCCCCGCCGACTTGCTTTACTCGGTCGAGACGGCCTACTAAACGGAGCTGCCAGGCACCGCTCTCCCTTGACGCGGGCGCTTCCGGCCGCGCTCAATAGCGTTTCATGGCCGACTACCTCCCCATCGCCCAGCACGGGATCATCGGCGACCTCCACACGGTCGCGCTCGCCGGCAGCGACGGAACCATCGACTGGTACTGCTGCCCGACGTTCGACTCGCCGAGCGTCTTCGCTTCCATCCTCGACAGCGAGAAGGGCGGTTATTACCGCATTGCGCCGGCCATGGACGGCTGGGAGTCCAAGCAGCTCTATTTCCCCGATACGAATGTCCTCATCACGCGGTTCCTGACGCCCGCCGGCGTCGGTGAGCTTCAGGGCTTCATGCCCATTGCACGTGACGGCCAGGAGCGCCACCGGCATCGCCTCATCCGACGTGTCCTGGTCGTGCGCGGCGAGATGCGCTTCCGCCTCGAGCTCCAACCGCGCTTCAACTACGCGCGCGATGCGCACGAGACGCAGCAGTACGAACACGGCGTCGTCTTTCGTTCACCGAACCTCTGCCTCGCCCTCCAGGCGACGACGCCCATCGCCTGTGACGACGATGGCGTGCACAGCGAGTTCACGCTTCTTGCCGGCGAGAGTGTCACGTTCGTCCTCGAGCAGGTCGAGCGGGACTACGTACCGCGCGAATACTCGGAGGAGGAGAATCGAGAAGCGTACGAGCGTACGATCGACTTTTGGCGCCGCTGGCTGCACCAGTCGCGGTACGTCGGTCGCTGGCGCGAGATGGTGCAGCGCTCAGCGCTGACGCTGAAGCTCTTGACCTATCAGCCGACGGGCGCAATTGTGGCGGCGCCGACGACGAGTCTCCCCGAGCAGCTGGGCGGCTCACGGAACTGGGATTACCGGTACACGTGGATCCGAGACGCAGCGTTTTCGCTCTACGGACTGCTCCGGCTCGGCTTTACCGAGGAAGCCGGGGGGTTCATGGACTGGCTCACCGCGCGCTTTCGGGAGCGCGACGAGGACGCAGGTGGCCCGCTCCAGATCATGTACGGGATCGACGGCCGCCACGACCTCCCCGAGGAGATGCTCGACCATTTCGAGGGGTATCGTGGCTCCTCTCCGGTTCGCGTTGGCAACGCAGCCGCAGACCAGCTCCAGCTTGACATCTACGGCGAGCTGGTGGACTCCGTCTACCTCTACAACAAGTACGGCGCGCCGCTCTACCACGAGGCGTGGGAGGACCTCCGCTACCTTGTCGACTGGGTCTGCGAGAACTGGGACCAGGCGGACGAGGGGATCTGGGAGACACGTGGGGGGCGAAAGGACTTCACGTACTCCCGCCTCATGTGCTGGGTGGCGATCGAGCGCGCGGTGCGCGTCGGCCGGCAGCGCGGGCTCCCCGCGGACCTCGTCAAATGGATGGCCCACAGGGACGAGATCTACAACCAGATCATGGAGCGAGGTTGGAGCGAGCGGCGTCAGGCGTTCGTTCAGCACTACGGCTCCGAGGTGCTCGACGCGTCCCTTCTCCTCATGCCGCTCGTCAAGTTCATCGCGCCGAGAGATCCCCGTTGGCTCTCGACGCTCGACGCCATCCGTGAGGAGCTGGTCTCCGACAGTCTCGTCTACCGCTACAACATCGAGGCCGCGCCAGATGGTTTGCAGGGGGACGAGGGGACCTTCTCGATTTGCTCGTTCTGGTACGTGGAGGCGCTCGCGCGGGCGGGCCGGCTCGATGAGTCTCGGCTGGCCTTCGAGAAGATGCTCACCTACGCGAATCACCTCGGGCTTTACTCCGAGGAGATCGGCCCGTCCGGTGAGCTGCTCGGGAACTTCCCGCAGGCGTTCACCCACCTCGCCCTGATCAGCGCTGCCTTCAACCTCGATCGCCAACTCGGGTAGCTTTCGGCGCGTGAGCGCCCCAAAGATCACGCTGAAAGAGGCTGAAGCGATCGCATATCTGCTCGAGCACGGCCGGTGGCCCGATGCAGACACCGGGGACTGGATGCAGGAGCGAACGAGCCAAGTGGCGCTCGACTACCTTCTCGCGGTGCGGCTGCGCGGCGCAATTGCGGGCTCCGAGGAACCGAAGGGAGCCCGCTGAGCCGCCGCATCTGTGTCCTGGGCGCCGGAAAGGCCGGTGAAGCGCTCATCTCCGGGTTGCTCTCCTCCGGCTGGGCGAAGCCGGGCGACCTCGTCGCCACGGGCCGCCGGCGGGAGCGGCTGGACGAGCTCGCCGAGAGCTACGGGATCGAGGCGACGAGCTCGAACGCGAAGGCAGTCGAGGGCGCCGACGTCGTGGTCATCGCGGTCAAGCCACAGGACATCGAGAGCTTGTTGGCCGAAATCCGCGGCGCGGTCACGCCGAACCAGACAGTCCTCTCGATCGCGGCGGCTATTCCGACCACGCTGATCGAACGCCACCTGAACGATGGAGTACCGGTCGTCCGAGCCATGCCGAATGCCCCCGTCACGGTGCACGAAGGGATGGCGGGAGTTGCGGCCGGGGCGCACGCCGGCGAGGACTCGGTAGCGCTCGCGGAGGAAGTCCTTCGCTCGGTCGGGCGCTCAGTTCGCGTCGAGGAGCCCTATATGGACGCGGTTACAGCTGTGTCCGGCTCCGGCCCGGCCTATTTCGCCCTGCTCGCCGAGTCGATGATCGAGGCAGGGATCCTGCTCGGCCTCTCGCGTGAGATCGCCACGGATCTCGTCATCCAGACGATGTTCGGCACGGCCAAGCTCCTGCGGGACGAGCACATGCATCCGGTCGAGCTGCGGGAAATGGTCACGTCGCCAGGCGGCACGACGATCTCGGCCATCCGAGAGCTCGAGCAGGCGGGCGTTCGCGCCGCCTTCCTGAACGCGATTCAAGCGGCCATGCGCCGCTCGCAGGAGCTAGCGGAGGGCGGGTAGGGGGTTCACCGCGGCGCCGCGCAGGCGCACCTCGAAATGAAGGTGCGGGCCGGTCGCCTCGCCCGAGGCACCGACGTTCCCGACGAGATTCCCAACACGAACCCATTGGCCGCGGCGAACACGGACATGCGAGAGGTGTGCGTACATCGTGTGTACGCCGCCTCGGTGAGCGAGAGTGACGAGGTAGCCGTAGCCACCCGAGTCCCACCCCGCGTAGACGACACGCCCCGACGCGGCTGCGTGCACCCTGGCGCCGTACGAGGCCGGCAGGTCGATTCCGGGATGGAAACGGTTCCCTCGGGGCCCAAAGACGTCTCCGATTCGTGCGTGCAAAGGACGGCGCAGCCGGATTGGGCAGCGTGCCGGGGCGCGCCGGAGCGCGGCGTAGGTGGCCGGGCCCGCGACGCCGTCGGCTCCGAGATGAGCCCAGCGCTGAAAGTGCCGTAGCGCAGCGTCGGTGCGCGGGCCGAAGCCCCCGTCGAATGTTCCCGATGGGAAGCCGTGAGACGCGAGCGCGAACTGGAGCGCAGCAACGTCCCAGCCCGACTTCCGCGTGTGGAGGAGCCGCGTCCCGAACCGGTGCTCGCCGTAGCGACCGAATGCGCGGCGCGTTTGCCGACCTGCGACGCCGTCGACGGGTAGACCCACACGGCGCTGGAAACGCCGCACCGCTGCAACCGTCCCCGGGCCCGCGACGCCGTCAATCGTTCCGGCGTAGAGGCCACGCGCGCGCAGGGCCACCTGGAGCGCGGCCACACCCGGCTTGCCCGTCGCGGACGCCGCCGGCGCGGCAATGCTGAGGCAAACGAGGAATGCGGCGGCGAGCGCCGTCAGTGACTTAACCCCGGTCACGGGTCCGCTATCGGCGGTCGAGCAGTAACCCTTTAGGGGGAGAAGACGTCGGCCCCGCAGCCAAAGACGAGCGCGCTCTCGACTTCGCTCTGCGGGACTCCGGCAAGCGCCGGATGGGCGAGGTCGGCTGCGGTCTGCGGCCACTCTAAGAGACCGAGACACGCTGCTCCGTCCTGCGTTCCGATCCGCAGCAGGTTCTCGGGAGGGATGATGTTGCGGCGCATCGCCTGCCTGCGGGCGGTTCCCTCGAGTTCCCGCAACTCTTCGAGCGGATCGATCCGAACGTTGGAGTCGGTGCCGATGCACAGCCTGATTCTCCGGTCCCGGAGCCTTTGGACCGGGACGAACCCGTCTCCAAGGTTGGCCTCGGTGGTCGGACAGATGCAGATCGAGGCGCCCGCTTCGGCGACGAGGTCGAGTTCATGGTCGTCCGCGTGCGTACCGTGCACAATCGTCGTGCCGGGCCCCAGGCAGCCGGTGCGCGCCAGCAGCTCGATGGGGCGCACGCCATGCTCCGCGAGGCATTCCTCGATCTCGCGTGGCTGCTCGTCCGCATGTACGTGCAGAACGAGGCTTTCTCGCTCGGCGTACGCGCCGATCTCCTCCAGCCAGTCGCCCGGACACGCACGCACCGAGTGGGGCGCGACGCCGACGCGGATGCCTGCCCCCGCGAGCTCTTCCACCTGGCCGAGGTAGTCAGCGACGGACTCCTGGCGGAAGCGGTCGATCCCGCCGCGCCCGTATGCGGCGTAGAGGAGAACGACCTCCACTTCGGCCGCGCGTGCAGCGTCGACGGCCGACTTGGCCTCCTCGAGCCCGATGTAGTGGAACTCCCCGACCGCGGTGTACCCGGCAGCGCGCATCTCCCGGTAGACGGCCTCGTAGTCCGTTCGCACCTGCGCTGGAGTCAGGTTCCGCGCCAAGTCCAGCATCGTCTCGCGCCACGCCCAGAAATCGTCCCCCTCGACGCGGCCCCGCATGGCGCGCTGGAACGCGTGGCTGTGTGCGTTGACGAACCCTGGGAGCGAGAGCCGGTCGGACACGGGCGCGAGGCTACCATTGGCGGGAAATGGCGACACGAGCAGTCCCCGCGCCACTGGCGCAGCTTCCGAACGCGCTCACGGTGGCCCGCCTCGCCATGATCCCCGTCTTCATCGGGCTCGCTATCGCGGCGGGAGGAGAATCGAGCTGGCCTGCGGGGGCCCTATTCGGCGCCGCCGGCATCACCGACCAGATTGACGGCTGGCTCGCGCGGCGCTGGCGGGTCGAATCGGACTTCGGCCGCTTTGTCGATCCGCTTGCCGACCGGCTCATTATCGACGCCGCCGTCGTTCTCCTCTGGTACTACGACCGTCTGCCCTGGCCGGCGCTCGCGCTCATCCTCGTCAGGGACGGCGTGCTCGTCCTCGGCACCCCGGCGGCGATGCGGCGGGGCTACGAGTTCTCGGTGAGCTTCCTCGGCAAGGCGGCGACGTGGGTGCTCTACGCCTCGCTCGCTTTCATCCTCGTCACCGACAAGGGAACCGACTGGCCCGTGGCCCTCTTCTGGAGCGGGGTTGCGCTGGCACTGGTGGCGGGAATCCTCTACATGAACAGCGTCTGGAGGGCCGTTAGACGATGAAGGCCGTCGTCATGGCGGGCGGAGAGGGCACGCGCCTCCGGCCGCTCACCTCGAACCAGCCGAAGCCGATGGTTCCGATCGTCGGCAAGCCGTGCATGGAGCACATCGTCGAGCTCCTGCGCAAGCACGGGTTCGATGACATCGTCGTGACGCTCGCCTTCATGCCCCAAGCCATCCGGGGTTACTTCGGCGCGGGGGAGAGCCACGGCGTCTCGATTCGGTATTCCGTGGAAGAGTCACCCGCCGGCACGGCCGGCTCGGTCAAGCTCGCCGAGGACGCCCTCGACGAGCAGTTCCTCGTTATCTCGGCCGACGCGCTTTGCGACATCGATCTCGCTGCCCTCGTCCGCTTCCACCAGGAGAAGGAAGCGCTCGTCACCATCGGCCTCAAGAGCGTTGACAACCCGCTTGAGTTCGGCATCGTCGTCACCGATGACGAGGGCCGCGTCGAACGCTTTCTCGAGAAGCCGTCGTGGGGGCAGGTCTTCACGGACACCATCAACACCGGGATCTACGTGCTCGAGCCGGAGATCTTGCGGCACATCCCTTCAGACCGGCCGTACGACTTTTCCAAGGAGCTCTTCCCGCTGCTCCTCGAGATGGGGAGACCGCTGTACGGCTACGTGGCCGAGGGCTACTGGCAGGACATCGGGAATCTCGACCAGTACCGCCAGGCGAACTTCGACGCTCTCGACGAGCGCGTCGAGCTCGAGGTACCCGGGATTCGTCTACGCGGGAACATCTGGGTCGGGGAGGGAGTCGAGCTCGGCGACCTCGAGGCGGTCGAGGGCCCGGCGTTCCTGGGCAACTACTGCCGCATCGCTCCACATGCGACCGTCGGCCCGTATTCGGTTCTCTCGAACAGCGTCACGCTGCGAGACCACGCGCGGACGACGCGGTCGGTGATCGACGCCTCGACGTACATCGGGCGTAGTGCTCTCCTCGAGGGAGCGTTCGTCGGCAAGTCCTGTGACATCCGTCCGCACGCACGACTGCACGAGGGAGTCGCGGTCGGGGACTCGTGCACCATCGGCGAGCAGAGCGTCGTCATGCCGGGCATTCGCATCTACCCGTTTAAGGAGGTGGAGGCGGGCGCGGTGGTCGACCGCCACCTCATCTGGGAGTCGCGGATGCCTTCTCGGCTCTTCGGGCGCGATGCCGTCGCGGGCCTGATCAACGTCGATCTGACGCCCGAGACCGCCCTACGGATCGGCATCGCCCTGGGCACGGCGCTCAAGAGAGGGGAGCGCGTGGTGATGAGTCGTGCGGCGCCTCCCGCCTGCCGGTTGTTGAAGCGAGCAGTTCTCTCAGGCGTCATTTCGACGGGCGTCCACGCCGCGGACCTACACGTCATGCCGCCGGCCGTCACGCGGCATTTCCTGAAGAACGAAGGCATGGGCGCGGGCGTCCATGTCCGGCCCAGTTCCACCGACGCCGAAGTGATCGAGATCCAGCTCTTCGAGCCGCCTGGGATGCAGGCAACGCAAGAGTTCATCAAGGAGGTGGAGAAGTACTTTCTCCGCCAGGAGTTTCGACGTGCGGCCTATGACGAGGTCGGCAAGATCACCTCGCCGGCGCGAGCCGCCGAGGCCTATGTCAACGATCTCATTCGGACCGTGGACGTCGATGCGATTCGCGCACGCGGCTTTCGGATCGTGGTCGAGTACTCGCACTCGGCCGTCTCGCTCGTTCTTCCGATCGTGCTCGGCGCGCTCGGAGTCGAAGCGATCGGGTCGCACCCGTATGCAGGGGAGTACGCGACCGCTTTCGACCTGGGGGAGGCGCTCGGGCAGGCGAAGCGGCTCGTGAGCGCCGCCGGGGCGGATTTCGGGGTCGTTCTCGACGAGAGCGGCGAGCGCATCTACCTCGTGGACGAGCAGGCCCGCGAGGTGCCCGTCGAACAGGAGCTCCTCCTCTTCCTCAGCCTGCTGGCCTCGGATGGAAAGAAGGGGACGCTCGCTCTTCCGACAACCGTCACGAGCCTCGCGGAGCCGCTGGTCCGGGGGAGCTCGCTGCAGGTGAAACGGACGCCGGCCTCGCTCTCGGCGCTCACTCGCGCGGCCGTCGGGGACAACGTCGTCTTTGCCGGGGCTGTGGGCGGCGGATTCGTCTTCCCGGACTTCCTGCCCGCGTACGACGGCGTCGCGAGCCTCTGCAAGCTGCTCGAGCTCCTCGCGCCGCTGGACAAGCCGCTCTCCGAGCTCGTAGCCGGGCTGCCGCAATCGACTGTCGTTCACCGCCAGGTCCGGTGCCCGTGGGCTCTCAAAGGAACGGTCATGCGCGTGCTGACCGAGCGCATGAAGGGCAAGAAGGTCGACACGCTCGACGGAATCAAGGTCTTCGACAAGCGGGGCTGGGCCCAGGTGCTTCCCGACCCCGATGAGCCGCTCGTGCACGTGTACGCCGAGGGAAAGACCCCTGAGGACGCGGCAGAGCTCGAAGAGGAGTTCTTGGGCCTCGTGGAGGAGATCGTCGGTTCCGGCGCAGAGGAGGTTCAGGGCCAACCCTCAAGCAAAGGTTGAAGGATTGGGTCCCGCTTGCCATACTTCCGGAAGCACGTCCCCCTCATGATGGAGTCCAGCTTGGAAGCCCTGCCCGACCTCGAGACACTGTCCGACCAGAATTTGCGCGACCTCATCCATAACTTGATGGACGAGGAGTTGAAGGTTTCCTACGAGCGCCGGATCCTGCACGGGAAGATCGACATCCTGCGGGCCGAACTGCAGGCGCGGCTGAAGAAGGGCGTAGGGGAGGGGAAGAGCCCGCTCCACGAAGTGGACGTGGACAAGCTCGCTGCCATTCTCGCCTCGAAGGCGACCCCGCCCGCTGAGTAGATGAGCTACGTGCATTGTCCCGAGTGCGGCTTTCAGAACCCCGAAGCCGCCAATTACTGCTCCAAGTGTGGCGCGCTCCTCATCCACGACGAGCCGGGCCAGCACACGACGATGACATTCACTCCTGAGGAAGAGTCAGAAGACGACTCGCTTTCGCTCGCCGACCTGCGAATCGAAGGTCCGGCGCTCGTGGTGCGAGCCGGAGGGGGACGCTCGGGAGAGACCTTCACGCTCGAGGGTGATCGCGTCGGAGTGGGGCGGGGGCCCGAGAACGAGGTCTTCCTCGACGACGTGACGGTGTCGCGTCGCCACGCCGTGCTGGTCAAACGAGACGACGGCTACTACATCGACGACGAGGAGAGCCTGAACGGCACGTACGTGAACCGCCGACGGGTCGAGAACGCGAAGCTCGAGGACGGAGACGAGGTGCAGATCGGCAAGTACCGGCTCACCTTCCTGGGCGGCTAGAAAACCATGGCGACCGCAGCATCCGACATCGAGCGCGACGACCGGCGGGGCCGGCCGCTCACGATCGGAGCCGTCTGCCGCCTGCTCCAGGAGGACTTTCCGGACGTCTCGATTTCCAAGATCCGCTACCTCGAAGACCAGGGGCTGCTGAACCCGCGGCGTACGCAGGGCGGCTATCGGCTCTTTACCGAGGACGACGTCGAACGGCTGGAGATGATCCTTAGGCTGCAACGCGACGAGTTCCTCCCGCTGCGGGTCATCCGGCAGGAGCTCGCGTCACCGGCACGTGGACGCGACCGTAAGCGCCCCAGACGCGGCGGGTTGCGCGCCGCGGAGGACGAGATCGACATGCAGACCCTCTGTCAACGGTCAGGCGCGTCTCGCGAGCTCGTTCGAGAGCTAGAGGACTTCGGGATTCTCGAGCCTCGCGTTGAGGACGGTGAGCGGATCTACCCAGAGCGGGATATCGAGGTCGTAAGCGCTTGCCTTCGCCTGACTCGTTACGGCGTAGGCGCTCGCAATCTCCGGAGCTTCCGGACGGGCGCCGACCGCGAGGCGGGCCTGCTCGAGCAAATCGTCGCTCCCGCGCTCCGCTCGCGAAATCCCGAGCGGCGCCACGCGGGTCTCGAGGACCTGGAGGCGCTCGGCTCGCTTTCCCAGGAGCTTTCGCAGCTTCTCTTCTGGCGCGCCCTGCGCTCGCTCGTCCGCTAGTGGTCGACCTGGCATCGAAGATCCGGGACATCCCGGACTTCCCGAAGCGCGGGATCGTCTTCAAGGACATCATGCCGCTCCTCGCCGACGCGGATGCGTTGCACGAGACGGTGGAGCGCCTCGCAGAGTTCGCCGAGCCGCGCAAGCCGGATCTCATCCTCGGGGCCGAGGCTCGGGGGTTCATCCTCGGCGCCGCGCTCGCGTACAGGCTGCACTGTGGCTTCGTTCCGGCTCGGAAACCGGGCAAGCTGCCCTGGCGAACCGTGAGCGCGAAGTACGCGCTGGAGTACGGCTTCGACGCGCTCGAGCTTCATGCGGATGCCATCCGCCCGGGGGCGCGAGTGCTCATCCACGACGATCTCTTGGCAACGGGGGGCACGGCGCGAGCCAAGGTCGACCTAGTGGAACAGCTCGGCGGCGAGGTCGTCGGGCTCGCGTTCGCGATCGAGCTCGAGTTCCTCAACGGGCGCGAGCGCCTAGAGGGCTACGACATCTTTTCCCTGATCCAATACGGGGAGTAGCGTTTGCCGTCTTGGCTGCCGATACATAATCGGCAGATGTACGATGGGCTCACCGGCCTTTACAC
>Ga0307296_10001682_pt1 | contig 11146 bp, 7 predicted proteins | sample ER_DNA_153_FD_194467 | JGI IMG/M metagenome (GOLD analysis project Ga0307296, IMG submission 194467) | Bulk soil microbial communities from the East River watershed near Crested Butte, Colorado, United States - ER_DNA_153 | ecosystem: Environmental > Terrestrial > Soil > Floodplain | place: USA... | reverse complement strand
ATTAGCTGTTCGCGGCTGAGCAACCAGTTAACGCTGCCCGAAATGAAATCGAGGCCCTGCTGATCCTGCGAAATAGCATTGTCTTGGACGAAGGTAGCATTGCTAACGACTACCAGGCGGGATGAGTTAACCTGCACCCGCTCATCCGCGCTGCCACCTTTTTCAATCGCTGCGCCTATCGTTAGTGGCGTATTGTTATCTCGCTTCGCGTCAGCCTGCATTTTTGCTTGATCATCCGAGTTATAATCAGTCTCGGCAAAATAGCCTTTTTCCGCCTGGATCAGTGGCTCCAGACGGGTGTTGACAGCACGCACTCGGTCGGGTTCAAGGGTGAGTGAAGAGGTGCCGCCCAAAAAGAGTGCGCGTACATCGGCTAATCGTTTCGTGATTGGGCTGTCGCCGAGGAACCGAGCTTGAACGTCTCTTGTTAGTGCCAACTCCTGGATCCCCGTTCGCAGAAAGACCATCAGTCTATCGTCATTCACCTTAACGCCCAGCTCGTTGGCAAACGCAGCAAGTTTCGGCGTTTTCGCGGCCGGATCGAGGAGAAGCAAAATCCGGCCCTGTTTATCCCAGAAGTTGCGCAGCACTTTCATTTCGCGGTCTGAAAAATCGTACTGCGGTCCTATGATCATGACGGTTTTTACATCCTCAGGAATCGCATCCAGATCGAGAAGGTTTAGCTCTTTGAACTGAACGTTTTCGTTTTCAATGAATGTTTTTAGGATGGAAATCGCGCTGCCTTCAGTAAGTGGCGGTTCCTTATGACCGAGGACGTATCCAAGGATCTTCTTTTTTCCTTCCACAAGGTCGATCATTGCGCCGGTGATGGCTTGTTCGCCTTTGAATGCCGCTACGCGAGGGCCTTCGCCCAACGCCATTCCGCTCTGGTCGATCTCGGCCATCTCGGATGCTTTGACCGTCTTATTGCGGCCTTCGTAATCGACAATTAGAAGAGGCTCGTCGGTAACGACTTTGTATTTGTCGAACAACTCCTTTGCGCGGGAAAGATTACGCTCCGGATCGATATGCTCGATATCGACCTTTCCTTTACCAGCATATTGATATTCGGTCAGCAAATTCTGAACATCTGCAGTGATCGGCGTGCCCGGCGGAAAGAAAACCGTGATGCGCATCTTGCCCCTGAGCGTGTCAAGGAAGCGTTTCGTCTTATCCGAGAGGGCATATTTTTGGTCACGGGAAAAATCCCAACGAGCGTAGTGTTTGAAGGCGATCGAGTTCACCATCGCGGCCAGAAACAAAACCAACACGATTTGCGCGAGAACGTTGAAACCGATTCGAACCCGGCGAATTTTTTTCCCCGAACGTTTTTGGAGTTGGCTTGTTTCGTTAGCCACCGGTCAAAGCCTCCATTTGCGGGATTGAAACGCCTGGTGCGTAAGCGTCAGCATCACGATGGTCATGCTCACATAGAGAACGATTGGGCGTGTGTCTATCACGCCGCGCGAGAACGTTCCCATGTGCTCAATCGCAGAGAAATAACCCAGCAAATCGCGCGTTTCCGAGCTTACATCGAGCAGGATGAACTGAACCAGACCAAGGAAAAACAGTAGCGTAATCGCGCAGAAGGAAATGATTGCCGCGATGATTTGATTCCGGGTCAGAACGGATGTGAGACAACCAATCGAAAGATAAAACATTCCGAGCAATAAAAGCATCAGATAGGATCCGGCGTATGCTCCCGCCGAATGAGCAGCGGGCTCATTCGTGACCTTGTGGAAAATGCCAAAATAAAGCAGCGTCGGGATCCAGAGAACTATGTAAAAGACCAGTGCGCCAAAGAATTTTGCCAGTACTACCTGCCAGTCGCGCACCGGGACAGTTGTCAGTGGTTCAATCGTGCCGAGCTTAAATTCTTCGGCAAACAGTCGCATCGTGATAAGGGGGAAAATCAAAACAAAGGCAAACCAGAAGAAGACTGAGTTAAAAAATGCCTCCTGTACCGTGTATTGAACCTGGCGCTGGTTCATGAAGGAAACCTGGAAATAGAAATCGATCCCACTGACTATCAGGAAAAAGATGAGCACGATGTACGCGATCGGAGAATGGAAATAGCCGCGTACTTCGCGAGAAAGGAGAGTGTAAAACTTACGCATGGCTTCGGAGCGGAGCGATGGAGTGGTGGAGCGGTGGAGTGATGACGTACTCTTCCGGATCCTCGGCAATACGCGCCACCCAATCCGCGTCATCCCGCTTTTGTTCCAGCTTTTCGATTAGACGCAGAGGCCGATTTTCGACTTCGTAATGAAGCACGTCGAAGGCCTCAAAGCGCCCGCTCGAAATTTGCTCTGTTTGTTTCAGCCCAACCGCGCGAGTCATCGTCTCGGCCGTTGATCCCAGTGCGTAGTAAAGAAATTGAATGTACTCGTTGACTGAGCGGCGAACGTATCCTTCAGAGATGTTTGCGGAGATCGACTGCGCAGCGTCCGCCAGTTGCGAGCGCAGTTTGAAATCGATGTTCGCCTCGACGAATGCAATTTTCCAGACTAGTTCAAACAATTGAATCGCCTTTTGCCAAACGATCAGTTTCATGTAACCGCGATTCTTATTCCGAAGCTTCGTCTCGTAATTGATCACTCCAATACTCCTTTACTCCATCACTCCAGTGATCAGACCGCGTCTGAGTGCGTGATTTCCACGAACACATCCTCGAGCGTTGCTCGACGCTGAGTCAGTTCGCGCACGGCCCAGTGGCGCTCGGTAGCAAGGCGGAAAACCTCTTCGCGCACATCGACGCCTGATTCCACGCGCAGCGAAAATCTCTTCCAATCATCCTCCCCGTCGGTGATCACTTCCCGCACACCTGAAATCTTCTTTAGCTCGTCCGCGCCGTTGTCTTTTCCTACCTTCGCTTCAAGAACAACACCGCCGGCCTGCCTGATTTTTCCGAGTAAATTTTCCGGAGTATCGCATGCCTCGATCCGTCCTTTGTGAATGATGACCACCCGGCTGCATGTCATCTCTACCTCCGGCAAAATGTGCGTCGAAAGTAAAATTGTATGCTGTTCACCCAGGTTCTTGATCAGCTCCCGCACCTGTCGGATTTGGTTTGGATCAAGGCCGATTGTCGGCTCATCCAGAATTAGCAGGTCCGGCTCGGCAATCAGCGCGTCCGCGAGTCCGACCCTCTGTCGATATCCCTTGGAGAGGGCCCCGATCAGCTTGTTCTCCACACCTTTGAGTCCACAAAGTTCGTTTACGTCGCCAACACGCTCGGTGATCCGACGATGTTGGACTCCCTTCAAGGATGCTCGGTAACGCAGGTACTCTGTTACCCGCATGTCGCTATAGAGTGGCACGTTTTCCGGCATGTAGCCGAGATGCGCCCGTGCCTGGAGCGATTGTTCAAAAACGTCGAATCCCGCAATGGTGGCACGACCAGAGGTGGGCGGCATGAAGCTGGCCAAAATCCGCATTGTGGTGGTCTTGCCCGCACCGTTGGGGCCCAGAAATCCCATGATTTCGCCCCGGCTAACCTCGAAATTCAAATCCCGAATGGCAGGCTGCCCGGCGTAACGTTTTGTCAGATTCTCGACCTTAATCATTGAGCAATATTTCCATGAGACAACCGAACGTTGATTGCGTTGCCAATTTTTTTAGCGCGCCGTCATATTCAAAGTGGCGAGCTGCTGGTTTTGTCCCCGGGGGTGGATTATGCCAACTGTGAAGTTAACTTTTGTGCCGCTTTGCACACCTCGAAGCAAGTCCTCGATTTGTTTGACGGAATTTGTTTCGGAGTTGCCGGCGCGATAAATCACCAGCCCGCGTTCGAGACCCGCATCAGCCGCCGGGCTTTCTGGTTCGACTGCGGCAATCAAAACGCCGCGTCCGCGGAGGTAACCGAGCGCGTCGCTTAGTTCCTGGTTCAAATCCTGTAGCTGCAGCCCAAACAGCTTTTCCGCGCTAGACATGGACGTATCGGTGGCGGCCGCAGGCTGGCTCTTTGGTTTGGCCTGCTTTTGTGCGACTTTTTTGAATCGATCGACGCTTTCACGCACTACTTCCGCCGGAATTGCGAAACCCATTCCCTGAGTGGGAACACCTTGCGGCGTGAATGCCATTTTCGCCGAGCTAATACCGACCAGCCGCCCCGAGAGATCGATCACCGGTCCGCCGCTGTTGCCCGGATTAATTGCCGCGTCCGTTTGTACCAGACCCTTATAGTCGGTCTCGTCCACAGTAATGTCGCGTTTGGTGGCGCTGAGCACTCCCCGACTGATCGAGCTCCCATATCCAACTGCATTACCAACTACGATCACAGTCTGGCCCAGCAAGTTTGGCGAAATATTATCAAGACTGATTGAAGGAAATGCAGTCTCTGCGTCGATTTTGATGAATGCCAGATCGGTCTTGTCATCGCCCGTGATGTAATGAGCGTTGTACGTTTTGCCGTCGTTGGTGGTGACATGAATTTTCAAATCGGCTGCGCGCTCGACCACGTGCTGGTTGGTAACGATGTAGCCTGCCGGATCGATAATGAAACCGGAACCGAGACTTTGCAGAGTCTGGCGAACTTCGCGTGGACGAACGCGATTATAGCCGAAGAATTGCGCGTAAAAATCCTCAGTCGGATCGCGCACCGTGCGTCTTACCACGCGCTCGGTATTAATATTCACCACCGCCGGCAGGACTTTCGCCACCGCCAGGACGGCTGGTTCCGAAGCCGGATCGGCCTGGCCAAAACAAACTTTTGTTTGCGCCAGAATCAGCAGCGCAACAAATAGCTTTTGGCATGGATTCGTTTTCATCCTCAAATCGCTCCCAACCATTTTATGATCTCTGTTGGAGCCATGCGCGCAAGTAACGAGGCTGCCTCTCCACTGTCAACTTGCCGGGCCTTCTTATCTGTCATGTTGAGCGAAGCGAAACATCTCTGGCTTCGTTATCCCTGGTGCGAAATGTCCAGAGATTCTTCGCTTCGCTCAGAATGACAAGAGGGACAGCCGCCGCCATGACTTGCCCCGCTGCGCAATGAATCGCAGATTAGTTACTATGCGCACTTCAATTGGTGCTCGCGCAAATCTGGAACTAATCGATGAGAATTATCGCCGCTGGCAGCGAAATCCTGAGTCGGTTGACTCGGGGTGGTCAGCCTTCTTTGAAGGGTTCGAGCTTGGAAATTTACCGCAGCCCGACGGCGCTGCTGCTGCCGAGGCCCGCGAAGCGGCATTACAGACGCGCGTCGATGGTCTCGTTTACGCGTATTGCTCGCTTGGTCACACAATTGCACGGGTCGATCCTCTGGCAGAGACGCGGCCGCAAAATCGGTTGCTGAGTCTGCATGAGCTCGGCTTCAGCGATGCGGACCTCGATCTTCGTGTTTCGTCAAAATTCTTCCTCGACAATCGGCCCATGGCATTGCGCGAAATGGTCTCCGGCCTGGAAAGAATTTATGCCGACTCGATCGGCTCGGAGTTCATGCACATCCAGGATCCGCGAGTGCGCGAATGGATCCGCAAGCGATTGGAGACCCGACCGCACAAGCATTCGACCCCGGCCGCCGTCCAGGTGGCGCTGTTACGGGCGCTACTTGAGTCGGAATCCTTCGAGATTTTCCTGCATACGCGTTACGTGGGACAGAAAAGGTTCTCACTTCAGGGATCGGAGTCGGTTATGGTGATTCTCGACACCATTCTGCACAAATGTACGGAAGGAGGCGTCGAAGAAATTTGCATGGGCATGGCGCATCGCGGCCGGCTCAATGTTCTGGCAAATTTCTTGCGCAAATCGCTCAAGGTTATCTTTACCGAGTTTAGCGAAAATTATGTTCCCGAACTGGTCGCCGGCGACGGCGATGTGAAATATCACTTGGGTTATCACTCGGTGCGCAGGCTTGCCTCCGGTGCGGAAGTCGAGATCCGGCTCTCATCGAATCCGAGCCACCTGGAAGCCGTCGATCCTGTGGTGGAAGGACAAGCACGCGCCAGGCAACGAATTCGCGGAGACACCGAACATAGGCGCAAGGTCTTACCGCTATTGGTGCACGGCGATGCGGCTTTCATCGCGCAGGGAATCGTGGCTGAGACGCTTAATTTGTCGCAATTGCACGGTTACAGCACGGGCGGAACGATCCACATCGTTGTAAACAACCAGATTGGGTTCACAACACTTCCCAAAGATGCGCGGTCATCAACGTACTCCACCGACATCGCAAAGATGATCGAGGCGCCAATTTTTCATGTGAATGGCGACGATCCGTTGGCGATTAAATTTGTTAGCGATATCTCGTTTGATTTTCGCCAACGATTCGGGCGCGACGTGGTGATCGACATGTATTGCTATCGCCGCTACGGCCACAACGAAGGCGATGAGCCCTCGTTTACCCAGCCCGATCTGTATGCAAAAATCGAGAAGCGCCCCTCAGTCACGCAGCTTTACAAACGCGAGCTGCTCGAAACGGGGACACTGAGCGAAGACGATGCCGCCTCGTTGGAGACCGAGTTCGGTTTGCGACTCGAGATGACGCGCGATGAAGTCGACGCGATCGAGAAACGCAAGGCCAGCGAGAAAGCCAGATTCAAAGAATCCACAGCGATATTTCAACCGGAATACTCGAGCGAATCCGAGCCGACTGCGATCAGCGAGAAGACGCTGAAAACCATTGTCGATGGTCTCACTCGCGTTCCGGAGGGTTTCGATATTCAGCCGAAAATTAAACGCATCGTAATTGATCATCAGCGTAAAGTCTTCGAGGACGGCGGCCCCTATGAATGGCATTACGCCGAAGCGCTTGCGTTTGGATCGCTGCTTCTGGAGGGAATCCCAATTCGATTGTCAGGCCAGGACAGCTCGCGCGGCACTTTTAGCACTAGGCACTCGGTGCTGTACGACGCAAAGACAGGCGAACCTTACGTGCCGCTCATGCATCTCGCCGAAAAACAAGCCCCCATTTGCATTTACAATAGCCCGCTTTCAGAAGCTGCCGTCCTCGGGTTCGATTATGGGTACTCCCTCGATTACCCGAAGATGCTTTGTTTGTGGGAAGCGCAGTTCGGCGACTTCTCCAATGGCGCGCAGACGATAATCGATCAGTTCATCGTTTCAGCGGAATCGAAGTGGCAGCGACCGAGTGGGATTGTGCTGTTACTTCCGCACGGCTACGAAGGCCAGGGTCCGGAACACTCCAGCGCCCGGCTTGAGCGTTTTCTGCAAGCTTGCGCTGAGGACAACATCCAGGTCTGCAATCCGACTACTTCCGCACAGTATTTTCATGTGCTGCGTCGCCAGATGAAACGCGACTTTATTAAACCGCTGATCATTATGACGCCCAAGAGTCTGTTGCGAGCAAAGTTTGCTTCCTCGCCGGCGGAGGAATTCACTCAGGGCCGGTTCGAAGAAATTCTCGGCTCACCCGAAGTCGGCGCCTCCACCAAGGTGAACCGGATCATCCTTTGCTCCGGCAAAGTCTATTATGACCTGCTCAATTACCGAACCCAACGCAAGATCGAGGATGCGGTGATCATTCGGATCGAGCAGCTTTATCCGCTCGCGGAAAAGAAGCTGCGCGAAATGCTCAAGCCATTTCCAAAGAGTGCGAAGTACGTCTGGTGCCAGGAGGAATCGGAAAACATGGGCGCATGGACGTTCATCGAACCGCGGTTGCGCACAATTTTCTGCACCGAAATTGCCTACGCGGGTCGCGAAGCCAGCGCCAGTCCGGCCGTCGGCGCGCTGGCTCGGCACAAACGCGAACAGGCCCGCTTGGTGGCCGATGCGTTTTCAGTTTGAGAGCACACTCTCATATGTCTCGTTAGTCCCGATGTCACTCATGAGACAGATGGGCCGTATCTGTTGACGAAACGCTTCTAGCTCGCGACGCTCCTTTCACGCATGGCCATCGAAGTCAAAATTCCTGCAGTTGGCGAATCAATCACCAGTGGTGTCGTTTCTGCCTGGCACAAGAAATCTGGCGAGTTCGTGAACGAAGGTGAAGCCCTCTTTACGCTCGAGACCGATAAGGTTTCCACTGAAATTGTTGCAGAAAAAGCAGGCGTAATCGAAACGAAGGTACCCGAGGGCCAGGAGGTGAAGATTGGCGAGGTAGTCGCCGTAATCGACGATTCAAAAGGGAAGCCAGCGGAAAAAAAGGAAGAGAAACCGAAACGGAAAGAACCGGAGAAAAAGGAAAAGGAAGCCGCCTCGGAAAAAAAGGTCGCAGAAGAAAAAGCTCCTGTAGCCGCGGGCGACCTGTCCGCCGTAGCCTCGGCGAAGGCGGATGACCGCGGCAGCCCGCAGCCAACGCCAGAGGCTACAACCACGCTTTCGCCCGCAGTCCGTCGCATCGTGGAAGAAGAGAAGCTCCAGGCGGAGAAAATTCGCGGCACAGGCGAAGGAGGCCGCCTGACAAAAGGAGACGTCCTGGCTGCAGCACAACAACGCGGCAAAGCGGACGTGTCCGCCGTAACCTCGGCGAAGGCGGAAGAAAAAGTTGAAGCACGCGAAGTTAAACCATCCGGGGATGGCCGATTCACGCGCAAAAGAATGTCCCCACTGCGCCGCAAGATCGCGCAGCAACTTGTGATGGCGCAGCACACCGCGGCGATCCTGACGACTTTCAACGAATGCGACATGAGCGCTATTCAGGAATTGCGCCGAAACAAACAGGACGAGTTCACGAAAAAGAACGGCGTGAAACTGGGTTTGATGTCGTTCTTCGTTAAAGCATGCGTGGAAGCGCTTAAGGCCGTGCCGGTAGTCAATGGCCACATCGAGGATGAAGATTTCATCCAAAACAATTTCTACGACATCGGCGTAGCGGTCGGGACAGAGCGCGGACTCGTGGTTCCGGTCGTGCGCGATGCAGACAAGAAAAGCTTTGCTGGTTTGGAGCGGAACATCGCCGATTACGCCGTCAGAGCGCGCGACGGAAAACTAAAAATCGAAGATTTGCAGGGTGGCACGTTTACCATCACAAATGGCGGCGTGTATGGATCGTTGTTTGCCACACCGATTCTAAATCCGCCACAAAGCGGCATTCTTGGCATGCACAAGATCATGCCGCGCCCGGTCGCAGTGGACGGGAAAGTGGAAATTCGTCCGATGATGTATCTCGCCCTCAGTTACGATCACCGCGCAATCGACGGAAAAGAAGCCGTCACCTTTCTCATCAAAGTGAAGGACTGCATCGAAGATCCGAAAAAGTTGCCGCTGGATTTTTAGATTTTATGCGCACTGGCGAATCTCTTGCGCTGGCGTTAGTCGCGATCGCTGCGCGTCTGCATGCGCAACCCGACTCGGACGACGTAGGTACTTTCATCCGTTCGCAAACTCACGACAAATATCTCGTCATCCTTTGTGCAGAGCCTGAGTTCAGTTCTGCAAGTCGAGAAGCAGAAAGAGTAAGCATACTCTCGGGTGTGCAGTTTTCAATGAATGGCCGCGTTTGGGATCCTAATCGCGGACTAATTCTTCCAGATGTTTGCGATGATCCAGTCTACTGTGGAGAATATCTACCACGTCGCTACAACGAACTGGATCTCACGGCGACGAATCCCGTCGGATACATTTCTGTAGAGAAATCAGAGGCATACCAGTACTTGCCGAAGGGCTATTACATCGCGCTTGCAGCCGTCTGTGACCCGAACGAAGAGGCGGAACAGGAATTACTGAAGTTTAAGCCATTCGCACCCAAAGCGTACGTCGCTAAGACTGAAATTTATATGGGCTGCATTCATTGAATCAGCTCTAACCTGCTTTCCATTAACACTTGGCTTTAGCCCAGGTGCGCCTCAATACGAAGGGAACAAGCCGGCCTCGAAAGCCAGTGTTAAGGAAACGGAGCAGCAGCCGGTTGCGTCTGCGGGTTTTTCCGGCGATTGCTCATGACGTATGGAAAAATTTGATGTCGTTATCATCGGCTCCGGACCCGGCGGTTATATTGCTGCAATCCGCTCCGGCCAGCTTGGTTTAAAAACAGCCCTCGTCGAAAAGGACAAGGAGCTCGGTGGCACTTGCCTCAACGTAGGCTGCATCCCGAGTAAAGCGCTCCTGACTTCGAGCGACCATTACATGTTCGTCAAGAAGGAAGCGGCAAAGCACGGGATCGTTATCGACGGCGCGCATGCCGACTTGGCGAAGATGCAGCAACGCAAGGACAAAGTCGTGAAGACATTCAACAGCGGTGTGCGCTCGCTGATGAAGTCGAACAAAGTCACCGTTTTGGAAGGCACAGGCACGATTACCGCGCCTGGGAAAGTCTCCGTTAAATCCTCCAAGGGCGAGACGCAGGAGATCGAGACAAAAAACATCGTAATCGCCACCGGCAGCGCGCCGATGGAACTGCCATTCGCGAAATTCGATGGGAAAACAATCGTGAGCAGCACCGAAGCGCTTACCTTCGCTGAGGCTCCAAAGAAGCTCCTCGTAGTCGGTGCGGGCGCGATAGGTCTAGAGCTCGGCTCCGTGTGGAACCGCCTAGGGTCGGAAGTGACGATATTGGAATTTCTCCCCCGCATTGCACTCGGTTTCGATCTTGAACTCGCGAACCTGCTCCAGCGTTTGCTCACCGCTCAAGGGATGACGTTCCACCTGGAAGCAAAGGTTAGCGGTGTGAAGGTCGACAATGGTCGCGCGACCGTCATTGCGACTAAAGACAAGGAAGAACTGAAATTCGAAGCCGACAAGGTGCTTGTTTCAGTCGGACGTCGCCCGTTCTCGGACGGCTTGGGTTCGGAAAAAGTCGGTGTGAAGTTGGACGACAAGAAGCGCATCAAAGTGGACGAGCATTTCCGCACAAACGTCGAAGGCATCTATGCCATTGGCGATGTCATTGCCGGTCCGATGCTGGCGCACAAGGCCGAAGACGAAGGAATCGCGTGCGTGGAAATCATCGCGGGCAAGGCCGGGCATGTTAACTACGAAGCCATTGCTAGTATCATTTATACAAATCCAGAGCTGGCGGGCGTTGGTCTTACCGAAGACCAAGCGAAGGAAAAGGGGATCGATGTGCGCATCGGTAAATTTCCGTTCCGCGCCAACAGCCGCGCTCTTTGCAGTGATGATGTCGAAGGGATGGTCAAGTTTGTCGCCGACGCAAAGACCGATCGCATTCTTGGCGCGCACATTTTGCATCACGCCGCTTCGGAACTAATCGCGGAAGCCGTGTCGGTAATTGAATTCGGCGGTA
>Ga0307296_10001680_pt1 | contig 11146 bp, 9 predicted proteins | sample ER_DNA_153_FD_194467 | JGI IMG/M metagenome (GOLD analysis project Ga0307296, IMG submission 194467) | Bulk soil microbial communities from the East River watershed near Crested Butte, Colorado, United States - ER_DNA_153 | ecosystem: Environmental > Terrestrial > Soil > Floodplain | place: USA... | reverse complement strand
TCCACGCTCGACCGAACGACCGACGACGGCCAAACGTGGACGGCCTCGCCGGAACCCTGCCCGCAGACCAGCGAGGAGACCGACAGCACCGCGGTAGCCGCAGCCCCGAACGGCCACGTGAGCGTGCTGTGCATAGTCCGGCAGGCGCCCAACCGTGCGTTCGTCGCAACATCGCCCGACGCCGGAGCGCACTTCACCGCCCAAACCGGCGCAGTCCCCGCCGCCACCACAGACCAACTGACCGGTGACCCCACCACCGTCCTGATAGCAGCAGGCGACGGACTCTCACGTAGTACGGACGGCGGCCGGAGCTGGACGCCAGTGCCGGACGTGACCGGAACCGTCAGCTACCTCGGATTCGAGTCACCAGCGGTTGGCCGGGCGGTAGCCAACAAAGGCCAGACGATCTGGACGACCCGTGACGGGGGCACAACGTGGATGGCCGTCACCTTCGGGTGATATCGCCTCGGATCAGTCCCGCCGGAACTCGCCGGTGACAACCGAACAGGCCTAGCGAAAGCGGCGACCACCTCGCACTTCCGGCCATCACCGACCGATACGGCCAGGCCCCGAAGGTCGCCGGTGCGGGCGGCACATAGCTCACTGGACGTAGGAGCCTTGCGTAGGGCGGCCGCAGACCGAGCGTAGACCTTCGACTCAATGACCGCCGGATAAGCAACATCCACTACCAGCCGCTGATCTTGAGTGCGGTGCCACGCCGGGGTGTCGCGCCGGGTTAGATGTCGGATGCGGGGAAGGGATGCTGACCGGCCGACTTCGGAAGCTGGTGCCGCTCGTGGTTGGCATCGATTCCGATCCCTCGACGGCACCGGCAGCATCGCTTACATGCGCGGCGATTGCATGGACTGCCCATTCCCACCAGCCTCGTTTGACCTGATCACTTCGAGCGCCACGCTCAACCACATGCCCGCGGACTCGGCGCGCACTCGGATGCGCGAGCTACTCAAGCCAGGCGGCGCCCTGGCCATCATCGGTCTGGCCCGCAACGGCATCATCGGTCTGGCCCGCAGCGGCATCATCGGCCTGCCTTTCGAGCTTGCCCCGGGCTATCGCCACCCGGCTGCACACGCACCGCAAGGGCTACTGGGCCATCCGTCCCCGATAGTCTGGCCGCCCCCGCTGAGCTACCGCCAGATGCGGCACATCGCCGCCGAGCGACTTCCCGGCGTGCAGTACCGCCGCCATGTGCTGGGGCGGTATTCGCTGCGGTGGACCAAGCCCGCCTGTTCGTGCTGTGAGCTCACGATGGGTTGGGTGGGTGTTTCGGCGCGAGGGCTGCGGCGCTTTCCATCAGGTGCCGCAGTTCGGCGCCGAAGCGGGTGGCGGGGGCCCCGTCCACGACGTTGTGGTCGATGGTGATGGTGAGGTCCAGAACGTCGTGGATGACGATCTGATCATCGACTGCGATGGGGCGTCTGCTCAGTCCGCCCACGACGACCACGAGAGACGCCAGTGTCGGGGGCGCGATGGCGAATCCTGCACCGCCGGCGAACATGCCTACCGAGGTCACCTGCACGGTGCCGGTGGCCAGATGCACCCGCTTTGAGCGGCTCATCACGGCGTACATCGCCGGGAACAGACCGGGGACGCGTGCGGCGGCTGGGCCGAACCGGCGCAGCATGCGCCCGGTACCAGTCGCGTCGAGGTCCGCCTTGACCGCCCGAAGCTCATCGCTGATGTCGGGTACCTCGCGCAGGTCAGCGTCGCGGACGACGTGCACCAACCCGAATGATCCCTGCACGGTGGCCACCTCGACGAGGGTCTGAACGTCGACGTGTCGGTGCTGCACCAGACGCCCGCGCCAGTCCCGGTAGGCGTGCACCTGGGGATGGGCGGCCGCTGCTCGGGCGACCGATGCGACAACGAAGGCGGTCAGCGACAGCGGCGGGTCGTGCGCGGCGAGCAGACGGCGAACCTCGGTGAGGTCAACTTCGAGCAGACCGTGCATGGGCACGATCCGGCGGCCGGCCCGCACGGCTGCGGTGACTAGCCGGCGAGTGGACGGGAAGGGGCGGACCTCGACACCGCGGTCGCGACCGGCGCCGCCGCGGGGCGCGAACGCTGGTGCCGCCCCGGCGTGGTCATCGAACGACGACGCAGCATCCAGCCGCCTGTCCATGCTGTTCATCGCAGCCTCGCCCACCCGTCCACCAGAGGACAAGCCTCCGCTCGGATTGGCGCTGGTGACAGCGCCGAAGGGTCACCCGACGCCTGCATGGTGCCACTCGTCGCCAACGGTGCAGCAGCGACGGTAGCGGAACGGGACCGGCGGGGATGAACTGTCATCGCCCGGCGCCGACCTCGCACCGGCCATAGCCGCAGCGCACGCACCGGCGGGTAGTCGCAAGCGCCCAAGGTGATCCCGGGTCGTGACCCCTACCGCACTGCGCCTGGAGCGTGCAACGGTCAACGCACGCATCGCCCGACCGCGGGGAGTGAGGCATGACCGTGACCGCAGCCGCCCGGCCGATAGCCCTCGGCACCGTCACGGTCGTCGCCGGCGCCGTGCTGCGGGCGCGGCAACGGCGTTGGTTGTTGTGCTCCCGGGTCCGAGGGGGCCATCGAGTCGGGCGGGCATGGGCTAGCGTTGGGTTTGTCGCGGAGGTGAGATCGATCATGCGGTTGCCGCTGTTCCGGGTGGTTCGGTCGTCATGGTTGGTGCTGGCGGCGGCGCTGTATGTCGCGGTCGCTTCGCGCGCAGTCGCCTTGTCCGGTCCTTCCGGCGCGGCGATGCCGTTGCTGCTCACGGTGGTCGTCGTTACCGCCGTTGGAGTGGCGATCGCGGTGGCGACGGCCCGCGATGGCGAAGTGGGGGCGGTCGTCGGCGCGCTGTCGCGATACGGCTCGGTCGGCGAACGGGGTCTTGCCCGGCAGTGCGACCCAGATGCTGCGGGGCGTGTGCGTCCTCGGGCGCCCGGGTGCTTCGTCGACCTCGCTTGGGGTTAAGCCGACTGTCTTCTGCTCGTCAGGCGGATCTGCACGGCCGGTGGAAGCCAGTCCGTGCCGTGAGCGGGAATGATCGACGTCCGTTTGTCGTGGGGGTTCACCGGCCGGTCCCGGCCTCGAGGTGCAGGCAGCCCGGATCTAGCGACGCCTGAGCGCCGCTGATCGCCCCGCACGTCACCATTTCTCCTCCTACGCGGAGTTGACTATGTCCCTCGATTTTCTGTACACCGGCGTCTCCTGGGTGCTGCTGCGCTGGCACGACCTGTTCACGTTCCTCGGGCTGAGCAGCGGGAGCGGACTGAACTGGTCGCTGTCGATCATCTTCCTGGTGATCACCGCCCGGCTGCTGCTGTTCCGGTTCTTCCTCAACCAAGTGCGCTACCAGCGCAACATGCAAGAGATGCAGCCGCGGCTGCAAGCGATCAAGGAGAAGTACAAGAACGACCGGAAGGCCCAGCAGCGGGAAATGATGCGCCTGCAGCAGGAGGAGGGATTCAATCCGCTCACCGGCTGCCTGCCCATGTTGCTGCAGATCCCGATCTTCATCGCACTGTTCCACGTCTTACGACACGTGTCGAATTCGGCTTCGTTGTGTCACCCGATCCAGGTGCAGAACGCGAAGCTGTCGCTCTACGGCTTCACCGCGACGCAGACCTGTAGCGCCGCGGACGCCAAGCTGTTCGGCGCCCCGCTCGCCGGCTCGCTGACAGACTCGCGGCACAGCATCGAGTCGACGCTCAGCGGCACCTACACGTCGACGCTGATTGTGACGATCATCGTGGTAATCATCAGCGCGGCCGCGACGTTCTACACCCAGCGACTGGTCAAGGCCGGCAACCCGACCCAGCCTGAGGGCACCGCGGCCACCGCGCAGAAGCTGATGGCGGTCGGCATCCCGATCTCCGTAGTGATCTCCGGCCTGTTCTTCCCGCTCGGTGTGCTCATCTACTGGTTCACCAGCAACGCCTGGACCATGGGCCAACAGCTCTACATCAACAAATTCCACCCGCACCTGCCACCGCCAGACGCGGCCGCCGGCACCGGCGACGAGGGTCCCATCAAACCCAACGGCGGTTACCCCACAACACCCGACTCCACGACCGAACCACGCGCGCCGCGGCCGGGCCAGCGGCCTGCCCGGCCACCGCGCAAACGTGCACCAGCGCAACGCAAAGCCAAAGACAATAAGAGTCAGACAAACGCGATCGAGCATGGAACCGGGATCATCCTCAAATGCCACGATCCGCGCGCTCGATCCATCGTTCTGCGTGTGAGATGGCTGTACGCAGCATCGGAATCGTACGCGCAGATCAGTCTGTACGTCGTCGGTTTGCGGCCCAGCCGAGCCGTCCCCCACGCCGCCCGCTCACCGGAACGGATCACTGGACAGGTCAATCGGGACTGAGTTATCTCGCCGTATCGGCATGCGAGCCGCGCCATGATGCGCGCGCCGCTAGTGGTTCCGCTTATCGGGACCGATAGATCAACAACACGGCGGCTTGCAACGGGGCTTCTCATGCGTCCCGCAGCCGTAACAGCAGTCCGCCGATAAGGAGCGCCCCGCTGGCTATGGCGTTTCGGGAAGCTGCGCAGCCGGCTGACGGTTGTCATGACGGGATGGGATCCCTCCTCGAACGTGGACGCGAGCGGGTGTCCGACAAGCCGATCCTTGGGGTCTCGGGCGGGCTGTTCGACGAGGCTCATACAGTCGGGGTGGTTCGTGGCCTAGGTATTGGTCGGTAATCGGCTGGGCCAGATCATCGTCAAGCTGGAGGTCCCGATGACAGCTGACACCCCATCGTCCGGTCGCGCCGAGGATCCGACTGGCTGGGATGGGTCGCCCGGGCCTGAGGAGTGGCCGGGGCATGCGTCGGCGCATCTGCTGTCGACCTCGGTGAGCAAGTTGAATCGGTTGCGCGCGGCGGTGTTGGGCGCCAACGACGGGATCACTTCGACTGCGGGACTTGTTGCCGGGGTGGCTGGTGCCGCGGCGAGCTCGACGGCGTTGTTGATCGCCGGGGTATCCGGGCTCGCGGCCGGGGCCTTCTCAATGGGTGGTGGTGAGTACACCTCGGTGCGGGCGCAACGCGACAGTCACGACGCGTTGCTGGCCCGTCAACGCCGCGAGCTGGACACCAGGCCGCATGAGGAGCTGGACGAGCTGGCCTATCTGTACGCCCAGAAGGGGCTGTCGCCTCGGCTGGCCCGGGAGGTGGCCGCAGAGTTGAGTTCAGGTGACGCTCTGGCTGCGCATGCCGACATCGAATTGGGCATCGACGTGGAGGATCTGGTCAATCCGTGGGAGGCTGCGATGGCCTCGGCCACCTCGTTCCTGCTCGGTGGGGTCCTGCCGCTGCTGGCGATCCTGCTGCCACCGCACACCTGGCGGGTCCCGGTGTGCTTCGCCGCGGTGCTGATCACACTGTCGGCTACGGGGTACGTGGCGGCGCGTCTCGGGCAGGCCCCCGCTAGGCGGGCCACCGTGCGCAACGCAGCGGTCGGGTTCACCGCCATGCTGCTGACCTACGCGATCGGCACCGCCGTTGGACACGTTGCCTGAACTGTCTCCGCCGATAGGCCGGACGGGCTCTGCGTGCTGGCGGATCAACCGGCGCAGTGACGAGACCATCACCGACCTTGCCCGATTCATCAATCCGATCGTGCAAGGTTGGATCAACTACTACGGGCGCTTCTATAAGTCCAGGTTGTATCCGCTCCTGTGAAGCACCGGATCGGTCGTCCAGTCGATAGGACGGGTGACCGACGGGTCCTCCCGCTGGCGGACGCCTGTATCGTGCGGTGCTGCGCCGTCACGGCCGCGTTGTGGAAACTGGATCCTGGAGTCGCCAAAGTCGGTGTGAGCCACCGTGTAGCGTGAGTCCGTGAACGGCGTACGCGCGCGGTACGACGTGATCGTGATCGGCGGGGGCCATAACGGTCTGGTCGCCGCTGCCTACCTCGGCCGGGCCGGCCGGTCGGTGCTTGTCCTCGAGCGAAATGACACTCTCGGTGGGGCCGTGGCGAGCGCATCGCCGTTTCCGGGCGTCGATGCGCGGATATCGCGCTACTCATACCTGGTCAGCCTGCTACCGGACCGGATCGTGCGCGACCTCGGACTCCACCTGGCCATCCGATCGCGGCAGACGGCCTCGTACACACCGGTCGGAGACGACGGGCTGCTGGTGGAGCGTGAGATAGGGCCCGCCACCGCTGATTCGTTCAGCCGGCTCACCGGATCGGGCGCGGAGTTCGCCGCGTGGCAGGAGTTCTACGGGCAGCTGCGCGCGGTAGCAGAGGTGGTGGCGCCGACATTGCTTGACCCGCTTCCCGATCGAGAAGAATTGCAGAAGGCGGTCGCCGACGCGGCCGGCATGTCGGTTTGGACTGATGTATTCGCGCAGCCACTCGGCGCCACAATCGAGCGGCGGTTTGCGAATGATGTCGTGCGCGGGGTCGTGCTCACTGACGCACTCATCGGCACGCACACCTGCGCCCACGACCCGTCGCTTTTGCAGAACCTTACGTTCCTGTACCACGTGATCGGTAACGGCACCGGCGAGTGGGCAGTGCCGGTCGGCGGCATGGGAGCCGTCGCCGCCGCGTTCGAGCAAGCTGCACGCGCCGCGGGGGCCGAATTGCGCGTGCGTGCCGAAGTGATCGGACTCGATGCGGCGACTGGTGAGGTGCACTGGCACGACGCGGACGGCGTCCAGCGGGGCGCGTCGGGCCGGTTTATTCTCGCCAACGTCGCCCCGAAGACTTTGTCGCGCTTGCGCGGCAGCGAGCCGGCATCGGTTGAGGGCAGCCAGTTGAAGATCAATATGGTGCTGCAGCGGCTGCCCCGGCTGCGCTCTGGCATTGACCCCCGGGCCGCGTTTGGCGGTACCTTCCACATTGCCGAGGGCTACGAGCAGCTCGAGACTGCGTTTCGTGCCGTCGATGGGGGCGCGCTCGCCGACCCACAGCCGAGCGAAATCTACTGCCACACCGTGACGGACCCGTCTGTCCTTGCCCCTGACTTGGTCGCAGCGGGCTGGCACACGCTGACCATGTTCTGCCTCCACGTGCCCGCCCGGCTCTTTGCGGATGACCACGACGCACGCAAGGACGAGGCGATGCGACGTGCCTTCGCCGCGCTCGACGACTGCCTCGCCGAGCCGATCGCCGATTGCCTGGCCGTTAATGTCGACGGCGCGCCCTGCCTCGAGGCGCACACGCCTGTCGAACTCGAGGAGGAGCTTGGGCTGCCCGGCGGCAACATCTTCCACGGTGATCTTCAATGGCCGTGGGCGGACAACAGCGCTGAGGTGGACGATCCCTGGGGCGTCGCGACGGACGAACCGCGCCTACTCATCTGCGGCAGCGGCGCCCGTCGAGGCGGCGCGGTGAGCGGCATTACCGGCCATAACGCCGCTCACGCAATTCTTGAACACTCCTGAAAGCGCTGCCCAGGGTGGGCACGATGAAGATCGGGCCGTTAACTCGGCTGGAGGCACTGCTGGGCTCGTGATCCGCACTGTCAATCTGACGCTTGACCGCCGCCGATTCGCCGAGGCGATACCGGGCGCGCACAACTCCAGATCCATCCCGGCCACGGCCACTTCTCGATCCTCGACGCACCCGTGCGGACGCTGGCGACACTCGCTGAATAATCACCACTCCCGCTACCAGCGCACGCTGGCGCGCCCCGCATCGCTACCGACCGAGATCAGCTACTCGTCCACAGGTGCCGGCTAGCGTGGCTGGCTGACCAGCTCGGCGAGCAATACTCGGTCGAGGTTGCCCGCCCGAGATGACGGCGACGGATGCAACTGCGGCAGCGACACCGATGAAATAGTTGGGCGTTCTGCGGCTGCGTCGAGGGGTCGCCCCCCAGCGGTGCGACAGGTACGTTGTTCGCTAGGTCGCGATAGACGCGAGTAATTCGTTTCTGGCTTGGTGGCAAGTCACTCAGTCCTCGGGCAGGTGCCTTGTGAATGCGGTCAGAACTGCCCGATTGCGCACCGAGCACATCCAACTCAGGAGTGCGGATGGCCGTTGACGTGGTCATTGTTGGTGCTGGTTCGGCCGGATGTGTCCTGGCGTCGCGGCTGAGCGAGGACGCGGCACGTACGGTGCTGCTGGTCGAGGCGGGTCCGGACTACTCGACGCTGAGTGAGCTTCCGGACGACATTGCGGACGCTTCACAACCGACGTTGAGCCACGATTGGGGCTACCTTGCCGAGCCTGACAGCCTTGGCCAGGTTGCGTCGCTGCCTCGGGCACGTCTGGTGGGTGGCTGCTCAGCGACGAACGGGTGCTTCGCCGTGCGAGGCTCGCCGGCTGACTTCGATGGCTGGGTCGCGTTGGGTAACCCTGGTTGGAGCTTCGAAGAGGTACTGCCGTACTTCAAGCGGCTCGAGACAGACACTGACTTCGTCGGTGAATACCACGGATGCGACGGACCAGTCCCCATCCGGCGCCATCCGCCGGAGGAGCTCAACCAGGTTCAGTCCGCCTTCATTGCTACCGCCGTCGATGTCGGTCACCCTTACGTGGCCGACCACAACGGTCCGACGGCCGTAGGCGTCGGACCGACTCCGCGAAACGCGCGGGACGGGGTTCGGATGAGCACGGCTCTGACATATCTCCCCGCGGCGCGCGCACGTCCAAATCTGACGATCCGCAGCGGCGCAACGGTCGACCGGGTCGAACTGTCGAACGGACGCGCAACCGGCATACGCCTGGCCGCCGGCGAGATCATCAACGCAGATCTGATCGTGCTCGCGGGCGGCGCATACGCCAGCCCGGCAATCCTCGCGCGCTCCGGAATCGGACCCGCCGGTCCGCTCGGCGACCTCGGCATCGACGTGGTCGTCGAGCTCGAAGGCGTCGGCGCGAACCTTGTCGACCATCCGATCGTCGCCGTCGACCTACCCACTCGTCCGGGCTCCCTCGGCCCCCGGTTCCAGGCACTCGCGACGATGCGATCCGAGCAGGCAATGCCCGACGTCGCGCCGGATCTTCAACTCTTCGTTGCCGGACCGTTCGACGTCCCCGCCGAGGTAAGCCCCTCCGGCGCCGTTTTTGGCATCGTCGCCGCACTCATGTCCCCCCGCTCACAGGGCAGACTGCGCCTGCGCTCACCCGACCCCGACGCGCCGCCGCTCATCGACGTCGCGCATCTCCGTCACCCCGACGATGTCTCCCGCCTGGTCGAGGCCACGCTCGCGGCGCGCCGAATCAGCCGGGCGGACCCAATTGCTCAGTTCATAACGGGTCAGGAACTAGCGCCCGGGCCATCCATATCCGACGACGACTTCGATGGCCTCGCCATGTCGATCAAGGCCCGAGTCGCGACCTTCCACCACCCAGTTGGCACCTGCCGCATGGGCCCCGACCCGGATCATGGCGCAGTTGTCGACGCTCACGGCCAGGTGTACGGCACGGATCGGCTGCTCGTGGCCGACGCCTCTATCATGCCGACGATTCCGGCCGCCAACACCAACCTGCCCACAATCATGCTCGCCGAGCGCATCGCCGCATGGCTGCGCGAGAACTGACCCCGATCTCCCCTCCGGACGACTACGACCACGCCCCCCGGGGCAACCGGTCCCTGGTCGGATCACCTCGCCGCGGAGCTGTCCATAGAAGCGATCTGGTCGGGTTCCAACACGCCCGCGCTACAACGTGCGCAGGTCGACCCCCAAGTTCGCGTCCGACGTCCGGCCCAGCATGTTCAGCCGCCCATAACGACGGCGTGAGCCTTCCACTAGCACCGCCGACACGAGTACGTATTCGGCGTAATGCCGACGTCGGCATTACGCCGATCATGCCGATGTTGTGGTTATGCCGATGTGGGCCTCGGATCCCGCGCACGGTGGGGCTTGCCGTGTGACTCAGGTCGGCATAATCCAGACGTGATCACGGGCCCTCACATCGGGGCACCGCCGAGATCGCGCAGTTTGGCGCGGGCCACACCAGCAGTCGGCACGTCGAAGGAGTCGCGCCGAAACTACTGGCAGGCGCGGCCGCCGATGCCCCAAGGGGCTGGACCGTCCGTCGGACCTATGCCGCCGCAGCAGGAGAGGACCTCGTGCTCCGCAATCTCCCGGGGTCGCGGGTGAGGCCTCGGATTATGCCGACCTATTCACGCGGACTCCCTTTACCCCGCAGGCGATTCAACGCCAGGTCGGCATAACCACGAGGTCGGCACAATCCGAGAGGCCGCATACGCGCCCATCCATAATCGAAGTGAGGAATCGCGAGTTGACGTGCGAAGAAGCGCACGGCTGGTGCGAGGGCGAAACCGCATCCGTGCCAGCGCTTTCACTTCAATACCGTCGCCGAGGATCGGGTAGCAGCAAGCAGTCCTGCGCGCGGAATCGCGCCGAGGCGCAGGACTGCAGCCGGGCACCCGGACAGGATTGTGCCGATGTCGCGAGTAGGAATCTCCCGCTGCGCAACGCATGCCGTGTCAAGGTCGGCACAATCCGAAGGTCGGCACAATCGGCGATCGCGAGCGGGGTAATACGGGTGATCCAGGCCCGAGACGCGGTCCGGCGTCTGCGCACAGGGCTACATTGCCGGATGTGATCAACTGTGATCCAGGCGTCTCCCTGGGCGGCATACAAGCTCACTCGGCAAGTTAGCTTGCCGGAGCCCGTTTAGCAAGGTAACTTGGAGGGCGTGTGGAGGAGCCGATTGTCGCCGACAGTGCACTCAAGCACGGTCTCGCACGCGAGGCGATCCTGCATGCCTTCCGCAACCCCGATCCGCGCGTACGACGTCGACGACGGCTTCACCATGTTCATCGGTCCCGCGCCTAATGCTGACTTGCTCGAACTCGGCGTGGTCAACGGAGCCGAAGGGCCTGTCATCGTGCATGCCATGCCGGCACGACAACGCTTCCTCGAGTGAGGAGTGATCCATTTGCCGCGATCGACGAAGGAGATCCTGGCCCAGGCCGAGGAGTTCGCGAAACGGTTCGAGGACTACGAGCCGACGACGGACGACGGCCTTGATGCCCGATCGCTTCGCGACATCCGCCATGCGTTCCTGCGGCGCGCCGAGGCCGACCGCGAGATCAGCGACGCTGTCGCCGTCGCTCGAGCCGAGGGGAACTCGTGGGCGACGATCGGCGCGATGCTTGGCACGTCGGGTGAGGCGGCGCGGCAGCGCTACGGCCATCTAGCCAGGG
>Ga0307296_10001676_pt1 | contig 11152 bp, 10 predicted proteins | sample ER_DNA_153_FD_194467 | JGI IMG/M metagenome (GOLD analysis project Ga0307296, IMG submission 194467) | Bulk soil microbial communities from the East River watershed near Crested Butte, Colorado, United States - ER_DNA_153 | ecosystem: Environmental > Terrestrial > Soil > Floodplain | place... | reverse complement strand
CCAGCTCCTGCTCGAGGCGGTCGAGGTAGTCGTCGACCAGCTTGTCTGTCGAATCGCTCATTGCGCTGCTGTCCTCTCTACGAAGTGATCGACAGCGTCGCGGAAGCGTCGCCATTCGACCCGGAAAGCCTGGAGCGCCGACCGGCCGCCCTCGGTCAGGCGGTAATAGCGGCGGGGCGGCCCGCTTGTCGATTCCTGCCAGTTCGACTCGACGAGCCCGTCGCGGCGCAGGCGCGAGAGCAGTGGATAGATCGTCCCTTCGCTCGTGACCATGCCGTCCTGCTCCGCGAGCGCGCGGACGAGATCGAATCCGTAGCGCTCCTCCGTGTCCAGGAGCGAGAGGACGCAGTACTGCAGCGTTCCCCTGCGCATCTGGGAGAGAAGAGCGTCTTGTCCCGATACCATGTACCGCAAGGTACCTGGGACGACCTCTTATGTCAACACCTAGGCCTGGACGAGCACGCGGCCGTCGACGGCCTTGGCCGGGTAGACCGCGACCCGCATAGAGGCGTCGTCGAGGCAACGCCCGCTCACGGGATCGAACTCCCAGCCGTGCCAGGGGCAGCGGAGCACGCTCGAGCCCGCGAAGGCGTAGTGCCCAGGCTCGCCCACGACACGTTCGCGCACTGTCCCCAGGCAGAGCGGCCCGCCGTGGTGGGGGCAGCGGTTGCGGACGCCGCGGAGCTCGCCGCCGAAGGAGACGACGCCGATCTCCCGCCCTCCGACCCGGGCGATCACGTGGCCGTCGCGCTCGAGGTCGGCAAGCGCGCCGACGTCGTGCCAGTCGCTCACGCGCGCCCCTCGACGCCGCCGGCCTGCGCCGGGCAAAGCCCGGCTTTGCCAACGGCTTGCGTCGCTGGCTGCGCGCTGCGTCGCTCGCGGCGCTTGTCCGCACCTGTCGTGCTGTCCTGCGCGCCGCTCGCTCGCATCAGCAACGCCCGAGGAACGCGCGGGCGGTTGCGGGCTGGCCGAGTGCCCTCAAGCGCGCGCGAGGCCGAGCCGCTCGCCGTAGAGGTCGGCGGCGTTTCCGTGCAGAACCTTCTCGCGCCACGACTCGGGCAGGCGCTTGAGCATGAAGTCCGGGTCGTCGAAGTCCCAGTGCGGATAGTCGGAGGCGAAGCAGAGGTTGTCCGGAGCGCCGGTCGCTTCGAGCATCTCGAAGAGCGTCTCGTCGTGCCCGTCGGTGTGCTCGAGCGGCTGGGTCGAGAAGCGGATGTGCTCGCGCGCGACCTCGCTCGGCTTGCGGTCGAGCCACGGGATCTCGGTGCGCAGCGCACGCCAGTTCGTATCGAGGCGCCAGAGAATCCCCGGGAGCCAGGCGATCCCGCCCTCGATCAGGAGCACCTTGAGGCTCGGAAGGCGCTCGAAGGTCCCGTGGCAGAGGAGCGAGACGAGGTGCGACATCGTGCTGCAGGCCGAGCCGAGCGTGTGCCACTCGATGTAGAAGGTGACCGGGCCTGCTCCGCCCGGGGGGGCGGCGATCCCCATGCCCTCGCCGCCGGAGTGGATCGCAACCGGCAGCCCGCAGTCGGCCGCGGCCTCGAAGATCGGCAGGTAGCGCGGCTCTCCGTACGGCCGGTCGGCGCCGCCGCAGAGGAGCACCTGCACGAAGCGCTCGTCCTCGGCCGCTCTGCCGATCTCCTTCGCGGCGGCCCGAGGGTCCTGCGCGGGGCAAAGGATGGACGCGCGGAGCCGTGGCTCGTCGTCGAGCCAGCGCTCCAAGAGCCACTCGTTGTGGGCGCGGGCCAGCTCCGCAGCGCGGTACGGGCTCGGCATGAGTGAGACGAGGACGGCGTCGTCACCGTTCAGGACTCCGATCTCCGTGCCGGTCGGATCGAGCAGCTCCCGGCGGACCGTGCCGACGTCCGACGCAGGCGGATGCCCGTTCTGCTCGATGTCGGCGCGAAACCAGGACGACGGATGCGACCACGAGTAGCCGGGAATGCCGAGCGACGGGCCCTGCGCGCGGAACCAGTCGCGCTGAGCCGGGTCGATGTAGCCCAGGAACTCCTCGACGTTCCCGATCTGCGGGTGGATGTCGCAGTCGATCACGCTGCAGACGATAGTTCAGCACGATGCAAGAGCGTCTTGAGGATCTCGCGACGCGCAGAGGCCTGCCCGGCTTTGCCGTCGCGGTCACCGATCGGGAGCGCCTTCTCTCCTTCCACTGCGCGGGCTGGGCCGACCTCGGCAGGCGGACGCCAATCGACCGGGGCACGCTCTTTGAGCTCGGCTCGATCGGGAAGACGTTCACGGCCGTCGTCGCGCTCCAGCTGGTCGACGAGCGCGCACTCGACCTCCACGCTCCCGTGACCGACTACCTACCCTGGTTCGAGGTTCGCACGGTCTACGAGCCGATTGCCGTCCAGCACCTCCTCACTCACACCGCCGGCCTCATCCGCGGAGCCGACATGACCGCGGACTCGCGCTTCGACGTGTGGGCCCTGCGGGAGACGGAGACCGGCTTCGCGCCCGGCGAGCACTTCTACTACTCGAACGTCGGCTACCGGACGCTCGGCTACCTGCTCGAAGAAGCGGCGGGCGTACCGTACCGGGAGTTGCTGCGCTCCCGCATCCTCGAGCCGCTCGGCCTGGCGAGCACCGAGCCGGAGATCGCGGTCGAGATGCGGGCGCGCCTCGCAGTCGGGTACGACCGCCTCCACGACGACCGTACGCCGAAGCCTGACGACCCGCTCTACCCCGCTCCGTGGCTCGAGACCGGAACCGGCGACGGCTCGCTCGCCGGGAGCGCAGGCGACCTGGCGGCGTTCGCGCGCTTCCTGCTCGCGGGCGAGGCGGAGCGCCTCACGTCCGGCTTGCTCGCCGAGAGCGGCGACGGCTGGAGCTATGGCTACGGCCTCGAGGCGAAGATGGAAGAAGGGCGCCGCCTCTTCCGGCACGGCGGCTCGATGCCCGGCTTCGGCTCGACGATGCTCGGCGACCTCGACTCCGGCTTCGCGGCGGCCGTCCTCCTGAACGGCCCCGACGAGCACAACGCGACCGAGGAGGTCGCCCGGTACGCGCTCGACCTCCAGCGCGGCGCCGAGCCCGAGCCGCCGGGCGATCCCGAGCCGTACGAGCCGGAGAGCCCGCCCGCCGAGCTACGCGAGGAGTGGGCCGCGTTCTACGGGCGCTACCGAAGCTACAACCCGTGGCTCCCCGGCTTCCGGATCGAGGAGTGCGAGAGCGGGCTCACGGCTGCCTGCTCGTGGGGTGACGACAAGCCGCTCACCCCGCTCGGCGAGGCCGAGTTCCGTTTCGGGGCCGACGAGTGGTCGCCCGAGCGCCTGCGCTTCGACGCGATCGTGGACGGTCAGGCGCTGCGCGCGAACCTCTCGGGCGAAAGCTACTACCGCTCAGATTTCAGCTAGCCGCTTCGGACGGCGGGCCCAAGCCGGGCAAAGCCCGGCTTTGCCGCGCCTGTCCCAGTGCGGCTAGTCAGACGTTGTCGCGCGGGAAATTGAACGTCCAGCTGCGCGTGAAGATCTTCTCGCCGTTCTCGTGGACGTCCAGCGTCGCCTCGACCTGGAAGGCCTCGGCGTCGCTCGTCATCGAGCTCGTCACCTCGGAGCGCGTCTGCCACTCTCCCCGACCCATGTCCGACGCGGCGTGGAAGCGCACCTCGGCGGAGAGCGGATCGCCCTCGACGATCGAGTAGACGCAGTGGCTCGCGTCCGCGGACTCGAGATCGATGCCGAGGAAGCGCACGGAGCCGCCGAGCGCCCAGTCGAAGATCTGCTCGACGCGGCCAGTCGCGTGCTCCTTGCGCAGGTACCGGCCTCCGGGATCGCCCGCGACCTCCTCGATCGGAAGCGCAGCGGAGTGCTCGGGCTCTGCGAACGCCGGCAGCTCGTCGTCCTCGGGCCGCGGCTCCCGCACCGGGAGCTCGAGACGGCCCCCGTGGAGCCTCAGGGTGACGGGCTCGGGCGAGGGCCACGCCCACGGCCAGTAGGCAGGGGAGACGCCGATCCGCAGGTGGTGGCCGGCCGGGAAGGAGTGCGCGATCACGTCGAGGGGAACGGTGACGTCGTAGCGGCGCCCGGGCTCGAGCGGAGCCGGGTGTTCGTGGCTCTCGCGGTGGGCGAGATTGAGGAGCCCGCGGGTGACGAGGAGGGACGCGCCGTCCGGTGAGATATCGCAGAGGCGAACGGCGACGAGAGCCTGAGGGCGATCGACCTCGAGCTCGAGCCGCACCTCCGGATGGCCGAGGATCTCGAGTGGCTCGGCCAACGGCTCGAGGTCCCAGGTGAGCGAGACGGCGTCCTCGGCACGCTGGTCGCCGGCGAGATCTGAGGATCCCCCCTCCGCGGTCCAGACGCCCGCCTCGGTCCCGGTCGTCTGCACGGCGAGGAGCGAGCGCGGCCCGCCGCCGAGCTCGTGAGCCTCCGCGACGATGCTGGGCGAGGGCCAGGCTGGTTCGGCGACCCAGCGGCCGTCGCGAACCTCGTAGCTCGTGCACGGCTCGACCGAGGCCTGCATCCAGACGCGGAGCATGGGCTCGTCCATGAGGCCGGTGTCGATCCCCTTGAGCCAGTGGTCCCACCAGCGGACGCACTCCTGCAGAAAGCCGATGCTCGGGCCGGGCAGCGCGTCGTCGGGGAACGCGTGCGCCCAGGGCCCGAGGAGGCCCTTGCGGGGGACGGAGAGGCCTTCGAGGAGCCGTGGGATCGCGTTCGTGTAGCCGTCGACGAAGCCGCCGACGGCATAGACGGGGCATTCGATGGCGGAGTAGTCCTCGCAGACCGATCCGTGCTTCCAGTACGCATCCCGTCGCTGGTGCCCGAGCCAGGGTTCGATCCAGTTGTTCGCGCCCTCGAGCCGTCGGAGCCATTCGTCGTGCCAGCCGTCGCCGTAGAGCCGCGGGTCGGGCGGACGCGCGTTCCACGTCAGCATCGAAGAGGCCCAGTGGAGCATGTCGAGGCCGAGGACGCACCCGCCGCGGTAGTGGACGTCGTCGGCGTAGCGGTCGTCCGTCGAGCAGAGCGTCATGATCGCGCCGAGCCCGGGCGGGCGCAGCGCCGCGAGCTGGAGCGCGTTGAACCCGCCCCAGGAGATCCCCCACATGCCGACGGTGCCGTCGCACCACGGCTGCTCGCGGAGCCAGGCGATCGTCTCGAGCGCGTCGGAGTGCTCCTCCTCGGTGTACTCATCTGTTATGAGGCCGTCCGACTCGCCCGTGCCGCGCATGTCGACCCGGACAGTCGCGTAGCCGAAGCCGGCGAGGTAGGGCTGGCGCCTCGCGTCGCGGATCGCCGTGCCGTCGACCTTCCGGTACGGGAGGAGCTCGAGCACCGCCGGAACCGGGTCGGACTCGGCGTCCTCCGGGAGCCAGATACGGGCCGCGAGCCTGCAGCCGTCAGCCAGCGTCAGCCAGGTGTGCTCGATCTCCCGGATCGGGCGCGGAAACTCGGTCCGGGTCGTCACCGGCGAGATCCTTGCACGAGGCGGGTTACGATCGCTCGGTGAGCGAAGCGGTTCGCACGCGCATCGGCGGCCACGTTGTCGCCGAGAGCCTCGAGTCCCTCGGCGCCGAGACGGCGTTCGGTCTGCCCGGCGTGCACGCGCTCGGCATCTGGGAGGGGCTCAGGGAGAGCCCCGTTCGCTACGTCGGCTTCCGCACCGAGCTGAACGCGGCCTTCGCCGCCGACGGGTACGCCCGCGCCGGAGGCAAGCCCGCGGCTCTCCTGCTCTCCACCGGCCCCGGCGCGCTCAACTCGCTGACCGGCCTCATGGAAGCCTCGAGCGCCCACGTGCCGCTCGTCGCCATCGCCAGCCAGATCCCACGCGACCTGATCGGACGGGGGCGCGGCTACCTGCACGAGCTGCGCGACCAGCGCGCCTCCTTCGAGCCGATCGTCAAATGGTCGGCGCGAGCGCGCAGCGCGGAGGACGTGCCCGAGCTCCTCGCCGAGGCCTGGCGGAGGGCCCAGACCCCGCCGAGCGGGCCCGTCTTCCTCGAGATTCCCGTCGACGTCCTCACGCAGGAGACGGACGTACGGCCGGACGGGCTCGACGGCAGCCCGCCGACGCCCGTCGTCCCCGTGGCAGCCAGGCTCGACGAGGCCGCCCGCGTGCTCGCCGGCGCCGACATGCCTCTCGTCTGGGCTGGGAGCGGCGTCCTCCGCTCGGGCGCGTGGGAGGAGCTCCGCCAGCTCGCCGAGGCGCTTCGCGCGCCGGTCGTGACGACGTACATGGGCAAGGGCGCCTTCCCGGCGGATCACGAACTCTCTGCCGGCTCCGCCTGCGACGAGGCGGCCTTCCGCGAGCTCGTCGAAGAGGCCGACTGCGTCCTCGCCGTCGGCACCGAGCTGGGGGCCGAGACGACGCAGCAGTACACGCTCCAGCTCGGCGAACAGCTCATCCAGGTCGACGCCGACGCGGAGCGGATCGGCGTCACCTTTCCGGCACAGGGCCTCGTCGGCGACGCGCGGGCGACGCTGGCCGCACTCCTCGACCGGCTGCCGAAGCGCGAGCCGGACGGGCTCGCGGAGGAACGAGCCCGCGCCGTCCGCGAGCGTATCGCCACAGGCCTCGCCGGCCAGGGGCGGACGCTCGAGAGCGGCCTGCTCGAATCGATTCGCGGCGCCCTCCCCCGGGACGCGGTCGGCGCCTGGGACATGACCATCCTCGCCTACTGGGCCGGAGCGCACTTCCCGGTCCTCGCGCCGCGGCGCTTCCTCTATCCACTCGGATCGGGGACGCTCGGCTACGCCTGGCCCGCGGCGCTCGGCGCCTCGGTCGCCGTTGGCGGGCCGGCCCTCGCCGTCGTCGGCGACGGCGGTTTCCTCTACGGCGTCCAGGAGCTCGCGACGGCGGGCCAGTACGACCTGCCGACGACGCTCCTCCTCGTCGACGACGGCGGCTACGGGATCCTGCGCGAGTACCAGCGCGACGCCTACGGGGAGACCTTCGCCGTCGATCTCGAGCAACCCGACTTTCCCGAGCTCGCGCGCTCGTTCGGCGTACCCGTCGAGTCGACGACCCCGGATGGGCTCGGTGACGCGCTCGGGCGCGCCTTCGCGACGGACGGGCCGGCCGTCGTCCACCTCCCCGCCCGCCTGGAGATGTGGGCGCCGACCCACTGACCGTGACGGACTGGAGCCGCCTCGTGCGCCCGTCGCTCGTCGGGCTCGAGCCCTACCGGCCGGGGCCGAGCCTCTCCGAGCTCCGCAAGGAGCACGGGCTCGACGAGATTGCGAAGCTCAACTGGAACGAGGACCTGTTCGGGCCGCTGCCCGGAGCGCTCGACGCGGTCAGCGACGAGCTCGTGAACGCCTGGATGTACCCGGAGCAGGCCTACAGCGACCTGCGCGAGGCCGTCGCCGGCTGGCTGGAGCTACCGCCGGAGGCGATCGTCCCGGCTCACGGGATCCAGGCGCTCATCGCGGCCGTCGCGCACACGTTCCTCCGCGAAGGCGACGCGGTCATCGTGCCCCAGCCGACCTACGGCCTCTACGCGCAGGTCTCTGCCGGCGCCGGCGCCCGGGTGGTGCGCGTCCCCAACCGGGGCTTCCGGCTCGACCTCCCCGCGCTCGCCGAGGCCGCGCAGCGCGAGAGCGCGAGGCTCGTCTGGGTCTGCGACCCGAACAACCCCACAGGCTCGCTGATCGAGCCCGGCGAATGGGCCGAGTTCGTCGACGCCGTGGCGGACGGGACCGTTGCCGTCGTCGATGAGGCATACCGCGAATATGCCGACCCGGAGCGGCGCGTCTCCCGCGACGCCGAGGTCCTGGCGGGCAGCCCCGTCGTCCTCCTTCGCACCTTCTCGAAGATCTTCGGCCTCGCGGGCCTGCGGCTCGGCTACGCCGTCGCCCACCCCGAGCTCGCTCCGTTCCTCGACGTCGTGCAGGAGCCCTTCAACGTCAACCGGGCGGCGCTGGCGGCGGGTCGCGCCTGCCTCGCGCATCCCGAGCGGATCGAAGCGCGCCGCCGCCAGTCGGGCGAGGCGCGCGCCCTCCTCGCTGGCCTGCTCGCCGACGCGGGGATGGAGTCGCTCCCCTCCGAGGCAAACTTCCTCCTCGTGCACGTGGGCGGTGACGACACGGCCCTGGCGAGCGAGCTCGTCGTGCGCGGCTACCTCGTCCGGCCCGGAAGCGAGTTCGGGCTCGACGGCTATGTGCGCATCACGGTCGGGCCGCCGGAGCTGATGGAGCGCGTCGCGCGCGAGCTCGGGGAAGTCAGGGAGGCGATGCCCGCATGAGCGCCGCGCTGGTCGCGGTTCGCCGGGAGGGAGCGGTCTGTGTCCTCACCCTCCAGCGCGAGGACAAGCTGAACGCGCTCTCGGGCGCGCTCGAGCGGGAGCTCCTCGACGCGATCTCCGGAGAGGAGGTGCGCGCGAGCCGCTGCGTCGTCCTCACCGCCGCCGGCAAGGCCTTCTCCGCCGGCGCGGACATCAACGAGTTCAGGGACAGCGATGCGTCTTCGATCGCCGCGTACTACGCGGACACAGGAGACGTCTACGAGCGAATCGCCGCGCTGCCGATGCCGACGATCTCGGCAATTCACGGCTGGTGTCTCGGCGGAGGGCTGGAGCTGGCCCTTGCCACCGACTTCCGCATCGCTGACGAAACCGCCGCCTTCGGCCTTCCGGAGGTCGAGCTGGGCATTCTCCCGAGCTCCGGAGGGACGTACCGCCTCGTCCGCCTCCTCGGCCCGGGCAAGGCCAAGGAGCTCATGTTGATCCGCCGCCGCTTCGACGCAGCCCAGGCGCGCGCGCTCGGCCTCGTCACGGAGGTCGTTCCCGAGGGTCAGGCGCTCGTGCGGGCGCTCGAGATCGCGGGCGAGCTCGCCGCCCTGCCCCGGCTCGCTGTCGAGACGACGAAGCGGGCCGCCGACCTCATGCCCGAGTCCTCCCGGGAAGCGGGGATGCTGATCGAGCGCCTCGCCTACGCCGCGCTCGCGCAGACGGACGAGGCCACGGGCGCAGTCGAGCGCTTCACACGTCGAGACCGCCGTCCATGACGACGGTCGTACCCGTCACGTAGCCGCCGCCCGACGAGACAAGGAACGCGATCAGCGCGGCGGCCTCCTCGGGCGTCCCCAGCCGGCCGAGCGGGGCCTCCTCCTCCCACGCGGCCACGCGCTCGGGCCCGTAGCCGTCGAGGCCCTCGGTGGCGATGTTGCCGAGCGCGACGCAGACGGTGCGGATGCCGTGCGGGCTCCATTCGAGCGCCAGGCTCCCGGCCAGGTTCTCGACCGCGGCGCGCGCCGCTGCCGCATGCGCCATCTGCGGCATCCCCCGCCGGGGGCTGAAGCCGATGAAGACAACGACGCCCTCCCGGTTCGGGATCATCGAGCGCTCGGCCACGGTGCGGGTGACGTCCCAGACGGCGTCGACAGCGAGCCGGTGGACGGCACGCCAGCCCTTCAGAGAGATCTCCTCCGCCGGCGCGAGGAACTGGCCGCCCGCATTGTTGACGAGCACGTCGATGCGACCGAAGCGCTCGAGGGTGCGCTCGACGAGCGCCGCCACCTGCTCGGGCTCCCGGACGTCGGTCGGCACGACGAGGCACGCGTCCCCGAGCTCGGCCTGCGTCGCCTGGAGCGGTTCCGGCCGGCGGCCGCAGATCGCAACTCGGGCACCGGTCCACACGAGCTCGCGGGCGACTGCGCGGCCGATCCCGGTGCCGCCCCCGGTGACGAGCGCGACCTTGTCCGAGTTCGCGTCGGGCGCGAGCGGTGAGCGGAACTCGATCATGGCGCGAGGGCGTCCGTCGGCCGCCGGCCCTCGAGCGCCTCACGGACGGCCACGGCCGGCCGCCGGTAGGCCTCGTGCTCCGTCGCCGGGCTGTACCAGGCCGCGTGCGGATTCACGATCAGCGTCGGCCGTTCGGGCGCGGGCGCTTCTGCCGAGGGCGGTTCGACGGGCAGGACGTCGAAGGCGGCCCCGCCGAGCTGCCCCGAGTCGAGCGCCGCGAGAACTGCATCGAAGTCGACGAGCGCGGCGCGGGCCGTGTCGACGAGCAACGAGCCGCGCGGCATGCGCGCCAGCTCCTCGGCTCCGATCAGCCCGCGGGATTCCGGCGTCAGGAGCGAGTGAAGCGAGAATGCCTCGCAGCTCTCGAGCGCGTCGTCGAGCGTCGCGGGCGTGGCTCCGTACGCCGAAATCGCCTCGTCCGGTAGGTGCGGGTCGACCGCGCAGACCTCGAAGCCGACCGCGAGCGCCCTCGCGGCGACCGCGCGGCCGATGCGTCCGAAGCCGATCACCCCGAGTCTCGTCCCGCGAAACGTCCGCAGCGCGCCCGCAACGGTGTGGTCCCACCCGCCCGCGCGCACGCTGCGGTCGAGCGCGACCACGCCGCGCACGAGCGCGAGGAGAAGCGCGATCGAGCTGTCGGCCATCTCCTCGACGCAGTAGTCGGGCACGTTGCAGACCCAGACGCCGCTGCTCGCGGCGGCGTCCGTGTCCAGGTGGTCGTAGCCGACGCTGCACGTGGCGACGATCTTGAGTGCAGGAAGCCGGTCGAGCTCCTCCGCCCCGACCGGATAGTCGGGCCCGACGAGGAGGCCGACGACGTCGTCTCCGGCCCACGGTGCCGTAGCAGCCTCGACCTCGGCGAGACCCTCGAGGATCTCGGCGACCTCTTCGAGCACGTAGTAGGGATCGACGACGAGAACCCTCATCCGAGGCCCTCGCCGTAGCGGGAGTCGCGCCACGCGAGCGCGGCCTTCAGGCCCTGCTTGGCCGCGATCTGGTCGAACTCCAGCTGCTCTGGCGTCTCGGCCGCGTTGAGGATGGCGGAGAGATCGAGGTTCGCGGAGACGGCGGCGCGGATGCCCATCGCCTCCTGCGCACGCACGAGCGCCTGCTTGGTCAGGCGCAGGACGGGAAGCGGCGTGGGGGCGATCTTCCTGACCAGCTCCTCGACCGCGTCCTCGAGCGCATCGGACGCAACGACGACATTGACGAGGCCGAGCCGCTCCGCCTCGGTCGCTTGGATGGCGTCGCCCGTAAAGAGGAGCTCGTTCGTCTTCTTCTGACCGAGCACGAAGGGCATGAGAAGCGTCACCGGCCCCGACCCGTATCTGATCTCGGGCTCCCCGAACTGCGCGTCGTCGGCCGCGACGACCATGTCACACGCCATCGCCAGCTCGCAGGCGCCCGCAAGGCACCAGCCTCGGACGGCGGCGATCGTCGGCTTCGGCAGCGCCC
>Ga0307296_10001672_pt1 | contig 11165 bp, 11 predicted proteins | sample ER_DNA_153_FD_194467 | JGI IMG/M metagenome (GOLD analysis project Ga0307296, IMG submission 194467) | Bulk soil microbial communities from the East River watershed near Crested Butte, Colorado, United States - ER_DNA_153 | ecosystem: Environmental > Terrestrial > Soil > Floodplain | place... | reverse complement strand
TCCCGAGCAACACGTTACGAAGGCGAAGGAGCTGGGTGCGCCGGTGGAGCTCGTCCGGATGGTCGCCGAGACGGGCCGGCTCCCCGTCGTCAACTTCTCGGCCGGCGGGATCGCAACGCCTGCGGACGCCGCGCTGATGATGCAGCTGGGCGTCGACGGCGTCTTCGTCGGCTCAGGCATCTTCAAGTCCGAGGATCCCGCGACCATGGCGCGCGCGATCGTCGAGGCGACGACCCACTTCCAGGACCCCGACGTGCTGGCGAAGGTCTCGCGTGGCTTGGGCGAGCCGATGCACGGGCTCGAGATCGAGACGCTCCAGACGCGGTTGCAAGACCGCGGCTGGTAGTCGCGGAGCTCGTCGATGAAAGCGGGTGTCCTGGCACTGCAAGGTGACTTCCGCGAACACGCTCGCGTGTTCGCGGAGGCCGGCGCCACGCCCGTCGAGGTCCGCCTGCCGGCAGACCTTGACGGCGTCGACTGCCTCGCGATCCCGGGTGGGGAATCCACCACGATCGGCAAGCTCGCGCGCGCCTACGATCTGGTCGAGCCGATCCGTGAGCGCGCGCGTGCGGGCATGCCGATCCTCGGCACGTGCGCGGGGATGATCGTGCTCGCGCGGGAGGTCGAGGGCGGCGAAGCGCTCTTCGGGCTGATGGACATCTCCGTTCGCCGCAACGCCTACGGCCGCCAGGTGGACTCGTTCGAGGCCGACATCGACGTGCGGGGGATCGACCATCGCGTCCGCGGCGTCTTCATCCGGGCGCCGTGGATCGAGCGGATCGGGGACGGGGTCGATGTGCTGGCCGAGTTCGAGGACCGGCCCGTCGTCCTGGAGCAAGGGCACCTCCTCGCGACGTCGTTCCACCCGGAGCTCGTCGGTGAGACGGGGCTCCACGAGTACCTCCTGCGGAAGGTGTGACCCGTGTCGGGCCATTCGAAGTGGGCGACGATCAAGCGCAAGAAGGGTGCGGCGGACGCCAAGCGGTCCAACATGTTCGCGAAGCTCCTCCGGGCGGTGGAGGTCGCTGCGAGGGAGGGTGGCGGGAACATCGAGGGCAACATGACGCTCGCCTCCGCGGTCGAGAAGGCGCGCAGCTTCTCCGTCCCGAGCGAGAACATCGACCGAGCGATCAAGCGCGGGACCGGTGAGCTCGACGGCGGCGCCCGGTACGAAGAGATCACGTACGAGGGGTACGCACCGGGCGGGATCGCGCTCGTCGTGGAGGCCCTGACGGACAACCGCAATCGAACGGCTCAGGAGGTCCGGCACGCGTTCACGCGCAACGGCGGGAACCTGGGGGAGACGGGATCGACGTTGTGGATGTTCCAGCGCAAGGGCGTGATCGTGGTCGACAAAGCGGTCGCCCCGGATGAGGACGTGTTGCTCGACCTCGCGCTGCAGGGCGGCGCCGAGGATCTCGCCGACTCCGAGTCGTCGTGGGACATCGTCACGGATCCTCAGGACTTCAAGGCGGTCGAGGCCGCGCTGCGTGGAGCGGGCGTCCAGGCCTCCTCGGCCGAGATCTCATTGGTGCCCACCACGTCGATCCCCGTCGAGGGTGGCGAGGCTCGCCACGTGCTGCAGTTGATCGACGCGTTGGAGGAGCTCGACGATGTCCAGAACGTCTACGCCAACTTCGACATCCCCGAAGAGGTCATGGCGTCCCTCTGAGCGATCCCTCGCCCGTTCGGCCTCTCGCAATCGCCCCGATGACCGGTGTACCGTCGAACATCGGCATGCGAACGCTCCGTTGGCTCGTTGCGGTCTCCTTCCTGGTCGGCGCGTGCACCCAGGGGACACCGAGCGCTCCGCCCACGGCCCCACCGGCGACCTCCGTCGGAACGCCCGGCGGCACCCCCGTCCCCGCGGCGGCGGTCCTCGCCGACGGGAGCCCGCTCCCAAGCGGTTGCAGCGGTCCGTCGCTCCCGTCCCAAACGGTCGCGTTCGTGTCCGGCGGGCGAGCCTGGGCGCTCGACCCGACGACGGAGACGCTCAGCTGCCTGTTCCCGGTTCGGGACCCTGGCCCGTTCGCTTGGGGGCCGCAGGGTGATCGCGTGCTCCTCGGCGGGTTCCGCGTCCGCGGACTGAACGCGGATGCGCCCGATCTGCCGGGGATCGCAGCCCAGCCCGCGACCTTCGATTGGGGGCATCCGATCGGCCTCGCCGTCGTATTCGCCGACGCGGCGGGGGAGCCGGAGAAGCGCTTCATGGACGACGGCCGGGTCGAGCGACTGACCGCCCTCCCGGCGGGAACCTACCTGCACGTGGCGTACCACCCGAGCGGTCTGGCGCTCGCGTTCGTGGTTGACCAGGACGGCGACGAGGCGATCTGGTTCTCCACGAACGAAGGCACCGATGCGACCCGGCTCGTCTTCGGCCAGGGCGGCACGCGGTTCACTTCGATTGCGTTCAGCCCCGACGGGCAGCGTCTGTGGTGGGTCGCCCAGCACGCCGGCGGGTATCCGGTGCTTCACTGGATGGACCTCGGCCATCGCTCGAGCTTCACGGACGTCTGGCGCGGCAGCGACGGCACGTTCGCCCAGGATCTTCAGCTCGCACCCGCGGGGTCCCTCAAGTCGGTCAACACCGGAACCGTGTGCGACCAGCGCGAGGCGTTGATCATCGAAGGTGGATCGGCGACGCCGGCCATGCCGTTCGAGGACCGGCCGACGGCGGCGCTTGGGTGGCTCGACCGGTCGCACCTGCTCGTCGAGGCCGGCGGGTGCGCCAGCCCCACGGAGCTGTACTCGGTGGATGCCGGTGGCGGTCAGCCCGTCGCCCTTGTCACCGGCGCCCAACTGGCCTCGCCGCGAACCGCGCTGCGCGATGCGCCCGACACGGTGCCGGCCCCGAACTCGGCGGCGGGACAACCGCCGCTCGGCGGTCTGGGGTGATGACTCCTTCGGCGGCCGGTCGGCCGCCAGCTGACGAGAAGGATCCGCCTCCCCGCCGCGCGGTCGTTGCTCGGCCCGGATGGGAACCCTAGACTGCGCGAACAGATGTTCGATTCCTGCGTTCTCGGCGTCGATCCCGGGGTCGCGAACGTCGGGCTCGCGGTCGTCGCACGGGCGGATCGGAAGATCTCGCTGGTGTGGGCGTCGACCGTTCGGACCCCGTCGGATCTCGCCGGACCGTCGCGGCTCCGCCGGCTCGCCGACGAGGTCGACGCCGCGATCGGGTCGTACGCGCCGGACGCCGTCGCGATCGAGCGACTCGCGTGGAACCGCAACCAGGTGAGCGCCCTCCAGGTGGCGCGGGCGACCGGGGCCGTCATGGTCGTGGCCGATCGAGCGGGCCTGGCGGTCGAGGAGTACGGGCCGAACGAGGTGAAGATCGCGATCACCGGGGCCGGGAACGCCGACAAGCATCAGGTTCGCGACGCGCTCGTCCGGATCCACGGGCTTCACGACTGCCCGGTCCAGGCGGACGCGGTCGACGCGGTCGCGATCGCGCTCACGCATCTGATGGGCTCGCGCATGCGGGCCGCGGGTCGCGCCCGTACCGCGACCGCGACCCACGCGCGGTCGGTGTCGCGATGATCGCGTTCCTCGAGGGCCAGGTCGTCGAGAAGTCGGCGACGCACGTGGTGCTCGCGGTCGCCGGGGTCGGCTACGACGTCGCCGTCCCGACGGCGGTGGTCGCCGGCCTTCCGCCGGTCGGGGGCGTCGCGCGGATCCACACGCGGTTGGTGGTCCGCGAGGACTCCTTGACGCTTTATGGGTTCTCCACCACCGACGAGCGCGAACTGTTCGATCAGCTCACCGGCGTCACCGGCGTGGGTCCCAAGGTTGCGCTCAGCTTCCTCTCGGCCCTTCGACCGGATGCGATCCGTCGCGCGGTGGTGGCGGGCGATGCCGCGACGCTCACGGTCGTTCCCGGCGTCGGCAAGAAGGTTGCCCAGCGCGTCGTGCTCGACCTTCGGGACAAGCTCGGCGGCGAGTCGGAGCTCGGCGCCGAAGGCCCCCTCGCGGACGTGCGCGACGCCCTGTTGCAGCTGGGCCTGACGCCGGTCGAAGCCTCCGAGGCGTTGCGCGGCATGGAGGTCGACGGCAAGCCGGTCGAGGATCTCCTCCGCGAAGCACTCCAACGGGTGGGACGATGAGCGACGTGGTGGACCTGACCGGCCCGGACCCCGAACCGTCCGATGACCGCGTGACGGAGGCAGCCGTGCTCGCTCCGGAGGACCACGAGCTGGACATCGCCCTCCGCCCCCGCTCGCTGGCAGAGTTCGTCGGGCAGAACCGTGTGAAGGAACAGCTCGCGCTGCTCCTCCAGGCGGCGCGCGAACGGGGCGAGCCCGTCGATCACCTGCTGTTCAGTGGGCCTCCGGGGCTCGGCAAGACCACGCTCGCCCAGATCGTGGCGCACGAGATGGCGGCCGGGTTCCAGCCGACCTCAGGGCCCGCGCTCGAGCGCCCGAGCGACCTCGCGGCGATCCTGACGAACCTCGGAGAGGACGACGTGCTCTTCGTCGACGAGATCCACCGGATGCCGCGGCCCGTCGAGGAGGTGCTGTATCCGGCGCTCGAGGACTTCACCCTGGACGTCGTGCTCGGCAAAGGTCCGACCGCGCGCTCGATCCGGCTGGACCTGCCGCGGTTCACCCTGATCGGCGCCACGACCCGTCCGGGTCGGATCACGCTGCCGCTCCGCGAGCGGTTCGGGTTCAGTCCGCGGCTGGACTATTACGACGTGGAGGACCTGGAACGGATCGTGCTCCGGAGCGCGGGGATCCTCCAGGTCGGCGCGGACGCCGAGGGGGCTCGCGAGATCGCGCGGCGATCGCGCGGGACCCCGCGGATCGCCAACCGGCTCCTCCGGCGCGTGCGTGACGTGGCCGAGGTCCGCCACGACGGCCGGGTGACCGGCGACATCGCGCGGGCCGGCCTCGCGGTGTTCGAGGTCGACGAGCTGGGCCTCGACCGGTTGGATCACGCCGTGCTCGACGCCGTGATCGACAAGTTCTCCGGGGGGCCGGTGGGTCTCACCACGCTCGCGGCCGCCGTCGGCGAAGAACCGGACACGGTCGAAGACGTCGTCGAGCCCTATCTGATCCAGTTGGGGTTCATCCAGCGAACACCGCGCGGCCGTCTCGCGACCGAGCGAGCCTACGCACACGTCGGCCGCGCGCCGCGGGGCCGCCTGCCGATCTGACCCGCCGCGGCTCGACCCCGCAGGTAGACTCGATCCTCGTCGCATCGGACGGACCCCGACCCATCCCAGCACGTGAAAGGAACCCCATGTACTCCCTCCTCGCGCAGAGCTCTTCGGGCGGAAGCGGCTTCGTCACGCTTCTCGTCTTCGCGCTCCCGCTCGGCCTGCTCTTCGTGTTCATGCGGAACCAGCAGAAGCGGGTGCGGAACCAACAGGCCCTCCAGCAGGCGGCCGAGGTGGGTGACGAAGTCCTCACGACCTCCGGGATGTTCGGCACGATCGTCGACGAGGATGAAGACGAAGGCACCGTCACCGTGGAGATCGCCCCGGGGACGCAGGTCAAGATGGTCCGGGCCGGGATCGCCCGCCGCATCACCGAGGACGACTTCGACGACGACGAGGACGACGACGACACCGACGAGGAGGTCGCCCAGCAGCACGACGACGGGCCCGACGAGAACGCGGCGGGCCCGATCCGATCGTGAACGAGCCGGACGCCATCGGAACCCCCGAGGGCGCGCCTGTTCCCGAGGTCCCGGCGACGGAGCCCGCCTCCCCGGACCTCGCAAGCATCACCCTCGAAGATGTCCAAGCCGATCCCGAGCTCTCGCTCTACATCGCGTCGGCCGATCGCGTGATGGATGCGATGGGCTACACCGAACACGGCTTCCGGCATGCGAACCTCGTCGCCAAGATCGGCTACCAGGTCCTGCACCGGCTCGGGTACACCGAGCGTGAGGCGCAGCTCGCCTGCGTCGCCGGATACCTGCACGACGTCGGGAACGCCCTCGCGCGCGACGCCCATGGGCAGACCGGCGGGGTCCTCGTGTACCACAGCCTCCGTGACCGGGTGGAGGGGGCCGATCTCATGCCGATCATCGCCGCGATCGCCAATCACGAGGAGGCAGAGGGCACGGCGGTCTCACCGATCTCGGCGGCGGTGATCCTCGCGGACAAATCCGACGTGCATCGCAGCCGCGTACGCAAGGCAGTGAACGTCGACCGCGACATCCACGATCGCGTCAACTACGCGGTCGAACAGAGCTTCCTCCGGGTAGACTCCGACGCCCGCACGGTCAGCCTCGAGCTGACGATCGATACCACCATCAGCCAGGTCATGGAGTACTTCGAGATCTTCCTCGGGCGCATGCAGCTGTGCCGCTTCGCGGCAGAGGCGATCGAGGCGCGGTTCCGGCTGGTGATCAACGGACAGGAGCTGTTGGCGTGAAGCGGAGCCGGGGACTGTGGATCTCGGTGATCTTCGTCGCGGTCTTGGTGGTCGCGTCCACGCTCTCGCTCGCCTTCGGCGTGTTCAAGCCCGTGCTCGGCCTCGATCTGGAGGGTGGCCTCGCGGTGATCCTCTCGGCACCCGAGGGCACGGATCAGCCCACCATGAACCAGGCCCTCGAGAACATCCGGAACCGTGTGGACGCGTTCGGGGTCGGCGAGCCCGACATCTTCCTGTCGGGGAACACGATCGAGATCCAGATCCCGGGTCTGTCGAACAGCACCGTGCAGCAACAGAGCGCGGACATCTACTGCATCGAGGACCCCAAAGGGGATAGCTACGGCTGCTCGCCGGACCAGTCCGTCGCCCAGCAGGCGCTCACGGGGTTCACCGTCGGGTCGCAAGCCACCCAGGTCTGCCTGCTGGACGCGAGCGGAGCCCAGCTGCATTGCTACGCCTCGCAACAGGAGGCCGATACCGCGAAAGGCGGGATCACGTCGGCTCCGAAGCAGAGCGCGACGCCATCGGCGAGCGCGTCGGCGTCGCCCACGGCCTCGGGGTCGGCTTCGCCGACCGTCGGACCCCCGCCCGGCGCGTCGGAGTACTGCCTGACGGACCTCGGGAACACCGAATTGAAGTGCTATCCGTCGCGTGGCGACGCCGAGGCGGCCCGAAAGGGCATCACGTCGAAGGTCACGAAGACGTCGTGGTGCATCCAGGCTCCGACCGCGTCGTCGAGCCTGAACCCGAGTGCGACGCCGACGCCGAGCGCGTCGGCGTCCCCGTCGAAGAAGGCGAAGGCGAGCGCGTCCCCGAGTCCGTCCGTGTCGTCGACAGCGGCCACGGCCTATGCGGAACTCGACGTCAGCGGCGCCCAGCCCTTGCCCTGTGATTTCGCATCCAAGGAAGCGGCGCAGACCGCGCTCACCGCCTACACGACGCCGCACGTGACGACCCAGTACTGCGTATACAGCTCGCAGAACGAGAACCTCGGCTGTTACACCACGCAGGCGGCGGCTGCCGAGCGCCAGCGCGAGACCGGGCAACAGTCCCTGCTCGACCTGATCGGGAAGACCGCGCGCCTCGAGGAACGGCCGACCCTTCAGATCGTCGCGCCGACCGACCCGAGCTTCGCGTCGATCCAGGTCACGTGCTCCACGCCGCAGGAGCAAGCATCGAAGGACTGCCAGGGCGGCGCGCAGGACCAGAAAGATGTCTGGTACTACTCGCAGGCCGCCGGCTCGCCGCCCGGCGCGAAGGTCCATCTCGGACAGGTCGTGATCATCGGGAGCAACATCACGAAAGCCTCCGCGCAGCTGACGGGCGGGACCCAGACCGACCCGATCACGCAATGGGCCGTGGCGTTCACCCTGGATGGCGAGGGGGCGAGCAAGTTCGCGACGGCAACGACCGCCGCCGTGAACCAACCCGCCCCGACGAACCAGATCGCGATCGCGGTCGACCGGACGATCATCTCGAACCCGGTCGTCCAGAGCCCGATCACGGCCGGCAACGGCATCATCACCGGGAACTTCACCGAGCAGCAGGCGAAGGATCTCGCGTCCTTGCTGAACGCAGGAGCCCTCCCGGTCGAGCTGACACGGCAATCGGTGCGCACCGTCAGCCCGACGCTCGGTGAGGAGTCCTTGAAGCAGGGCATCGTCGCCGGCATCGCGGGACTGATCCTGCTGTTCATCTACCTCTTGCTGTACTACCGGCTGCTCGGCATCGTCGCGTGGTTCGGGATGACGATCTGGGCGATCCTCGCGCTCGCCCTGATCTCGATCGCCGGCAAGAGCTTCGGCTACGCGCTCTCGCTCGCCGGCGTGGCCGGGCTGGTGATCTCTCTCGGGGTGACGGCCGACTCGTACATCGTGTTCTTCGAGCGATTGAAGGACGAGGTCCGAGCGGGCCGCTCTCCGCGGGCCGCGGTCCAGCCCGCGTTCAAGCGCGCTTTCCACACGATCGTCGCGGCGGACATCGTCACGGGGATCGCGGCGGCGGTCCTGTACCTCACGGCCGTCAGTTCGGTGCGCGGGTTCGCCCTCACGCTCGGGGTCGCGACCGCCCTCGACCTGTTCGTCGTCTACTTCTTCAAGCGCCCGACCGTGTTCCTGATCTCCAAGACCACGAGGCTCGTAGAGATGCGAGGCTTCGGGTTGACGTCGGCGACGGCGGCCGACCACACCGCGCTCGACACAACCGTGGAGCCCGACGCATGACGTTCCGGGAGTTCTTCGACGTCTACCGGGGATACCGGATCCCTCGGTTCAAGCTGATCGAGCACCGCAACTGGTGGTTCACCTTCTCCGGGATCCTGATCGTGCTGTCGATCCTCGGGATCACGCTCCGCGGGTTCAACTACTCGATCGACTTCGAGGGAGGCGCGCAGATCTCCTACCCGCTGCACACGGGGGAGACCGTCCAAGACGTCGAGGCCACCCTCGCGAACTACGGCCTCACCGGCGAGGTTCAGGTCGTGAGCGGTGACTCCGTCGCGATCCGGACCGAGTCACTCACTGGTCTGCAGGACTCCGCGAAGCTCCTGAACGATCTCGCCTCGCAGGCGGGGATCGCGAACACGGATATCAACGTCGAGGACATCGGTCCCACGTGGGGGTCGGAGATCTCGAAGAAGGCGCTCCGCGGCCTGATCATGGTGCTCGTCGCGATCACGCTCTACATCGCGTTCCGGTTCGAATGGACGATGGCCGCAGGCGCCATGATCGCCCTCGTCCACGACGTGACGATCACGGCCGGCGTCTACGCGTTGACGGGGCGGGTCGTCACGCCGGAGACGGTGATCGCGATCCTCACGATCCTCGGGTTCAGTCTCTACGACACGGTCGTGATCTACGACAAGGTCAAGGAGAACACGGAGTCGGCGGCGCTCCTCGCGCGCATGGGGTACACCAAGGTCGTCGACCTGTCCCTCAACCAGACGGTGATGCGATCCGTGAACACGTCGCTCGTCGTGTTGCTCCCGATCCTGTCGCTGCTGCTGTTCGGCGGCGAGACCCTGAAGAACTTCGCGTTCGCGATGTTCGTCGGGGTCGCGATCGGCGCGTACTCGTCGATCTTCATCGCGGCCCCGGTGCTCGTGATCCTCAAGGGCCGTCAGATGGCCAAGCGGACGCCGCAACGGGTCCCGGGCCGGCCGGGCGCGCCGCGCCCACGACCGGCCCGGGTCCCGGCGGCCGACGGAGCGGAGATCGCGGTCGCGTCCGACGCCGCGGCGCGGAGCGCGACCGCGAAGCAGGGCGGGGGTTCGCGCCCTCGAACTGGTCAGAAGCGGCGACCGCCGGCCAAGCGCAAACGGAGGTAACCGTGGAGATCGACCAGATCAAAGCCCTGATCCGCGACGTCCCCGACTTCCCGGAGCCCGGCATCGTCTTCAAGGACATCACGCCGGTACTCGCGGACCCGATCGCGTTCTCGACCATCGTCGACCTGATCGTCGTCCACTTCGGCCGCGGCAACGTCGACAAGGTCGTCGGTATCGAGGCGCGCGGCTTCATCCTCGCAGCCCCGGTCGCTTACCACTTCGGGGCGGGCATCATCCCGGTCCGGAAGAAGGGGAAGCTTCCATCCGAGACGATCGGCCAGGAGTACGCCCTGGAGTACGGCACGGCATCCCTCGAGATCCACAAGGACGCGGTGCGCCCGGGCGAGCGCGTTCTGGTGGTGGACGACGTCCTGGCGACCGGCGGGACCGCGCAGGCCACGGCCACCTTGGTGGAGGCGATCGGCGGCAAGGTCTGTGGCATCGCCTGTCTGATCGAGCTCGACTTCCTCCACGGACGCGACAAGGTGCGGGACTACGACCTCCTGACCTTGATCCGTTTCTGAGGCCGGCTGCGGAGTCGCCGCGGACGCCCGCCGTACACTGGCGGTGTCCGTGAACAGCAAGGAAGACCTCCAGCTCGAAACGCCGCCGTCGCCTCCGCCGCAGAAGCGAAGCGGACGGCTTCCCATCCCACGCCTGCGTCGCGGCGATTCCTCGCCTCCGGCCGGGCTCCCGACCTTGCTGAAGAACGTCCGGTCGTACAACCCCAAAGGGGACCTGCGGGTGCTGGAGGAGGCGTATCGCGTCGCGGAAGAGGCGCACGAAGGTCAGGTCCGGAAATCGGGCGAGCCCTTCATCGAGCATCCCCTGGCGGTCGCCGAGATCCTCGCCGACCTGCGCCTGGACACCACCACCCTCTCCGCCGCGCTGCTGCACGACACGGTCGAGGACACGGAGGTCACCCTCGGCCGTATCCAGCAAGGGTTCGGCGAAGACGTGGCGCGCATCGTCGACGGGCTGACGAAGCTCGACCGGCTCGAGTTCCGGACGCGGGAGCTGGCGCAGGCCGAGAACGTCCGCAAGATGATCGTGGCGATGGCGGGCGACATCCGCGTCCTGCTGATCAAGCTCGCCGACCGGCTCCATAACATGCGGACCGTCCAGGCGCTATCGCCGGGGAAGCAGCGGCGGATGGCGACCGAGACGCTCGAGATCTATGCGCCGTTGGCCAACCGGCTCGGTGTGCAAGAAGTGAAGTGGGAGCTCGAGGACCTGTCGTTCAAGACGCTGCATCCGGGGCCGTACAAGGAGATCGCCCGGTTGGTGGAAGCACGGCGGGACGAGCGGCGTGCGCTGATCGACGAGCTCACCGGCTCGATCCGTCAGAAGCTCAAGGAGCTCGGGGTCAAGGCGGACGTGGAGGGTCGTCCGAAACACCTGTACTCGATCTACGAGAAGATGGTGATCCGCGGCAAGGAGTTCGAGGAGATCTACGA
>Ga0307296_10001670_pt1 | contig 11166 bp, 11 predicted proteins | sample ER_DNA_153_FD_194467 | JGI IMG/M metagenome (GOLD analysis project Ga0307296, IMG submission 194467) | Bulk soil microbial communities from the East River watershed near Crested Butte, Colorado, United States - ER_DNA_153 | ecosystem: Environmental > Terrestrial > Soil > Floodplain | place... | reverse complement strand
TGGTCTGCTAGCCCGGAGTGCGCTTCCGCGTTCCGGACCCACGCGGAAGCCGGGATTGAGGCAAGATTTTGTAAGGCGTAAACTGGCTTGCAGTCTGACGATCACGCCAAACGCACCCGTCCGCACCTTCCTCATCGCAGACATCCGCGGGTACACCCGCTTTACGGAGGAGTACGGCGACGAGGCCTCCGCAAAGCTGGCGGCGAGGTTCAGCAGCCTCGTCCGCGACGGGGTGGAGATTCGCGGCGGGATGCTGATCGAGATCCGCGGCGACGAGGCCCTGGCCGTCTTCGACTCCGCGCGTCAGGCAATCCGAGCCGCCATCGATCTCCAGCGCCAGTTTGCCGACCACACAGACGCGGACGCAGATCTCCCGTTGCGCGTCGGAATCGGGATCGACTCCGGCGAGGCGATCAAGCTGGATGACGGTTCCTTCCGAGGTGCCGCCCTCAACGTCGCAGCACGATTGTGTGCACTTGCTCACGGAGGCGAGGTCATCGTGAGCGAGGGGACCGGTCACCTCGCCGGACGCCTCCCGGGCATCCGCTACGTAGATCGTGGACGCGCCCATCTCAAAGGAATCGCCGACACCGTCCGCCTGATACGTGTCGCGCCCGAGGAGGACCCGCAGAGCCAACCCTGGATCTTCATGTTCTTCGGCGGGCCGAAGCGTTTCGGCTGGCGAATCGGCGTGGGCGTCGCGCTGATCGCCGCCGCGACCGCCGCCGCCGTCGTCTTTCTCACCGGCAACAACTCGGGGGAGACCAGCTCCGGGGCGACCAACACCGAAGGAGAGCCGGCCGCGGTAGCGCCCGTCGCCGAGGTCAGGGCGTTGATCCCGGAGGGCCTTCGGAAGACGTGCCTGAAACAGCCGGTTCCGGATATCGGCGCGGTCGCGACCGCCGTCTGCCTGCCTTCGACGACAGGAGGAGGGTTTTCGCCGGATCGGTGGCAGGTGTCGATCTACCCGAGCGGTGCCGCCGTTCGAAGGGCGTACGAGGCGGAGCGCAGCCGCCAACGGACTCCGCGCGACCGGGGCAAGTGCAATTCGTTCAGTTGGGGTGGGGAGGGGCCCTGGGCCCACGGGCCGGGTAAGCCCGGCGGTCGCAGATTCTGCTACTTCGATGGCAACGACGCTGTCATCGTCTGGACCCACGAACGATTGGGCCAAGCGAACCACAGGGACATCCTCGGGATCGCCCGCGAGGGGGGCAGCGATCACGCGCGGCTGATCGGATGGTGGAGTTACGCGCACCACCTGATCGGCAAGATCGGCTAGGCGGCCGACTGGAGCGGCACTCCGATTAAATCGTCTTGAACTGCTCGAAGGGCTGGCGGCAGGCCCGGCAGTAGCGCAGCGACCGGCACGGTGTAGGCCCGAAGATGTTCTCGAGGCCCGTATCGCGCGAACCGCAGTAGGGACAGCGGAAGCCGTTCGCCTCGAGCTGGACGAGCGCGGGCGCTTCGTCCGAACGGGGCGCCGGCGGCGCGAGGCCTGCGGCCCGGAGCTTCTCGCGACCCTCCGGCGTGATCCGGTCGGTCGACCACGAGTCGTCGAGCACGACCTCGACAGCAGGCTCGGCGCCGAGCTCGGTAATACAGGCTGCCATCTGGTCGCGCATCACCTCGAGCGCAGGGCAGCCCAGGAAGGTTGGCGTGAACTCGACGTGCACCCGCTCGTCCTCGACGCGCACTCCGCGCACCACACCGAGGTCGACCACGGAGATCACCGGAATCTCGGGATCCGGGATCTCGGCGAGCGCCGCCCAGACCTGCTCGGCTGTCACCACGTCGTGCCTGCCGGCTGCGAGCGGCGCACCATCGTCATCTCCTCCCAGAGCTCCGTGAGCTCCGGTGTGTGACCGTCGCGAATGCCGACGAGCGGCCGGAGCTCGTCGAGTGCGGCGATGAACCGCGGCTCGTTCTCGAGGCGGTCGAACCACATCTGCGCATGCATACGGTGGTAGACCTCCTCGCGGTCGATCTTCGCGGCGAGGCCGGCGAGCTCGGCGTCGTCGGAGGCCTTCAGCTGCTCGAGTCGGGCCGCGTCGGCCTCCTCGTAGAGGAAGTGGCGCGCGATCGTGTGCTCCCAGCCCGGCAGCCGCAGCTCCACGAGCCGGGCGCAGCGGTACTCCTCGGGAGCGCGGTCGAAGGCAAGCTCGTCGGCGGTCGTCCCGAGCTCGCGGGCCGCGAGCTCGTACAGGGCGCGGGCGTGCCCGATCTCGTTCTGGGCGATCGACGAGAAGGCGACGTCCTCCTCCAGGAAGGGCGCGATCCCGGTCCACTCGGAGTCGCGCCAGCCGAGGATCAGCTCGTCGTCAGCGATCTCGAGGAGCAGCTGTGCCCGCTCTTGCACGCGCCTCCTTCAACTTCTCCTTGAGGGGATAGCCGTCCACCCGGTGGTAGTTCCGGTTCAGCTCGTCGACGAAGTCCTCGATCGGCAGGATCGCATCGCGCGCGACCACCCAAAGCGCCTCCGACTCGCCGCGGCGCCCGAACTGCTCGCGGGCATACCACTCGGCGAAGGGCTCATCCGGCGCCTCGACCGAGCCGGCGTGCTGGAAGGCCTGGCCCTTCCGCTCTTGCCGAAAAACCTCGTAGATCACGCCGCTTCGGCGAGCATGACCCTGCGAATCCAGGCCGAGTTCTCGCGAGCCTTCCGCCTGAGGTCGAGCCGCTCCTCCGTCTTCGGCCCATGGCCGGTGACGACGTGCTTGAGCTCGTCCCAGTCGGGCTCGGTGTAGTGCCAGCGTCCGGTTTCCTCGTCCTTGCGCAGCTCCGGGTCGGGGACGGTCAGGCCAAGCTCCCAGATCTGCGGCACGTAGCCATCGAGGAACTGCTGGCGGGCCTCGTCGTTGCCCTGGCTCTTGATCCGCCAGACGAGCATCGGGTCCTCCTCGCCGGGGATCGGGTTCCCATGGAACTGCATCAGCGGGCCCCACCAGCGGGTGACCGCCTCCTGCACCAGCTCGCGCTGGTCGTCGGTGCCGTTCATCAGGGTAAGAATCACGTCGCGGCCGTGGAGGATGTGGAACGACTCCTCCCAGCAGATCTTCTTCATGATCCGCGCGTAGGGCGCGTACGAGCACTTGAGCAGCGCCTTCTGGCTGATGATCGCGGCCGCGTCTACGAGCCAGGCGATCACGCCCACGTCGCCCCAGGTCTTCGTCGGGTAGTGGAAGACGTTGTGGAACTTCGACTTGCCCGAGATCAGGTCGTCAAGACATTCCTCGCGAGGCTTCCCGAGGTCCTCGACCACGCGGTAGATCAGCTGGGCGTGGCCCACCTCGTCCTGCACCTTCGCGGTGAGAGCGAGCTTCCGCTGCAGGGTCGGCGCACGCAGGATCCATTCGCGCTCGGGGAGGACGCCCATCAGCTCGGAGTTGCCGTGCATCTCGATGAACTTGCGCAGGCGCGCGCGGTACTCGTCAGGCATCCAGTCGTCGGTCTCGACCTGGCCTCCGGACTGGACGTACTCGAGGAATTCTCGCTCGCGCGTCTCCATACCGAACGGTCGTTAGGCTACCAAGCGTGTCCGAGCGACGTGCCGAGCTGACCCGCCAGGCCGCCAGGCTGTTCGCGGAGAAGGGCTACCACGGCACCTCGATCGGCGAGATCGCGGAAGCCCTCGGGGTGCAGAAGGGCTCGCTCTATGCGCACATCGACTCGAAGCAGGATCTGCTCTACGAGACGATGCGCGAAGGGGCACGCGCGTTCCACGCCGGCCTCGACGCGATCCCGGACGACCTCCGGCCGGCGGAGAAGATCCGGCTGGCCTTGCGCTCGCACCTGCGCGTGGTCGGTGAGCAGCTCGACGTCGCCACCGTCTTCGTGCAGGAATGGCGCTACCTCGAAGGCGAGCGTCGCGAAGAGATCCTGGCCGAGCGGCGGCGCTACGAGGAGCGCATCCGCGCGCGCTTCCGAGAGGGCCGCGAGCTCGGCGAGCTGCGGAGCGACCTCGACGACGCGACGGCCGCGCTGCTCGCGCTCTCGGCCGCGAACTGGGCCTACACCTGGCTGCAGGCCGGCCGCGATACCGACGAGCTCGCCGACCGTTTCTATGACCTCCTCGTCGACGGCATGCGCGGGTACGCGACTCCTTAGCGAAGGTTCCGAGTTCACTCGCGCCTCCTTCTGAATTATCGATTGATTCGTCAGTCAATTCCAGATCATTAAACCGGTTTGGACTTGAAAAGAAAGGGTTAGAAAAACCGTTGTATTTCCCTTTCGATGACGACATCTTCAGGAGGAGCCCAGGTATGCGCCTGACACTGCTCGCCTTTCTCGGGCTGGTCGTGGCGTGCCTGCTTGCGGTGGGGACCGCAAGCGCCGACACAGGCACGTTCAGCGGCAGCATCACGCCGACTGCGTGTGGCCCGATGCACGCGATCACCGTCGTCGCAGGTGAGACGACGGTCACCGCCGCCGCCAACATGGACGTGGCAGCCAACGACATCACGCTCGAGCTGTACGACCCGTCCGGAGCCCTCAAGGCTCACGGCGACACGGCCACCAGCCCCGAGTCGGTCGTCTACCAGAGCGAAAACCTCGCGACCGGGATCTGGCACGTTCAGGTTTGCCCCTTCTCGGGTGGCGTGATCGCGCAGCCCTACAGCTACAACGGCACCTTCGCGACGAGCAACGCGCCCGTGGCCAACGTGACGCCGCCTGGCTCGGGCGGTGGCGCTCCGGGCGGCACGCCGACGCCGACGTACGTCGGCGGCAAGCTCGTCTTCAGCCCCGCGACCGTGGTCGACCCGCAGCGGACAGAGGGTGAGCCGCTCAACTTCCTCGACCCGAAGAGCAACACGTACTGGGAGAGCGGCCCGTTCGGGACGACCACGCAGATGTCCTGGATTCACCGCTCGACCGACAACGGGCTCGAGTTCCACGTCGACAGCCCTGTCGGCCTCCGGCCCGATGCGCTCCCGGGCGGCGGCGACACCGACATCGCCGTGGACGATCAGGGCAACCACTATTTCGTCGACCTCGAGGCGCTCGTCAACCTCGGCACCTCGGTCTCCAACGACAACGGCAACAACTGGCGCAAGAACCCCGTCGCGGTGCAGAACGCCGCGGTCGATCGGCAGTGGTACACCGTCGACAACGGGACGACCGCGAGCGCGGCCGACAACACCGTCTTCCTCGCGTTCCACGAGACCGCTGTCGGCACCTACATCTACTCGAGCCCGGGCTCGACCGGCCCGACCGACCAGGTTGGTGGGCTCGTCTGGCAGAACTCCTCCGCAGAGGCGCCGAGGCCGCTCGCGGCCGACGCCACCTGTGCGCAGATCCGCTTCGACAAGGTGACGCGGAACCTCTACTACGCCTGCAACGAGGGCACCCACGTCCGCGTGACCGTCGGCCACGTCGCGCCCGGTCAGCGCACGGGGATCCAGTTCCACAACGTGACCGTGCCGGACTCGCCCGGCGGCGGTGGCCCGGGGCACCTCTTCCCGGCGCTCGCGACCGACTCGGCGGGGACCGTCTACACCGCCTGGATCGACACGAACGACAACAACGTCTACTACTCCTACTCGACCGACCAGGGCACCTCGTGGACGACGCCGGCGAGGGTCAATAGCGCGCCGTCGAACACGGCCGAATTCCTGTGGGCGCAGGCCGGATCGCCCGGCACGCTGGCGCTCGCCTGGTACGCGACTGACACGCCCGGCCAGCCCGACTCGTTCCCGAACTGGGCCGACGATCCGCAGGGCGCCACCGCGGTCAAGTGGTGGGGCTACGCGGGCCTGATCACGAACGCCGCCTCGCTCTCCCCGACGATCGCCCAGCAGCGGTTCACGGAGAAGCCGATGCACTACGGCGAGATCTGCAACCAGGGCATCGGGTGCACGGTCTCCGGCGGTGACCGCACGATGGCCGACTACTTCGCGGTCAACTTCGACTCCAGCGGCGCGCTGCGCTTCGTCTACAACGACACGACGAGCCAGCACAACGGCGCGCACCTGTACGAGGTGCGCCAGCTTCAGGGCAAGACCTTCAACGGCAAGTCGGTCAAGGAGGCCGTCCCGAAGAGCCCGATGAAGGACGTCTCCGGTGATGCTCAGTGGCCGCACTACTCGCCCACGGGCGCCGGTGCCAACCAGCCGCAGCTCGACTTGACGAACCTGGCGCTGAGCCAGCCGAGCTCGAGCACGTTGCGGGTGAAGATGACCGTGGCGAACCTCGCGGGCCTGCAGCCTCCGCCCGGCAAGACGAGCGCGGTCTGGCTCACGCGGTTCCAGGCGCTCTCGGTCGGCGACTTCGGCGAGGAGTCCTACCGCATCTTCTATGTGGGCGCGGAATCCACCGCCGGCCTCCAGCCGCAGTTCTTCGCCGGCTCGACGACGTGCACCGACACGACCCCGCAGAACTGCAAGATCACCCAGTACCCGCGCCAGATGGTCGCGCAGGGCCGGGTCTGCGGGAGCACGATCTCGGTAGACGTGCCGGTCAACGGTGGCTTCGGGATCGGGCTGCCGGTCGGCAAGACGCTCTACAACGTGACCGCCTTCAGCTTCGGGCGGAACAACGACAACACGGACATCTACGCGGACGTCGACGCCACGCACGCGTTCGACTTCGCCCTGGGCGGCCCGGCGGGGGGCGGCGCCGCCTGCTAGGGCGTTGAAGGAGTGCTACGAGCCCGGTGCAAAGCCGGGCTCGTAGTGCACCTGTGTCTCGCGCTGGAGCCGCGCCACGAAGTCGGCCATCGCCTTGTTGCGGCGCGCGCTGAGCTCCGGCTGGGTGGGCGCCCTTACCTCGCGGGTGACCCTGTCGAAGATCCGCTCGAAGAGGATCTGGGAGGCGACCGAGTCGCGCGGGAAGGTGTCGCCGGAGCGACCTTCCTGCTCGCCGCCCGCGGGCGTAACGAGCCGCTTCGAGATCTCGCTGTCCGTTACCTTCAGCCCGAGCCGGTCGCCGGCCCGGCGTAGCTCGGCGCGGTAGACGAGCAGGCCCAGCAGGCGGTTGCGCAGCTGCCTGAAGCCCGCACTCTTCTCGTCGGGGAAGCTCTTCCCCTCGCGCTGGGCCTCGGAGCGGAAGTGCGTGACGACGGCGTCGAGCTGCTTCTGCGTGATCGACTCGCCGCCGACCTTTGCGACCGTCGGGTTCCCGTTCCCGCCGCAGCCGACCAGCAGCACAGCCGCCAGCGCGGCGAGAGCTATCCCTGCGGGCCGTGGCATGCTCGCGGCAGCTTATGGAAGTCGTTTTGATCGTGAACCCGTTTGCGAGCGCGGTCTCCGAGGACCGGGTTCGGGCGGTTCAGCGCGAGCTCGGCCGGGTCGCCTCGGTGCGAACGCTCTTCACCGAGCGGCCCTCGCACGGCGAAAAGCTGGCGGGCGAGGTGGCCGGCGTGGACGCGCTGGTGGTCTTCTCAGGCGACGGCGGCTTCAACGAGGTCCTGAACGGCGTGCCGGAGGGGATCCCGCTCGGCTTCCTCCCGGGCGGCGGGACGAGCGTGCTGCCGAGGGCGCTCGGGCTCGCACGCGATCCGGTTGCCGCGGCTCACCGCGTGGCGGCGGCACTCGAGCAAGGACGTCGGCGGCGCATCTCGCTTGGCCGGGTGAACGGGCGCCGCTTCGCCTTTTCCTCGGGAATCGGCCTCGACGCAGAGCTCGTGCGCCGCGTGGACGCGCTCGGGCGTCGCGACGATGGCAGGCGACCGGGCGACGTCGCCTACCTGGGCGCGGCCGCGCGGCTCGTCGGGAGCCGGCGCGGGCGCTTTGAGCCTGCGCTCGAGGTGCGTGGTTTCGGCCGCGCGGCCTTCGCGCTCGTGGCGAACGCCGACCCGTACACCTACGCGGGGCGGCTGGCGGTGCGCGTGGCCCCCGAAGCGCGGTTCGAGCTCGGGCTGGACGTGGTTGCGCCGACGCGGGTCGGGCCGCTGGCCTTGCCCCGGCTCCTGCGCTACGTGCTCACCGGCCGTGGCCAGACCGAGGCGCGGGACGTCCTCTACGGTCACGACCTCGACCGGATCGAGATTGTGTGCGACCGGCCGCTGCCGCTCCAGGCCGACGGCGAGGATCTGGGCGACGTGCAGGAGGCGGTCTTCGAGGCCGAGCGCGACGCGATCGCCGTGCTCATCTAGGGTTCAGCCCCGAGACGACGCGCGCGTCGTCTCCATCAGGCCGAGCGGGCTTGCCCCGTGCGGCCGTCTGCAATGACCGGTCGACACGCCATTCGTCAGAAGGTTGGGTTGTGAGCGGGGCTCGAAAGCTCCTGCTGAGCGGCGCCGCGTTGACCGCGCTGCTCGCGTTCGTCGCGATTGCGAGCCGCGCCCACCGGCCCGGCGGCGGAACCGGCGGCGGAGACGCTCATGCGCCCACGCTGATCGGCGACTACCTCGCGACGATCGCGCTGATCATCATGCCCATAGGGGCGGTGATCGTCGTGTGGGGCCTCGCGAACCGCCGCCGCCAGCAGCGGCTCTCGGGGAAGACGGACTGGCGCAGGACGCTCATCGCGGTCGCGTTCATCTCCGCGCTGCTCTCGGTCGCCGTCTTCGCCGCGGAGAAGCGCCAGGAGGGCCGGCAGGAGCGGGGCAACGCCGGTGCTACCGCGCTCGCCGGCCCGCTCGGTCCCACGGGGCTGAGGCAGCGGCTGAAACCGCGGGCCGAGACGCCTCCCCACCGGGCCCAGTGGAGCTGGCTGCCGGTGCTCGTGCTCGGTTCGCTCCTGCTCGGGATCGTGGTCACCACCGGCATCGCGGTCGCCCACGGCCGCCGCAATCGCGAGGCGCTGGACGAGGAGGCGCAGCTCGCCCGGGCGCTCGACGATGTCCTTTCGGACTCGCTGGACGATCTTCGGGCCGAGCGCGATCCGCGCAAGGCGGTGATCCGCGCCTACGCGCGCATGGAGAAGACCTTTGGCGCCTATGGGGTGCCGCGCGAGGAGCACGAGACGCCGCTCGAGTACGTCGCCCGCGTGCTCGACAGCCTCCAGGTCAGCTCCTTCGCCGTGCGTCGGCTGGTGCAGCTCTTCGAGCGCGCGAAGTTCAGCCCGCACACGATCGAGAGCTCGATGAAGGATGACGCGATCGAGGCGCTCGCGGGCCTGCGCGCGGAACTCGAGCACGACCGCACGGAGGCGGCATGAAGCGCATGATCCAGACCTGGGCGTTCCTGACGGCCCTCGCCACGATTGGGCTCTTGGTGGCTCGATTCGCTCAACCGGGCCGCTTTGAGCTCGAATTGGACGTCTACATTCTCGTGGTCGGCGGATTGGGGCTTTTCCAGGTGGTGATGGCGACCCGTGAGGCATACCCCCACGCGGTGCGCTCGGCGTTGGCCGAGGCGCTCGACCGGGAGCCGCCGGGGCCGCTGCGCCCGCCTGAGCTGGAGCGGCTGGAGCGCGAGTTGACGCTCGGCGCGTCCACCGCCTTCGACCTGCACTATCGCCTGCGCCCCACGCTGCGCGAGATCGCAGGCGAGCGCCTGGCAAACCAGGGCCTGCGGCTCGACGGCGGCGGTGCCGCGGTCGAGGGGGCACTCGGCGAGGAGCTCTGGGAGCTCGTGCGGCCAGACCGAGAGCCGCCGGCGCGCCGGTTTGCCAGCGGGATTTCGCGCGATTCTGCGCAGCGCGTGATCGAACGGCTGGAGGCACTATGACCATCGACGAGCTTGCGCGCCAGGCGGAACAGATCCTCGACGAGGTCGAGCGCGCGGTCGTCGGCAAGCGCGACGCGCTCGAGCTCGTCCTGCTCGGCATCCTCGCCGACGGGCACGTGCTGATCGAGGACTTCCCGGGTCTTGCGAAGACGCTGGCCGCGCGCGCATTCGCTCAGGTCACGAGCATCGGCTTCACGCGCGTGCAGTTCACGCCTGACCTGATGCCCTCCGATGTGACCGGCTCGTCGATCTACAACCAGCGCGAGGGCGACTTCGAGTTCCGCCCCGGCCCGATCTTCACCAACCTTCTCCTCGCCGACGAGATCAACCGCGCCCCTCCGAAGACGCAGGCCGCGCTGCTCGAGGCGATGCAGGAGCGGCAGGTCACGATCGAGGGCACGACGCACCTGCTCGCGCCGCCGTTCCTCGTGCTCGCAACCCAGAACCCGATCGAGTACGAGGGCACCTACCCGCTGCCCGAGGCGCAGCTCGACCGCTTCATGCTGCGGATCGGCGTCGGCTACCCGGAGCGGGAGGACGAGTGGGAGGTACTCGAGCGCCGTCTCGAACGTGGCGCGGACGAGGTCCAGCTCGAGCCTGTCGTCGGGCGCGACGAGCTGCTCGAGATGCAGCGCGCGATCGAGCAGGTGCACGTGGATCGCAGCGTCGGCCTCTACATGGTCGATCTCGTCGCCGCCACGCGTGACGCTCCTGGAGTCCAGGTCGGCGCGAGCCCACGCGGCTCGCTTGCGCTGCTGAAGCTCTCGCGCTGCCGCGCTGCCCTTGCAGGCCGTGACTTCGTGATCCCGGAAGACGTGAAGGCAGTCGCAGTCCCGGCGCTGGCCCACCGGCTCTCGCTGCGGCCGGAGCTCTGGGTGCAGCGGCTGCGGCCGGAAGACCTCGTGCTCGAGCTGCTCGATCGCGTGCCGACCCCGAAGGCGGAGGCCGAGCCCGAGCCGGCGGCGGAGTGACCCGGGCGGCGACGCCGAAGCTCGGCGCCTATGCCGCGCTCGCCGGCGCCGGGTTGCTCGCGGCGCTCATCCTGGGGCGCCCGGAACTGGCCGCGCTCGCGGCGCCGTTCGCCACGCTCCTCGTCGTCGGCCTCTCGCTCGCGGAGACGCCTCGCCTGTCGGGGGTGCTCGAGCTCGAGACCGATCGGCAGGTTCAAGGGGAGCCAGTTGAGCTCGAGCTCGAGCTGCGCTCCGAGACGCCGGTCGCCCGGCTCGAGCTCCTGCTCGACCTGCCGGAAGGGCTCGTCGCCGAGACGCCCAACCCGCAGTTGCTGCGGCTCCACGCGGGGGAGCGGCGCGAGCTGCAGCACGTCATACGCTGCGAGCGCTGGGGTGCGCACCTCGTCGGCGAGCTCGTGCTGCGCGCCCATGATCCCCTTGGCTTGCTCATCTTCGAGCAGACGCTCGACCTGCGGCAGCCGCTGAAGGTGTACCCGCGTGGGGAGACGCTCCAGAAGCTCTTGCGCCCGCTCGAGACTCAGGCGTTCGCCGGGAACCAGCTGCCGCGCACTCACGGCGAGGGGATCGAGTTCGCCGACCTGCGCCCG
>Ga0307296_10001669_pt1 | contig 11167 bp, 9 predicted proteins | sample ER_DNA_153_FD_194467 | JGI IMG/M metagenome (GOLD analysis project Ga0307296, IMG submission 194467) | Bulk soil microbial communities from the East River watershed near Crested Butte, Colorado, United States - ER_DNA_153 | ecosystem: Environmental > Terrestrial > Soil > Floodplain | place: USA... | reverse complement strand
GCTGCAGGCGCTCGATCTCGCCCTGGAACCAGGGATGGACGCCGACGGGGAGGTCCAGTGCGGCCCAGGGCGTCTGGGCCCCCGCGTCGAGCTCGCGGGAGCGGCTCGCCTTGAGGAACGCCTCGCTGAACGTGCGTCCGATCCCCATCGCCTCTCCGACAGACTTCATCTGCGTGCCCAGCGTCGAGTCGGCGCCCGGGAACTTCTCGAAGGCGAAGCGCGGGAACTTGACGACGACGTAGTCGAGGGTCGGCTCGAAGCTCGCAGGCGTCGTACCGGTCAGGTCGTTCGGGATCTCGTCGAGCGTGTAGCCGACTGCGAGCTTGGCGGCGACCTTCGCAATCGGGTAGCCGGTCGCTTTCGAGGCGAGCGCCGAGGAGCGCGAGACTCGCGGATTCATCTCGATCACCCTCAGCTCGCCGGACGTGCGCTCGCGCGCGAACTGGATATTCGACCCGCCGCAGTCGACGCCGACGGCGCGGATGATCGCGATCGCCGCGTCTCGCAGCTCCTGGTAGGCCTCGTCCGAGAGCGTCATCTGCGGGGCGACGGTGACCGAGTCGCCGGTGTGGATCCCCATCGGATCCAGGTTCTCGATCGAGCAGACGACGACGGCGTTGTCGTGGCGGTCGCGCATCAGCTCGAGCTCGAACTCGTCCCAGCCGAGCAGCGACTCCTCGACAAGCACCTGGCCGACTGGGCTTTCGGAGAGGGCCTGCTCCAGCAGGCGGTGGAGCTGCTCCGGAGTGCGCGCGGTGCCGCCGCCGTGGCCGCCGAGCGTGAAGGCCGGCCGCAGGATCACCGGTAGGGAGAGATCCTCGGGCAGATCGTCCGGAGAAGTCACAACCGTCGACTCGGGCACGCGCAGCCCCGTCGCGCGCACGGTGTTGCGGAAGCGCTCGCGATCCTCGGCGCGCTGGATGACGTCGATCGGCGCGCCGATCAGCTCGACACCCAGGTCGTCCAGGATCCCTTCCTCTGCAAGTGCGACGGCGAGGTTGAGCGCGGTTTGACCGCCCATCGTCGGCAGCAGCGCGTCCGGGCGCTCCCGCTCGATGACGCCCGCAACTCCCTCGAGGTCGAGCGGCTCGAGATACGTCCGGTCGGCGAAGCCCGGGTCGGTCATGATCGTGGCGGGGTTCGAGTTGACGACGATCGTCCGGAACCCGTCCTCGCGGAGCACCTTCAACGCCTGGCAGCCGGCGTAGTCGAACTCGCACGCCTGGCCGATCACGATCGGCCCGGAGCCGATCAAGCAGATCGACTCGAGGTCAGGCCGCCTTGGCAAGTCCGCGCACCTCCTCGACCCAGCCGTCGATCAGTCCCCACGCATCGTGCGGCCCCGGGCCTGCCTCGGGATGGAACTGAACCGAGCGCGCTCTCAGCTCCGGGTAGTCGAGGCCCTCGACGGTCTCGTCGTAGAGCGAGACATGCGTGGCCTCGCGCGCGTCGCTCGGCGCGACCGCGAACCCGTGGTTCTGGCTCGTGACCAGGACGCCGCCGGTCGCGCGCTCGACGACTGGGTGATTCGCCCCGCGGTGACCGAAGCGGAGCTTGAACGTCTTGTGCCCGGTCGCGAGCGCGAGCAGCTGGTGTCCGAGGCAGATCCCGAGCATGGGGACGCGTCCCGCCAGGGACTGGACTGTCGCGATCTCTTCGGTCAGGGGCTCTGGGTCGCCGGGGCCGTTGGAGAGCAGCACACCGTCGTAGCGTGCGAGCTCGTCCGCATCCGCACTGTGCGGGAAGACCGTGACCGCAGCTCCGGACCAGGCCAGCCGGTTCAGGATCGAGCGCTTGCACCCGTAGTCGACAACGGCAATCCGTGCCCGGCCTGCGTCTGAGAAGACGTACGGCTCGCGGGCCGACACCTTGGCCGCGAGCGCCCGCCCCGCCATCTCCGGCTGGGCCCGAACGCTTGCGAGTGCCTCCGCGAGCGATGCCTCGCCGGCAATCGCGATCGCGCGCATGCTTCCCGCCTGCCGCAGGTGAATGACGAGCGACCGGGTGTCGATCTCGGACAGGGCGACGACGCCGCGCTCGTGGAGCCAGTCCGTCCAGGCCGGCCCGCGCGCCTCGCGCATGACGACAGCCCGCGCGTGGGCTCCACCGGATTCGCAGTGGATCTTCGAGACGCCGTAGTTCCCGACCATCGCCGCCGTGAAGCAGACGATCTGGTCCGCGTAGCTCGGATCGGTGACGACCTCCTGGTAGCCCGTCATCGAGGTCGTGAAGACCGCCTCTCCGAACGCGTAGCCCTCGGCCCCGACGGACTGGCCCCGAAAGACCGTGCCGTCCTCGAGCGCAAGAAAGCCGCTCATGATTCGTGCACCAGCCTGCCGGCCGCGACGGTCGCCCGCACGCGCCCGCGCAGCTTCTCGCCGATCAGCCAGGAGTTCTTGGAGCGGGAGCGGAAGCCGTCCTCGGAGACCTGCCAGCTCGCCTGCGTGTCGAGGAGAACGATGTTCGCGGGAGCGCCGACTGCGATCCGCGGCGCCTCGAGCCCATAGGCGCGGGCCGGCCCGGCCGACATCCGCTCCAGGAGCGTCTCCAGCGGAAGCAACCCGGGCTCGACGAGGTGTGTGTAGAGCGCCGAGAACGACGTCTCGAGCCCGGTGACCCCGAAGGGCGCCGCCTCGAACGGCACCTCCTTCTCGTGCCGTGCGTGCGGAGCGTGGTCGGTGGCGACGCACGAGATCGTCCCGTCGCGCAGAGCCTCGACGAGCGCCTTGCGGTCCTCGTCGTTGCCCAGCGGCGGGTTCATCTTCAGGTTCGAGTCGAGCGAGCGAACCGCCTCGTCGGTGAGGACGAGATGGTGCGGCGTCGCCTCGGCCGTCGCCCGCACGCCCTCTCCTTGGGCGCGTCGCAGGGCATCCACCGAGGCCTTCGCGGAGAGATGCATGAGGTGGAGCGTCCGGTTCTCGTACGTGGCCAGCGCGAGGTCTCGCTCGACCATCACGCTCTCGGCAATCGACGGCCAGCCGCCGATCCCGAGCTCCGCGGAGACGACCCCCTCGTGCATGTGACCCCCTTGCGAGAGCGTCGGATCCTCACAGTGCACCGCGAGCGGCCGGTCGGTGATCGAGGCGTACTGGAGCGCCCGCCACATGAGGGAAGTGGCCACGACGGGTCGGCCGTCGTCGGTAAAGCCGACCGCGCCTTCGTCCGCGAGCTCACCCATCTCCGTCAGCTCCGCGCCCTGCTGGCCCTTCGAGATCGCCGCCAGGAAGCCGACGGCCACCTGCGCCTGGGCGCGCGCCTGCTCGATAAGCGTGCCGAGGACCGCGGCCGAGTCCACGACCGGCTCGGTGTTCGGCATGGCGAGGATCGCGCAATAGCCGCCCGCCGCCGCCGCCGCGGTACCAGAGGCGATCGTCTCTTCGTCCTCGCGGCCCGGCGTTCGCAGGTGCACGTGCGGATCGACGAATGCCGGCGCCAGCACCAGGCCGCCGCCGTCGAGCACTCGGTGGCCGTTAACGGAGAGGTTCGACCCGAGCTCGGCGATGACGCCGTCGTCGATCCGCACGTCGACCTGCCCGTCGACGCCCTCGACCGGGTCGAGCGCGCGGGCGCCTCGGACGACGAGGTTCTCCTTCGGCGCGTCCTTGGCGTGGAGCATCACGCCACCTCCATCGGGACTTCGGCCGTGACGGGCTTGGGCCCGGTCGTCAGCAGGTCGTACAGGACTGCCATGCGGGTGACCAGGCCGGCGCGTACCTGCGTCTCGATCAGGGCGTCGGCGGCGTCGGCGACGACCGGATCGATCTCGACGCCGCGGTTCATCGGCCCCGGGTGCATGATCTTCTGCCCGGGCCGGAGGCGCTCCGGGGTCACGCCCCAGCGCGCTGTGTACTCCCGCAGGCTCGGCACGTAGTTCGCGCCCTCCTGCATGCGCTCGTTCTGCATGCGGAGGACGTAGACGATGTCGGCGGCACCGATCGCGTCGATGTCCGTCGTCGTCTCGCAACCCATTGCCTCGATGCCACGTGGGATCAGCGGCGGCGGGCCGACGAGCGTGACGCGCGCGCCGAGCAGGACGAGCGCCTGGATGTTCGAGCGCGCGACCCGCGAGTGCAGGACGTCGCCGACGATGGCGACGTGGAGGCCTTCGATGCGGCCGAACTGCTCCTGGATCGTGTACAGGTCGAGCAGAGCCTGGGTCGGGTGCTGGTGCTTGCCGTCGCCGGCGTTGACGATCCGCGCATCGGTGACCCGGGCGACGAGCTGCGGCGCGCCGATCTGCGGGTGACGCAACACGATCACGTCCGGGTCGTACGCGCCGAGCGTGATCGCCGTGTCCTTCAGGGACTCGCCCTTGTCGACCGCGGAGCCAGATGCCTTGATCGACATCGTGTCCGCCGAGAGCCGCTTGGCGGCGAGCTCGAAGCTCGAGGACGTGCGCGTCGACGACTCGTAGAAGACGTTGATCACGAGGCGGCCGCGCAGCGTCGGCAGCTTCTTCATCTCGCGCTCGAGCGCGCGCTCGAAGCTGCGCGCGGTGCCGAGCAGGCGCTCGATGTCGTCTCGCGTCAGGTCGCCGATCGAGATCAGGTGCCGCTTCGGCGGCGGCGTCGGCGGGCGCAGGTCGTCCCGCATGACATGCAGGTCACCCATGTGCACTCTCCTTCGAAGGCGGGATCAACAGGACTTGGTCGACCTCGTCGATCTCGACGAGCTGGACCTGGACGCGCTCCTCGCGCGCGGTCGGCAGGTTCTTGCCGATGTAGTCGGGACGGATCGGAAGCTCCCGGTGGCCGCGATCGGCGAGGCAGGCGAGCTGCACGCGCTCGGGCCGGCCGTAGTCGAAGAGCGCCTCGATCGCAGCTCGGATCGTGCGGCCCGTGTAGAGGACGTCGTCGACGAGGACGCAGGTCATCCCCTCGAGCGCGAAGTCGAGCTTCGTGTCGCGTACGACAGGCTGCGGGTGGATCGGAGCCTCTCCGCCGCGCACCTGGACGTCGTCGCGGTAGAAGGTGATGTCCACGGAACCGAGACGCACGTCCTGCCCGGTGAGCTCGGCGATCAGGTGCCGGAGCCGATGCGCGAGGGGCACGCCCCGCGTGTGGATCCCGACCAGCGCGACTCGGTCGAGGTGGGGATTGCCCTCGACGATCTCGTGCGCGATCCGGGTCAGGCTCCTCTGGATCGCCTCGGCGTCCAGCAGGATCTTCTCGGCGGATACGCCTGCCTGGCTCAACGGCTGGGCAGAGTCAGCGTGCGGACGCGGGCAGGCAGGTACATCGGACTCCTTTCCGGCCTCTCTGGACCGAGTTAAAGGGGTTCGGGTCGGCCAGGACTGTAGCGGCTCCTGCGGACGGAGGCGCCGCTTGCGGTGCCGACCATCAGGAAGCGCGGCCAAGGCATCGCTTGCGATGCCGTTTAAGGCCATGCCGGCTTTGCCGGCGTGGCCGTCTTTATCACCCCGTGCTTCCGTCGGAACCGACCGGTCGATCCATCCGAACTCACCGCAACCGCTACGAAGCCAGCGCTTGCGGTGCCGACCATCGGGAAGCGACCGTCGATCCATGCGAATTCACCGCAACCGCTACTAAGCCATGATTGCCCCGTGGTGCAGCGTTTTACCGCGAAGGACATCCTGCGGGAGACACAGGCCCGGCAGGTCGCGGTTGCCCCCGACGGATCCTCCGCGGTCTACGCACGGCGCACGATCGAAAAAGGTGAGTACCGGATCAGGCTCTGGCGCGTGCCGATGACGCGGGGCCGTGCCGAGCAGATCACGAGCGGCGATGTCGACACGCGCCCTCGCTTCTCGCCGGACGCGAAGAGGCTGCTCTTCCTCTCGACCCGCTCTGGAGAGTCTCAACCGTGGCTCCTCCCTCTTTCCGGCGGCGAGCCGACCCAGCTGGCCGAGTTCGAGGGCGGCGTCGGCGCCGCGGACTGGGCGCCGGACGGCGAGAGTGTGCTCGCGCTCGCGGAAAGCGGCGAGAACCGCTTCCTCGTCGGTGACAGGGAGAGCCCCACAGCACGGCAGATCCGAGATCTGAACTGGAGGCTCGATCTCGTCGGCATCCGGGATCAGTTCACCAGCCTGTGGGTCGTCCCCGCACGCGGCGGCAAGCCGACGAGGCGCACGGAGCCCCGCTATGAAGTCGCGCAGGCCTTCTGGTCGCCCGACGGAAAGCGGATCGGATTCGTCGCCGACCTGCGACCAGAAGCGGCTGTGCTCGAAGAGCCCCAGGCCTGGTCGATCTCGGCACGGGGCGGCAGGGCGTCGAAGCTCGCAGAGCTCAAGGGCGAGATCGTCGCGGGAGCGTGGTCGCCGCGAGGCCGGCTCGCCTTTCTCGGTCTGGACAAGATGAAGCCTGGTGGCTGGGAGAACATCGGCCTCTGGGTGAAGGAGGGCCGCTCACAACAGCGGCTCGGCGAGGAGCTCGACCGGATGTTCTTCTACGCGGTCGTCACCGATCTCCACGACTTCGGGGCGCGGTTCCCACCGCCGCTGATCTGGCTCGACGACGAGAACCTCCTCTGCCTCGTTTCAGACCGGGGCTCGTGCGTGCCATACCGGTTCGGGCTCGACGGCGCCGTCGAGCGGCTCGTCGAGCGCGAGGACGCCGTCTGTGCGTGGCTTGCAGAAGGCGGCGGCAGGATCGCGACCATCGCGAGCATCGCCGGCGGCGGCGCAGAGGTCTATGCGGTCGAGGACGGCGACCTCCGGCAGCTCTCCCGCAACGGGGCCCGGTGGTTTGCTCCCTACCGCCGCGATCCCGAGCGCCATTCCATCGCTCACCGCGACGGGCACGAGCTCGACGCCTGGCTCGTGCGCCCGCGAGGACGCCGCAGCCGGGGCCTCGTGCTCCAAATCCACGGCGGCCCGCACCTCGCGCACGGCCCGAGCCCCTGGCTGGAGATGGTCGCGCTCGCCGACGCAGGGTTCACCGTCCTCTATGGGAATCCGCGCGGCTCGGTCAGCTACGGCGAGGACTTTGCCCGTGCGATCGACGGGAACTGGGGTGACACAGACGCCTCCGACTGCCTGCGCCTCGTCGACTGGGCCGTCCGCAAGGGAATCGCCGGCCGCGACCACGTTGGGCTTCTCGGCCTCTCCTACGGCGGCTACATGACCAACTGGCTGCTCGGCCACCACCCAGGTCGTTTCGCAGCCGCGGTCAGCGAGAACCCGGTGCTCGACCTCTTCTCGTTCTACGGCGAATCGGACTACGGCTTCCTCATCGCCGAGCATGCCGCGGGTGTCGAGAAGCCCTGGACGGCCTACGAGCGGCTGTTCGACCGGTCACCCTCGTCCCAGCTGCACCGAAACACCGCGCCCCTGCTGCTGCTTCAGGCGGAAGGCGACCTCCGCTGTCCGGCCGGCCAGACGGACATGGCTTTCACGCTGCTGCGTAGGCTCGGACAGACGGTCGAGATGGTGCGCTACCCCGACGAGTTCCACCTGACGCTCTCGATCGGCAGGCCCGACCGCCGAGTCGATCGCATCGAGCGCATCGTGGACTGGTTCGAGCGCTATTTGTGACCGACGGCCACGACCCACTCCAGCGCGTACTCGTTCTCCTCGGGCAGCTCCGCTTCCATTCGCCGGAGCCCGGACCGGTATTCCTCCTCGTCGAGGAGCTGGAGCGGCGAGATGAAGCGCCCTCTCACTCGCTCGAGCGCGGCCTCGCGGCCGATTGACCCTCGCTGAGTCAAGGGAAGCATCTGCACCCGTGCGAAACCGGCCGCGTCCAACTCCGCGCGCAGCTCGTCCGTCTCGGGAAACCGGGCCCGGTCGATTGCCTCGAGGGACGGAAAGAAGCGGTTGAGCCAGTAGCGCTCGAAGTGGGCCGGGTCGAAGGTGGCGATTACCAGGCGACCGTCGAACGCCAGCACGCGCCTCGCCTCTGCAAGGGCCAGGGCGCGATCGACCAGGTGGATGACGAGCCACATGACGGCCCGGTCAAACCAACCGTCTTTGAAGGGCAGCTTCTCCGCCGGTGCGAGCTTGACTGTGCTGATGCGCTCGCGCGCGAGAGCCACCATCTCCGGCTCGGGCTCGACTCCCCAGACGCGCGACCCCCGCTCCGCCAGTGCCGCTGCCAGCCGGCCGGTGCCGGTTCCGATGTCGAGCACTCGGTTTCCGACGAGATCGCCCTCGTGCACGAGGAGTTCGAAGACTTCCCACCAATTGGCGTCGGTCGGTCGGAGCTCGTCGTAGGTGGCGGCGACCAGCCCGAAGTCAGGCTTCGGGGCGGATCCGGTTGAGCCTTCGTCGAATCGACCGCTCATTTCAGACGGTCACGCGGGCATAGCCCGCGCGCCCTGAAGGCGGCGCCGCTAGCGTCGCCTTAGAAGCGGATCCGGTTGAGCTTTCATCGAATCGACCGGTCATTTCAGACGGTCACGCGGGCATAGCCCGCGCGCCCTGAAGGCGGCGCCGCTAGCGTCGCCTTAGGTCTCGTCGACGATCTCGTCGGGCTCGGTCAACGACTCGATGGCGTGCTGGGCGGCTTCCAGCGAGCCCTCGGGGACGAGAACCTTCTGCGGAGTGTCGGACGTCTCCCGCGGATGGGGGTCGACCGCCAGCTCGAGCTCCGAGTCGATTCCCGCCGAGCGCAGGATCGTCTGCAGCTCCTCCGCTTCGGTGACGTCTCCTGCCATGGCCACTTGCACCATTCGCGTCATTCGCTGATCTCCTCGCCTGTCGGGACGGTCTCGCGCTCGGCCCGTTGCGGAAGCGCCCCACCTTTGACGAGCAGCGGGCCGCCGCGCTCCTGGAAACGAACGTCGATCGTATCGAAGTCCTTCGGCACGACTGCGTTCGGGAAGATCGTCCTCGCCTCCCGCGCGACCTCGCCGCCGAAGTACCGGTTGGAGAGGTGGGTGAGGGCTAGGAGTTGGACGTCCGCGGCCCGCGCGACCCCCGCAGCCTCGAGCGCGGTCGAATGCTGGGTCTCGCGCGCGCGCTCGCGCTCGTCCTCGCAGAAGGTCGCCTCGTGCACGAGGACGTCGGCCCCGCGTGCTGCCTCGATCACGGACTCAGAGGGGCCTCCGTCGCCGGCGATGACGACCTTCCGCCCCGGGCGGGCCGATCCGAGCACCTTGTCAGGCGTGATCGTCTGACCGTCGGGGAGCGTCACCGACTCGCCCCGCTGCAGAGCACCTCGCTCCGGCCCGGCGGGAATGCCCAGCGCGTCCGCTGCCTGCACGTCGAAGCGCCCGGGGCGCTCGTCCTCGGCGAGTGCGTAGCCGACCGCCGATACGCCGTGTGCGACCGCGAACGTAGTGAGCCGGTAGTCCTCCCTGATCAGCTCGTCTCCGGGCCGCAGCTCCTTCAGCTCGACGGTATAGGTGAGTCGCCCGAAGATCCGCCGTAGCGCGCCGAAGAGCTCGCGGAGCCCCGGCGGCCCGTAGATCGTGATCGGCACCTCCCGGCCGCGAAGGGCGAAGGTCTTAAGCATCCCTGGGAGCCCCAAATAGTGGTCTGCGTGGTAGTGGGTGAGGAAGACCTCCCGGAGCTCGATCAGGCCCACGCTCGAGCGCAGCAGCTGGCGCTGGGTTCCCTCGGCGCAGTCGAAGAGGAGGCGCTCTCCTCCACGCCGCAGCAGGATCGCGGCCGGAGCCCTCTGAGCTGTCGGCATCGACCCGGACGTGCCGAGAAACACGAGATCGAGATCCACGCAGACAAGTTAACCAGCCCCACGTGCCGAGCTCGGGTACCCCGTTTGGGTGAGGGAGACGGTGCGGGCTTCCCCCGATACTGAGAGCAGGAGAGCCTGCGGCCGAGTGGCGACCTCAAATATCAGCCAAAAGATCTCTCGTTCGCTCACATTGCTGCGAGCGTTCGTCCTCGCGAGCGCGATCCTGCTCGCCATGGCCGCGCTCGGCCTCAGCTTTGTCCTCACGCACGCGTTGCGCCAGCAGGCGATCGACGATGCGCGCGTCAGCCTCACCGAGTATACGAACGGCGTGCTGCATCGCGAGCTCGTGCACGGAGGGCAGATCTTCTTCGGCCACGACGCGAAGGGCGTCGTGCGCGACACGCTCGAAGCGCGGCCGGACATCCTCAGCGTGAAGGTCTGGCGCCGCGACGGCGTCCTCGCCTGGACGAACATCGCCCCGGAGCGCATTGGCAAGACGTTCCCGATCTCGCATCACCTCAGCGAGGTGATCGACACCGGCCGAGCCGAGGCCAACGTCGAGGAGCTCGACTCAGCAGAGAATGCTGCCGAAGCGCGAAGCGGCATCCACCGCGCGCTCGAGGTCTACGCGCCCGTCGTCGACGGCGGCTACGTGATCGGCGCCTTCGAGATCTACGCGGACTCCTCCCCGGTCGAGGCTTCGATCGCGCACAAGAAGCACCTCATCTGGATCGCCACCTTTGCCGTCTTCGCAATCCTCTGGGCCCTGCTCGTCCTGCTCGTCCGCGGTGCTTCGCGGATGCTCCGGAACCAGACCGATCAGCTGCGAAAGCGCTCGAGGGATCTGATGGCCGCCTACGCGAAGCTCGAGGAGAGCTCGCTCGAGGCGATCGAGAGCCTGAACGCGACCGTCGAGGCGAAGGACCCGTACACCGCCGGCCACTCCAAGCGAGTCGAGCGCATCGCCGTCGCGATCGGAGAACAGCTCGACCTCCCCAAGAACCGTCTCGATCCACTGCGGCTCGGTGCGCTCCTCCACGACATCGGGAAGCTCGGCGTGCCCGACGCCGTGCTGACGAAGCCGGCCCGGCTCACCGGCGAGGAGTTCGAGCAGATCAAGCGGCACTCGGAGGAGGGCGCGCGCATCGTCGGCAAGTTCGGACCGCTGCGCGAGACGATTCCGATCATCCGCCACCACCACGAGCGCTGGGACGGCCACGGCTATCCGGACCGGATGGCCGGCGAGGAAATCATGCTCGAAGCCGCGATCGTCGGCCTCGCGGACGCGTGGGACGCGATGACGACCGAGCGGCCCTACCACCGAGCTCTCACGCTCGAGGAAGCGTTCGCCGAGGTTCGGAACGGCCGAGGAACGCAGTTCGCACCCGCCGTGGTCGATGCGTTCTTCGCGGCGCATCGCCGACGGCCCGTCGAGTTCCGCGGCGAGGAGGCCGAGAACGGCGAGGACGGCGAGGTCGCCGGCCCACACCTCGTCGCCGAAGCCAGCTAGTAGGAGGGTTTGGCGGAATACTGCTCGTCGCAGGGGTGCGATGGTCGTTCCGAGGCAATGACGC
>Ga0307296_10001664_pt1 | contig 11187 bp, 9 predicted proteins | sample ER_DNA_153_FD_194467 | JGI IMG/M metagenome (GOLD analysis project Ga0307296, IMG submission 194467) | Bulk soil microbial communities from the East River watershed near Crested Butte, Colorado, United States - ER_DNA_153 | ecosystem: Environmental > Terrestrial > Soil > Floodplain | place: USA... | reverse complement strand
TAGCAACGCCGATCATGGGCACCCTCCTCACGTCACGCAGCCCTTGGAATCGATCATCTAGCCAAAGCGGTCCGGACCCAGGGCGCCGGGCGTCGCTACACCGCCCTCACCCAACGGCTCCACCAGGGACGGGTGGGGCGGTCCTAGGCGCGGGACCGGCCGGCGGTTCGCGCCGGCCGGTCGACGGTCGGGCCTGGTAGGGCGCCTGCGCAGCGGGTCAGCTATGAGTCCGGGACCGAGCCTGGTAGGTGACGACGGCCAGCGGCACCGCCACCAACACCGTCACCAGTCCCAGGATGACCGCGCCCAGCCTGGTCAGCACCAGGCTGCGGGCGATGTCTTGGCCCACGGCCAGGGTGGCCCCGGCCTCAGTAGCCCTGGCCGTCGACACCCGGTACGGCCCGGCGGTCGTGGCCTGGAAGGTCGCCACCGCCCGGCCGGCTCGGCTAGGCTCCAGGTCGTAGCGGGCGCTGGACCGGTAGGTGACGACCGGCACGGCCGCGCCGCCGGGCCCGGTCACCTGCAGCCCGAGCTGCTGCCAGGTCGGGGGGTCGACGGCAGCGGGGACGGTGATGATGGTCCTGGTCCCCGGGTCCCACCGGGTCGCGTACCGAGCGTTGGCGGTGGGGTCGGCATAGCCGGCCACCTCGGCTGCGCTCTCGTGGTAGGCGACCATGGTGCCGGGGTCGGTCACCGACACCGTCGTCGCGCCAGGGACCGTCAGGCGGGCGAAGCCGTCGAGGCGGTCCTGGGTGGTGTTGATGCCCACCGCGCCCCACAGGAAGGCGGCCATGAGCCCGAGCGCGGCCACGATGGCCGCGACCCAGTAGCCGGTGGTGGAGGGCCGCTTGCTGGCCTGGGGTGACGGAATGGGTGGGAGGGTCGGTGGTGGTCGAAGGTCTGTCAGCGAGGAGGTCATGGGCTTCGCCTCCTTCTCCTCTCCCCTCACTCTCCCCCAGATCTGGCCCGCCGTCAGGAGCCAGAGGGCCCTGATTCGGGAGGCCCACTGGTCACCGTTCACTCGGTTCACGCTCCCGGGCGGCCGCCACGGCGTTCGGAGGGCGATGGCTATGGTGAGCGGCGCGGTGTGGCCGACAGCTTCAGCTGGCTGCGCGCCAGACCCAACCGGTCCCGACCCGATCCGAGCACCATGCCCTGGCGGCAAGCTGGACGTTCAGCCGACCAGCCCGCAAACAGTCTCCGGTTGACCCTGAGGAGGGGTGCTGCAGTTAGCCAGACCGGCTGGCCGAGCCGCAGCTCCGCAGGTCGGGGCCTTGGCGCGAGCGCGCGGATCCGTCGAACCATATGGCCACCCCCATCAGGGGTCCTCGCGCCACCGGATACGAGCAGCCGGAGCAGCCGGAGCAGCCGTGAACCCTCAGTCACGCCCTCCTCAAGGGCAGCCCAAGCACCAACCTCGTGAGGTCGTCACGGATCCGGGATGCCTGCTGGATCGATGAACTGTTCGGCCTGCTGATGCTCCATAACGCCAAGATCCACATAGGCAGCGGCCGCCTGGGCAAAGCCGTAGACGACCGATGGCAGGCCGTCGCGGACCTGTTCGACATCTCGGGACCCGTCGATCGCGATGGCCGACGAGAGCCGCGTGGCGTCCTGCGGCAAGGCAACGTCAGATCGAGGCCTGACCTTGGTGGCCAGCCATGCCAGGTCGCGTAGATGCTCGGCAGGGACATGGAAGCTGGCCTGCTCTGCAAGGGCACGAACCGCTGCCTGGGCGTGACTGGTCCGGGAAGCTCGCTCGTAGGACCCGGTGACGGTCTCGTAGGGCACGGCTGCTCCCAATCCCTAGCGCTGACCAGATCTGAAGATGCTTGGTTCGTCCAGGAGCGCTGGCGGTGATCCGTTCGAGGGCTCTGCAGTCGGCATCTCTCCAGGTTCACCGGTTGGCCTGAGTGGCGGGTCGCCGGCAGCGTCACGCGCCTCGTTCACCAGGTGCATGCCGTACACGTCAATCTGTACCGGCACAATGAATGGGCTCGACAGCGTCTTGAGGCGTACGTATCCCTTGTCTTCAGAGGAAATGATGGAATCACCGAACGACGCAAAGTCATAGAACTTCGAGAGCTCCTGCACCTCCTTGGAGTTATTGAGGTGCGCCACAACCCAGTTCGCCGTGTTCGCCTTCACCTGATGGGCAACCCCTGATACCTCTTGGGTCGCATACAGCATGCCGATCTTCAGCTTCGCCGCTTCCTTGGCGAGCTTGACCCACACATCACCCTCGTCCTTGTACTTCTCCGATGAGAAGAGGTTATGGGCCTCTTCCAGCATGACCTGGATAGCGGGCGGCTCTTTTCCGGAGGTGAAGATGGTGGTCTGCTTGGCCAGGAGCCGACGGGTGATCGTCTCCGACAGGGTCTTGACGATCGGCGGTGACCCGACGTTGGGCCGGGGCGGGGTCGGGTGCGGGGAGTACGAGGCCGATCAGCAACGTCACGGTGAGCACGATGGCTGGCAGGTGCCAGACAAAGTCCAAGCCGCTGTGGATGGCGAACGCGGCCACCGCCGCGACCACCCCAGCCCAGGTAGTGGTGGTTGTTGTTGTTGTTGTTGGGTGGCCGGTGGGGCGCGCGCGCCACAGCAGGCGCGTGATCGCGACCAACAGAACCGCGAGCAGACCCAGGCCGACCAGGCCGAGCTCCGCGTGGCCTGGAGGTACTCGTTGTGGACGTAGGTGTACAGCTGGCTGCCATGGTCGTGTCCCTTCCATCGCAGGTCGGCCTGTCCTGGTCCGGTGCCGGTCAGGGGATGCTGGGTGACCAGCCGCAGGGCCGCGTGCTGCGCCCCGGTCCGGTCGGGGGAGGCCAGGTTCCCTCGGGCCTGGGCCACCGTCTGGGCGGCCCCGCCGATCCCGCCGCCGCCGGTGACCAGCAGCCCGACGAGGCCGGCGACCAAGACGCCACCCACCAGCGTGACCGCCGACCACCGCCGCGACCGCGCCACCATCGCGGCCAGGACCAGCCCGGCACCCAGGCCACCCAGCGCCAGCGCCGGCCGGGGTGGGCTGGCGGCCGGCATCGACGGCAGCAGACCGATCGTTGCCACCAGGGCGCCGGCCACCGGGCCGACCACCGCCCGGGCGGTCACGCCAAGCCCCCGCAGCCCGGCCAGCACCACCAGGCCGACCACCAGCGCGAGCACGCCGGCCCGGCTCATCGTCGCCGCCAGCCCAGCCAGCAGCCCGGCCGCCGCCAGCGCAAGGGCCACCGATCCCGGCGTCGCGATCAGCCGCCCGAGCACCACCAGGCTGATGGCTACCAGCACGGCCGCCGTCGCATTGGGGTAGGTCAAGGTCGAGGAGGCACGCCACAGCCCCTGGGCCTGGAACGCCCACGAGCCGACCCGGCCGGCGACCCCCAGCCAGCCGATCAGGGCCACCAGCAAACCAATCCCGATCACCCCGGCCAGCAAGACCTCCCGATCCTCCTGCCCGAGGCGACGACAGACCACCAGCACCGCGACCAGCCCGACCAGCAGCGCCGCCGGCCCGACACCAGCGCCACCAACACCCACCAAGACACCATCAAGCACCGCCCAGGCGGCCAAGGCCAACGCGGGAACGACCGCCAGCAGCCGGAGGTCATCGCTGGTCAGCGGCCGCCCGACCAGCCCACACAGGGTGGCCACGACGAGAACCAGCCCCAAGGGCCGTTGCACCGAGGGGTAAAAGGCGCCCTGTCCCAACAATCCAGCGGCGACCGCGACCAGCAACAGCAGCCCGGCCAGCTGCGTCGTCCAGCGCTCGGCCGCGCTGTCGGCACGGGCGTCGCTTCGGCCGGCGCCCGCTACAGCAATGCCACCCCACTTCTGACCCACTCAGATACAAACGACGAGTAAGCCGCTGACGTTACAACCGTAACAAGGAGGCCCGGCACGGACGAACATGGCTTCGACCGACGAACGCCATCAGCACCGGCCTGTTGGCACCTCTGCGAGACGGCCAAGTGCTAGAGCGATTGGCCTTGGGCCGGGAGCCACGCCGGCAGCTTGCCGATCCACGCGCCCGGATCACCATGCAGGTCAGGCAAGATGCCAAGACACAGCCAGACCGGCCGCTCGACGCCCGCGTCAAAGGCGCGCAGCTCCTCGGCCCCATCAGGTCGTCCAACGCCGCCGGTGACACCGGCTCCTGGTGGAGCCCTTCCAGGAGTGGTCGGATCTCGTCATGGGGAGCGAGCGGGGAGTACACGTGATCCAGAGCGGCCAGCACCCGCTGGCGGAGCTGCGGGCCGGTGGTGGTGGCTGGCGCGGGTCGCCCGTGAGCGGGCTCGGCCGGCCAAATGCCGGGAGCTGGCCGCCCATGCGCTGGCGATCATGCGCCACGAAGAGGCGACCGAGGTGCACGAGCGGTTCGGCCATCCTGATCGGGCCGCCGCTGCCCGCGACCATGCTCGGCGGCGCGGGAGCTGAGGGAGCTGGCCCTCGGGAGGAGCAAGAATGGGACGCGCAGACCTCGGCCGATGAGGATCCACTTGGCTGGTCGCCTGGCGGGTTCCCGGTCAGGCGCTGGCGGGCGGCTTGCTGTTGTAGCGCGGACGGCGCGTGCGTAGGGCCCCAGCTGTGGTGGTGGACCCGGGCTTGCGCTCACGCTTTTTCAGCGTCTTGCCCACCCCTGCCAACTTCAGGTCGCGGTAGTTCTTCTCGGAGATGTCGAGCTGCTGGGTCGAGCCGTCGGGGTGGCGGATCGACAGCACCGCGCGGCCAACTCCAAAGGGCGGCACCATCGTGGCCAACAGCGAGCCGAGCAACCAGGCCGGTCCGACCGACGCCAATCCGCGACCGGCGTCGGTCGCCATCGTGAGCACCGAGCACTTCACCCTCGAGGGCGCTCGCTCCTCCACCATCGCCGAGTCGACCGGCCAGGCGAGCATGTTCCTCGGCGCAGTGACCGGAAGGCTGGTCGCCCTGGGGTTTCGCACCTACGCCCGTCCTCCTTTTCCAGCGAACCTGAGACGCGACCGCCTCGTGGATTGATCGCCGGTAACGCCGTAGAGAAACGTGCCGTCGCCCGATCGCCTCGGCGTCTAGCATCATGCACATAGGCGGTCCGGCGGTTGGCAGGCCAATCGGCAGGACGGTTGTAGCTGGAGGAGGTGCGCGTGACGTCTAGCCCGGACCAGCCGTTCGTCCGCCTCCATGGGGTATCGAAGTCCTACGGCGCCGGGCGGAACCAGGTCCACGTGCTCGACGGGGTCGACCTTGAACTCCGATCCGGCGAGACCACCAGCCTGATCGGCCGGTCGGGCAGCGGGAAATCCACCCTGATCGCGCTGATCGCGGGGCTGATGCATGCCGACGCCGGACACATCCGCATCGGTGGGCTGCGGACGGACTCGCTCGACGAGGCTGGGCGGGCCGGCCTCAGGGCCGAGCGGATCGGTGTCGTCCTCCAGTCCGATAATCTGATCCCGTTCCTGACCGCGGTCGAGAACGTGGAGCTGGCCATAGGCTTTGGGTCGCGTCGGGGGCGGCCGGGCCGGGCCCGGGAGCTGCTGGCCGAGCTGGGGCTTGCCGATCGCATGGACCATCTCCCCCGGCAGCTGTCGGGCGGGGAGGCGCAACGGGTGGCGGTGGCGGTGGCGCTCGCCAACGAACCGGACCTGCTGCTGGCCGACGAGGTCGTTGGGCAGCTCGACTCCGCCACCGCGGCGCAGGTCACCGAACTCGTCTTCGCCGCATCCCGCGACCGCGGTCTGGCCGTCCTGTACGTGACCCACGACGAGCAGCTCGCTCGCCAGGCCCAGCACGCGCTGCGCCTCGGCGACCGCCACATCCTGCCGGCGTGACCGTGGACGCGTCCATCCAGGTCGACTCGCTGGTGGTCGAGTACCGGACGGCGGGCGGCCCGGTACGCGCGCTCGACAACGTGTCCCTGACGCTCGAGGCGGGGTCCAGCGTGGCCGTCACCGGGCCCAGCGGGTGCGGGAAGTCGACGCTGCTCGGCATCCTCGGAGGCCTGGCCGTGCCGAGCTCGGGCGTGGTCCGGATCGGCGGCGAGGCGCTCTCGTCCCTGCCGGAGCGGCGCCGCTCCGGCTTCCGCCGCACCCACGTCGGCTTCGTCTACCAGGCCGACAATCTGCTCTCGTTCCTCACCGTCGTCGAGAACGTCGCGCTCCAGCTCGCCCTAACGGGAACCTCCGCCGCGGCGGAGCGGCCCCTTGACCTACTCGACAGGCTGGGCTTGGCCGACGTGGCGGACCGGCTTCCCGACCACCTCTCCGGCGGCCAGCGCCAGCGCGCGGCGGTGGCCCGGGCGGTCGTGCACCGGCCCCAGGTCATCCTGGCCGACGAGCCGACCGGCGCGCTCGACGCCGCCAACGCCGCCGGCGTCCTCGACCTGCTGCTGGAGGCCCAGCGCGAGATCGAGGCGACGCTGGTCATGGTCACCCACGACCGGGACGCGGCCGGCCGGATGGACCGGCGCATCGGGCTGCGCGATGGGCGGGTCGCATGATCACCAGGTATGTCTGGCGCGACCTCGTCCGCAACCCGCGGCGGAGCCTGGCGACCCTCGCCGGCATCACCCTTGGCGTCGGCCTGTTCTCGGCCGTCCTGTTCTTTATCGACGGCTCCTCGGCCTCGATGACCCAGCGGGCCATCGCGCCGCTCCCCCTCGACATGCAGCGGATCCTGACCGATCCGCTGGGCGAGGAGGTCCGGCTGGGCGAACGGATCACCCCCGCCGGACGGCTCCGGCCCGGCGAGACCGCACGGGTCGAGCTCATCCTCGCCAACGACGGCGCCCAGCCGGCCAACGAGGTGGTCATCCGGGACGAGCCTCCGGCGCCCCTCACCTACGTCCCCGGCTCCACCAGGATCGACGGGGCTCGCCTTCCCGACCCAGGGGGCGACAGCCCCCTGGCCCAGGGTGCGGCCAAGCTCGGCCTCAACCTCGGCACGGTCCCCCCGAGGGCGAAGGTGACGGTCGCCTACCGCGCCGCGGCCGGGTCGGGGGTGGACTCGGCCGCGGCGCTCGGCCTCCACGGGTCCTTCTCCAGCCGCGAGATCGTCACGCCGGTCGCGGCCAACACGGCCGGCCCGGCGAGCCTGCGCGAGCTGGCCCGCAGGATCGCCGAGGTCCCCGGCGTCGCCACCGCCGACCAACTCTCCTTCGTCGACCTCGCGCCCGGCGCCCTCCACGCCGGCTCCAGGCAGGCGGCCGGTCCCGTGCGTCTGTTCGGCTTCGACGACCGCTACCACCAGCACGACGCCGCCATCCGGATCGTCAGCGGGTCCTACCGGCCGGGCCACGGCCTGCTCAGCGCGGAGGCGGCCAGGGCGCTGTCGGCCAAGCCCGGCGACGTGGTCCGCGTCGACCTCCCGGGCCGGACCACGCCCCTAGCGGTCCGCATCAGCGGGATCACCGACCTGCTGCGGGCCAGGTCCCTGTTCTACAGCCGCCAGGGCCAGCAGCTCGAGCAGTTCGTCTACGTCCGGAACACGCTGGTGATCGAACCCGAGCTGTTCGCCAAGGAGGTCGTGCCCGCCTTCGAGAAGGCGGAGACGAGTAGGGGCGAGCTGGTCAAGAGCAGGCCGATCCTGGAGGTGGACATCGACCTCGAGCGCGAGCGGCTCGACGCCGACCCGGGGACAGCGCTGGCCCAGACCAAGGCGGTCGCCGGCGCCGTCACCCAGGTCGCGCCCGGCCAGGACGTGCTGGTCGACAACATCTCCAACACCCTGCAGGTCGCGAGAGACGACGCCCGCGTCGCCAAGCGCATGTTCGTGTTCCTCGGCCTCCCCGGAGCCCTCATGGCCGCGCTCCTCGCGGCCTACGCGGGCGGCGTCCTGGCCAGCGCCCTCCGACGCGAGCAGGCGGTCCTGCGCATCCGCGGCGCCAACCGCCACCACCTGCTCCGCATGCACGCCCTGCGCACCCTGGCCCTGGCCGCCGCCGGCTCGGTGATCGGCCTCGGTCTGGGGATGGCTTCCGCCGTCGCCGTCCTGTCCGCCGACGACCTAGCCCGCGCCCCCACCAGCGGGCTGCTGGTCTCGGCCCTGCTGGGCACCGGCGGGGGGTTCCTCGCCACCGGCGCGGCGCTGTATGCGGCCGGCCGTCGCGCCATCAACCGGGACATCAGCGAGGAACGCGCCCAGCTGTCGTCGCGGCCGCCCGCCTGGCGGCGGCTGCGGCTCGACCTCGCGGTGCTCCTGGTCGTCGTCATCGTCGAAGGGATCGCGGTGCGCGGCGGCGCCTTCGAGGGCGTGGCCGGCTCGGTCTACTACGGACGGGCGGTGTCGCTTCGGCTGCATCTGGTGATCGTCCCGATCGGCGTCTGGATCGGGGGCGTCCTGCTGCTGGCCCGAGCAGTCGGCTGGCTCTTCTCGCACCTGCCGCTGCCCGGCCCACCCCGGTTCGGCCGGCCGCTCCGCGGGCTCCTGACCCGCAGCCTCCGCCGGCGTCCCTGGGCCGCCGCCGGGGGCGTGGTCGTCGTCGGGCTGATCTTCGCCCTCGGGACCAGCGTGGCCTCGTTCGCCACGTCCTACAACCGGGCCAAGGTGGCCGACGCCAGGTTCGTCGTCGGGTCCGACGTGCGGGTGACGCCGAGCCCCGAGAGCACGGTCGCGCACCCGCCCGGCTATGTCCGGGCGCTCGACGTCCCTGGCGTTCAGACGGCGACCCCGGTGGTGTTCGGCCCGCTGAACGCCGTGGTGCAGAGCGAGTTCAACGAGGACGCGGCCAACCTGGCCGCGGTCGATCCGGCCACCTTCGGTCGTGTCGCGGCGCTCGCCGACGCCAACTTCGTCGACCAGACGGCGGCGGGCGCGATGGACGCCCTGTCCAAGGAACCAGGCGGGGTCTTCCTCAGCACCGAGCTCGCCGACTACCTGGCGGTCGAGCCCGACGACGAGGTGAAGGTGCTGTTCGCCCGCGGGACCGAGAAGCAGAAGCTGTCCGAGATGCGGGTCATCGGGCTGTTTGAGCGCCTCCCCGGGTTCCCCGAAGGCGCCGACGTGCTGGCCAACCTCCAGCGACAGGTGCGCCTGATCCCCTCGACGGACGCGAGCTTCTTCCTGGCCCGGACCACTGATCCCGACGCCGCCACGTTGGCCCGGGCGGTGTCGGCCCTCCGCGACGGCCCGGGGTCGGTCGACGCCCTCCAGATCGACACGCGGGCGACTGCCCTCGACAAGGACCAGTCGAGCCTGGCCGCGCTCAACATCCACGGCCTGCTGACCCTCGACTCGGCCTACGCACTGGCCATGGCCGCGACCGCCATCACGGTCTTCGTGTTCGGGCTGCTCCTCCAGCGACGGCGGGAGTACGTCACGCTACGCGCCCAGGGCATGCGGGCCGGCGAGATCCGGTCGCTGCTGCTCATGGAGGCGGGCGGGGTGGTCGTGCTCGGCTGCGTGACGGGCCTGCTGGTCGGCTGTGCCATGGCGTACTTCCTGGTCGACGTGCTCCGCCCACTGTTCGTGCTCCACCCGCTGATCCTGATCCCGGCGGCCGAGATCGCCGTCCTCGCCGCCCTCGTCCTCGGCGTGTCGCTGCTCGCCTCGGCGGCGGCCACCACGCTGATCAACCGCCTATCTCCCACCGAGTTGCTGCGCGACGAGTAGCCCGGCCGGTGTTATCGTCGGGTGGATGCTCGAGCAACCACGGCCGCGCCGGGCGGTCACCGTCGCGGCGGTCGCGATCTGCCTGGCGGTCACCGCCGCCGGCTGCGACCGTGGAACCTCGTCGTCCACCTCGACGTCCTCGGCTGCCGCCGGCCAGCCGGCCACCTCGTCGGTACCCGCCACCACCGACACCACCTCGGCCCCCACCACCACGGCACTGCGCCGGGTCAACGCCGACCCCGGCAAGTTCAACCGCGAGGACTTCGGCGACCCGATCGGCGACGCCAATCCCTGGCTGCCGCTGGTGCCCGGCTACCAGTCGGTGCAGGACGGCACGCTGTTCCGCGGCCGCCGGGAGCTGCACCACCGCCGCCGCGTCACCGTCACCGACGTCGTGAAGCGGGTGGACGGGGTCCTGACAGTCGCGGTCCTCGACCAGGACATCGACGCCGGCCAGATCGCCGAGCAGGCGCTGGACTACTTCGCCCAAGACAAGCACGGCAATGTCTGGTACCTCGGGTCATACACCGAGAGCTACGAGGGCGGCCAGTTCGTGAACGCCACGGACGCCTGGCTGGCCGGCGTGAACGGCGCCATCCCCGGTGTCGCCATGATGGCCGACCCGAAGAGGGGGATGGCCGGTTACATCCAGGCCAGCATCCCCGGTCGCGAGACCATCCACGCCGAGGTGGCCAAGGTCGGGGAGCGCAAGTGCGTCCCCTTCAAGTGCTTCTCCAATACGCTGGCCGTCCTTGAGGACGGCACCGAGTTCAAGTACTACGCCCAGGGCGTGGGTGGGATCGCCACCGAGCCGAACTACTCCGGCGGCGAGCAGGAGAAGGAGGCGTTGCTCAACGTCATTCAGCTCACGCCCACAGGGCTGACCGAGGCGAGCGCGGGGGCGTTGAAGCTCGACCGACACGCCAGGACCACCGCCAGCGAGGTGTTCGGCAGCTCGGCGCCGGCCAGGCGCTCGCGCTGACCGACGTCAGATCGTTCCCGGCCCCATCAGCCGCTCTCGCAGGTTGAGCACCGCGAACTCCCGGTCGGTGAGATTGTACGAGCACCTCCGGACCCTGCGAGGTGACTGGCGGCTGGCGGCGGACGTGCCGGTCGGCACCGATGTGGGCTGCCCCCGTGGCCGTCGTCGCAGATCCCGCAGCTCCAGAGCGCCGTGGTCCGAGCGGCGCCGGCATACTTGAGGGTGTTCGTCAGCGCCACCTGGACGATGCGGTAGGCATTCGCTCGACGCCGGGAAGCGGTCGCGGGTTGCCGTGGACGATCAGCTGGGCCGGCAGTCCCATCTGCTGTACCTGGGCGATCAGGCAGGGAGCCGGTCGAGCCTCAGGTGTGACCCGGGTTCCGCCCGATCCCGGTCGGGTGCAGGAAATGTCATGCAGCTCCTGGCGATCCGTGCCTGTTCCTGTTCGACTGCCAGCCGTGTCTCGTCGGTGTGCTCGTGGACCAGCTGCACGGCCTTCTGCTCGTCTCGACCACCAGCACGCGCCTCGACCCATTGTCGGCAGCCGAATTGGGAGGACCGTGCATGCCCCGACGGGTCGAGCGCTACAACAGGGACAGAACGCCCATCAGGGGGCAGCC
>Ga0307296_10001662_pt1 | contig 11194 bp, 9 predicted proteins | sample ER_DNA_153_FD_194467 | JGI IMG/M metagenome (GOLD analysis project Ga0307296, IMG submission 194467) | Bulk soil microbial communities from the East River watershed near Crested Butte, Colorado, United States - ER_DNA_153 | ecosystem: Environmental > Terrestrial > Soil > Floodplain | place: USA... | reverse complement strand
GTCCGTCTGCGCCGGCGGGACGGATCGGATAGATCACCATCTTGCCGTGCGACAGCCATCCTGCCCGCACCATGCTGGCGCCCGATAGTATGGGTTTCCATCGCGTCACGCCGCGCCACATGTTGACGCCGGAATAGCGCGATTCGCCCTCGTCCGGAAAAAACTGCTTGCGGATCGCCGAGTTGATGCCGTCGCAGGCGATCACGACGCGGCCGCGCACCGTGCTGCGGTTGGCGCCTCCCGGCCCGTCGGAAAAATGCACGCTGACGCCGGTCTCGTCCTGTTCGACGCCGGTGCAATGATGGTTGGTGTTGAGCCGGTCACTTCCCGCGCGCGCCCGAAAAGCATCGAGCAAGACCATCTGCAGATCGCCGCGGTGGATCGAGAATTGCGGATGCTCGTAGCCCGCCGCGCGTCCCAGCGGCTCCTGATAGATCAGCTGGCCGAAGCGATTGAAGAAGGTCGCGTCCCTGGTTTCGATCGCGACACTCGCCAGCGATTGCTCGAGTCCGAGCGCGGCAAGTTCCTTTGTTGCGTGCGGGAGCAGATTGATGCCGACGCCGATCGGCCTGATCTCGGCGGCCGACTCGAATATCCGGCAGGGAATGCCCCAGCGCCGCAGCGCAAGTCCGAGCGTCAGTCCGCCAATGCCGGCTCCGACGATGATGACGTCGTCCATGCTCCCTCCCGGCGGGCTCTCGTCGGCGGCAATGAAACACGATTAACAACCTTACCGTCAATCTGGCGGAAATCCGATTTAGCGGCTTTTGACGAAGCACATGCCCATGCGCGTGGCCTGACTTGCGACCTGGCACGCCAAGCCTTCCGAGCAGCTCCATGACTTAAAGCTCTTGTCGTTTTCTGCAGCATTGGCGCGCTGCAGATAGCAATGCGCACCCCAGCCGTCTTCGTATTCGGTTCCAGCGAGCTCGCTGCTGGCGCGCAATTGCGGGCGGCTGGAAAATCCCCGCGAATAGTCCGGACTGATCCCCCAACTCAATGAGCCGAGAATGTCGCGGCGGCGGATCTGGTCGCCGAAGAAATGCGGCGACGCCGGCACCACGCTCGAGTTGGACGGCTTCGCCGCCATCCAGTCGACGCCGGGGAAATGGAAGCCGCCGATGCCGCGCGTCTGGTGGCAGCCGGAACAGGTGATGTCGTTCAATCGGCGCTCGAAGCCGGCTACAGAGCGGATGTTTTGCAACGTCACGCCGTTCTCCGATGCCTTCTTCAGCGCGCCAACAACGTCAGTTTCGCGAAATACGGGATTGGCTGTTGCGCCCTCACCTTGCACCAGACCGAACTCTGGCTGCAGGTTCGATGAATCAAATCCGACCGGTGTCGGCGTGATTGCGCCGGCTGCCAGAAATCGGTCCGGTATGAGAATCGTGCCGCGATCGAGCTCGCTGAAATGTTGGGGGTCGAGGAGCCAGGCGGCGAAGTCGCGCCTGAGATTGTCGTCGGCCAGAAGCCGATTGCGGTCGATCTGGTTTTCCAGCGGCGCTTCCTCGAATAAGCGGGCTTGCGGGTTGTAGCGAAACACCTTCAACAAATAATCGGTACGGAAATCACGCACCGCCGATTTCGGCGCGTGCGCGATCTGGAGATTGGTTTCGATGCGGTCGACATCCACCGGCTCGACAAATTCGAGCGGGCCGCCCGCGGACATCAGCCTGATGGCGAAATCAGCACCGGTCTGCGGCCATTTGGTTGTAGCGAGCCAGCGCTGGGCGATATCCTTGCAGGTGATGGCGATGCGGCCCGGGGCAAAGGTTTTCTCGCCCTTCGCCCGCAACACCACGTTGAGCGTCATCGGCAATCGAGGCGCGTTCGCACGGTCATCGGCCGAGGCATCGCCCATGCGCGTGAGGCGGTAGATCAGCCTGACTTCACCGCATGTCTCGGGCGAGACATAGGCCCGGTCCATGCGGTTGACGATTCCCGCCAGTACGAACCGTGAGCGAGCGGAATAAAGCAACTCGCGATCGAACATCTGCCAGTCAAAGGACGCGCCAACGCCGATGGTTTCGCCCGGGAGGTCGGCACGATGGCGCGCAACATAGCGCTCGAATTCAGCGTCGATAGCCTGGCGGACCGGCGCCATCGACGGCAACGCAAACAGCTCATCGTTGAGGATCGGCGCGGCCAATGAACGCGCCGCCGGGATGAATGGCCGCAAACCGAAGCCCACACGGTCGAGTCCTTTTGTCGGGTGCTCACCCAGATCGAGTTCGCGCAGCGCATAGGGATCGGTGATGGCGGCACCGCGCTCCAGCGCCGCGCCTTGCGCCGCGCGCGCAGGCAAGACGCCGCAAAGCAGGACGAGGATGATGACAAGAAATCGCAATGCGCGGCTCATACCCTGACTAACACCGCCCAACAGGCGCCATTTCAGGCCGGGCAGCATTCTCTACTGCAGGAAAATAGCCGAAAAAGAGACAGGCTGTCTCGCAGCAATCGGATATAGCACCATGATGGCTTCACGCCGCGGTGAAGCGAGCGGGCATGATCCGGAAAAGCGGGAACCTGGTTTTCCTTCGGACAACGCGGCAGCGTTTGCCCGGAAATCCTTAGCGCCCGACAATCAAGCCTTTGCTGGTAACAACGACCCAGCGGCCGTCCTGGCGGCGGATAGCGTCGACCCGGCCGGCGCCCGGCACCGGATCGCCGGCATAGACTTCGTAGATACCGCGGCGGCCTTCGATCAAGGCGACGCCGTTGGAAACACCGCGCAGCACCCATCCTTCCACCGTCGGCAGCCTCGCCAGCTCGACCTTGGGTGCATCGGCGGGCGTTGGCGCTGGCGCAATCGAGCCGGTGGTGTCCTTCGCCGCAACCGGCGCGGCAACCGCCGGTGCGACCGCCGCCGCGGCGCGGAGTTTTTCGACGGCTTCGCTGAGCTTGGCGAGCTTGGCGGCCGGCTCAGCTTGCGCCTTCTCCAGCCTGTCGAGGCGTTCGCTGGTTCTGTTGTACTGGCTCATGCCGGTCTTCGAGGTATGTTCGACGCTGAGCTTGAGGTTCAGAATGTCGGCGTCGATCCGCGCGACAGTGGCTTCGAACGTGCGATTGCCGGCGCTCGTTGCATCATTGCCGACAAAACTCCCGAGGCCCGCGGTCGCCAGCGCGCCACCGAGTGCGCCCGTTACCGTTGCCAGCGCCAGTACGGCCGCCAATGCTGCAAGCCGGCGCTTGCCGAACATTCCGGCGCTCTGATCGGTCTCCGGTTCCGGACCAACATCGTCATCGCGATCCCAGCCGCGACCGCCGGATGACATGATCATGATCTTGCCGGCTACGCGTGGCGTATCTGCCTTGGGAGCGTGAGCTTTGGGAGCATCCGCCTTGGGCGCGTCGATCGCCGGAGTTTCGGCGCCGGCCGCCTGCTCCGGCACGAGCCTGGGAGAATCGATCCTTGGCGACTCCTCGATCGATTCCTGGACAGATTCGGGCGCCGAAGCCGCCACGGGCTCGCTCTGGGCATCCGAGGAAGGGGAAACGGCCGTCCCGGCACTGGGGGAACCGGGTTCTCCGCTGATCTGTTCGGCCTTTTGTTCACTCAAGTTTAAATCTCCGGCAGGGGTTGACCATTTGGTAACCTTCAATTGCTTGCGAAATCGTTACCGGCCGCGCGCTTAAGGAAGTCTTAAGGAATTGATCCTGTCAGGCTGGCCCGCGAACCCGGCCGGCGCAGCAGCCACCCCTCGAACCTCCCATGCTGCTCTGCGGCAACGCGCTGATAGTCCACATGCATCGTTTGCGCCGTCGCATTTCCCGACTAACATGGAGGCAGCGACCAGCCAGAAGGCGGTGGACTCCCATGGCGATCGAAAAATGCATCAACGAATTTGATGTGAACGAGGTTATTTTCGAGGAAGGCTCGACCGGACGCGAACTGTTCGTGGTGCTCGAAGGCAAGGTCGACATCGCCAAGATCAACGGCGCCAGCAAGACCGTGATCGTGACGCTCGGCAAGGGCGAATTCTTCGGCGAGATGGCCGTGATCGACGGCTCGTCCCGCTCGGCAACCGCGATCGCGGCTGCGCCGCACACCCGCGTGATGCGGATCAATCATGCCCGGTTCGTCTATCTGGTCAGCCAGCAGCCGGCGTTTGCCCTGATGATCATGGATGCCCTCAGCAAACGCTTGAGGGCATCCAACGCCGTGACTTTCAGAGCGGCCAACCAATGAGCGACCGCAAGCCGAGCCCGTTTCCGATCGTCCTCAACAACGACGTCTGTTCGCTGATTCAGGCGGCCGAGGACGTCTACCAAATCCGCTTCAAGAACCGCGCCGCCAATGCCTATCTGGTGCGCGGAAGCAAACGCACCATCATGGTCGACGTCGGGCTGTCCTCCAACTATCCGGCCCTGCTGGAATGCCTCCATCATATCGACTGCCCGCCCGACAAGGTCGACATGTTGATACTGAGCCACGAACATCTCGATCACATCGGCGCCGCCTATCACTTTCACGGCCGCACCATCATTGCCGCGCATCGCCTCGCCGCCAACAAGATCATGCTGCGCGACGACTTCTCGATGCTGCGCAAGATGTTCAACGAGCCGCCGGTGCCGATTGATATCGATATCTGGCTGGAAGAGGGAAACCTGATCGACCTCGGCAACTTCCGCCTCAACGTGATGCATACGCCGGGCCATACCTCGGCGTGCATCAGCCTGTTCGATCAGGACCAGGGATTGCTGTTCGCCTCCGACACGCTGATGCCCGGCGGCGTGATGGGCGGCGTGTTCGGCTCCGGCAGCATCGCCGACTACATTCAGTCGCTGGAGCGGCTGAAGGGACTGAATTCGAAGATCCTGTTGTCGGGACATGGCCGCTTGTCCGACACGCCGCAGGACGACGTCAGGATCGCGATTCAAAGATCGCATGGCCTGCTGTCGGACACCGCGCAACTGTTCGACGCGCTCGATGCGCGAGCGAATTTCGAGCCGATCATGCAGTCGGTGCGCGACCTCAACAAGCTCGACGACGGCTGAGCAGTTCGGCCCTAAGCCGTCGTCATTCCGGGGCGGTGCCAACGGGTCCGCGCAAAGCGCGGCCCGATGACAGGCTCCGCATCGAACCCGGAATCTCGAGATTCCGGGTTCGCGCTTGTGCGCGCCCCGGAATGACAGTCACGTTCAAATCACCACCGGCGTATCCGGCAGTTCATTCTTGCCGCCGCCGCCGTGTCTCGGAAAATGCGTCGCCAGCTGGCGCGAGACCGCCTGGATTCCCTTGATGGCGCCGCCTGCAAAATTTCCCGCTCTGAAATTGCTCTCCATCTCGGCGCAGATTTTTTCCCAGCCCGCGGCGCCGACCTTGGCGTCGATGCCGCGATCGGCGACGATCTCGACATCGCGGTCGGCCAGCAGCAGGTAGATCAGCACGCCGTTATTGTGGGCGGTGTCCCAAATCCGCAGTTGCGAGAAAACATCCAGCGCGCGCTCCCGCGCGGGCTGACCGCGGAACAGCGGCGCGCCATCCAGCGCGCCTTCCACGACAAACCGGACCTGGCCGGAATGCGTGGCCTCGCCCGCCCTGATCGCCTGCTCGATCGCAGCCAATACCTGAGGCGGAAAAATCCGCCGCACCCGCCAGCGGTGCTCGAGAAGATGCCTGCCGATGCGCCCGATATTCATCCCTACCAACTCCCCGACGCGCCGCCGCCGCCAAAATTGCCGCCGCCGCCGCTGAACCCGCCGCTGTCGCTCGAACTGCTGCTCGAGCCGCCACCGCCGGAATAAGAGCCGCCATAACCGCCACCCGACCAGCCACCTCCCCCGCCGCGGCGGCCCGGCGCCGGCGAGACGATGCTGCCGCTGAACATCACGAAGACCGACGCGATCACGCCCGCGAGCACCGCCGCCAGCAGGGAGCCGAACAAGTACCAGGCGACCAGGGTTACCAGTCCACCGGTCGCGGCCGAGCCGATCAACCGGCCCAGCATGCTCCGCATCAGGCCGCCGAGCAGCAGCACCGGGATGATGAGAAACGGGTTGAGCGGATCGATGCTGAACGACCCCGGACCTTGCCAGTGCGGCGGTTCCGGCGCCGGCAGTTGCTCACCATCGATCACCCGGATCATCCGGTTGACACCTGCGGTGATGCCACCGGCGAAATCGCCGGCCTTGAATTTTGGCGTGATGTCTTCGTCGATAATGCGCTTGGTAGTGGCGTCGGTGAGACTGCCCTCCAGGCCGTACCCGACTTCGATACGCAGATGACGGTCGTTCTTGGCAACGACCAGGAGCGCGCCGTCGTCGATCTTCTTGCGCCCGATCTTCCAGGCTTCCGCAACCCGGATCGAATATTGCTCGATGGTTTCAGGCGCAGTCGTCGGCACGATCAGCACCGCAACCTGGCTGCCTTTCCTGGCTTCCAGAGATTTAAGGGTTTGCGTCAGCGAGGCGATGTCGCCGCTCGAGAGCGTGCCGGTCTGGTCGACCACCCGCCCCGACAGAGGCGGTACCGCGACGTCGGCTGCGGCCGCCACAGCCCAGCACATCGCTAGGGCAAGAATGCAGGCTCTTGCAGCGTTCATCGCGGCCAATCTGGAACTACTTTGCGGGCGCGGCTGGCGCTGGATTGAAATCAACTTTCGGCGCGGTCGAGATGGCCTTTTCGTTTTCGACCGTGAAGTTGGGTTTCTCCTTATATCCGAACGCTATCGCCGTCAGGTTGGTCGGGAATGAGCGGACCGTGACGTTGTAGTCCTGCACCGCCTTGATGTAGCGATTGCGCGCCACCGTGATGCGATTCTCGGTGCCTTCCAGTTGCGCCACCAGGTCGCGAAACAACGCGTCGGATTTGAGCTGCGGATAATTTTCGGTCACCACCAGCAGCCTCGACAGTGCGCTGGTCAATTCGCCTTGCGCGGCCTGGAACTTCTGGAACGCAGCGGGATCGTTGAGAACCTCGGGCGTCGCCTGAATGCTGCCGACCTTGGCCCGCGCATTGGTCACGCCCAGCAGCACATCCTTTTCCTGCTGCGCGAACCCCTTCACCGAATTGACGAGGTTGGGCACCAGATCGGCGCGGCGCTGGTACTGGTTGACGACTTCGGACCAGCTCGACTTGACCTGCTCGTCATTGCTCTGGATCGCGTTGTAGCCGCAATTGGTCAGGCTCAAGGTCGCCAGCGCCGCCAGCACCGTCAAAAATCTGCGCATCGAATTCTCCCGTTAAATTTTGCCGCAAGGTATCAGAACGATGCCGCATGGGCTGTAGAATTTTTCCTCGGTCATTCCGGGGCGCGAGTGAAACGAGCGAACCCGGAATCCATAACCACCATCGGGAGTATGGATTCCGGGCCTGCGCCAAGAGGCGCATCCCGGAATGACAGTGGTTGTATCAACCTCGCACCACTTCGGCTCTATATTGTAACGATAGGGCCTTGCCTATCATTTGCTGAAATAGTCAACATGGCCAAAACGCGAGGAAACGACAGCCCATGACCGCATACGAGACCATCACCGTGGAACGGCCGGAGCCGCGCATCGCGCGGGTCGTGATGAACCGGCCCGAGGCGCGGAACGCGCAAAACCTGCAGATGACCTACGATCTCAACGCCGCCTTTGACAGCGCCGTGCAGGACGACGCGGTCAAGGTCGTCATCCTCGCCGGCAGCGGCCCGCATTTCTCGGCCGGGCACGATCTGCGGCCCACCAGCAAGAACGCCGCCGGCGTGGATTTTCCGCCGATCGGAAATTGGGGCGGTTTCGCCGAGCCCAATGCCCATGGCCGCTTCGCGCGCGAGCAGGAAATTTACCTGCAGATCACCCGGCGCTGGCGCAATCTGGCAAAACCGACGATTGCGGAAGTGCATGGCAAATGCATCGCCGGCGGCTTGATGCTGGCCTGGGCCTGCGACTTGATCGTCGCCAGCAGCGATGCGGAATTCTGCGATCCCGTGGTCACCATGGGGGTTTGCGGCGTCGAATGGTTCGTGCATCCCTGGGAATTGGGGGCGCGCAAGGCCAAGGAATTTTTGTTCACCGCCGACGTCTGGAGCGCTGCGGAGGCGCACCGGCTCGGCATGGTCAATCACGTCGTGCCGAAAGCCGAACTCTCGTCGTTCGTGCTGGCGCTGGCGCAAAAGATTGCCGCAAAGCCTTCTTTCGCGCTGAAGCTGACAAAGGAAGCCGTCAACCGGTCGGTCGACGTCATGGGCCAACCCGCGGCGATCGATCAGGCATTCGCGCTGCACCAGCTATGCCAAGCGCATAATCTGCAGGAATTCGGAATGGTGGTCGATCCCGCGGGCCTTCATCCGTCGGTCAGGAAGCCGGCCGTGGCGAAGTAGTAACCAGCTCAACGAAGCGCCGGCGATACCTGAAGACTGTAGCCCCGTCATTCCGGGGCGCACGGAGTACGAACCCGGAATCTCGAGATTCCCCGATGTGCGATTGCACATCTGAGGTCTGGTCCTGCGACCATCCCGGAATGACGGCGGCGGTCACATCCCCGCCGCTTTCGCGTCCCGGATCGCCTGCCAGATTTTCATCGGCGTCAGCGGTGTGTGGAGCGTCTTGATGCCGAGTTCGCTCAGCGCATCCATCACGCCATTGGTAACGCAGGGCGGACCGCCGATCGCGCCGGATTCGCCGCAGCCCTTGGCGCCCAGCGGATTGGTGCGGCACGGCGCGGATGGATCGAGCGTGACCTGGATCGGCGGAAGGTCGTCGGCGCGGGGCACGCAGTAATCCTGATAGCTCGCCGTCAGCAATTGCCCTTCGCCATCATAGGCCACGCCCTCGTACAGCGCCTGGCCGATGCCCTGCGCGATGCCGCCGTGAACCTGCCCCGTCACCAGCATTGGATTTAAGGCAATGCCGACGTCGTCAACGGTGGTGTAGCGCACCACTCGGCTGACGCCGGTGTCCGGATCGATTTCGACCTCGCAGATATGGGTGCCGTTCGGCCAGCTCGGGCCGTCGACTTCGCCTTCGCTGTCCACGCTCAGGCGCGCGCCATCTTCCTTTTTCGCGATGTCGAACAGTCCGATGCGCTTGTCGGTACCGACCACCGTGAGCCAGCCGTCACGGTATTCGATGTCCTCCACCGAGGCTTCGAGCATATTCGACGCTTTCTCCCGCGCCTTTGCGATCAGGTCGTTGGCGGACACCGCCAGCGCCGTGCCGCCGACAAACAGCGAACGCGAACCGACGCTGCCAAATCCGGTGGCGAGATCGGTATCGCCCTGGACGATATCGATCTTGTCCATGGGGATGCCGAGCGCTTCCGACACCATCTGCGTGTAGGTGGTCTGCAATCCCTGCCCCATCGCCTGCGTTCCCGAATGCAGGATGATGCGGCCTTCCGCGGTCGCGTGCAGGCTGACCTTTTCGGTATGCGCGCGCCCGCCGGTCCATTCGATATAGCTGGTGAGGCCTCGGCCGTAGAGCAGGCCCTTTTTCCTGGCGACTTTCTTGCGCGCGGCAAAGCCATCCCAATCCGCAAGTTTTGAAGCCCGCTCCAGCATGTGTGCGAACGCGCCCGAGTCATAAACCTGACCGACCGGGTTGGTATAGGGCAGTTGCGCGGGCTTGATGTAATTCGCTTTCCGGATCGCGCGCGGGTCGATGCCGATCTGCCGCGCCGCCGCATCCATCAGCCGCTCGACGATAAACACGCCTTCCGGCCGGCCCGCGCCGCGATAGGCGCCGACCGGCGCGGTGTTGGTCATCACGGCCTTGACCTCGTAGTGAACTAGCGGCAGGTCATACACACCGCTCTGCACGAACGGTCCAAGCACCAGGGGAATGATGGTGCCGGCACCGGTGAGATAGGCGCCGGTGCCGCCGACCGAGCGCACCCGATAGGCCAGCACGCGGCCCTTGGCGTCGAGCGCGAATTCGCCCGTCGATGTCAGGTCGCGGCCATGGCTGCCGCCGACGAACTCGTCGGTGCGGTCGCCGCGCCAGCGCACCTTGCGCCCCAGCTTGACGGCGGCATAGGCCACCATGCCATCTTCCGGATAAAGGTTGGTCTTCTGCCCAAAACCGCCGCCGATATCGCCGACCAGCACGCGGACGCTTTCCTTCGGCCGCTTCAGCACGGCTTCGGCCAGAACGTCGCGGGTCGAGCCCGGGGTCTGCGACTGCACATGCAGGATCAGCCGCCCGGTTTTCTTGTCGACCTCGGCGATGGTTGAGCGCGGCTCCATCGCGGAGGGGATGAGCCGCTGGCTGATGAGATCGAGCGAGACTTTATGCGCGGCGCTGGCGAACGCGGCTTCAACGGCGGCGGCATCCCCATAGCTCATTGCAGCCACGATATTGTCGGGCGCTTCCGCCCATACCACGGGTGCACCTGGCTTTGTCGCTTCCAAGGGATCGACCACCGCCGGCATTGCCTCGTATTCGACCGTGATCGCCTCGGCCGCAGTCTGCGCTGCAAGGCGCGACGTCGCGACCACCGCCGCGACCGGCTCGCCGGCAAAGCGCACGATCTCGTGCGCCAACAGCCGTCGCGGCGCCACCGTCATCGGCAAGCCGTCGGGCCGCTGGAAAACCGAGAGCGTCGGGATGGTGCCGACGTCGTCCGCGATCAGGTCGGCGCCGGTGTAAACCGCCTTGACATCCGGCATGTCGGCGGCCGCCTTGGTGTCGACAGACACGATCTTCGCATGGGCATGCGGCGAGCGCAGTACATGCAGCCACAACGCGCCGTCTTCCGGCCTGTCGTCGATGAATTGCCCCTTCCCGGTGAGCAGTCTTTGGTCTTCGAGACGCTTGACGGGCTGGCCCGCCCCGAAACGCATATTGCCGGGAAGAATGTTCATCAGTTTGTCCTTAGTCTTTTGTCGGATGGGGCTGTTCTAGTGCTTTTTTTGATCGAGACAACTCGCCCCCTGCGTCATTCCGGGCATGCCACATGCTCCGTCATTCCGGGATGCGCCCATTGCTCCGTCATTCCGGGGCGCGAGTGAAACGAGCGAACCCGGAATCTCGAGATTCCGGGCTCGCGTCTTCGACGCGCCCCGGAATCACGGCCTAGCCCAAATCCCGCAGCACCGCTTCGACCGCCTTGCGCTCTTCCGCCGTCAAGGCGGCCTGCGGTGGAATGGGATCGCCGACCTCATATCCCTGGATTGCCAGCCCGGCCTTGACGCAGGCCGCCAGGTTGTAGCGCGCGAAGGCTTCGTTGAGGCGCCACAACCGCCGCTGCAAGGCCAGCGCATCGTCCCAG
>Ga0307296_10001661_pt1 | contig 11194 bp, 12 predicted proteins | sample ER_DNA_153_FD_194467 | JGI IMG/M metagenome (GOLD analysis project Ga0307296, IMG submission 194467) | Bulk soil microbial communities from the East River watershed near Crested Butte, Colorado, United States - ER_DNA_153 | ecosystem: Environmental > Terrestrial > Soil > Floodplain | place... | reverse complement strand
CGGCAAGGGCTCAGAGGCCCACGCGGCGGCCGTCACCGGCGACACCGTCGGCGATCCCTACAAGGACACGGCGGGCCCGGCGATCAACCCGATGATCAAGATCACGAACCTGGTCGCGATTTTGATCATCCCGCTAATCGTCTCGATTCACGGGTAGTAGCGCCCGCGTCGGGCACTAGAGTCCGCGGCTATGTCAAGAAGGCGCCGGCAGCAGCGACTCGAGCGAGTCCTGGGGACGCCGGCGCTGTTCTCGACCGCCTACGGCAACGTCGGCTCGTCGATCTACTACGCCCTCGGCGTCACCGCGGTCTTCGCGCTCGGGCTGACGCCGATCGTCTTCGTGATCGCGGGGATCATCTTCGCGGCCACCGCGGCCACCTACGCGGAGGGGACGGTGCGCTTCCCGGAGGCCGGCGGCTCCTCGAGCTTCGCGCGCCACGCCTTCAACGAGCTCGTCTCGTTCGGGGCGGCGTGGGCGCAGATGCTCAACTACATCATCACGATCGCCATCTCGGCGTTTTTCGTGCCGCACTACCTCTCGATCTTCTGGGCGCCGCTGAAGGAGAACCCTTGGGACATCGTCGGCGGCGGGCTCGTGATCGCCGTTCTGGTCACCCTGAACATCGTCGGCACCCAGGAGTCGGCGCGGGTGAACATCGGCCTGGCGCTGATCGACTTCGCGACGCAGATCCTGCTCGTCCTGCTCGGGTTCGCGCTGATCTTCAGTCCGCACGTCCTGTCGTCGAACATCCACCTCGGCGTCGCGCCCACATGGAGCCAATTCTTCATCGCGATCCCGGTGGCGATGATCGCCTACACCGGGATCGAGACCGTCTCGAACCTGGCCGAGGAGGCGCGCGACCCGGTGAAGAACATCCCTCGAGCGATCTCGTTCGTCGCGATTGCGGTCTTCGCGATCTACTTCACGCTGCCGTGGATCGCGCTGTCGGCTCTCCCGGTGACGCAGACCGCCGACGGGAACTACCAGACCCTGCTGGGAGTCGGCCCCCCGGAGGGCTTCTCGAACGATCCGGTACTGGGCCTGGTCGAGAACATGGGCATCCATGGCGCCTTGCTGAGCGCGATGAAGGTCTACGTCGGGATCCTGGCCGCGACGATCCTGTTCATCGCGGCAAACGCAGGCGTGATCGGAGCCTCCCGCATCACGTACGCGATGGCGAGCTACCGCCAGTTGCCCGAGGTGTTCCGGCGGCTGCACGGCAAGTTCAAGACGCCGTACATCTCGCTTTTCTTCTTCGCAGGCGTGATACCGGTGCTTGTGCTGCTGCCGGGCAAGACGAAGTTTCTCGGGACGATGTACTCGTTCGGGGCGATGCTCTCGTTCACCGTCGCGCACGCAGCGGTGGTGGCACTCCGCTACAAGCGGCCCGACGAGGAGTTGGTCTTCCGGGCACGGCCGAATCTGCGCTGGCGTGGGGTCGACTGGCCGCTGTTCGCGGTCTTCGGCGGGCTCGGGACAGGACTGTCCTGGCTGGTCGTCGTCGTCCAAGCCCCGCTCACGCGCTGGGTGGGGCTTGGGTGGCTCGTGGCGGGGTTCGTGGGCTACGCGGTCTATCGCCGACGGCTGGGGCAGCCGCTGACGGAGACGTTGCGAGCCCCGATCCCGATCGGCCCCGGGGTCGCGCTGGAGTACCGCAACGTGCTCGTGCCGATCGTGCACCGCCGGGAGTCCGAGGAGGCGGTCGACCTGGCCTGCCGCCTCGCGACGGAGCGCGGGGCGACCATTGCCGCGGTGACGGTGCTGGAGGTGCCATTGGAGCTGTCTCTCGATGCGCCGCTGCCCGACGCGATGGAGCACCGAGCCCATGACCTGCTCGACGAGGCGCGCGCGATCGGCGAGGCCTACGGCGTGGACGTGGTCGGGCGGCTGATCCGCGAGCGGCGCGCGGGGCGGGCGATCGTGGACGAAGCGGAGCGGCGCAACAGCGAGATCATCGTGATGGGCTCTCCGCGGCGCGACGTGCGGCGCGGGAGCGCGCGGATCTTCGGCGACACCGTGGACTTCGTGCTCAAGAACGCCCCGTGCCGCGTGATGGTGGCGGCGGCGCCGAAGGCAGCATGAGCTCTTCCTACCGCGGCTTGGTGACGATTTTCGGTCTGATCGCGATCGGCCTCGGGATCGCGATCGTCGTCCAGACCGCCCGGGTTGGCGGCGGCTCTGGCTATCTCATCGGCGTCCTCTTCATGGCCCTCGGCGCAGGCCGTCTCTACCTCCTCCACCGCCGCCGGTGACAGTCACAGTGACAGTCACAGTGACTGTCACTGTTGTCGTAGTTGGTTAGCGACGACTGGCCGCCGGAGCCGGGCTTTGCCCGGCGTGAGGCTCACTACGACAAACAACAGAGGGAGAGAACGGCGAAGCGGCGGCTCCTCGCACATTTGCTCCCCAACAGCGCTCGCAAGGAGGGGGCTCGCGGGGGAACCAGGGGTTCCCCCGTGTTTTACTCCGCTCGTGGCGCGGAAGATTTCAGGGCTCCAGCGCGTTCTCGACGCGCCCGCGCTGTTCTCGGTCGCCTACGGCGAGGTCGCCTCGTCGATCTACATCGCCCTCGGGATCATCGCCCTGCACGCGCTCGGCCTCACGCCCGAGGTGCTCGCACTCGTCGGCGCCCTCTTCGTCGTCGTCGCGCTCTCCTACGCCGAGGGCACCACGGCGATTCCCGAGACCGGCGGTGCCGCCACCTTCGTTCGCCGCGCGTTCAACGACCTCGCTGGCTTCCTGACCGGCTGGGCGCTCTTCCTCGACTACCTGATCGTGATCGCGCTTTCGGCGCTCTTCATGCCGCACTACCTCGGCGCGGCGCTCAAGTGGGGGTCGCTCGAGCACAACCCCTGGGACGTCGTGGTCGGGGTCGGCGTGATCATGGCCGTCGCTGCGATCAGGCTGGTTCGGCGCTCCGCGTTCTACCGCTACGGGATCTTCGTGGCCGTGCTCGACCTCTCGACGCAGCTGATGCTCGTCGTGCTCGGCTTCGCATTTCTGTTCTCGGGCGAGGCGCTCACCCACGGGGTCTCGATCGGGTCGCATCCGAGCTGGCACCAGATCGTCTTCGCGCTCCCGCTCGCGATGCTTGCCTACACGGGCCTCGAGACCGTCGCCAACCTCGCCGAGGAGGCACGCGAACCGGGCCGGGACTTGCCGCGGAGCCTCTTCTCCGGGATCGGGCTCGTGGTCGTGATCTACGTCGCGATCGCGCTCGTGGCTCTCTCCGCATTCCCTGCGCAAGGCGGCACGACCAGCCTCGGCAGCGACTGGCTCGACGCGCCACTGATGGGGATCGTCGACGCTCTGCGCGGGCCATTGCCAGAGGGCCTGGCGACCGCGTTGCGCATGTACGTCGGCCTCACCGGCGCCGTGATCCTCCTCGTCGCGGTCACGACCTCGATTTCAGGGTTCACCAGGCTTGCTCACTCGCTCGGCGAGCACGGGCAGCTGCCGCGCGCCTTCGGCCGCCTCAACCGGCGGACGCTCGTCTCGCCGCAGGCCATCGTCTCCGCAGCGCTCATCTCGACCGCGCTTCTGGTCGGGACCTCCTTCATCAAGGACGACATCGCCTTCCTTGCGAGCCTCTTCAGCTTCGGCGTCCTGGGCGCGTTCACCGCCGCCCAGCTCGCGGTGATCAAGCTGCGTTACAGCGAGCCGGAGCTGCCGCGGCCCTACCGGGCACCGGCGAACGTGCGCATCCGAGGCGTCGAAGTGCCCCTTCCCGCGATTGTCGGCTCGGTCGCGACCTTCTCGATCTGGGTCGCGGCGCTGGCCACACACGCGGGCGCCCGCTACGGCGGCCCGGCCTGGCTCGCTGCCGGCCTCGTCGTCTACGGGCTCGTTCGCAAAGGGCGCGGCGAGGGCCTGTTGCAGCATGTCGAGCCGCCGCCGGAGCACCTGCCCGAAGCGGAGTTCTCGAGCATCCTCGTCCCGATGAAGCTCGGGGCGATCGGGGAGGAAATGGTCGCCACGGCCGTCAAGCTCGCCGCCGAGCGTGGGGCGGATGTCGAGGCGCTGTTCGTGATCCGGGTGCCGCTCGACCTGGCGATCGACGCTGAGCTGGATGAACAGGAAGAGCGTGCCACAGCCTCGCTCGCCGAGGCGGCGCTGCTGGGAGCCGACCTCGGCGTGCAGGTGCGCACGGAGACGATCAGGGCGCGCTCGATCGGCGAGGCGATCGTCTCCGAGGCCACCCGGCGCGGCAACGATCTCATCGTCTGCGGCTCCGCGCCCCGCTGGCGACGGCAGTCGCGCTTCTTCTCGCCGACGGTCGAGTATGTCCTGCGCAAAGCGCCCTGCGAAGTGCTCGTAGTGGCCTTTCCGGAGGGCTCAACCGACGAAGACGGCACGATTCCGGAGTGAGCTAAGGTGAGAACGTGAAGGCACTAGTCATCGGCTGCGGCCGCGTCGGCTCGAACCTCGCCCTTCAGCTCGACCGGGAAGGGTGGGACGTGACCGCCGTGGACGAAAAAGAAGAGGCACTCGGCAGGCTCGGCGACCACTGGGCCGGCGGTTTCGTGCTCGGGCACGGCATGGACACCGACGTGCTGCGCGAGGCGGGGATCGAAGACGCCGACGCGGTGGTTGTCGCGACCGACGGGGACAACACCAACATCGTGATCGGCCAGGTCGCTCAGCAGCGCTTCGACAACCAGTGCGTCGTGGTGCGCGTGCTCGACCCGGCCCGCGCCGAGTTCTACCGCCAGCGCGGACTGCGAACGATCTGCCCGACCTCGGTCGCGATCGACGTGCTCCTCGACTCGGTGCGCGCCTGCGAGGTTCGACCGGCGGAGCCAGCCAAAACCTGATGTACATCCTCGTCGCAGGCGGCGGCAAGGTCGGCGCCAACTTCGCACGAACCCTGCTCAAAGACGGCAAGCACGAGGTGACACTGATCGAGCAGCGTCGCGACCGCTTCATCCGTCTCGAGCGCGAGTTCGAGCACCAGATCCAGCTCGGTGATGCGACCGAGATCTACGTCCTCGAGCGAGCCGGCATCGCCCGGCCGCCGGACGTCGTGGCCGCGCTCACGGGCGACGACGAGGACAACCTCATCATCAGTCAGATGTCGAAGGAGAAGTACGGCGTGCCGAAGGTGATCGCGCGCGTGAACGACCCGCGCAACCAGGCGCACTTCGACCTGCTCGGAATCTCGCCCACGGTCTCGGCCACGCGCGGCCTGATGGCCCTGATCGAGCACGAGGTGCCGGAGCACGACCTCGTCCACCTGCTCGAGCTGCGCAAGGAGAACCTCGAGATCGTCGAGGTCCAGATCGACGAGCGCGCACCCGCCGCCGGCAAGCGGGTCGAGGACCTCGACCTGCCGGAAGGCTCGCGTCTGATCTCGATCATGCGGAACGGTCACGCCGAGATTGCCGTCGGCTCGACGGAGCTCGAGGCCGGCGATCAGGTCCTGGCGATTCTTCAGCCGGGCAAAGAGGACGAGCTGAGGAAGGTGCTGCTCAAGAGTTGAGGTGGTGGCTTGGGGTCATCCTGGCGGTCGGGGCGGTAGTTCTGCCCGGGGCCGCCGGCGGGGCGCGCGAGCAGGCGCAGTTTCGCATGCGCCAGATCGCCTCGGGGTTCGATTCGCCTGTCTACGTCGGCGCGCCCCGCAACGAGGCCAATTGGCTGTACGTGGTCGAGAGGCCGGGCGTGATCCGCGTGCTCGTGAACGGCACGCTTCGCGCCGAGCCGTTCCTCGACATCCGTAGCCGCGTCGGCGACGACGACTCCGAGCAGGGCCTACTGTCGGTCGCGTTCCACCCGAACTATGCGAAAAACCACCGCTTCTTCGTGGACTACACCGACAACCGTGGCGACACGCGAGTGGTCGAGTTCCGCTCCAACGGCACGGTCGGCCTGCTGAGCACCGCGCGCCAGATCCTCTTCGTGAACCAGCCCTACTCGAATCACAACGGCGGCCAGCTCCAGTTCGGCCCGGACGGGAACCTCTACGTAGGCATGGGGGACGGCGGCTCCGGGGGCGATCCTCAGAACCACGCGCAGAACCTGAGCTCCAGGCTCGGCAAGCTGCTGCGGCTGAACGTGAACAAGGCGGGCGCCCGCTGGCAGATCGCGGGCTACGGCCTGCGAAACCCGTGGCGCTTCTCCTGGGACCGGGCCACGCGTGACCTCTACATCGGCGACGTCGGCCAGGGCGACTGGGAGGAGGTCGACCTGCGCACACCGGCCCAACAGCGAGGACTGAACAACTACGGCTGGCGGGTCTGGGAGGGGCGTGCTCGCTACACGGTGGGCCAAAAGGTGAACCCTCGCGGCAGGCTCGTCTTCCCGATCGCCGTGTACGGCCACGATGCCGGCTGCTCGATCACGGGTGGCTACGTCTACCGCGGCAAAGCCGTGCCTTCGGCCCGTGGACGCTACTTCTACGGCGACTACTGCAACGGGACGATCTGGAGCCTGCGCACTGTCAAGGGGAAGCTGCGCGGGTTGCGGCGCGAGCCGTTCCGGGTTCCGAATCTCTCCTCCTTCGGCGAGGACCCGGCAGGCGAGCTCTATGCCGTCGGGCTCGGCGGCGGGCTCTACAAGCTCAGTAACTAACCGGTACGACGGCGCCGCACCTGCGGCCCCTGCGCGCCGAGCGCCGCATAGGCGAGCGCCTGGAGCGATTCGTTCAACGAGCGCACCTCGTGCGCGAGCGCAAGAAAGCCTTCGTTGTGGTCGAGCCGCCGGTTCATGGTCTGCAGCTCGGCCCGCAGCGCGTCGAGCCGCTCGAGGATCGCGTCGAGCTGCCGGTCGTCGAAGGTCTTGCGGTCGGTCACTCCCTCAATTCTACGGAGCGGAGGTCGTCCGAAGCCTCGTCGCGTGCAGGAGCAGTAATCCGAGGGCCAGCCCGGCTGCGTCCATCGCCACGTCGAAGGGCGAAGCGTGGCGGCCGCGGACGAACTCCTGGTGGATCTCGTCGGAGACGGCGTAAGCGAAACCGATCAGGAACGCCGGCACCTCCCGCCCCAGCGCGCGGAAGAGGAGCAGCGCGAGGATCGCGTACTCGGTCATGTGCGCGGCCTTGCGCAGGATCGTGTCCCACACGCCGAGGTCGGTCGAGAGCCCCGGGACCGCCGAGAGCGCGAAGATCACCGCCGCCCAGAGCAGGACGGGCGCCCAGAGCGAGAATCGCCGCGCGAGAGCCATCGCGGGGCCATGTTAGGCTCTGGCCCGAAAGGCGAGCGGTAAGGGAACCCGGTGTGAGTCCGGGACGGTCCCGCCGCTGTGAGGGGAGACGCTCCTCGCCGAAGTGCCACTGGCTACGTGCCGGGAAGGCGGCGAGAAAGGGAGCCCCGAGTCAGAAGACCTGCCGGTCGCCTCGAACCCGAACCCCTCGCGGAAGGAGGATTCGTGTACAGGCGTCTCTCCATGTGGCTCGCCGTCGGCATGACGGCGCTCCTGCTCGTTCCCGCGGCTCTGGCCGTGGACGTGCACGTCCGGGTCGAAGGCAAGACCCGGAACCTCTTCGGCTCGACCGAGCCGACGCTCACGGCCAAGGCGAATGCGCTCGACGCGCTGGATTCAGCCAGCCTCGCGGCCGAGTTCTACTACCACGTGACGACCACGTCCTTCGGGCCGTACGTCGACCAGATCGGCCGCTACCTGGCCGGCGGCTCGAACGGGTGGGTCTTCAAGGTGAACGGAGCCTCACCGCCGGTCGGGGCCGACGCGGTCGTCCTCAAGGACGGCGACAGGGTGCTCTGGTACTGGGCTACCTTCGGCCCCACCGGCGGGCCGCCAACGCTTGTCCTGCAGGCCACGAAGAAGCGCGGCTGCTATCGGGTGGTGGCTCAGGACGACAACGGCAAGAGGACGGCTGCGCGTGGTGCGAGGCTTCACGCCGGCGGCCGCGCCCTCCTCGCCCGCACGGGCAGTGCGTGCCTCGGGGCCCACAAGGGCCTCGTGACCGCGACGCTCAAGGGCGCGGTGCGCTCGAACGCGCTGCGGTGAAGCGATTCGCCCTTGCGGCGGCTCTCTCGGTCGCGCTGGCCGGCTGCAGCTCGGGAACGAGCAGCTCCGGCCAGGCGACCGTATGGGTGACGCGTGACCGGGGAGCGAGGGTGCTGCACGCCGGGACGGTGCCGGCCGGTCTGACAGCCCTGCAGGGCCTTGATCGCGTGGCCGAGATCAAGACGCGTTACGGCGGGCGGTACGTGCGGGTGGTGGACGGCACTGCCGAGCACGGGCGCCGCTCCTGGTTCTACTACGTGAACGGCTACCTGTCCGACCAGGGCTCCGCGGAGTACCGGCTCCGAGACGGAGACGTCGAGTGGTGGGACTACCGCTCCTGGCGCGATCCGCTCGACGACGCGGTCGTCGTCGGCTCGTTCCCGGAGCCGCTGTTGCACGGGTTCGGCGGGGAGGTGCGGATGACGGTGGTCGTTTCGGTCGACCCCGCGCTCGGGAAGCGGATCGCCCGGCTCGTCGGCGGGTCGGTCGCCCGGACCGCTCCTCGCGACGCCAACGTCGTCGAGATCGTTCGGAGCCCGAAGGCCCGCTTCTACGCCGAGCTGCGGCGACCCGGCGCCGGCTCCCCGGTGCGCTTCGTCCTCGAGGCGCGGTTCGCCTCCCGGCTGGCGTCGAAGCCTCAGCTCGCCCGCTTCAGGTACTCGGTGCCGTGAGCCCGGCACCCGCAGCCGCACTGCTCGCCGGGCTCGTTGCGGCCGCACTGCTGGCCGATCGCACGATCTCGGTTGCGGCGATCGCGGCGCTTCTGCTGCTCGTCTGCCTGCGGGCACCCGCGCCTAGACGTCGGCTCTACCTCATCGGAGCCCTCTTCTCCGGGCTCGGCGTCTTCGTGATCAGCCCATTTCTTGCGACGATCGGCTCGGACGTGCTCTGGACCGGGCCGACGCTGCCTGTGCTGGGCACGATCGACGTGACCCGGGAGGAGCTGCACGTGGCCCTGTTCCAAGGCTTGCGGCTGACCGCGGTCACGCTCGCGTTCGCGGCCTACGCGCTCCTGCTCGACCACGACAGGCTCGTGCAGGCGGCGGGTTTCGCGCGGCGGTCGGTGTTGACTATCGCGCTGGCGACCCGGCTCGTGCCGACGCTGGAGCGCGACGCGGCCGGGCTCGTCGAGGCGCTGCGCGGGCGCGGGGTGGAGGTTACGGGCGTGCGCGGCCGGGCCCGCTTAGTCTCGCCGCTCCTTGCCGGCTCGCTCGAGCGCGCGCTGAACCTGGCGGAGGCGATGGAGGCACGGGGTTACGGCCGCCCCGGAGCAACGCGCTCGCCGAAACCAAGCTGGGGCGGACGCGAGCGGCTGGCGCTTGTCCTCGGGGCCCTCGCAGTCGTGGTGGGGGCGCTATGGCTCTAGCGCGGGTCGAGCAGCTTTCGTTTACCTACCCGGAGGCCGAGCACCCGGCGCTGGACGACGTCTCGCTCGAGCTCGAGCCGGGAGAGGTCGTCGCGCTGCTCGGTCCCTCCGGTTGTGGCAAGTCCACGCTGCTGCGGGCGCTGGCCGGCCTCGTGCCGCACTTCCACGGCGGCCGCTTCGCCGGCCGGGTCGAGGTGGGCGGCCACGACACGCGGCGTACGCGGCCTGCCGACCTGGCGGGAACCGTCGCGACGCTCTTCCAGGACCCGGAGGACCAGGTCGTGTTCACGCGCGTGGCCGCCGAGGTGGCGTTCGGGTTGGAGAACGTCGGCGCGCCTCCGGCGCGAATCGGCGCGCGGGTGGCCCAGGGGCTCACCGCCGTCGGTGCCGCGCATCTCGCCGAGCGGCGCGTGGCCGAGCTCTCCGGCGGCGAGCTCCAACGCGTCTGCCTCGCGTCGGTGCTGGCGCTGGAGCCACAGCTGCTGCTGCTCGACGAGCCGACCTCGCAGCTCGACCCGGAGGGCGCCGAGGAGGCGATCGAGCTTGCCCGCGCGGCAGGAGCGGCGGTGGTCGTGTCGGAGCAGCGCCCCGATCGCGTGCTGGGCGCCTGCGACCGCGTGCTCTTCCTCGAGCGCGGACGCATCGTGCTGGACGCGCCGCGCGACGAGGCGCTCGGGTGGCTCGCACGCCACCGGCCTGCCTGGGTGCCGCGGGAAGCGGTGCTGCCGGCCCCGGGCTCGGCGCAGGAGCCCTCCTGCCGGCTGGATCGCGTCGCGTTCGCCTACGGGGACGCACGCGTGCTCGAGGGATTCAGCCTCGAGCTCGCCCGCGGCGAGATCGTTGCGCTCGTCGGCCCCAACGGCTCGGGGAAGACCACCCTGGCGAAGCTGGCCTCGGGCTTGCTCGAGCCGAGCGCGGGCAGTGTCACCTGTAGCGGCCGCGCCTGTTACCTCTCCCAGGACCCGGGTCGCTACCTCGTGCGGGAGCGGGCCGAGGACGAGGTCGCCCTCGCGGTGGGCGGGGATCTCGCGCGCGCGCGCGAGGCGCTGCGTGGCGTGGGCCTCGCCGGTTTCGAGGCCCGCCACCCACGAGACCTCTCGAGCGGCGAGCGCGAGCGGCTAGCCCTCGCCGCGGTCCTCGTCGCCGCGCCAGACCTGCTCGTGCTGGACGAGCCCACCCGCGGCGTCGACCCCGAGCGCAAGGACGAACTGGCCGCCCTCCTGCACGCCCAGGCGTCCACGCGCGCCACGCTCGTCGTCACGAACGACCTTGTTTTCGCCGGGGCCGTCGCCGACCGCTGCGTGTCCACGGCGCCCGAGCGGGAGGCCGCCCTTGTCTAGGGTCGCCGGGCTCGGAGCCCTCGCCGCTGCCTTCGTCGCAGCCGCCTGGACCGTCGTCTCGCCGGACGACGCCGCCCTGGCGCTGCTGCTGGTCGCGGGCGCGCTCGTCGTCGCAGGCGTGTCCTGGCTCGAGAACGGCATGGGCTCGAGCAAGGAGCTCGTCCTCATCGCCACGCTGGCCGCGGCTGCGGCCGCGGGACGGGTGCTGTTCGCGGCCGTCCCGAACGTCCAGCCGGTAACGGTGATCGCCGTCGTGTCCGGAGTCGCGCTCGGGCCGCGGGCGGGGGCCGCGGTCGGTGGGCTGGCGGCGCTGGTCTCGAACTTCTACCTCGGGCAGGGCGCGTACACGCCGTGGCAGATGCTCGCGTGGGGAGGGTGCGGCCTCCTGGGCGGCCTCGCCGCGCCCCTGTTGCGCCATCGCGTCCCGCTGGCGCTCACGTGCTTCGCGCTCGGGTTCGCCTTCGACGCGGTCCTCGACTTCTGGGAGTGGCTCAGCTTCTACCCGCACACGTGGCAGGCGTTCGC
>Ga0307296_10001660_pt1 | contig 11195 bp, 9 predicted proteins | sample ER_DNA_153_FD_194467 | JGI IMG/M metagenome (GOLD analysis project Ga0307296, IMG submission 194467) | Bulk soil microbial communities from the East River watershed near Crested Butte, Colorado, United States - ER_DNA_153 | ecosystem: Environmental > Terrestrial > Soil > Floodplain | place: USA... | reverse complement strand
ATTCGCCGCCGATTACCGTGATCCATCGAAGAAGATTCCGGCCGAAATAATTAAGAAGATGAATGATGCGAAACTGGCGAACGCCGGTGTTCTTTATCGGCGCCAGTTCGCGTTCGCTTCGCTCGACCTCGCGTTGCATAACCAGCACGCCGAGGACATGCCCTACGATAGCGTAGGTGTTTCAAATCCCATCCTGGAAAAAGTTTTTCTCCCAATCGACCCAAGCACTACCTTCGTTTCTTATTTCGGCCACCTGAATGGCTACGATGCCGGTTATTACGGCTATGCATGGGCCGACGCCATCGCTGTAGATATGGCAACAGTGTTCGAAAAATCGAAGGATGGCTACCTCGACAAACAAGCCGGCATGAAATTACGCCACGAAATCTATGAGCCAGGCGATTCGCGTGACGCCAATATTTCGATCGAAAAATTCCTCGGCCGCAAACAATCCGTCCAACCGTTCCTGAAAAAAATTGGTATCGGTACACAAGCGAAAAACCAAGCGTCTGTAGAATCGTCGCGGACAAGCAAATAGCTGTAGAGGTGCTTGTGCGCGAGCCGCTTGTTGAAGCGATTATCAAAGGTCGGCGTTTGACACAAACACCGCTACAACGTCTTCGTATGTCGTGAAAATCGTACGCTGCTGTCTTGCAATGCTTCTTTCTGCTGGGACGTCGCTCGTCACCGCCGATGAACTAGCATTGCATTTGGAGCCGGCGTTGGAAGCGATTACCCCGGACGGCATGCTCGCCCACATTAAGGTTCTGGCGTCGGACGAATTCGAAGGGCGCGCACCGGGGACAAAGGGCGAAGAACTGTCGGTCAAGTACATCACCGATCAATTCAAACAAATCGGATTGAAGCCGGGAAATCCAGATGGGACGTACACGCAGGAAGTTCCTCTCGCCGGGATCAGGAGCGAACCCGCAATGTCGTTCATAACTGGCGATAAGACCATCGACCTCAAGTATCCCGACGATTTCGTCGCGTCTTCAGCGCGTCTCCAATCAGAGATCAAAATCGACAATTCGAATGTGGTTTTCGTCGGATACGGCGTCGTCGCGCCGGAATACGGATGGGACGACTACAAGAATGTCGATGTTCACGGCAAAACGCTGTTGATGCTGATCGGTGATCCGCCGATTCCCGATCCGAAAGATTCATCGAAACTCGATGAGAAGATGTCCGATCTAATCATCCACCAGACCGAGTCGGCCGGTTACCCGTATTCGGTGGTAAGAACGAGTTGGGGCAAGGAAAACTACGAGATCGATTCTCCAAATAAAAACATGGACGCAGTGGGAGCACGGTCTTGGATCGCTCTCGACGCTGCGAAGAAATTGCTGGCCGACTGTGGCCAGGATTACGATGCCCTGAAGAAATCAGCGATCACCAAAGAATTCCGGCCCGTGACGTTGAAAGCAAAAGCCAATATCGACATCAAACAACAACTACGTTCATTCAAATCGCATAACGTGATCGGGAAACTCGAGGGAAGCGATCCGAAGTTGCGAGACGAATATGTGATTTATACCGCGCACTGGGATCATCTCGGGCGCCATTCAGAATTGCGGGGCGATCAGATTTCCAACGGGGCTATCGATAACGCGTCTGGCGTGGCATCGGTCATCGAGCTCGCGGCCGCGTTCACAAAATTGAATCCGCCGCCGAAACGGTCGCTCTTATTCATGGCCACCACCGCTGAAGAAGCAGGATTGCTCGGCGCGAAATTCTACGCGCTGCATCCGCTTTATCCACTGGAAAAAACGCTGGCCGACATCAACATCGACACGGTGAACCCGTGGGGAAAAACGCGCGACATCGAGGACCTAAGTAACAACAATTCGACCCTCGACGACTTGTTAGCTGCAGCCGCCAAAGGCAACGGACGAGAAATGAAACCGAATAGTCAGCCGGAAAAAGGCGGTTTCTATCGCGCCGATCATTTTGAATTTTCCAAGCGCGGCGTGCCTTCGCTTTACACCGGCGGCGGCACAAATTTCATCGGGAAACCGCCGCAATTCGGTCAGCAAAAGAAAGACGATTACACCGCGCACCATTACCATCAGGTGTCGGACGAAGTTGATCCGAACTGGGACCTCTCCGGAGCAGTGCAGGATATTCAGCTTCTATTCGAAGTCGGTTACCAGGTCGCCAACGGCGACAAGTTTCCCGAGTGGAGACCCGAGAGCGAGTTTAAGGCAAAGCGAGAATCGATATTAAGGAAGGATCGCACCGAGAACTAATTTGCATTGCAGCGCATCTGATGGTTGAGTCGGAGCTCGCGAATTTGAAAATCTGAATGGGCTCTCTCAAAAAAAGACGCAAGGCGAAAATTGCCAAGCATAAGCGCCGCAAACGCATGAAGGCGAATCGGCACAAGAAGCGCCTCCGATATAAGGCGTAGCGCGGCTAGCGCAAGAGTTTGGAAACCCCCAACGTCCAACACCGGACGTCTAACTCCCAACTCAAATAAAGACTGCGTGCAGGCCATAGCCTCAAAAGCTTCAAGGGCTGGTTTGCGGAGGTTAGGCCGAAGACTAACATTAGAGCGTGAGTCAACGGAAAAAGCACCGCGGCATTTTGCTGCGCCGGTGTCTTTTTTTGGCGCTGGTGTTTCTGGTGGCGACGAGCGCGGCGGCCAACCGAACGGCGAAAAGTTCAGCGTCAAGAACTGGGTCTTCATCAGCGACAATAAAAAAGGCCGGTCGCCAGGATGATTCGCTCAGCTCCAAACCGGCTGCCGATCTATCACTACGTTCGGAAGGCGCTCACAAGGCGGATGCACTAACGCATTTTGTCGAAGGAATGTCACTCGAAGAAAATGGCGAGACAGATCGCGCGCTGGAGGCGTATCGCAAAGTGCTGAATGTCGATCCCGGCGAATCGCAACTCGCCTCGCGCGTCGCTGGCCTGTTGATAGACCAGGAGGATTTTCCACAAGCGATTGACGTGTTGAAAGATGCAATCAAGGCAAACCCGAAGGATGCCGGTCCGTATCAACAGCTCGCATTCATTTATGCGAAGTATCTCAAGAAAACCGATCAGGCTATCGACTATGCCAATCGGGCCATCACCTTGAATCCAGCGGACATTGAAGGCTACCAGCGTCTGGTGGAAATCGAAGTTGCGGCCGGACAAGAGAAAAAGGCGCTCGAAGTTCTGGATCGCGCCACAAAGGTTCGTAGCGACGACGCCAACTTTTGGATGCGGCTCGGCAAACTTTACGTGGCGCTCCTTTTCAAGTCCGATTCACAGCCGAAACCCGACGAGCTGAAAAAGACGAACGATATTTTCAAAAAAGCGGCCGAACACGCTAGGGATGACCCCGCAATCCTGAAGGATGTCGCCGATTATTATGCGGCCTCGCAGCAATTGAAAGAGGCAATTCCGCTTTATCTGCATGTTCTTGAGCTGCAACCGGACGACGCAAACGCGCGAGAGAAACTAGCAACCGGCTTTATCCTGACGAATCAGCGGACCAAAGCAGTTGAGATGCTTGAGCAAATCATCAAAGAGCATCCCGAAAAGTATCAACCTTACGACTTGTTGGCGCAGGTGCTGGATGATGAAGCCCGATCACTCCAACGCGCAAAGAAGGTCGTCGAAGCAAAAGCGACCTTTGCGAAAGCAGCCGCAAATTATGAGCAAAGCCTTCTGATTAATCCGAACCATGTAGGCACATATTTGCATCTGGCGGAACTGTTCCTTGGACCTTTAAAAGACGCAGATCGTGCGGTCAGATTGCTGACAGAAGCCCGGCGCCGCTTTCTGGGTGCACCGGAAATCGTTTACTATCTGGCCGTTGCTCAAAGCGAAGCGAAACAGACCCAGCAGGCCGTCGCGACGTTTGAGGAGGCATTGCATGAAGCGCAACTCGACCAGGACAATGACATCCCAAACGCCAAGTTCTATTTTAATTATGGCGCAACGGCGGAGCAGGCAGGTCTGTACGAAAAGGCAGCTGATCTTCTTCGCAAATCGATCGCGCTTGATCCGACGAACTCGGCCGAAGCCTGCAATTATCTCGGCTATATGTGGGCCGATCATAACATGAACCTGGACGAGGCCGAAACGATGATTAAGCGCGCGCTCGAAATGGACCCAAATAATCCTTCCTACCTCGATAGTCTGGGTTGGGTAGAGTTCCGGAAGGGGAAATTCGACCAGTCTTTGAACAATCTGCTCAGTGCGGCGAAAACCGCGGACCATGAAGATCCGGTCATCTTCGAGCATATTGGTGACGCCTATTTCAAATTGAATCGAATTTCCGAAGCACTGGAATCCTGGCAAAAAGCGCTGACGCTAGATCCAAAAAACAAGAATCTGGCAAACAAGATCGAAAGGACCAAGGCGCCAATCGGCAACGGCCAATCGGCAAAGACGAATCCAACCCGGTAACGTAGCGTTCTAGCAACTAATACATGAGCGATTACCCCACGCCGTGGCAGCGCAAGATGATGTGGTCGGCGCTCACGGCCTTTTGTGTGGTTCTTCTCATCCTGATCATCGGCACGGTGATTTGGGCCAGCGCCAATATCATCAGTTTCCTCCAACCGATCCTGATCCCGGTGGCCATCGCGGGGATTCTGACTTATCTGCTGGACCCGCTGGTGGCGAAAATGTCTCGAGGAACGCTCAGTCGCACCAAGGCGGTCGCTTTGCTTTTTGCCATCGCCTTTTTCGCCCTCGGTGGATTGGCCGCGTGGCTAATTCCGACCATCTCGATACAAAGCGCAAATTTCGCAAGGCAAGTCCCTGCTTATACCGAACGAGCCCGCGACTATGTTGTAGATCTAATCTATCGATTCGATCAGACGTTCGGGTTTCTCGGCGGCGGCCGCGCAAAGTCGGCATCGACAAGTTTTACAAACTGGCTCATCGGACCTGGGCCATCTGCTTCTCCTCGCTCGCAACCGACAGCTTCTCCCGCTCCAAAAGGTTTTGACACGCCGCCCGCTGCTGAAAGTATCGCGCCGAGTCAACCGAGACTGAGCAGTGCCGAACGCCAGCGCATTCAGGCGTACGTGGAAAAACAAATGCCCAACTTGCAGCAGGCGCTTCCGACGCTGATGGAAAAGTTCTGGGACATTCTTCAGAAAAGTATCGGCGGATTTCTTGGCGTCACAGGTTTCTTGCTCAGTTTGATCCTGGTGCCCATTTATCTGTTCTTTCTACTGAATGAGAAATCGCGGATTGAGCGGCACTGGAGGGAATATTTGCCGCTGCGGGCATCGCCTCTTCGAGATGAAGTGGCGGAAGTATTATCGCAGATTAATTCGTACGTGACCGCCTATTTTCGCGGCCAACTGCTGGTGTGTCTGATCGATGGCATACTTATCGGCGCGACGCTGACGCTTTTTGGTCTCAATTTTGCGGCGGTGATTGGGGCCATGGTAGTTGTACTTACCATGATCCCCTACATCGGGATCATAATCTGCTGGGTTCCAGCCGTTCTGATTGCAGCTTTCCAATGGGGCGACTGGGCTCACCCGATCTGGGTGACAGTAATTTTCATCTTTATACAAAACCTGGAAGGCATATTCTACGCTCCACGAATTGTCGGGAATTACGTCGGGTTGCATCCGATGACAGTGATCGTATCGATTTTTGTCTGGGGTTTGATCATTGGTGGAGTAATCGGTCCCCTGCTTGCCGTACCGCTTACGGCCACCGTAAAGGTGCTGCTGGGACGATATGTTTGGGGCGGGCGTTTGAGGGAAAAGATCGAGGACTCGGTTAAATCAATTCCCGTAGTTGAGGAACCGGAGGTAGCCACTCGCTCTTAGCCTCGGTAGTCGGGATGAAGAGCGATGGAAAGGAACAAGCGGATCGTTGCGCCCCCTGAGAAACGACATGAAACTTGCGGAACGAACCAAAGAGGCTGGCTATCGAAGAATTCGCCAAACGCTCTTTGGTGTGGAGTCTTTCATCCAGCGACAGGTTTGGCCAGCTCGCCTTGCCCTTGTAGCCGCCGGGTTGGCAGTTGTCATACTGCTCGGCGCATTTTTTTTCAGATACGGCTCAAAACTATATAGGGACTGGCACCAAACCCGCTTGTTACAACAAGCCGGCTCCATGCTGCAGCAGGGAAGATTTAATGAAGCAACACGAACCGCGCGAGAATTCCTGACGCAACATCCCGATTCTCTCCCGGCCCTCTATGTGCTGGCTGAAACAGCAGAGAAACAAAATCTCGAAGAGGCGATTTCGTGGCGTGGGCAAATCGCGCGCTTGCGCCCAAAAGATCCGGATAGTCAGCTCAATCTTGTTTCCGCTGCGCTGCGTTTTGGAAAGCTCGATCTTGCGCGAAAAGCGTTGGACCAAATTCCTGCCAATGATCGTGACAGGCCCGCCTTTTATGTCGTTGCAGGCTGGCTGGCTTGCGCGGAAGGTAATTTTGCCGAACAAGAAGACCAGTTCGCCGCTGCCGTAAAAAAAGAACCGAAGAACGACCTCTACCAGTTCAATCTCTCGGCGCTGCAAATCCATTCCAGCGACGCCCAAAAGAAGGCAAACGCGCGCGAAAATCTCGAGCGGCTCAGCAAACTCGTCCCGTATCGGACCGGCGCGTTGCGCGCGTTGCTTAATGATGCTGTGGAACGTAATGACCTCTCGGCGGCGGATGACTACGCTCAACAGCTTCAGATGTCGCAAGAGGTCACCTTCGGCGACTACCTTCTCTGTCTGAACTTCTATCGGAAGCTCGATGAGAAAAAATTCCGCCCATTACTGGAACGAGTAAAACCTTTTGCGGAAAAGAATCCGTCCGATCTCGCCTCGCTAATGGAATGGATGAGTAAAAATGGACTCACCACAGAAGTTGTTAGGTGGATCGAGAAACTCCCGGCAAAGAAACTGACTTCGCCGCCAACTGTTGTTGCTGTGGCAAACGCATATGCAAACGCGAAGAATTGGAAGCAATTGGAACGATGGACTCGAAAGGGAACGTGGGGCGAATCCGATTACCTGCGTCTTGCCTATCAGGCCTTCGCCACGCGTCAATCACGAGAAAACAATCCGGACAAATTCGACAAGCTTTGGCGCGATGCGGAGCGCTCGGCAAACGGCCAGCCGGAGCGCGAACTTGTCCTCGCGCGGCTCGCCTCGAAATGGAGTCTGGAGAAAGAATCCGAACAATTGTGGCTGCACGTTGCAGAAGATCCGCCCCTGCGACGCGAGGCACTCGACGGGCTTCACCTGCTCTATCGCGAAGACAATGACACTGGAAAACTTTATGACGTCCTCCGGCGTCTGCACGAAAGCTCTCCCAACGAAGCGCCGATTACGGCGGATCTCGCGCGACTGGGACTCAATCTCGAGACAAATGTCGATCGCTCACATGATCTTGCTAAGGAGGCGCATGGCCGCGCCCCGAACCAGATTAATTGCGCGGTAACCTACGCGTTCTCTCTTTATCGCCTTGGGCGAAGCGCGGAGGCTCTTGGAATTATTCAAGGATTGTCAGACCACCAATTACACGACCCGCACGCAGCAGTTTACACGGCCTTACTGCTGGCCGACGCAGGCCAAATCGACGCAGCAAAGGAGTATATCGCCGCCGCGAATGGCGGAATTTACCCCGAGGAAAGAAAAGTGCTCGATGAAGCAAAAACGAGAATCTCAAGCGCATCTGTGGCTCAGTCACCAGCAGTTTCACCGGTTCCAGCCCAGCTGAATCCAACACCAGCGTCAACGCCGTCGCCGTAGTAGCTTCGAGGTGCTCCCCGTTTCGCCGCTTTTGAGCAGCCCCGGTGAGACAAGCAGACGCGCTGACAACTATTGCATTCTCCGCGTGCCTTCCTCTTTGGCAATCGCCCTTGTCCAATGCGCAATATCCCTGGCGTTCATGTTGACCCGCCTCTGCAATCTCGCATCGCGAAATCCCCGCTCTTGAACATCCAGGAGATATTGCTTTCGCGAGAGTAGCGTTCCGTTACAGACGAGGTTGGCTTCGGAAGCGCGCTTTTCGCTTTGCAATCGCGCAATCAGATTATCCATAATCGCAGTTGGAATCTTGTCGCGCTCGCTAGGATAGATGTAACCGAATAACACCAAATGACTGAGCAACACGCGCCAGTCAGGGCCAAAACGGCGAACCAAATGCGGCCAATCTAGTTTGTCTGCCCAACTTTGGAGGATGTGCGCAATGTCGGCGCCGTCGAACCGTTCGCGTTCCATGATGTACGCCTTCATCCAAATCATTTCCTCCGGCGCACAAAGCTTCACGTCCAAGCCAAGAAAGTTGCTGCCATGCGCCCGCTCAAACCATGAGTCGTCCACCTCGCATAATCCGTTGCCAGCCCGAAAAATCAGATCAACACAATCGCGACCGCGTTCGGCTTTGGCGAGCCAATGCGGAAATGTTTTTTTCGTTTTATATCCGACGCGCTTGAGCGCTTGGATGGCTGGATCGACATGTTGCGGCCGCAAATAGAGATCGAAGTCCTTTGTCTGTCGCGAGACGCCCGTGTAAACCTCCACCACGTAAGCGCCGCCGATCAAAAACTGAACGTCCGCATTCTGCAACGCGACCACCGATCTGCGATGAAGAGGATTGGCTTTACCTTTGTCTTTGCCGGGCGCTCGTCTCTTCGCAGTCATCACTCATCATAACGCAATCAAAGCCGATGTTGAGTGCATAGACACATCACTGCGACCGACTTGCTAAAAGCGTCCGTTGACGCCAGCCATTACGTTTCTCAAGAAGAATGGCTAAGCGCGCGCTACGAATCGCTGCAACCGCGGACCTTCATTATGGCAAACACTCGCGTGGCGCGTTGCATGAAGCATTCGCCGAGATTTCAAGCAATGCGGATATCTTACTGCTTTGTGGCGACCTAACAGATTATGGACTCCCTGAGGAAGCCGAAGCACTCGTCGCCGATATTCGCGCTGCCGTGAAAATCCCAATGCTCGCGGTGCTGGGTAATCACGACTTCGAATCGGCACAGGCAGAATTGGTTTGCAAGGTTCTTGATGATGCCGGAATCAACGTGCTTGACGGCGAAGCCACAGAAGTCGCGGGAGTAGGCTTCGCAGGCATTGCTGGTTTCGGAGGCGGTTTCGGTCGGCGAATGCTGAACGCATGGGGCGAGCCACTCATTAAACAATTCGTGCAAGAATCAATTAGTCACGCCGTCCGCTTGGAGCAGGCATTGGCGAAACTGCAGACGGACAGCCGAATCGTAGTGCTACATTACTCTCCAATTCGCGCCACCCTGAAAGGTGAAAATCCCGAAATCTTTCCCTTTCTCGGTTCCAGCCGGTTGGAGGAACCCATTAATCGATTCCGGGTCAACGCAGTGTTTCACGGGCACGCCCACAACGGCATTCTTGAAGGAAAGACTTCGACTGGCATTCCCGTTTATAACGTCTCTGCGCCGGCCCTTCGAAAAACCGGCAAACCTTACCGCATTGTCGAGCTGTGAGGCCGTCTGTGTCAGACGTTCATCAATTAAGCGGTTTCTCGGCCACGACGTGCCATCCTTCTACATCGGCGCGGCTTCGTGTCGGTGAAACGCATCGGACAGCTTTCAATGAATCAAATGTCACTTCAAAAAAAGGCACTTCAATCGAATGCGTTAACAGGCGTCGATCCTGAATCGACGTTCGCTTGTACATCAGACTCAAGTGCGGACTGAGTTGGTAGTCGGACGAATCTTGCGCTGCTGTCCGAATGCTTTGATTAAGCTGCTGCAATTGCGTGGTCCGAGTGAAGTGTACAAAAAGAGTCTTAATAAACTCAGAGGAACTACTGACATTGAGGACTTGGAGAGCAATTTTGCTGGTTCGTCCGGCTTTGGAAAGCACTTCGTCAACTGTTTCCGTACAGTCCATGCCGACGTGAACCGTAATATGCGGTTCAAATTCAGGCGCGGCGTATTGTTCCGCGAGATCGTTAACGATATTCTGGAAATAACTGCGTGCAGGCTCAGTTGGAATGAGCCAGTAAGCAATAACGATTCGGCGAGACACAAGTTACTGACGATCTCTTAGTAGCGGCAGGCGTGTCGCCTTGCGAAGACGAAACCCACGCTGCCGGCGTGGCCGCTCCAGTCGATCATGCCCGGCTACAGGAAACGGTTGAAGTCAGGCGCCAGCGTTTTCCTTCACGACATCCTTTGAATTGATATCAATCGTAATCATGAAACCATTCGTGCCTTTGAACTCGAATGGTTTCTCTCCAGCCCGATACGCTTCGACTTCGTTCGGCATCATGAGGAAACCCTCGTTACGCGGCACACCCCAATATTTCAGGTTCTTTATCACGATTGGCTCGTCTGTCATTCCCTGAAACTTATTGAGAGTGACCTGGCCTGCTTTTCCGTCGCCCAACTTTGCCTCAGCATGATCTCTGGTTGCCGCCCACGTCATGTTCTCGTCCTGAGCAACGGTGAACGAGTTCCATTTGACCGGATAAACGTGGCCGAGGATGGCCTTGATGCCCTCGCGTTGCTCCGGTGTAACGGAAGGATCGAACGTCAATGCAGCCCAATCCATTTGGCCTTTCGAGAAATCGCCACCTAAATCGCCGGCAACCCAGAACTTCGCGCCGTCGAGTTTTGTATTACCGTAACCGCCATGGTTGACTTTGAAGGCGTTGTTAAACTTGCAAAAATGCTCGCCGCCTTCGCCATGCGAATGACCGGCATGCCCGCCATGTGCAGCCGGTTGCGTATTGAAATAGCACTGACAAAACATCGGGCAACTACAGGCCTCGATAATACTCGCGTTCATCGACCAGTCGGGCGCGGCGGACTCGGCTGAAATTCCCAACCGCGAAGTCAGAAAAAGAACAGAAACAATCAGACCAACAACTCGCATATAAACCTCCCTTGTTTTGAAGTTTGTGACCTACGCTTGTACGCTCGCGAGGCGCGCAGAGTCAAGCTAATGCTCCCCTGCGATTGTATCGAAAATCAATCGCGATTCTTTTGCGCGCCTGTCCGATTTAGCGTTGTCTTCCCGTCCCCATAAGGCTCTACTGAACAGGAACACCTTTTATGCCGACGAATGTTCTGGGAACTGAGCTGAAATGTTGTTGTCGCGATCCGATCACCGGATTTTACCGGGACGGTTTTTGCCGCACCGGGCCTGAGGATATCGGGCTTCATACGGTCTGCGTGAAAGTAACACGGGAATTTCTCGATTTCTCTGTGCTCGATGGAAATGACCTTGTCACGCCATAT
>Ga0307296_10001657_pt1 | contig 11201 bp, 9 predicted proteins | sample ER_DNA_153_FD_194467 | JGI IMG/M metagenome (GOLD analysis project Ga0307296, IMG submission 194467) | Bulk soil microbial communities from the East River watershed near Crested Butte, Colorado, United States - ER_DNA_153 | ecosystem: Environmental > Terrestrial > Soil > Floodplain | place: USA... | reverse complement strand
CGGCATCCACGCTCCGAGCCTCAGCTCCGAGTCGCCGTAGTCCGCCGCCGTGTCGAAGTGATTGATGCCCGAATCCAGCGCGAGCTGGATCGAACGATCGGCGACTTCCTGGGTGACCTCGGAGAGGGCCGCCCCGCCGTAGATCAGCACGCTGCTCATGTGGCCGAGGCGTCCGAGTCTCCGTTGCTCCATCAGCGCTGAACCTCCTGGTCCACCCTCCCACCCCGAAGCGACTTGCGCACCACGGGCCTGGTGGGCTTCCGCCGGGCCACTTCTCGGAATCCGGCGCTGTCGTAGATGGACTTCGCGCCGAAGAACATGTCATCCGGCTGACTGCGCTGGTCCTTGTCCACCGGATAAGCCTCCACGAGGCGGGCGCCGGACGACCGCGCGTAGTCAACGGCGGCCCTGAGCATCCGCTGTGACAGGCCTCGACCACGAGCGTTCTGGTCGACGAAGAAGCACACGATGGACCACACCGGCTGGTCGTCAACGGGCTTCATCACCGGAGACCGGCGGAGCTTCGCATAGTCCTCTCTGGGACCGAGCGACACCCATGCGACCGGAACGCCGTCTTCGTAACCGATCAACCCGGGCACGGACCCCCGATCTACGAGTGCTTTCATCGCCCGCCGGTTCTGTTGGCCGACGCCCGTACCGGCTCCGACCTTTCGATAGAACATGCAGAAACAGGTTCGAACGATGGGCCGATCGAACAGCTCGAGCAGGTCAGGCCACCGTTCCTTCGTGACCGGGTGTGCTTCGAACCCCATCGGGCGTCAATCTACCTGCCGAGGGGAGTGGTGGGGTTGCTAGGTAACTCTCCACTTGTCCCTGGTTGAATCGTCAACCTCGGCGGCGTGGACCGTGTGTCGTCTACGTCATTCACAATCGGCGGATCGAGAGGGGTGGGTAGCGCAGGCACGGAAACCGTTGCTGGACGCGACGCTCCGGGCTAATGGATCCATTCCCGAGATCCAGGTCGAGCAGACCCGGCGGCGAAAAAAGACACAGAGGAAGAGGACGTGATCCTCGCCGGGACCACATCCTTGTTGAGCACGCGCTGCGGCGTGCGGACGATGCTGCCCTCCGGCGATCCCGGCGCATCCACCAGATCGTCGAGGAGCCGACCGAGACGCGAGGTCAGAGTTGCAGTTCGAAGACCCTCGTCGTCCAGTTGGTGAAGAGCGTGCGGGTGCTCCCGCAGTTGCCGTCGGTAGCGAGGTACTCGTCGAGCCCGCACGTCGCCGAGATGTACTCAGCGGCGAGCCACACGGTCCCGTCCGGGCCGGGCACGGCATAGCCGTAGTCGCCCCAGCGGGGACGGAAATCACCGAAGATCGTGCCGCTGAAGCCATCGGAGGGACCGCTGCCGTCGACGACGACCTTGACCTCGTCCGCAGCTGTGGTCAGACCCACCGGGATGTACGCAGGGCTCGGAGCGTGATCGGGACCGACCAACGTGACACCCATGAACCCCTCGTTGTTCTCACCGACGATCAACGAGGGGAAAGTGATGTTGTTGCCCTCCACGGCCACGTAGCCCTCCGTCGCCACGGCCGCCCCGAGGTTCCCTGCTGTGAACGAGGGCTCGAACGCCTCGTAGACCACGCCGGCACGTTCGTCGATCGGGTCGAACGTGCCGTTGGGGCCTCCGTGCCAGTCCGCGGCGCCCGTGCCCTCCAACGCGGTGTCAGCGGTCGTCCACAGGATGCCGTCCGCCAGGAAGGAGGACATCACGCGCCCGTCCCCAGCATCGAGCGGGTAGGGGCCCTCTTGTAACGGTGGAGGCGTGCCGAAGCAGCCGAGGTTCAGGCAGTCGAGGAACGGGGTGACGCCGTCCATCTGGAGCGCATGGTTCGGATGGGCGTAGGAGAGCGTGTCGACCACGGTGTTCTGGAGGTTCACCGATGGCGCGGCTGAGCCCAGGGTCGAGGTGCCCGTGATCGCCCACACCACCATGTGGTCGTCTTCCGTAAGACCCGTTTCCGAGCCGTCGCCTACGGTCCCGCTGGTGAAGAACTCGGTCCCACCGTTAGCCCGCTCCCACGACGACGGTCTCGCCCACGCCGGCCGAACGGTGAACCCCTTGACCCCCGAGTCGTCCAAGAGGTTCTCGAAGTGGACCGCGGTCGTAGCCGTTCCGCTGGCGAGTCCCGCCTTCGAGAAGGCGTACAGCTGCGCGCCGCTGTAGCCGGAGCCGAAGAACGAGTACTCGTTCGTCGTCACGTAGAAACCGAAGGCGTCGGCGCCCAGGTGAGGGTAGTCGCCGATGCAAAAGTCGAGGTCACAACCGTGATCGGGGGTTCCATCAGAGCCGTCGTTCTGGGCGGCGACGGTGTAGATGTTCCATCGCCCGAGGGGACTCGACGTCTTGCTCACGGCGATGTCGAGGTGATTCGTCCCCACGAACGCGCCGGTGACGGGATCTTGATCGAGGGTGAGGACCACGTGGAACCAGCGTTGGATGTCGGGGTCGTAGTAGCAGCTCGGATCCGTGATGAACGGTCCGAACGGTCCGTCGGGGAACACGAAGGCCGGCGGATACCCGTAGAACTGATTCAAGGACAGGCCCACGAACCGCGACGTCGGGATGCCCCGGTCCCCGTGGAGAAGGGGCGCTCCATTCGTCTTGTAGATCTGCAGAGCGCCGTTGACGGTCTCCATCACGAAGCTCTTACCCACACACAACCCCTGGTCGGGGGGCTCGAGGAAGAAAGTGTTCCCGTTGTCGTTCCAGGCCGGATCGAAGGAGTTGATCCCCTCCCACGACCGGAGGAGCTCCGGCGTCTCGGCCGTTACGGAGGCGGAGTCGGCTGTCGGCAACAGCGCCGGCTCCGGGACCTCCTCCTCGCCGCCCTCCCCCCCTTCGATGCTGGGTCGGATCCGAGCGAGAGCCGAAGTCACGTTCAGTGGAAGCGCCGTCCGTTGCTGCCGGTCCCGCAGGGCCAACCGGTCGAGACGCGGCGTGGTTCGCGCCTTGGTCACCCGGAGCCTCCGGGGTTCCTCCCGAGCCGCGACGCCCGTCGAGGAGAAGGCGATCACCCCGACGATCAGTCCCAGGGCGGCGCAGGCCGCCAGTCGTCCTCGCACGCGCATGCGAACCCCTTCTCCTCGAGCCCCACCGCAGCCGGTGGGCGCTTCGAACGTATCCCCCCGGAGGAAGCTCGCGCAAATGGAGGAAGACGCACGGTCGGGGCACGAGCTCCTCCGAGCTCCTTCAGTTCCATGACCCTGGCGGCGAGCTTGGCGAACGGCCCACGCGTGCTGAAGGGCGGCTGGGTCGACGGTCGCGCTGCGTCGCCGCGAAGGCTCGATAGTCCCCGATAATCTCGGCGATCGGATCAGACGTCGCCACGTTGCGATCAGGACCCCTTCGTGTACCAGACGTCGCCGCAGCAGTACAGCGATGAGCCATCGGCTTCGCCCCAGACCACATGGGCGATGCCCGTGGAGCCGACCGCGATCCCGAAGTAGTCGCCGTCGGTGAACGTGTAGCCGTCGGGGCTCTTGTACGGAGCACCGGACCCGAGGTTCGAGAGCCGAACCTCCGACCCCCACGTGCTCCCGCCATCCGTACTCTGCGCATACCAGGTATTGAATCTGCCTGTCCGATCGTCCTGCCACGCAAGACGGAAGTCCCCGGGGGTAGGGCCGCTCTCGATCTGGGGCACGCTGTTATCACCGAGGGCATTCACGAGGGTGGCGGTGGTCCAATGCACCCCATCGTCGGAGGTACGTACATAAAGCTGCTTCGGCGCGTTCGGTTCGTCGGAGAACGTGTAGGCGAAGACCATGTGGCCGGTCGCATCCATGGCGATCGAGCCCGTCGCGGCGAAGTAGTCCGGGTAGCACCCGGGGACCGGACAGGGCGGTGGTTGGGCGGCGTCCACGAAGGAGGTGAGCGTGGGGTTCGCGCACGACTGCGTCGTCGACGGCGAGCATCGCAGCAGGGCCACCTGCACGGGCCCGTCGAAGTCGTGCCCGTGTCCCGACAGGCTACTCTCGCCGTCGAGGGCGAAGTACACGTCGCCGTTCGGCGCGTAAGCCCCACCGTTCGCGTACCACCACACGTGATCCTCATTCACCTTCTGTGGTGGAAGGAAGGAGCGACCGAAATCGTGGGAGGCCACCACCATGTTGTCGAACTTGTGATTGAACGCAACGTAGACGTCCCGACCGGACGGGGAGATCACCAGGATCGGCTTGTCCATGTAGGTGAGTCCGCCGTTCATCGTGACCGGAAGGCTCCATGTATCGCCGCCGTCGTGGGACGTGAACAGCTGCACGCCGGGGTCGTACTGGTCCATGAACGCCACGTAGATCGTTCCGCAGCTGCATAGGACGTTCGTGTCGTTCGCCACCTGGATCTGGGGGTCGAACTGCCACCCGATCGTCTTGCAGGCGGCCACGCAGACGAAGGACTCTGGGCCGAAGGTCGCCCCGCCGTCGGTGGAGCGCCGAAACAGGATGCTGGTGCCGGGGCAACTCCCTTTGCAGGCGTGGGCGTTGATGCCGGTGATCAGCTGGTAGACACGGTTAGGGTTGTTCGGGTCCACCGCGACCGTGGGCTCCCAGTTACTCTGGTGCCTCGGGCTGATGTCGTACCCGGCGGGCGTCTCGTCGTCGAAGCCACCCAAGCCCCAGGCCGGGGCGGCAGCTACGACGACGATGGCGATTGATGCCGCGAGCGCCGCCAGGGGTATCGCTCGCGTGCGCACCGGAGCCCTCCTTTCGCCGGTAGATCAATTCCTAGTCGACACCAGGGAAGATCTCGGAGTCAACTGGCTGACCGCCAGCTCGCGGCCGCAACCTCACGCCCTTCGTCACATCCGGTCCGGCCTGAACTAGGGACCCACGTGTGAGCATCTTCCGAGCGTGAGGAGCGCTGACCCGCGGGGCAGCGAACCGTGTGTCGGTCTACGTGGAGCACAATCGGTGGATCGCGAGGGTTGGGTAGCGTAGGCACCAGAAGCGTCGTTTGGCGGCGAGCATGATGGAGGCCTCACGCGCCCCGGCACCCGCCGCCTGCGTCAGGCCCGAAGTAGGTCGAGGACGAGGCCCGAGTTGCGGGCCGCAAACTTTGGCGCAGATGATGGAACCATCATGGGGAACGTCCGCACAGGGCTCTCAGTCTCACTCGACGGGTTTATCGCTGGGCCGAACGACGGCCCTGAAGCACCTATGGGTGTCGGCGGCGAGAAGCTATTGGCGTGGTACTCCGCTGGCGACACCGAATACAGGCTCCCGGGAAGCGACATGGTCTTCATGGTCTCGGCGCAGACCGCCGAGTACCTTGCCGAGACGCGCAGAACGACCGGAGCGTTGGTGTTTGGTCGACGGACATTTGACCTTACCCATGGGTGGGGTGGCAAACACCCCTTGGACGTACCGGTCTTTGTTGTTACCAGATCGGTTCCACAGGACTGGGTCTACGAAGGATCGCCGTTCACGTTCGTCACCGACGGACTCGAAAGCGCCTTGGACCAAGCGAAGGCGGTTGCAGGTGACAAGCACGTCGGCGTGGGTGCCGCGGGCATCGTGCAGCAGTGCATCAAGGCCGGGCTCCTCGATGAGATACACGTAGACCTGGTACACGTGCTCCTAGGGGGCGGCGTCTCGTTGTTCGACCATCTGGGGACCGGACCCATCGACCTGCAGAGCACGAGGGTGATCGACGGCACTGGGGTCACGCATCTCACCTTCCGCGTCATCAAGTGAAGCTAGGGCTAGGGGGACGATGCACACCCCAACCTGCTAAAACCCATCACGCGCCCCGGCACCCGCCGCCTGCGTCCAACCGATCTACGTGGAGCGTTGTCCCCGGCTCGAACGCTTTGGGCTGGGTCTGTTTGGTGGGGAGGAGGCCGTGTTGCACGTGATGGGGCTCCCTCGCTGGGCCTGGGCCTCCGCGCGCGCTCCTTGCGCCTCGCGGGCCCCCCGCTGGTGGCCGGGTGGGCGGCCGGTCGTCGTTAGCCCAGGGGATCCCGCGAGCCGCGATGAATCCTGCCGCGTCCGGCGGTCGTACTGTCGAACCCGTACCGAGGAGGACTTCTGATGCGCAGGGTGACCTATTCGATGAGCGTCTCACTTGACGGGTACATCGTCGGGCCGGACGGCGGCTTCGACTGGGGGGGCCCCGGCGAGGATGTCTTTCGCTTCTGGATCGACGAGATCCGAGAGGTCGGCGTCCACCTGTTGGGACGACGGCTGTACGAGACCATGCTGTACTGGGAGACCGCAGACCAGGATCGATCGCTCGACGACTCGGAGCTCGAGTGGGCCGCGCTCTGGAAGCCGCTCCCAAAGGTGGTGTTCTCCACCACGCTGTCGGCGGTGCAGGGCCATGCCCGCCTGGCCTCCGGCGGCGTGGCGGAGGAGATCGAGCGGTTGCGAGCCGAGCCTGGGGAGGGCGACATCGCGATCGGCGGCGCGACTCTCGCCGCCGAGGCGGCCGCGTTGGGTCTGATCGACGAGTACCGGGCCATGGTCTACCCGGTGCTGGTTGGCGGTGGCATTTCGTTCTTTCCCCAGCGCGAGCGTCGGGTGGATCTCGAACTCGTCGAGACCCGCACCTTCAGCTCGAGAGTCGTCTACCTTCGCTATCGCGTGGCGCGCTAGCTGGCTCGTCCGCCGACCCCTCACGGATGAGGCGTGCCCTGGACGGTGCGGGGTCGCCATGGCTCGTGCTCGTGCGCGAGCCAGACCTGCTCGGGGTCGAGCGCGCGCACCCGCAGCTGGCCTTCGGTGTGCGGCTCGTCGAGCTCGCCGAACCAAACCGCCACCGGAGCGCGCCGTCCCTAGGCAACCCGCGCTACACCGGGAGCCCGGAGTCTCATCCGGGCTCCTTCCATTTGGACCTCCGACGTTCCGTCACCACGATCGGCTGGCGCCAACAGCTCGATATGGGGTGCGAGCGGACAGCTAACCCGCGAGTCTGGTCCGGCACGAAAACTGACTGGCCGTCGTCCCGCTGACCGGCTGGGTGCGACTCTTCTCCAGCGGCCTGAGCCTGCCGTATGCGGTGCTCCAGTCGCTGTCGAGCAGGAACCGGCACCTAAACCTGATGGGGCGCGCGATCCTGTTCTTGAACGTGATCGTGAGCGGCTGAGACCCCCGCGTCACGGTCAGCTTCGGGTTCTGCCACACAACGGTGGCCCCACCGGCGGTAGCGGCCGCACCCTGTGCGCCCGCAAGCAGCGCGCCAGACAGCAGCAACGCGACGATCTTCCCCCTCATCTCCGTCCTCCTCACTTCCCAGCCCTTAGTTATCGGCGCCTAGGACCTCCCGGTTGACGCCTGACCAGGGGCGGCACGGCGCACGACATCCGGCCCGTCATGCGTTTGAGGGGATAGGAAGGGCGGGGGGCCGAAAGTGGTACAGGCCGGGCGTGCCTATCGCTCCTGTTGGCCTCCAGGCGAGGCAAGTGAACGACGAAGTGCATCCACGACATGAAGCCGAAGAGTCTCGTCCGCCTCCAGATCCATCAGGACTTCGGCCATTCTTTGTCCGTCCGGCCGTTCGCGGAACTGTCGGATCGCGTCCGCTCGGATGATTGAGGGGGAGGTCAAGTCCCGAAGGAGATCCCGTCGCTCGCCGACGCTCAGGCGGGAGACGTGGCGTATCGCACGCCAATTCAGGTTGCCCATACGCGGCAGTAAAGCGCCCGCCCTCGGCGGGGGGCAAGTCGCCGCATCTGAGCACCCTCCCAGGTTTCACCCCGTACGTGGAGCGCCATCGAGACACCACCAAACGGCGGATTGCCGGCACGGGTCGTAGATCGGTGCGCTCGGGCAGTTCGCTGCTCGTCGGGGTCAGTTGTCTTTGCGCGAGGCCCGATCGCCTGTTGCGCTAGGGGACTACGTGGACCTACGCTGCCCCTGGGTTCGGCTCTGGGGGAGACATGGCTGGCGTCGCGGCTATCGCCGATCCTCGACGCATGAGCAGCTCCCGCGCGACGAGGACGGCGAGTTCGGCCTCGTCGTGCAGCACGGCCGGAGCCTTGGGCCTTCTTGGGCCGCCTCTCGATCTGCTTCCACGCCTTGAGCCACCCGAGGTCCGCGGTCGCCGCCTCTGTCGAGGGCCCCCCGCCGCGGTCCACCACGATCAGGCCGTGCTCGCTCGAAGAGCATCCGTAGCGACCTTGCGCGTGCTGGATCGTGCAGTCCGTTCGTCAGCGCTGACGGATCGACGCCAGGAACGACGTGAGCGCGCTCCTCCGCGACCATCCGCACCGCCGACCGGGAGCAGGCAGTCCACCGCGCAACGTGAAGACGAGAGGCAACCGATTTGCGGACTGGCAGGAGCCGGACCTCTTCACAACCGAGGTCCGTGCTGCGTTCAGGTCGCTGCGCGAAGGAGGCGTCATGAGCACCACCGGCGACACCGCGACCGAAATGCGGTCGTTCCAGATCGAGATTCCGCAGGAGCAGATCGACGACTTGCGCCGCCGGATCGCGGCGACACGGTGGCCCACCAAGGAGCTCGTCGAGGATCGGTCGCAGGGTGTGCAGTTAGCGACGCTGCGGGAGCTCGCCCGCTTCTGGACGACCGAGTACGACTGGCGCACGTGCGAGGCACGACTGAACGCACTGCCGCAGTTCACGACCGAGATCGACGGGGCGGAAATCCACTTCATCCACGTCAGGTCCCGGCATGAGAACGCCTTGCCGCTGATCATGACGCACGGCTGGCCCGGCTCGGTCGTCGAGTTCCTCGAGACCGTCGGTCCCCTGACCGACCCGACCTCGCACGGTGGCACACCCGAGGACGCATTCCACCTGGTGCTGCCGTCCTTGCCTGGCTACGGCTTCTCCGGCGAGCCCGCCGAGCTCGGCTGGAACGCCGGCCGCGTCGCCCGCGCGTGGGCCGAGCTGATGCACCGCCTCGGGTATACGCGCTACGTCGCCCAGGGCGGCGACGTGGGCGCCGCCGTCACGGATGCGATGGGACGGCAGGCGCCCCAGGGGCTGCTCGGCATCCACATGAACTTGCTCGTCACGGTGCTCGGCGGCCCCCAGGCGGCGGAGTCGGAGCAGGAACGCGCGGCGACGGACCAGCTCGCTACCTTCAGGGAGAGCGGCTTCGGCTACTTCCTGGAGATGGCTACGCGACCGCAGACGATCGGCTACGCCCTGCTGGATTCACCCGTCGCCCTGGCCGCCTGGCTGCTCGACCACGACACGGACAGCTACTACAAGATCTCCCGCGCGTTCGTCGGCGAGCCCGTGCTCGATCTCACACAGGACAGCATCGTAGCCGAGCCCGCGGGCAATCTCAGCCGCGAGAACATCGTCGACAACATCACGCTGTACTGGCTGACGGGCACCGGCGCCTCGGCGGCCCGGTCGTACTGGGAGGACGGACTAGCCCTGGCTCAAGCACGCGCGTCGGGCCAGGCTCCTCCGGCGGTCTCGCTCCCGGTCGGCTTCACCACCTTCCCCGGCGAGATCTGGCGGACCCCGCGCAGCTGGGTCGAGAACTCCTACCCGAACGTCAGCTACTTCAGCGAGGTCGATAGGGGCGGCCACTTCGCCGCGTGGGAGGAGCCGGAGCTCTTCTCCGCCGAGGTGCGGGCCGCATTCAGCTCACTGCGTTGATGACGCCCTGTCTTCGGCTCTCTTCCGAACACGGACCACGGATCTCTTCCTCGTCGAGGATCTCGAGGACGTCGGAAGGGCGGGTGAGCTTGCCGGGAAGGGCGTGAACGTCCAGGCTTAGTGGGTCCTCCATACGGCATCTTGAGAGGAAGGGGCCGATGGCCCAAATGCTCCGTCCGCCGTCGAAGCTGCCGGTCGAGGGGCGCTTCCCGTCGCTGGCCGGCGCGACCGCTTGGCTGAACTCACCTCCCCTTGACCCGGAAGGCCTTCGGGGGAGGGTCGTCGTCGTCGACTTCTGCACCTACACGTGCATCAACTGGCTCAGGACGCTCCCGTACGTTCGCGCGTGGGCCGAGAAGTACCGGGATCTCGGGCTCGTCGTCATCGGCGCGCACACGCCCGAGTTCTCCTTCGAGAGCGACCTGGACAACGTCCGCCAGGCGCTGGTGGCGATGGCGGTCGAATATCCGGTCGCAGTCGACAACGGGTACGCGATCTGGGACGCGTTCGCGAACCACTACTGGCCGGCCCTGTACTTTATCGATGCGACCGGCCGGATCCGGCATCACTGGTTCGGTGAGGGGGACTACGAGCGATCGGAGACGGTGATCCAGCAGCTTCTCGCCGATGCCGGCTCCGGCCAGGTCGGCGACGCACTCGTTGCCGTGGACCCGCTCGGCCCGGAGGTCGAAGCGGACTGGGGCAACCTTCGGTCACCCGAGACGTACCTCGGCTTCGGGCGAACGCAGAACTTCGCATCACCCGACGAGATGGCGCCGGGGCGTCCGCATACGTACGCGACCCCCGACACACTGCCGCTGAATCATTGGGCGCTCTCCGGCATTTGGACGGCCAACCCGGAGAGCGTGGTCCTACATCATCCGAAGGGTGGGATCTCGTTCAGGTTCCACGCGCGCGACGTCCATCTGGTGATGGGGCCGATGGATGGCTCGACACCGGTCGCGTTCCGCGTGTCGATCGACAGAGAGCCGTTGCGTGATGCCTCAGGAAGTGACGTCGACGACGGCGGAGCAGGGCTGCTCACCGAGCCGCGGATGTATCAGCTCGTTCGGCAACGAGGGCCGATCGCCGATCGTTTGTTCACGATCGAGTTCCTCGATCGCGGTGCGGAGGCGTTCGCATTCACGTTCGGCTGATGAGAGCGTCGGCGTAGGGTCGTCCGTCGAGCGCAGCAGGCGGCTTCGGCAACGGAGGGCCCGTGGCACTCTAGGACCCGGGTTCGCGGCCGAACGCGCGGAACGGCTCTGGTTCGTACTCGCTCAACGCGCGCGACCAATCCTCGAGCGCACGGTGGATCGCCCCGTCCTCGCGCACCAACCAGGCGAGGTGCCGAAGCCCGTGCTCGACGACCTGAGAAGGATGGACGTGCACGGGCGGGCCGGTCGCGAATCCACGCGCGAGTTCCGTTCGCGCGACGAGCTCGATCTCGTAGGCGTTCGGGATCCGCTCGGGTCGCTCGACGGCGACGAGGAAGGTCAGCACGATCAGCTTGCGCTCGACCCTCCACGAGGTCGAGTGGACCATGAACGGCTTGAGCCCGAGCTCGGCAACGGTGTCGACGATGGCCTCGTGTGGATCCA
>Ga0307296_10001656_pt1 | contig 11207 bp, 9 predicted proteins | sample ER_DNA_153_FD_194467 | JGI IMG/M metagenome (GOLD analysis project Ga0307296, IMG submission 194467) | Bulk soil microbial communities from the East River watershed near Crested Butte, Colorado, United States - ER_DNA_153 | ecosystem: Environmental > Terrestrial > Soil > Floodplain | place: USA... | reverse complement strand
TGATCGCGGCGACGTTCTGCAGTGTGATGTTCGAGATCGCGCGGAATCTGTTCACCGCGTACGTGCAGAACTTCAACCCCGGGTCACTGTACACAGGAACGCTGACGGCAATCGTGGTCGCGGTGGTGTGGGTCTACTACGCGTCGGTGATCTTCATACTGGGCGGCGAAGTGGGACAGGTGGCCGAGCTGCGGCGCGTGCGGCGGATGCAGCGCGAGGTGTTCACAGAGTAGTCGCGCCCGGCGAAAGACGGGGCGGAGGGCTGAGGATTCTGTGGGTGAATGGCGGCCAGCCGAACGTCTACTGGCCCGAAGGTTGCCTGACATCGATTTGAACGCCCATACCCCTGGAGAACTACGATGAACAGAGCTGCAGTCGCTGTCGCCCTTGCCGCGGTCGCGGCGCTCGCCGCTTGCAAGAAGACGGGCGAGGGTGAGTACGAAGTACAGAAGCCGGTCGTCGGCGTCCAGTCGGACACGATTCATACGCCGACAGTGGACGTCGGGACGGACACGACGAAGATCGTAACGCCCAAGGTCACTGTTTCGAAGGACACGACCAAGATCGTGACGCCGAAGGTCAAGGTGAACCCGCCGAAGCCGTAAGCTGACGCTCCAACGCCGAGAGCCCGCCATCACGGTGGGCTCTTCGTGTTTTCGGACACCTGTCATTCGATCCGGCGCCCGGGCATCTTACGCGCCATGACCGACACGCAAATCGTTGATCTCCGCAGCGATACGGTGACCCGTCCCTCCCCGGCGATGCGTCGCGCGATGGCGGAAGCCGAAGTCGGCGACGACGTGCTCGACGGCGATCCCACAGTGCGCGCTCTCGAAGAGCGCGTGGCGTCGCTGCTCGGCAAGGATCGGGCGCTCTTCTTTCCGAGCGGCACGATGGCAAATCAGAGTGGTGTCTGGCTGCTCGCGCGCCGCGGCACCGAAGTGCTGCTCGACGCCGAAGCGCATCTGCTGCACTGGGAGATCGGCGGCCTCGCCGCGCTCTGCGGCGTTCAACCGCGTCCCGTGCGCGGCGACAATGTCGTCTTCGACGCACGCGCCCTGCGCGCACACATCCGTCCGCCGTCGCCACACGCGCCGCAGGCGAGCCTCGTCTGCGTGGAGAACACGCATAACGGCGCCGGCGGAAAGGTGACGCCGCTCACAGAGCTACAAGCGATACGCGAAGCTGCGACGGAGTTCCGTCTGCCCGTACACATGGATGGTGCACGACTGTGGAACGCCGCCGTCGCGACGGGCACCGATATCGCCGATTTCGCCCGCTGCGCCGATACGGTCATGGTGTCGTTCTCGAAGGGCTTGGGCGCACCGGTCGGAGCGGCGCTGGCCGGCTCGGCGACCGCGATGGCAGACGCGTGGCAGGTGCGTAAACGCTTCGGCGGAGGGATGCGCCAATCCGGAATCCTCGCTGCCGCCGCATCCTACGGCCTGGATCACAACTGGCCGCGCATGCACGAGGATCATGCTCGCGCGCGCGAGCTCGCCGCGCTGGTCGAAGGCGCAGGCGGTACGCGCGTCGTCGCACCGGAGACGAACATCGTCATGATCGACCTTCCACCCGGCGTGCCAGCTCCCGGTGTGGTCTCGCGCTGCGCCGAGCACGGCGTGAAGGTCACGGCGTGGAACGCGTCGCGCGTGCGCGCTGTCACGCACCTCGACGTTGACGCCGCCATGGTGCGCCGCGCAGGCGAGGTCATCGCTCGGGAGATCGTTGCACTACAGGCGGTAGGCGGTGGGCGGTAGGCGGTAGCGACCAGACGACCGGTAAGCCCTGGACGGCGGGGCAGAGTGCGCGGCTGTTGTTGAATACGGGCGACGGCGTGGCTAACTTTCATGCGCTCCAGGTCCAGGAGGGCGCGAGCCCGCCAATCCCGTCAGGACCCCGCAGGTAGCAGCGGTACGTGGTGTCTTGTGTCGCTTCGTGGGGCCTGGAGTATCGCGCGGTAGCTGAACGCTCTCACGAGCGGCAGCGCCGCGCGATTTTTTTTAGGCGTCGGCGGGTCCCTCGTTCCTCGTTGGAGTTCGTCCCTCGTCCCTCGCCCGCCTGAAACCTGATTTCCGGTGCGTCGTACGGCTGACATTCCCCCCCACACGGTAGCCGCTCATGCCGGTTCTCAGCCGCTTGCTCGTCGCGCTCTCGCTCACGGCCTCCACGCTCTCCGCACAATCAGACGGCATTGACCTGACCGTGAATCATGTCGGCATCGGGATCGGCGATGTGGCCCGCGTGACCGGCATTCGGTTGAACTTCCGCGACAGAAAGGATTTCGACGTCGTCGGCCTCAATGCGACGATCTGGGCGCCGTACGATGACGTGCGCGGTACCGTCACCGGCATCGCACTCGGCCTGCCCCTGACGGCGGCGACTCGCATCGACGGGATCGGTCTCGGCGTGTTTGGCGCGGCTGCCGAGAGAGATCTCCGTGGCATCGGGATCGGCGGTCTCGGCGTCGGTGCGGGTGGGGATCTCGAGGGAATCATTATCGGTGGGCTTGGCGCGGGGTCGGGCGGCGACGTGACAGGCGTTCAAATTGGTGGGCTCGGCGTCGGGAGCGGAGGAAACGTGAAAGGAATCACGATCGGCGGGCTCGGTGCTGGCGCGGGCGGTCAGCTCAAGGGCATCGCGGTCGGCGGAGCCGGCGTTGGCGCGGGGGATGACGTCTACGGACTCGCGATCGGTGGACTCGGAGTGGGCGGCGGTGCAGACGTGACGGGAATCGTCATCGGCGGACTTGGCGTCGGGGCCGGCGGGCGAATTCGTGGCATCACGATCGGCGGATTCGGTGTCGGTGGCGGTTCGTCGATCAAGGGCATCACGGTCGGCGGCATCGGTGTCGGCAGCGGTGGAAATCTCACCGGCCTAACGGTCGCCGGAGTAGGCGTCGGCGCGGGCGGCGATACGCGGGGTGTCACTGTGGCTGGCGTGGGGATCGGCTCTGGTGGAACGCTGCGCTGGGTGAGCGTGGCCGGTCTGGGCATCGGCGCGCCACGAATCATCGGCTTCGCCGCCGCGCCGATGGTCGGCGCCGAGCGCGCGAAGGCGCTCGTCATCGCGCCGGCATACATGCGGATCGAGCACGGGACGTTCAGCGGCGTCTCCGTCAGTGCGTTCAACCACGTGAAGGGCGACCAGTACGGGCTGACGATCGGCATCTTCAACTACGCCTACTATCTGCACGGCGTTCAAATCGGTTTGCTCAACTACACGAAGAGCAATCCCGCTCCATTCAAGCTCCTGCCGATCGCCAACTTCCACGTCGACAGACGTTAGGCGCGTAGGGCGCCGGAGACGACCGGGCCGGAGTGCGCGGCGTGCCGATCCGCTGCCAGCTCACCAAGGTCGCCAACGCGCCGGCGGTGCTGACGCTCGTCCGCTCGAACGGCCGTCGCACGACGGCGCGAATCAGCGACTGCGGCGGCGACGGTCCCGTGCACGAGCTGGCGCAGCTCGTCGTCGAGCGCGCGCTCGGGCTGACCTGCGGCTTTCTCGGACTGCTCGGCGCTGGATGGACGGCCCGGGAATTCGACACTCCGGTCGCCGTCAGGCAGAGTGAGACCGACGTGGTACTGGCTGAATGCGTCGCGCGACAACTGTCGCGCGACGCGCGCGCGGCCGAGCAGCAGGGACTCGAGATCTTCAACGCGAAGATCGCGTGGGCAGCCCGGCGTATGCACCCCGACTTCGAGCCGATTCCGCTCAGCGAGGCACAGCTGAGTGCGATGCGGCTCGAGCTTCACGAACTGCGCGCGCGATGGCTGGCGCTGCCGGTCGGCGGCACGCTCGATCTCTCGCTCGCACAGGAGAGCGCGGCCGGGGAGTGACCGTGGGAGCGGGACGCCGTCCTTCTGGGAGACTCTCCAACCCCCATCGCCGTGCCAGACTTGCCAGGTTCTCCGAACTCCCGCCGTCCAAGCCAGGCCGCGGTGCTGTACTGCGTCGCCGGCAGCGTGATACTGCTCGTCGCCCTTTTCGTCGTTAGCGGGTCGTTCAGCGGGCGACAGCTCTTGGCGCCGCTCGGCAACGATCGGCAAATGGACGCGCGAAAGCGCCAGTGGATTGCCACGACCAGCGCGCAGACGCTCGAGGCCATTCACGGCGTTCGGACGGCCCAGTTGCTTCAGGATTGCATCGAGAAGTACAGAAGCGCCGACCCTCTCGGGAGCTATCCTCATGACGCTGACGCGGTCACGTCGCCGGGATATTGTGCGCCACTCGTCCGCGATCGCATCGATCTCGTAGCACCTGACAGCTCGCGTTACACGCTGAGCGCGGACTACGGCTATCGGTGGAGCTACTCGCCCGCAGCGGCTGACGGCGACGGGCGCGTCCTCAAGTATTCGATTCGCGTGGAGCCGGACTCGCTGATCCACAAGCCCGGCCCGATCTACGTCAGTGACGAAAGTGGGCTGCTCGTCGAGCGCGCGCGAGCTGACGCGCCCGGCATGGCCGCTGGGAGTCCGGCGGCGATGCTGAAGGACATGCTACCATGCGTGGCGCAGCTCGATGCCGAGCGCCGACGCCGACGCGCGCGGCAGAACTACATGTACTACTCCGATCCAACGCCGTTTCAGGCCGCGGTGAGTGCGTGCCCGGATATCGCCAGCCGGATCCGGAAAGACGAATCGGGCGGTGCCGTCACGCTGTCAGTCCCGATTCACGAGCATCGCGGCGAGTTCCTCGACACGGCAGCCGTCTATCTGCTCACCTACACACCGCTGGACATCGAGGGCATCACCTTCGAGCTGCGCGCGACGCCAGCGACTGTTCGCGCGGGTCGTATCCACAGCGGGGTCCGCCGCTACTTCGTGTCTGGCGACGGGTCGCTGCACGTGACGAGAGAGCCGCGCGACGCGACTGCGGCCGACGCGGCGCCTGAGCCCTGCGAAGTCGAGCCTCGAACGCCCTGTGCCCGCTGAAGGCTAGCCTGAGCGCGCGGGGCCGTCGTCGGATATTTAGCAGATCTCGTAATGCCAGGTGACCTGCTACATGTGCAAATTCGACAAATTAGAAGGCACATTGTGCGACAGGATGCTCAAATAGTGCAAATCTGGCCACTAATTCGTGCATTTATGGCGAATTTCTCTTGACAGACAGTTTCTTCGGTTGTATATCCGAATCGTGATCACCAACCGCCACGTCCCTGTCGTCGCCGAAAAGGCCATGTCCCGACGTGGCCCGATGGCTTTTTACGCCACAAGCGGTCTCGTCAACCGCGCTCCGATTACGCGAAATCGCCCGAATCTCCGGGCGAACGCGCGGCGGCGCGCGGGTGCACAACGGGATCCAGGGTGTTGACGCACCCAGTAGAGCAGCAACGTGCCCCGACGCCCCCGCGATCTGATTCGAGACCGCGGGGGCGTCGCACATCCGGGGCATGAGCAACAGCCAGCACGACGCACGATTCCGCAGCAGTTAGGCATTCCACCATCTTCGACGAGGAAAGCATGAGAACGTGGAGCAAGTCGAGATTCGGTCGACACGCGCGGGCGGCACTGACCTTCGCGGCACTCGCCTTCATCGCGCTGCTGGCGGCACCGGCAGCGGCGGTCGCGCAGAACATCGGGCCAGCTCTGCCGAAGATCGAAGACGTTGCGAAGACGGCGGCCGACAACACGACGTCGCTCAACCTGATGTGGGTTCTGATCGCCGGCTTCCTCGTCATGTTCATGCAGCCTGGCTTCGCGCTCGTCGAAACCGGATTCACCCGGGCGAAGAACGCGGCCCACACGATGACCATGAACTTCATGGTCTACGGCATCGCGATGATCGCGTACTGGGCGATCGGCTTCGCCATTCAGGCCGGCGGCGTCGGTGCGCTCGGAACCCTCGGCGGCTATGACCAGCTCAACTCCGAATTCACGCTGAACATCGGCGGTCATTCGTACGGATTGTTCGGAATGAAGGGCTTCTTTCTCACCGGCGTCGCGTACAACGCTTCGGTCTTCGCCTACTTCCTGTTTCAGATGGTGTTCATGGACACCACGGCGACCATCCCGACCGGTGCCCTCGCCGAGCGGTGGCGGTTCATCTCATTCGCTGTGTTCAGCCTCTTCATCGGCGGGTTGATCTATCCCGTCTTCGGCAACTGGGCCTGGGGCGGCGGTTGGCTGTCACAACTTGGCAAGAACGCCGGTCTCGGTCACGGCTACGTGGACTTCGCCGGCTCGGGGGTCGTGCACCTGACGGGAGGCGTGATCGCCATCGTGACGGCCAGGCTCCTCGGTGCGCGTCGCGGCAAGTACAACGCTGACGGGACCGTGAACGCGATTCCTGGACACAACATCCCGATGGCCCTGCTCGGCACATTCATTCTCGCCTTCGGATGGTTCGGTTTCAACGCCGGCTCCACGCTCGCCGGTGGCGACGTGCGCATCGCGGTAATCGCCACCAACACCATGCTCGCCGGCGCGGCAGGCTCGATCACAGCCATGATCTACATGTGGCGGCGATTCAAGGTCCCCGATCCATCCATGATCGCCAACGGAATGCTCGCCGGACTCGTGGCGATCACCGCACCGTGCGCGTTCGTGACTGCCCCGGTCGCGGTGCTGATCGGCAGCGTGGCCGGTGTGCTCGTTTCCGTGGCGGTGCCGCTCATCGACAGCAAGCTGCGGATCGACGATCCGGTCGGAGCGATCTCCGTGCACGGCGTGAATGGATTATTCGGCGTGATCTGTGTGGGGCTGTTTGCCGACGGCACCTACGGCGAAGGCACGAACGGCGTCGCCGGTGGCGTAACCGGACTTTTCTACGGCGACGCAAGCCAGCTCGGCGCGCAGCTCACGGGCGCGCTGGCGAACGTGATCTGGGTCGGAGCGGCGTCATTCGTTGCGTGGAAGATCACCGGGCTGATCGTCGGTGGACATCGCGTGTCGGCGGCGGTCGAAGAGATGGGGCTGGACCTGCCCGAGATGGGTGCGTCCGCATACCCGGAGACCGATCTCGCGACAGCGACCGTGCTATCGGAAGCGCCTCGCCGCAAGGACGCAGCCTAACGGCAACAAGGCAGTGCGCGTGATGGTGAACGCGCACTGCTGCCCCGCCGGCGGCGGCGCATGGTCGCCGCCGGTACCGACACGCGAACAACTCGAGGGGAGAGAAGTCATGAAGCTCATCACCTGCATCATCCGGTCGGAGCGCCTGACGGCGGTCAAGGAGGCGCTGTTTCGCGCCGGCGTCACGGGCATCACGCTCAGCCGCGTCAGCGGCCATGGCGGAGAGCGCGATTTCGTCCGCCAGTATCGCACCAACGACGTCGTGCTCGAGTTCCACGACAAGGTAAAGATCGAGATGGCCTGTTCGGAGCCGTTCGTCGAGCCGACGATCGAAGCGATCGTCTCGGCGGCGCGAACCGGCGCGGTCGGCGACGGAAAGATCTTCGTGCAGGCACTCGATCGAGTCGTACGGATCCGCACGGGTGAGCGCGACAACGCCGCGCTCACGCCCGTGACGGCGACACAAGTCCAACGCCGTGCGATCGAGTCGAGCGAGCCACCGCTGAAACTCTCCACCGGCTGAGCTCTCGACATCTCTGTGTCGTCGCGGACGGTATCGGCATCGCGTCGGAGCGCCCGCCATGACAGCTCACCAATAACGCACGAAGCCCGGAGGCAGCATGAAACACCGTCTATCTGTACTCGCTCTCTGGACCGTCAGCACTCTGCTTGGAAGTGGGCAGGCATCGGCACAGGCGGCCAACGGCGTCGGAACCAACCCGCCCGTCACGTTGGCGATACCCGCCGAGACGACGAAAGCGGTCGCGCCACCCACGCCCCCGCCCGCGGCGCCGACGCCGAGCTTCTTCACCGACATTCAGGTGAATGCCTTCGCGTCGTTCGGCTACACCTACAACACGAACACGCCGACGAGCCGTTTGAACAGCTACCGCATATTCGACTCCGACGACAACACCTTCAATGTCGATGTCGCCGAGCTGGTGCTCCAGAAGACCGTCGCCAAAACGGGCGACGCCGGCTTTCGAATGGACCTCGAGGTTGGAGGCGCGATTCCGGAAAAAGAACAATCGTATGGCCTTTCCGTTGGCCGGAGTGCCGACTTGCAGCAGGCATTTCTGAGCTACGTCGCTCCGCTCGGCAGCGGTGCGAGGCTCGACTTCGGCAAATTCATAACGCACATGGGTACTGAAGTCATCGAGGGCTACGATGGCTACAACGACAACTACACGCGGTCGTTCCTCTTCAACTACGCGATTCCCCTCACTCACACCGGAGTGAAGGCGAGCTATGCAGTGAACGGATCGCTGTCCGCGATGGTGATGGTCGTCAACGGCTGGGACAACGCGAAGGACAACAACAGAAGCAAGTCCGTCGGCGCGCAAATCATGCTCGTGCCGGTGTCTCCGGTGACGGTGTATCTGAACTACCTTGGCGGACCGGAAAAAGCCGACACCAATAGTCACGTCCGCAACACCTACGACGTCGTCGCGAGCTGGAAAGTGCTGAAGGCGCTCACGCTCGGTGTCAACGGTGACTACGGCGTCGAGAATGCCGCGAGTCTCACCGAGCCAGGCAAGAATGCCGTGTGGAAAGGCGTTGCGGGATACGCGAAAGTCGATGTCACGAGCAAGCTCGCACTTGGGCTGCGCGGCGAGACATTCCACGATGAAGGCGGAACGCGGCTCGGCGTCAGCGCGCCCGCGACGGTCGGTGAATTCACGTTCACACCGACGTACAAGCTCGGCGACCGGTTCATCGTCAGGAGCGATCTGCGCTTCGACAGCGCGAACACCCCACTGTTCGTGAAGAACTCCGGTCTGAGCGACAAGCAGACGACGATCTCGACGAACATCATCTTCGTGTACTAGGCGCGGTCGTCCGCCCGTCAGGCACACGATCGTACTTCGCATCGGACCACCCGGTCCGGTGCGAAGTGCGCTGCGGTCACCCTGGTTGCACTGATCGCGACGTGTGTGACAGCCGCCACTTGAGCGCTGGCGGGGTCACGAGCGTCGTCACCATGATGGCGATGACGACAGCCGAATAGATATGGTCGTCGACGATGCGCTCCCCATGCACGACGAGTCCGAGTCCGATGTTCGCGAAGATCAGTCCTACCTCTCCACGCGGGATCATCCCGATCCCGATCGTGATCTTGTCGAGCGTGCTGCCCAACCCACCGAGGGCGCACACCTGCTTGCCCACGATCGCCGCCACGGAGAGGACCGCCGCCAACCCGATCGCGCCCGGGCGGGCGAACGCATGAAGATCGACGCGCATGCCCATCAGCACGAAGAACAGCGGGACGAGCAATACAGAGATGGGACGAACCAACTCCTCCAGTCTGTGCTCCCCGCGCTCGGTGAACTCTCGATAATGTGTCTCTTCGAGAATCAGACCCGCGGCATACGCGCCGACGATTGGCGCCAGGCCGATCGCCGAGGCGAGTGACGCAAGCGCGAAGCAGCACACGAGCGCGGTCGTCAACAGCGCACCGGCACCGGGCAGCCGCGAGGCGAGGCGGAAGAGCCGCGGTGACGCCAGCGTTCCGATCGCCAGCGCTCCGAAGAGGAAGACCACTGCCTCGGCCAATACGAACGCCGCCGAGCCGAGCGACATCGCCTGACCGACGTTGGCGGCGGCGATCACGCTTCCGACGACCGCCAGGATGACGAGGCCCAGCACGTCGTCGATCACCGCGGCGCCCAGAATGATGCGAGCCTCCGGCGTCTGACTTCTTCCGAGGTCCTTGAGGACCCGCGCCGTGATGCCGACGCTCGTGGCCGTGAGGATGGCACCGAGGAAGACGTGGACGTACACACTGCGGTCCGGCAGAAGCAGGGCGCCAACCCACCAACCCAGCAGCCAGGGCGCCACGACACCGAGCACCGCGACGACGAGCGACCGAGGGCCGACCTTGAGCATGTCGCGCAGCGTCGATTCGAGACCGACCTCAAAAAGAAGAATGACGGCGCCAAGGTTGGCGAGGAGACTCAGCGTTGCATCGCTCTTGATCCACTCCAGCGATTCGATGCCGGCAACGCTCAGATTGCCGAGCAGCACACCGACCACCAACTCGCCGAGAACGGATGGCTGGCCCATTCGTTCGGCGATGTATCCGCCGAGCTTCGCGAGAAGCAGCACGAGGGCGAGCGCCAGGAGCACACGACCGAGCGGATCGGCGTGGGCGACGATCGGAGTCATGTCGGATAGAGCAGGGAAGTGTCGGTCGGAGTGACTTCGGAGCGGCGTCGTGACATAATATCGCCCGAGACGCTGCACAGTGTGATCTGCGACTAACAAGTGACGAGGGGCGGACGCTATATTTCACATCCCACCATCGTCCACACCCAGTGCTCGCCCTCGCCCGCAAATACCGCCCCAAGAACTTCGCGTCAGTCGCGGTGCAGTCGCACGTGTCGAACACCCTCAAGGGCGCAATCGCCCGCGGGCGTGTTGCCCACGGCTACCTGCTCTGCGGACCGCGTGGCACGGGCAAGACGACACTCGCCCGCGTGCTCGCGATGGCGCTGAACTGCGAGAACCGCGCGGATGCGGCAGCTGGGGAGCCTTGCGGTAACTGCACGAGCTGCCTGCGGATCTGGCGCGGCGATGCATCGCTCGACGTCGTCGAGATCGATGCCGCGTCGAACCGCGGCGTCGACGACGCCCGCGACCTGCGCGAGCGCGCGATGTACGCCCCCTCGGGCGACGACCGCTACAAGGTCTACATCGTCGACGAAGCACACATGCTGACGCGCGAAGCATGGAATGCGCTGCTCAAGGTCCTCGAGGAGCCGCCGCCGCGCGTCGTCTTCGTCTTCGCGACGACGGAACCCCAGAAGATCCAGCAGACTGCGGCACCGGTGCTGAGCCGGCTGCAGCGCTTCGACCTCAAGCGCATCGGCTCGGCAGACATCCGCACGCGCCTGACGGAGGTGCTCGCGCTCGAGCACGTCGAGGCCGATTCCGACGCGCTGGCGATGATCGCCCGCGCCGCGGACGGCTCGATGCGCGACGCGCTCTCGCTCACCGATCAGGCGCTCGCGCTGGGCGAAGGGCGCCTAACGGCAGCGCGCGTGCGCGACGCGCTCGGCCTTGTGCCCGAGGACGAGTATCTCACGCTCCTCGATGTCGTCGCCGATGGACGCGCGGCCGACGTCTTCCCGGCGATCGCGCGGCTGGCAGACGCCGGGATCGACTTCGGCGCGCTCCTCGTCGGTCTTGCCGGCG
>Ga0307296_10001650_pt1 | contig 11231 bp, 11 predicted proteins | sample ER_DNA_153_FD_194467 | JGI IMG/M metagenome (GOLD analysis project Ga0307296, IMG submission 194467) | Bulk soil microbial communities from the East River watershed near Crested Butte, Colorado, United States - ER_DNA_153 | ecosystem: Environmental > Terrestrial > Soil > Floodplain | place... | reverse complement strand
TCCTCGCGACCCATGACGAACATCGGCTGGGGCGTCATGCCCGAGTACTCGAGCACGAGCGCGACCAACCGATCGCCGTGGTACGCGCCCCCCCAGCGTGTTCGCCCGAACTCGCGATCCTCGAGATCGCACAGGGCGTAGGCCGCGAAGAGCCGGTCCTGTTCGAGGAATGCCCGCAGCACGGACCGATCCGTTGTCGCCTTGACCGTCAGGGCGCCACGGGCTCGGCGGCCGGTGACGGCGACGCTGGCCATCAGCTCGCTGCCGATTCGAACGGGGGCCGCCGAAGGCCGGCTGCACTGACGTACTCCGAGACGAGGGCCGCCGGGACGATGTCCTCGAACGGAGCGAGGACGTCCGTGCTGCGCGGCGCGCGGGCGGCCTCGCCGATGCGGGCAAGGTCTGGAACCTCGCGCGTCCCGATCGGAAGGTCGGAACCGTCCGCGATCGCCCGGTCGAGCGCGCCGGCCGTCACGCAGACGAGGAACGGAATCCCTCGATCGCGGGCCGCGGCGGCAAGCGCGTAGCTGCCGATCGGGGCCGCGACATCGCCATTGACGGCGACACGATCGGCGGCGACGAGGACCGCATCGATGCCGCCCGACGCGACGATGCCCGCAGCCGCCGCGTCGAGGACCAGGACGTGCGGGACGCCGGCCGAAGCGAGCTCCCAGCAGCTGATCCGCGCGCCGAAGAGGCCGGGCCTGCCCTCCGGGACGACGACTTTGACCTCCTTCTCGGCGTGATGAGCGGCGACGGCGATCGCCAGAGCCGTCCCGTACTGGCCGCCGGCGAGGGTCCCGGATGGGCCGTGGACGAGGAGGCGCACTGGCTCGTCCGGGCTCTTCGGCAGGCCATCGACGAGGCCCAGCCCGACCTCGACAAGCCGGCCATGCTCGATCGCCGCTTCGGCCACGATCGCGTCGGCCTCGGCCTGGATCGCGTCGGCGATCTTCTCGCCTTCCTCGTCAAGCTCGCCGGCCGCCTCGTACGCGGCCATGACGCGATCGACCGCCCAGCCGAGGTGGGCCACCGTCGGGTTGGTGCGCTTGAGTCCGGCTGCGGCTCCACGCAACGTCGCCCGGCGAGCGTAAGGCTGGCTCGTCGACGCACGGGCGGCAGTCAGGGCGAGGCCGATGGCCGCCGCCTGGCCGATCGCCGGGCCGCCGACGACGACCTCGTTGCGGATCGCCCAGATGACCTCGGCGGCCGAGATCGAGATGTGCTCGACGACGGTTTCAGGAAGCGCCCGCTGGTCGATGAAGCGGATGGCGCCGAGATCGACAAGAAACGAGGTGCGAAAGACCGGCACCCTGGCCGGGTCCGCGACCGGCATGGCCGTGGCGACGGCTCCATCGCCGAGCGCCGCCCGGGTCGGGTCGAGGATCGCGCCGGCGAGCTCGGCGGAGGTCCGCTGGAGTGCCTGGGCGGCTCCAAGGACGGTGGCGGCAGTACTCGCGACGTCGCCGGCGAACTGGCGGAAAAAGCGCCGTCGGGCCAGATCGGCGCCCGCAGTCGGATCGGCCGCAGTCGGGTCCGAGCCGGAGTTCGGGTCGGGGACGGGCGGCGTCATCGGTCCGGCGGACGGTCCCGCGGCGCCGGTGGGCGAGATGGTGGCTTGGCTGTCGGTCGGATCGGCCAATGCTGGCCCTCGAGTTCGGTCGGTCGGTCGCGGCGGTGCCGGCTGCTGCAGGGTTCAGTACTTGACGACGCTGGTGACTCGCCGCCCCTCGAGCCGATCGCGACCCTTGAGGAAGTCGAGCTCGACGAGGAACGCGAGCCCAACGACGTCGCCCTTGAGACGCTCGACGAGCTCGATGGTCCCATGGACCGTCCCGCCGGTCGCGAGGAGGTCGTCGACGATGAGCACCTTCTGGCCGGGCTGGATCGCGTCGCGATGGATCTCGAGGGTGTTCGAGCCGTATTCGAGGGCGTACTCGACGGTGATCGTCTCGGCCGGCAATTTGCCGAGCTTGCGGACCGGCACGAGCCCAGCGTTGAGCTGGTACGCCATCGGCGCGCTGAAGATGAAGCCGCGCGATTCCATGCCGACGACGATGTCGATCTTCTCGCCGCGGTACGGCTCGAGCATGAGATCGATCGACTCACGGAAGGCCGCCCCATCCTTGAGCAAGGTCGTGATGTCGTAGAAGAGGATTCCCGGCTTGGGGAAGTCCGGGATCTCCCGGATTCGAGCGCGAAGCTCCTCGGCTGACATCGGTCTGGGGACCCTCCGGCTTCCTGGCTCGCGGCCGTCGCTCGGGGTCGGGGTGAGTTCCGTCGCGGGCCGGCGCACAGTCTACCGCGTCAGGTCGCCCGTGCTCGTCACGATGATTGTCTTTTGAGCCGGTTCGCGCGCCGGCCCGTGCAGGCGGCCAGCAAGCGTGAAACCGGCAATCGCAACGGCGACGCCCGCTCCGAACGCCCAGGCGAGGCCAATCCAGCCAGCCGCCCCGTCGCGATGGGCGAGGGCGATGAAGGCCCCACCGACACCGGTCCCCAGCGACGTCCCGAGGACATCCGAGAGCTGGAGTCCGGCCGTCGCCGTTCCCTGGCTCTCCGGCGGCGCGTCGCGCAGGACGAGCAACGACAGTGGGGAGTACGAGAACCCCATCCCGAGACCTGCTACCGCCCACGCGACAACGCCGACGGCGATCGGGACCGCCGGTGACAGGATCGCCGCGAACCCGACGATCCCCACGGCGACGGTCGCGAACCCGATGCGGACGAAGCGCGGCGCGCCGATCCGCCCGATCCAGCGGGCCTGGACCCACGCACCGGCGGTCCAGCTGAGCGTCGCGGCGGTGAGGACCACGCCGGATTCTGTGGCTGAGGTCCCGCGCCAGTCCTGGAGCGCGAGTGCGACATAGGCGTCCGCCGCGAAGAAGGCAAACGTCAGGAACCCGCGCAGGAGCACGGCCGAAGGCAACCCGGGGACCGCCCGAAGCGTGCCCGCGGGGGTCAGCCGTCGGAAGGCAAGGAACCCCAGGACGATGCCGACCACGATGAGCGGCAGACCCGGCACGAGGCGGGCGTCGGTCAGGCCGGCAACGGTCATTCCGGCGCCGGCGGCAAGAACGAGAGCAAGCGGCAGCCGACGCCGAGCCGCCACGGCCGCGACATGCTCCTCCTCCGCCTCGCCGCTCGCGGCCGCCGCCGGCCCGACCGCCGCCATCGCCGGCAGCGTCATCGCCGCGGCGACGGCGATCAGCGGCAACAGCCCAAGAAAGACGACCCGCCAGTGAAACGTCTGGGCCACGACCGCGGCGACCGTCGGGCCAATGATCCCCGGCAGGACCCAGGCGGTCGAGATCGTCGCGAACATCCGTGGCCGGAGATCCTCCGGCAACGCCCGCCCGATCGAGACGTAGGAGACCGCCGGGATCGCGCCCGCGCCAAGCCCCTGGAGGACTCGGCCCGCGACGAGCACGAGCATGGTCGGAGCCAGCCCACCTACCAGCAATCCGGCCGAGAACAGGCCGAGACCGAGAACGAACGGGCGGACGAGGCCACCGCGATCGATGAGCGCCCCGGCGATGACGATCCCGACGAGGTCACCAAGGAAAAACCCCGAGAAGACCCAGCCGTAGAGGTCGCGGTTGTTCCCGAGGTCCTTCGCGACGATCGGCATGATCGTCGAGACGGCCAGGGCCTCCGAGGCGACGATCGTGACGTTGAGGACGAGCCCGAGGGTCAGGGCACGTCGACCGGGCGACCAGAGTCCGGCGTGTTCGGGCATGTGCCAAGGATGCCGGGTCGGCGCGAAACGCGGAGTGCCGCGGCTATGGCGTCGCGCTACGCGCTACTCGCGCCTTGCCGCTCGATCAGTCGAGATTGCGCCGGCCGGGAGTGACCTCTATGGGATCGGCCAGCGGCAGCGCGAAACCGAACTCCGAGCCGCCGCCGTCGCGCGGTCGCGCCCAGATCCGGCCGCCCTGGACCTCGAGCATCCGCCGGCAGACCGCCAGCCCGACCCCGATCCCGCTCGTGTATCGCTTGGCCTCGTCGGTTCGGAAGAAGGCGACGAACAACCGCTCCGGATCGGTGTCGCCGAGGCCGATGCCCCGGTCGAGGACCATGACCCTGGCTTCCTTGTCCTCGCACTGGACGAGCACCTCGATCTCAGTCGAGGCGGGACTGTATTTCGCCGCGTTGCTCAGGAGGTTCTCCAGCAGCAGTTCGAGGTATGTCCGGTCCGTTTCGACGATCAGGTGGCGCGGTTCGATCGACAGCGTGATCGTCCGCCCGGAGTGTCGTCGCTGGAAGGACGCGACCGACTCGCGGACGACATGAGCGAGGACCTGCGGCTCGAGGTCGACTGGCGAGCCGGATGCCAGCTTGGTCAGGAGGAGCAGGTTCTCGACGATGGCGAGCAGCCGATCGGAGTCATCTGCGATGTCGACGATCATCGAATCGCGCAGCGTCTTTTCGAGCTGATCACCGCGCTCGCGGAGTAGCGTGGCGTTCCCGAAGATCGTCGTCACCGGAGTCCGCAGCTCATGCGAGATGAGTCCGAGGAACTCGTCCTTGACGGCATTCGACACGTGGAGCGCATCGGCGGTAGCCCGGAGCGCGTCCTCGGCCTTCTTCCGCTCCGTGACGTCGACGAGGACATTCACCGCCCCGATCAGTTGGCCGTCCGAGTCGCGCAGCGGTGTCGGGTACGGGACGAAGGAGACGCGCTCACCGTTCGGCCGCTCGGCGATCGCCTCGTACCCGCGGACGGAGCGATTCTCCTGAAGGGCGATCGCCATCGGGCATTCGTCGTGGCGCATCGCCGTCCCGTCCGACCAGAACAGCCGCGACGAGCCGCACCACTCTTCGCCTAGCTCGGGCCGGCGGCCCCAAAACGCGGCTGCGGCCTCGTTGAAGAAGGTTATTCGCCCCGCGGCATCGGTCGTGTAGACGGCGACGCCAAGCGCCTCGAGGAAATCGCGGTATGGCTGTTCGGCGGCGGCCGAACGTCGGCGCCGCGTCTTGCCGCGTAGTCCGCCGAAGAGCTGGACGAGCTGACCGGCGGCCTCGGCGATTGCCGGCTCGTCGCCTTCCGCGGTTTGTGAGCGCTGCTTTGCGAGGACCATGATTTCCCCCATCGGGCCCGGGCGGACTCGTTTGTGCGGACGAACTGCCCGGCATTCTTCCAGAGGCGAAGCGCTCGAGGAAAGGGTCCGAGCGGCTTTGCAACGTCTTTGGAACGTTCCTCTGATGTCTCGGGTCGGCTCGTCTCACGCTGTGGGCCGCCGTCGGAGCGGCTACATTGCATCGATGACGAGCAGCGGCAAGGTCGAAGCCATCCACATTGCAAGCGCGGCCGAGGCGCCGATGACGGCCCTGGAGCGAGTCCAGGCCGTCGCCGGAATCGGGCTCGAGGGCGACCGATACGCAGCGCGAAGCGGCACCTGGTCGCCTGATCCACCGGCCGACCGCGATATCACCCTCATCGAAGCCGAGGTTCTCGAGGACCTCGCGACGACCGATGGCATCGTTCTCGCCGCCGGCGAGAGCCGCCGCAACGTGACGACGCGCGGGATTCGCCTCAACGAGCTCGTCGGACGGCGGTTTCGCATCGGCGAGATCGAGTGCGAGGGGACGCGACTCTGCGAACCCTGCCAGCACCTGACCGACTTCCTCGGCAAGCCGATCCTGCGGCCGGTCGTCCATCGGGCGGGGCTGCGGGCGAAAATCCTCACGTCGGGCGAGATCGAAGTCGGCGCGGTGGTTGTGCCGCTCGACTGAGCGCATCCGATAGTGGCCACGTTCTACCCGGAGATCGAGCCGTACGAGCACGGGATGCTCGACGTTGGCGACGGGAACCTGGTCTACTGGGAGCTCTGCGGCAATCCCGCGGGCAAGCCCGCGGTCGTCCTCCACGGCGGTCCCGGCTCGGGCTTCACGCCCTGGTGGCGCCGCTACTTCGATCCAGCGGCATATCGGATCGTGCTGTTCGACCAGCGCGGCTGCGGCCGGAGCACGCCGCACGCGAGCGACCCGAGCACCAGTCTCGAAAGCAACACGACCGATCATCTCGTGGCGGATATCGAGCTGCTGCGGGAGAGTCTCGAAATCGACCGTTGGCTCGTATTCGGTGGATCCTGGGGCTGCGTCCTGGGGCTGGTCTACGCCGAACGGCACCCGGAACGAGTCTCGGAAATGGTTCTGACGGCGATCGCGACCGGGAGGCGGGCAGAGACCGACCTCCTGACCCGCGGAGCCGGAAAGCTCTTTCCCGAGGCCTGGGCCCGCTTCCGTGATGCCGTCCCCGAGGATGAGCGAGACGGCGATCTGGCCGCCGCTTACGCCCGCCTCCTTGAGGATCCGGACCCCGCGGTCCGCGAAAAGGCGGCAGCCGACTGGTGCGACTGGGAGGATGCGATGTTCCCAGCATCGCCCCCGAGCCTGCGTTTCGAATCCCCGGAGTTCCGGATGGCCTTCGCCAGGCTCGTCACGCACTACTTCAGCCACGGGTCCTGGCTGGAGGACGGCATCGTGATCCGGGATGCGGGTGCGCTGGCGGGCATCCCGGGCGTCATGGTCCAGGGGAGCCTCGACCTCGGGAACCTGTTGGGTACCTCGTGGGAGCTCAATCATGCCTGGCCCGGCAGCGAGCTGGTGATCCTGGGCCAGGGCAGCCACGGCTCGGGTCCCGGTATGAAGGAAGCGATCGTCGCCGCGACGGACCGCTTTGCCACGCGAAACTCGGGCCTCAGCTCAGCCAGCGCCCGACCGACTGCCCAAGACGAGCGCCCGCGATGACCCCGAAGCCGGCGATGAAGACGAGGGGAGCGTTGACGACCGCCGCCGGGAAGATGTTGAGGGCGACGGCAGCTCCCAGCGCCAGCCCTCCGAACGCTCCGATCGTTGTCGCCAGGGTTGGAATGTCCGACCGCCGGGGCAGCCTGAGGAGCGAGACCGGTCCGCCGCCCCTGCCTTCGCCCTGGCGGAGACTCGCAACTGACCCGACCACGGTCGCCGTCAGCGCGCCCAGCCCCGCGAGATAGAAGCCCGGAGTCAGCGCCCCGGTCCCGCCCGGCCTGACCCATTGGGCGATCTGGAGCTCGACCTGCTGGCGCGCGACGAACCAGTCGGCCAGGCAGATGATCCCGACGATCATCGGCGTCCAGCGGCGAGCCCCGTCGCGAGCGCGGAGGAAGCCGCGATCACGGGCGATGAGCAGGAGGCCGATCGCGAAGAAGAGCAGGATCGCCCCGTCGCCCGCACCGTCGAAACCGCCGAACTGCTGTGGCTGGCTGCCGGCCGTCCCTTCCGCCCACGGCCTCAGCGAGCCGATCGCGAGAGCGATGCCCGCGGCAGCAAGGCCCGCCCTCAGCGGATCGCGCAAGATCGACTGGCCTTGTTCGGCCTTCGTCAGATCGGGATCCCAGCGGAGCGAGTGCGACACGCGCGAAGGCTTCTCAGGTCCCGGCCAGGCGCTCGACGACCGGTGCGAGCTCGTCGATCTCGCCGACCATGAACGAGCTGATCCCCAGCCGCTCGCGGAGCTCCTCGAACTTCTCGACAAACCGATCGACCGAGCCGATGAAGATATTGGGCGCGTCGATCACCTCGTCTTCGGTCAGCTCGACGCCGGTTCGGTTCCCCAGGCGGTCGATCACCTTGCGCGCCTCGAGGTGGAGGCTGTTGGTCACGACGATCGGCCAGAGCGACGGATAGACATTGAATTCGAGGTCGTCGAAGCGATCGCCGGCCGCCTCGCGAACCCAGCCGATCTTCTCTTCGGTCGCCGCCCAGGTGACGCTCGTCGGATCGCTCCGCTGCCCGCTCAGGATGCGCGGAGCGAGGCTGACGATGTCCGCCTCCCGTCCGGCGATCGACAGCGTCCGGCGACCGCCACCACCGATCATGAACGGCGGGTGGGGTCGCTGGATTGGCTTCGGCTGGCCGTCCATCTCGGTGATCGTGTAGTGCTTGCCGTGGAACGAGAACGGTCCGTCGCCGAGGAGGCCCTTGATGACTGCGATGGACTCCTCCATCCGCGAGACGCGAACCGCAACCGGGTCGAACGGCAGCCCGATTGCCGTGTACTCCGGTTCGTTCCAGCCGGCACCGAGGGCGATCTCGAGCCGTCCGCCGCTCAGGACGTCCAGGCTTGCAAGGTCCTGGGCCAGCACCGCCGGGTGGCGAAGGTCGTTGTTGAAGACGAAGGCACTGATCCGCAGCCGTTCCGTTGCCACGGCAATCGTCGCCATGGCCGGGATCGGCGCCAGCTGCTCGACGAGATGATCGGATTTGACGAGGACGTTGATGCCGATCGCCTCGGCATGGCGCGCGCGCTCGGCCAGGGTCTTGCCATCGATAATGCCGCGCGGCTCGGCGAGGAACCGGAAGGGTCGCATCGCCTCCGAATTCTGGGCCACCGGTGTCGTTCTGGCGTTGCAGGCGGTGGTTCTGGTCGGGCGATCAGCAGGGATTGCCGGCGCTGCCGCGGGCGATCGGCGTCATCGGTCGTTCGCAGGCGATCTTCGACACGAGGCGGTCGTGGGCCTGGAACAGCAGGCCCAGATTGAGGACCAGCGCAACCGCGAGCACGACGGCTCCGATCAACGGCCCGATGGCCTTCGGCAGGCGAGAGAGCAGGACGGCACCGGCCGCGATGAACGCCGGCGCCACGATGTACACGTAGCGCGACGCGGCCGCCTGTTCGGGACCGAGCTCGGCCCTGACGGTACCGGCGATGAAGAAGAATGCTGCACCCGCGGCGAGCAGGGCGAGGACGATTGGCGGGACCGGCCAGAACTGGACCACCGCCACCGTAATCGCCACGCAGGCGACCACTCCGACGAGAAGATTCGTCGAGCCTAACGCGCCGGCGGCCGCCGCCGATAGCCCGATCGCCATGTAATCCGGGACGCCCTGCAGGCTGGGCGATCTCAGCGCAGCAATCCCCGAGTGGCCGAAGGTGACGTACCAGGCCAGATAGAGGCCAGCCGGCACGACCAGCCACAGCACGGCCCGAGGCCGGGTCAGCAGAAGGCGAACGCCGGTTCCGACGAAGAAGGCGAGACTTGCTCCTGAGGTCGCCATCGCGATCGTGAGCAGCGCCGCCGCCACACCCGGCCGACGAGGCGCGACGACGATCGCACCGATACCGGCCGCGACGACGCCGACCGAAGCCGACTGGAACGCCCACAGGATGTCATCGCCGCCGGATCCCAGCACGAGCATCACGGCCATTGCCCCGAGCGCCCAACCGGCCGACGCCTCGCGTTTGACGATGACGTAGACGAGCCCGGCGACCGCAAGGTGGAGAGCGAACGTGACCCCGAGGTAGGGCCAGTACGAGCCGATCCCGACCGTGGCGATGAGAACGCGATACAGCACGACGAGCGTCGCGATCAGGTGCTCGTTGTGGGGTGCCAGGATCCCGTTGATCGATAGATCGCGCTTCAGGATCAGCGCCCAGTCGTCGTGGTAGAAGGTCATGTCGCGGCCGAGCCAGACGAGCAGCACGAGGGCAACGATGGCGAGGAGGATCGGCGGCCAGTCGATCGTCTCGAGCCGCCGGCGAAGGTCCACCGTCTGGCCAAAGTCGTCTGTCGACGCCGCCTTCGGGCTCTCGTCGGGCTCGCTCCACCCCGTAACGCGATCCATACCTAGTCGAGATTGATGGAAGTCGCGCCCCGCGACGCGAAGCTATCCCTCGTCACGAGCCCGCGACGTCGCATCCCGGTATCGCTGGTGGGCCTCCGCCTCGTCGACCTCCGCCATCGCTGTCTCGGCGTCCTGATCGGCCGAGTCGGCCCGTGTGGAAAGTGCTGCCGCCTTTGCTGCCGCCGCGGTCTTCGCGGCGGACGTCTCCGCCAGGGCCATCGCAGCGAGCGCGCTCTTCGCCGCCTCGGCCGTCGCGGCCGCCGCCTCGGCCGCCTCCGCCGCAGCGGCAGCCGCGGCCTCGGCCGCCAGCCTGCCTCGGCGGGCGACCGCCAACGTGCGCTCGGCGGCGCGCCATTGCTTGAGTGCTTCCTCGGTCGTCGGTGGCTGGTCTATCGGCTGTTCTTCGTCGTTCTCGGCCATGCCCTCTCCTCGGCTCCTCAAAGGGTCAAGCGCAAATCAGGTTACTCGGCGAACGGCGACGCCGAGCAGTGACGGACGAATCATCACTCAGGACGCGCATCCCGAGAGCTCGCTCCGCCGCGATTGTTGCCCAATGCTCCTGTGGGTAGCACTAAGCAGATGTCAACGGCCACCGACCTTACCTACATCGCCTTCGAACCCGCATTGGAGCCTAATCGTCCCGTAATGCCGCACTGCAGCGATCTAAGACAAGAACGTCGGGCGGCTGGTCCGTAGGTCCGCGAATAGCGCCACCCAGAAAGGCATTAGGCAAGAATTCGCACCTTCAAGTCGCATCGGCACGCCGCGGCCACGATCCGTCGAGACGCGTGAGACCTCGGGCCGCCAGGCTCCATGCAAGGCCGAGCGCCAGAGCTGGGACGATGAGATACGCGATTCCCGTGAGGCCGTACAACGCCCGCCCGACGACGGCCATTGCGACAGCGAGTGGAGCGAATCCGTCCGCGACCCCCGTATCCCAGGCCGCCTGGATCGTGCTCAGCCCGACGGACGCGGCGATGTACGCAAGCGCATAACCGAACGACGTAACGAGTAGCCGGCGAGGCCGACCTGCGGCAAGCGGCCCGGCGATCCAGCCCGCGGTTACCGAGATGAGGGCGACGAGGGCCATCGAGACCGCGATCTCTTCAGCGGTTGCTGAGGTGCGCCCGACCGCAAACACCGCCGCGATCGCGAGCGTCGGGACCACGCCTGCAAACGCGCCGCGCCAGCGAGCCCGTCGGCCAGGTTGCGGTGGTTCAGCCTCGGTCGAGATGTCCATGCCTTCGGCGAAGGTAGCTCAAGGCCACAACCGTGGACGCGACGAGCACGGCCCACCACGGCTCGGTCCCGACAGGATCGTCGACCACAGCGGAGACCGCATCCGTCGCCGGCAGGTCGGAGAGCACGGCGGCTGCCGTCGATGCACTCGTGTGGCCGGGACTGAGAACGTAGAAGAAGTTGTAGATGTCGTTCGGCCCGACGCCGTATGGGTCGACGGAGCCAATCACGACCACGCCGAAGTCGCCGACCTTCAACTCGTCGCACGCACGCGGCGTGATCACCTGCACGACATGGCTCCGTCCGCTGCCGCGGATGACGCGCCCGACCTTCAGCTGTAAGTCGTAGAACCCGAGCGGCGAGGAGCTGGCGTTGGCGATGCG
>Ga0307296_10001646_pt1 | contig 11242 bp, 10 predicted proteins | sample ER_DNA_153_FD_194467 | JGI IMG/M metagenome (GOLD analysis project Ga0307296, IMG submission 194467) | Bulk soil microbial communities from the East River watershed near Crested Butte, Colorado, United States - ER_DNA_153 | ecosystem: Environmental > Terrestrial > Soil > Floodplain | place... | reverse complement strand
AGCAGGAGCAGCGGCGGCCCGTCCCCGCCAACGCGCAGGTGGATCCCGGCCCCCTCGGCCGCCACCGTGCGGGTGCTGAACCCCTCGAACATCGTCATGCGTGCCGGCCGGCCTACCCGCCGGCCGCGACGGCCACGGCCTCGGCCAGGTCCCGGTGGCGGGCCAGGTTGGCCGCCCGGTCGCTGCGGACCACCACCAGCTGGGTCCCGCCCCCGGCCAGGGCGGCGTCCAGGGCCGGGACGAGGTCGGCCGCCTTCTCGACGACCCGCGCCGGCACCCGGGCGGCGGCGGCCAGGGCGGTCAGGTCCAGCCCGTGTGGGGTGCCGAACAAGGGCTCGAACAAGGCGCCGGGGAGTTGCGCCTGGGGCAGGAAGCTGAAGATCCCGCCGCCGTCGTTGTCGATCACCACCAGGACCGCCCCCCGCGACCGGCCCGCCGCCCCAAGCAGGCTGGAGGCGTCGTGCAGCAGGGTCAGGTCGCCACACAGCGCCACCACCGGCTCGTCGCCGGCCGCCGCCACCCCCAGCGAGGTGGCCACGAACCCGTCGATCCCCGACAGCCCCCGGTTGGCCACATACCGCAGCCCCTCCCGAGGCCGGGCGAACGCGTCCACGTCCCGCACCGGCATGCTCGACCCCACCACCAGGGTCCCCCCGGCCGGCACCCAGCCGACCAGGTCGCGGGCCACCCGCCCCTCGAACGGCTCCGCCCAGTCGTCCAGCAGCCCGTCAATCGCCTCCCGAGCCAGCCGTTCGGCCTCCAGCCACTCCCCGAGCCAGGGGCTCGCGGGATCGTCCAAGGGGGTGACCCCGGCACCAGGGGTGGGCCGGCCAGTCGCGGTGGGTCGAGCGCCGGCCCCCCTCCCCGGCCCGTCGGCGGTGAGGAGGGCGGCGGTGGCGGCGAGCAGGCCCGAGGGGTCGGCGGTGAGGCGGAGGGAGGCGACGCGGGCCGGGTCGGCCCAGCCGCCGGAGGGGTCGACCAGGACCTGGGGGATGGGCCCGTCCAGCCAGGCGGTCAGGGCCTTGCTGGTGGGGGCGCCGCCGACCCGGACGACCAGGCTGGGCCGGTGGGCGGCGGCGAACCGGGGCGCCCGGACCAGGCCGTCGTAGGTGGAGATGGCGGCCGGGCCGCGGCGGGCCCCGGACAGCGGGTCGGCCAGCACCGGCCAGCCGCTGGCGGCGGCGAACGCGTCGACGGCCGCCGCGTCCAGGTCCGCCCCCCACCCGGCGACCAGCAGCCCCCTCGGGCTGGCCCGGACCGCCTCGGCCAGCTCGGCCACGTCGCCGGGGGCCGCCGACCGCATCCCGGCCGGCGTGGCCGTCCACGGCGCGCCGCCGGCCCGGCCCTCCACCGGCTCCCCGGCCAGCCGCGCCTCGCCCTCCGCCGCGGGCGGGACCAGCGGGTCGGCAAAGGCCAGGTTGAGGTGGACCGGCCCGGCCGGGGGGCCGGTCGCCTCGGCCCACGCCCGGCTGGCCAGCGAGCGCCAGTAGCGGCCGGCCCCCGGCTCGTCGGTGGGCACGCCGGCCTCGCAGAACCACCGCACCGCCGGCCCGTACAGCTTGAGCTGGTCGGTGGCCTGGTTGGCCCCGGTCCCGCGCAGCTCGGGCGGCCGGTCCGCGGTCAGCACCAGCAGCGGGACCCGGGCCAGGTCGGCCTCAAGGACCGCCGGGTGGAAGTTGGCCGCCGCCGTCCCCGAGGTGCACAGCACCACCGCCGCCCGCCCCGACCGCTTGGCCGCCCCAAGGGCGAAGAACGCCGCCGACCGCTCGTCCAGGTGCACATGCACCCTGATCCCCGGATGCTCCGCCAGGGCCAGCGCCAGCGGCGCCGACCTCGACCCCGGAGCCAGGCAGGCATCGGTCACCCCGGCCCTGGCCAGCTCGTCGACCAGTGTCAGCGCGAACCGCCGCCCCGCCCCGCTCACGCTAGGCTCCGTTCATGACCGACCACCCCGGGCCACCCGCGCCCTTGCACCACGTCGTCGAGGGCGCGCCCGACCCGCCCGGTCCGGTGCCGGGTCCCCCGGTGGGGGAGCGTAACCCACGCCGGGAACAGCCGCCGCCGGTTGTCCACAGCCCGGGGCCGGGTGTCGCCGGCGGCCGGGTGGTGCTGGTGCACGGGTTCACCCAGACCCTGGCCGCCTGGGCGCCGGCAGGGGAACGGCTGGCGCGGCGGTGGGAGGTGGTGCGGGTCGACCTGCCTGGGCATGGGGGGTCGAGCGACGTCAGGGTGGGGTTCGAGGAGGCGGCCGGGCTGGTGGGGGAGGCCGGGGGGGCGGGGGCGTATGTGGGGTACTCGCTCGGGGGGCGGCTGTGTCTTCGGCTGGCGCTGGAACGGCCCGACCTGGTGCGGGGGCTGGTGCTGATCGGGGCGTCGCCGGGGATTGCCGACCCCGGGCAGCGGGAGGCGCGGCGGGATGCCGACGAGCTGCTGGCCCGGCGGATCGAGCGGGACGGGGTGGCGGTGTTCCTCGACGCCTGGCTGGCCGGGCCGCTGTTCTCCTCGCTGCCGGTGGAGGCGGCGGGCCGGCACGAGCGGCTCGCCAACACCGCCGAGGGCCTGGCGTATGCGCTGCGGCGGCTCGGGACCGGGGCCCAGGAGTCGCTCTGGGACCGGCTGGGCGAGCTGCGGCCGCCGGTCCTGCTGGTGGCGGGGGAGCTCGACCGCAAGTTCGCCGGGATCGCCGCGGAGATGGCGGCCGCCATCGGCCCGACCGCGCGGGTCGCCGTCGTTCCCGGGGCCGGCCATGCCGTCCACCTGGAACGACCGGACGAGACGGCCGCGCTGGTCGAGGAGCTCGTGGCCGCCGGGCTGGGCCGGGAGGCGGGAGCCTAGCCCGTCCGGGCGGCGGGTCATGACCACCACAGCCCGGCGGTCAGCAGGAGGCTCGTGGCCAGCTGGAGCCTGGCCGTCGCCCCGAGGGCGGCGATCAGGCCGGGGCCGTCGGTGCGGGTTCGGACCAGGCGGACCGGGGCGACGGCCAGGGGGATCGCGGCCAGGGTGACCAGCACCGGGGGGCGGGCCAGGCCGAGCAGGGCGGCGCAGGCGAACATGGCCGCCACCACCGCCGTGAACAGGTCGCGGGAGCGGGCGTGGCCCAGGCGGACGGCCAGGGTCCGCTTGCCGGCGAGGCGGTCGCCGTCGATGTCGCGGACGTTGTTGGCGAGCAGGATGGCGACCGCGCCGAGGCCGACCACCACCGAGGCGGCCACGGCCACCGGCGGGACCCGCTCCAGCTGCACATACGCCGACCCGCAGGTGGCCACGACCCCGAAGAAGGCCAGCACGGCCAGCTCGCCGAACCCCGAGTAGCCGTAGGGGCGGGGGCCGCCGGTGTACAGCACCGCGGCGGCGATGGCGGCCACCCCGACCAGCAGCAGTCGCAGGTCCACGGCGACGGCCAGGGCCAGGCCGGCGACCGCGGCGACCGCGAAGGCGACGCCGGCGGCCCGCTTGACGGCCGCCGGGGCGGCCAGGCCGGCGGCGGTCAGGCGGGCCGGGCCAAGGCGGGCCGGGGTGTCGGTGCCCCGGCGGCCGTCGGAGTAGTCGTTGGCGTAGTTCACCCCGACCTGCAGGGCGAGGGCCACGACCAGGGCGGCCAGGGCCCGCCAGGCCACCAGCGGGCCCTCGGCGGCGGCCGCGGCGGTTCCCACCAGCACCGGGCAGATGGCCGCGACCAGTGTCCTCGGCCGAGCGCCCTGGACCCAGACGCGCATGCGGCTAGGGGCGCTTGGGGAACTTGGCGAAATCGGGGCGGCGCTTCTCGCGGAAGGCGTTGCGGCCCTCCTGGGCCTCCTCGGTCATGTAGTAGAGGAGGGTGGCGTCCCCGGCGAGCTGCTGGACCCCGGCCAGGCCGTCGGTGTCGGCGTTGAGGCCGGCCTTGAGCAGGCGCAGGGCGAGCGGGCTGTGCTCCAGGATCCGCCGGCACCAGTCGACCGTGACCCGCTCCAGGTCCTCAAGGGGGACGACCGTGTTGACCAGGCCCATCTCCAGGGCCTCGCCGGCGTCGTACTGGCGGCACAGCAGCCAGATCTCGGTCGCCTTCTTGCGCCCGACGGTGCGGGCCAGCATGCCCATGCCGTAGCCGCCGTCGAAGGACCCGACCCGGGGCCCGGTCTGGCCGAAGCGGGCGTTGTCGGCGGCGATGGTCAGGTCGCAGACCAGGTGGAGCACGTGGCCGCCGCCGATGGCGTAGCCGGCCACCATGGCGATCACCGGCTTGGGCAGCCGCCGGATCTGGATCTGGAGGTCGAGCACGTTCAGGCGCCCGATGCCATGCTCGTCGACGTAGCCGTCGTCGCCGCGGATGCGCTGGTCGCCGCCGGAGCAGAAGGCGTCGGGGCCTTCGCCGGTGAGCACGATGACCCCGATGCCCGGGTCGTCGCGGGCGAGCTCGAAGGCGTCGTGGAGCTCGAACAGGGTCTTGGGCCGGAAGGCGTTGCGGACCTCCGGCCGGCGGATGGTGATCTTGGCGATCCCCTCCGCGGTCTCGTAGCCGATGTCGGTCCAGGTTCCCTGGGCTTGCCACTCCATCGGGTGTTCGCGCTCCTCGGCTGGCTTCTCGGTGGCGACGGCCCTGCTAGCCTACCTGCCCATGTCGTCCTCTGTTGCGCTGGTCGCGATCGCCCTGCCCCGCCCGGCCGCCGCCCGGGCGGTGGTGGCCGCCTGGGAGGCCGGCGAGGCGGTCCTGCCGCTCGACCCGGGCGCCCCGGCGGCCGAGCTCAAGGGCATCCTGGCCGCGGCCCGGCCCACCCACCTGCTCGACGCCGACGGGCGGCGCCGGCTCCCCGGGGGCGAGCCCGCCGAGGCCGGCCTGGCCGCGGTGGTCGCCACCTCGGGCACCAGCGACGCCCCCAAGGTGGTCGAGCTGGGCGCCGACGCGGTCCGCTGGTCGGCCCTGGCCACCTCGGCCGCCCTTGAGGCCGGCCCGGGCGACCGCTGGCTGTGCTGTCTGCCGGTGCACGGGGTGGCCGGGCTGGCCGTGGTGGCCAGGGCCTGGCACAGCGGCCTGCCCCTGGAGGTCCACGAGCGCTTCGACCTCGCCGCCGTCCGCCAGGCCGCCGGCGAGGCGACCCTGGTCTCGCTGGTCCCGGCGATGCTACGGCGGCTGCTGGCCGCCGGCGACGAGGCGGCCCGGTTCCGGCGGGTCCTGCTCGGCGGCGGCCCCATCCCGGCCGACCTGGCCGACGTCGCCGTCGGCCGGGGCGTCGGCCTGGTCCGGACCTACGGGCTCACCGAGACCTTCGGCGGCATGGTCCACGACGGCCACCCCCTCGACGGTGCCGAGGTGCGGATCGACGGCGACCCCGAGGGCGAGGTCCTGGTCCGGGGGCCGATGCTGTTCCGGCGCTACCGGGGCGACCCCGGGCGGACGGCGACCGCGCTCCGCGACGGCTGGCTGGTGACCGGTGACCTGGGACGGCTGGGGCCCGGCGGCCGGCTCACCGTGCTCGGCCGGGCCGACGACCTGGTCATCAGCGGCGGGGTGAACGTCCACCCGGACGAGGTCGAGGCGGTGCTGGCCACCCACCCGGGCGTGGCCGAGGCCGCCGTGGCCGGCCGGCCCGACCCCGAGTGGGGCCAGCGGGTGACCGCCTTCGTGGTCCCCCGCGACCCGGCCAGCCCGCCGACCCTGGCCGAGCTGCGCGCCTTCACCCGGGAATGGCTGGTCGAAGCCAAGGCCCCCCGCGAGCTGGTCCTCGTCCCCGCCCTGCCCCGCAGCCCCTCAGGCAAGCTCCTGCGCCGGCTCCTTCCCGACGGCGAAGCCGACATGGACGCTGGCTCCGGGCGCGACCTTCCGTAGCTGGCCGAGCACGCGCCGCCACAGCAGCCGCTCCAGCTCCTCCAGCCGCTGGTAGACCTCGTCCCTTGTCACCACCCCCCGTTCGTGCCCCTGCCAGACCGCGGCCATCTCCAGTTCCACGAAGGCCCTGCGGCGCTGCTCCTCGGTGTCCACGACATGCCCCCCAGGTGTCATCGGTGCGAGCCAGATTCTTCCACATGGGCGATACGAGGGGAACGGGAAGATCGAAGAACTCACGGTTTGGTGGGCCCCGTTACCATAGAGTTCACGGGGGCCGGCAGACGCCTGCCTCCGGCGACCTTGGCATAGAGAGGTGCCTAGTGGGCTTCGAGGTCGACCGCGTCGCACCGGACACCACCCAGGTGCCCGACACGCGGCCGCCGGCCGCCCCGCAGCGGCCGCTCGGCCGACGGGTGCGCGCGCTCGCCGCCCGCTCCATACACCCCTTCGCCCATGGCCAGGTCGACGAGACCCCGCTGGAGGCGCTGGTCAACGCCCATCAGCGGATGTACCCCAAGGCCGACGTTCGCCTGCTGCACGCCGCCTACGAGGTGGCCGAGCGGGAGCACCGGGGCCAGCAGCGGACCAGCGGCGAGCCGTTCATCACCCACCCGGTGGCGGTGGCGACCATCCTGGCCGAGCTCGGCATGGACACCACCACCCTGGTCGCGGCCCTGCTCCATGACACCGTGGAGGACACCGGCTACACCCTGGAGCAGACCCGGGAGGACTTCGGCGACGAGATCACCCACCTGGTCGACGGGGTGACCAAGCTGGACAAGATGGAGTTCGGCCACGCCGCCGAGGCCGAGACCATCCGCAAGATGATCGTGGCCATGGCCCTGGACCTGCGAGTGCTGATCATCAAGCTCGCCGACCGGCTCCACAACATGCGCACCCTGCGGTTCCAGCCGGCCCACAAGCAGCAGCGCACGGCCAGGGCGACCCTCGAGGTGCTGGCCCCCCTGGCCAACCGGCTGGGGCTCCAGGTGATCCGGCGCGACCTCGAGGACCTGGCCTTCGCCACCCTGTACCCGGCCGAGCACGACGAGATCGTCCGGGTGGTCGACCAGCGCGACCCGGGCCGCCGCGAGCACGTGGCCATGCTGGTCCGCCAGATCGCGGCCGACCTCCGCTCGGCCAAGACCAAGGCCACCGTGACCCCGCACCCGCGCCACTACTACTCGATCTACCAGACGATGCTGGAGCGGGGCAGCCGCGAGATCCACGACCCCGACCGCATCCTGGTGGTGGTGGCCGGCGGGCCGAGCGACTGCTACATCGCCCTCGGCGCCGTCCACGGGCGCTGGCACCCGGTGCCCGGCCGGTTCAAGGACTTCATCGCCGCCCCCAAGCTCAACGGCTACCAGTCGCTCCACACCGGCGTGATCGGCCCGGGCGACGAGCCGGTCGAGGTCCACATCCGCACCGAGGCCATGCACCGCACCGCCGAGTACGGGGTGGTCGCCCAGGCCAGGGAGGCGGCCCGCAGCCGCCGGGCCAACGGCCAGGGTGACGCCACCGGCAACTCCGACGACCTGGTCTGGCTGCACCGGCTGCTGGACTGGCAGCGGGCCGTGTCCGACCCGGGCGAGTTCCTGGAGTCGCTGCGCTCGGACCTGTCCGACCACGAGGTGCTGGTCTTCACCCCCAAGGGCGACGCCCTCACCCTCCCGGCCGGCGCCACCCCGGTCGACATGGCCTACGCCCTGCGCACCGAGCTGGGCCACCACTGCATCGGGGCCCGCGTCAACGGCCAGCTCGTCCCGCTGGCCAGCGTCCTGGCCGACGGGGACGTGGTCGAGATCCTCACCTCCAGCGCCGAGTACCCGGGCCCCTCCAAGGAGTGGCTCGGCTTCGTCAAGAGCCCCCAGGCGCACGTCAAGATCCGCCAGTGGCTGGCCTCCCAGCACCGCGACGACGCCGTCGACGCCGGCCAGCAGGCCATCGACCAGTGCCTGTCCGACCAGGGCTGGTCGCTCCAGCGGGCCATGGAGGACGGCTCCCTGGCCATGCTCGACTACGCCGACCTGGAGGCGATGTACCGGGCCGTCGGCCAGAACCAGCTCTCGGCCCAGTCGGTCGCCCAGTGGCTGGTCACCGTGCTCGGGACCCAACCTGACACATAGGCGCGCTACGCTGGCGCCCATGAGCGAGCTCCAGCAGCAGATCCAGAAGGTCGTCGACGAGCTGGTCGCCTCGGGCGCCGAGCGGGGCGTCCAGGTGGCCGTCTACCAGGACGGCGAGCAGGTGGTGGACGTCGTCTCCGGGGTGGCCGACCCGGCCACCGGGCGGCCGGTCGACCCCGGCACCGTGTTCTACAACTACTCCATCGGCAAGGCCGCGACCAGCACCATCGTCCACCGGCTGGCCGAGCGTGGGCTGTTCGGCTACGACACCCCGGTGGCCGAGCTGTGGCCGGAGTTCGCGGCCAACGGCAAGCAGGCTGTCACCCTGCGCGAGGTCCTCAACCACACCGCCGGCGTGCCGGGCATCCCGCTCGACACCACGGTGGAGGACCTCTGCGACTGGGACAAGATGTGCGCGGCCATCGCCGGCGCCGAGCTGTGGTGGGAGCCGGGCACCAAGGTCGGCTACCACGCCTACACCTTCGGCTACATCCTCGGCGAGGTCGTCCGCCGGGTCACCGGCAAGCGGATCTCCCAGGTCCTGCTGGAGGACGTGGCCGAGCCGCTCGGTGTGGCCGGCGAGCTCTGGTTCGGGATGCCCGCCGCCGAGCACCACCGGCTCGCCCCCCTCGAGGACGAGCCGGGCGCGGCCGAGATGGCCGCCCAGATGCTGGCCTCCATGCCGCCCGACCTGCCCATGCTCCGGGCGGCGCCGATGGCGCTGTTCCCCAACGCCTCCTTCGGCAACCGCCCCGACACCCTGGCCGCCGACATCCCGGCCGGGGGCAAGACCTCGGCCCGGGCCATCGCCCGCCTGTACGCCGCCCTCCTCGGCGAGGTCGACGGCGTCCGGCTTCTCTCGCCGGAACGGCTGCGGGAGGTCACCGCCGTCTCCTCCAGTGGCACCGACGAGGTCTTCGGGATGCCGACCAGGTGGGGACTGGGCTACAGCATCGGCCTGCCCGACGGCACCCGGGACACGGCGTTCGGGATCGGCGGGGTTGGTGGCAGCTTCGCCTTCGGCGACACCGCCACCGGGCTCGCCTTCGGGCTGACCAAGAACCGGGTCAGCCCCGACTTCGCGACCGCCACCCGGCTCACCCAGCTCGTCACCGGGGCCACCTGACCCTCAGGCGAAGATGTCCAGGGGCAGGAACGCCGAGACGACGAAGCTGGGCACGTCGACGACCTCGCTGATCTTGAGGTCGACGGCCACGCTGCAGATGGCGTAGGCCTGCTGGCGGGTCCAGCCGCCGTGGTCCTGGAGGTGCTCGATCATGTTGAGCAGGGCGTTGCGGGCGGCCAGGGTGAGGTCCTCGGGCCGGCTCTCGCCCTCGCGGGTGACCGACAGCCCGGTGGTGGCGAAGAACCGGCGGGGGGCGGCGAACTCGGGCGGCAGGTAGTAGTCGTCGCGGGCGAACTGGAGGTCCTGGATGCCGCGGGCCGCGGCCCGGCCCTTGTGGACGGCGAAGCGGACGGTCAGGGTCGAGCGCATCTCGATGGCGGTGCCGCACGTCTCGTTGTCGCCCTGGGCGAAGTGGGCGTCGCCGGCCGAGAACAGGCCGCCGTCGGCGTACACCGGGATGTAGAGCCTGGCCCCCTTGCCGAGCTGCTTGATGTCGACGTTGCCGGCGGTCTCCCGGGGCGGGATGGTCCGCAGGGCCACGACGGCGATGGCCGGGTCGGAGGGGACGGCGTCGGTGGGGTCGGGCGGGAGCACGAACCCGCCCCGGTCCAGCGCGGCCTGCTCCCGGGCGATGGTCCGCTCCATCAGGGCCCGGTCGGGGGCCAGGCCGATGGTGCCCATGAACGGCGAGCCGGGGATGCGCAGCCCGGGCAGGTCGTCCGAGGTCGCCCAGCCGTCGCCGATCGACCAGCGGACCATGAAGGGGTCGGGGAACTCGTCGCGCAGGAAGCCGAAGCCCGGGACCTGCACGGTGTAGCCGTAGCGGTCCGGCTCGACCTCCAGGATCTCGACCTCGAGCAGGTCGCCCGGCTCGGCCCCGTTGACGTACACCGGGCCGGTGAGGGGGTGGACGACGTTCAGGTTGGGCCCGGCGACCGTCTCAAGGGTCGCGTCCGGGCCCATCTGGCCGTCGAAGGCGTCCCGGGTGTCCAGCACCACCTCGTCGCCGGGGTCGCAGGTCACCAACGGAGCGATGTCCGGGTGCCAGCGGTTGTGGCCGGTCTCCGGCTCTTCGACCAGCGACTTGGTGTAGTCGACCCGCACCTGGTGCGTGGCCATGGGCCACCTCCCGTCTCGACGGCTCCGGCCCCCGGATCATCTCGCTAAGGCGGGCCGTCCGGAAGATGAGGTAGGGGGGCCGTGAACCTAAGGCAGCCGTCCGATCCGGGGCGGGGGGTCTTAGCCATACCGTAAGGATCGAGAGATCGAACCGACCAGCGAGGTGCACAATGCAGCAGCACCACACCATCCACGACGTCATCGCCCGCGACCACGTTGACATCCTCCGGCGCGAGGCCCGCCAGGCCCGCCTGGCCGCCAAGGCCCGCCGCCACAGCATCCGGCCGAGCCGCCGCAGCCGCTAGGAGGAGCATCCCGTGACCGTGGCGATCCACGACAACCAGGAACGAGCCGGCGCCCCCGCCGGCTCGTTCGCTTCGGGGGCCGTCGGCGCCATACTCGGGGACATGACGGCGACGCTCACCAGCCCGACCTTCGTCGGGCGGACCGAGGAGCTGACCCGGCTGGCCGCGGCCGGCGACCGGGCGGCCGGCGGCACCCCGACGGCCGTGCTGGTCGGGGGCGAGGCCGGGGTCGGCAAGACCCGCCTGGTCGGCGAGGTGGTGGCCGCGGCCCGCGGCAACCGGGCCACGGTCCTGGTCGGCGGCTGCGTGGAGCTGGGCGGCGAGGGCGTGCCGTTCGCCCCCCTGATCGAGGCGCTGCGCGGGTTCGTCCGCGACCTGGACGAGCCCGGCCTGGCCAGGCTGCTCCCCGGCCATGCCCGGTCCGAGCTGGCCCGCCTCCTCCCCGAGCTCGCCCCGGTGGGCGGCCCAGGGGGTACCGGTCCGGTCCTGCGCCAGGTCCCCCGGTGGGGAGGCATCGCCGATCCGGGAAGCGGGGGGCCGGCGTTGACCACAACCCCCGGGCCGTGGTCGGAGCGGGGGCGGCTGTTCGAGCTGTTCCTGGGGCTGCTGGAGCGCCTGGGCGAGGAGCGGCCGGCCGTGCTGGTGGTGGAGGACCTGCACTGGGCCGACCGCTCGACCCGCGACCTGCTGGCCTTCCTGGTCCGCAACCTGCGCCACGGCCGTCTGCTGCTCCTGCTCACCTACCGCAGCGACGAGCTCC
>Ga0307296_10001644_pt1 | contig 11249 bp, 12 predicted proteins | sample ER_DNA_153_FD_194467 | JGI IMG/M metagenome (GOLD analysis project Ga0307296, IMG submission 194467) | Bulk soil microbial communities from the East River watershed near Crested Butte, Colorado, United States - ER_DNA_153 | ecosystem: Environmental > Terrestrial > Soil > Floodplain | place... | reverse complement strand
TTCGTATTCGATCCGGCGGCGTGCTTCGTCGGTGATCTTGCCTTCGCGCAATAGCTGATAGATGAAATCGCGCTCGATATCGATCAGCTCTTTTTTCAGTTCAGCGCTCTGTCGCACACGCGCCAAGGCGTCATCCATGTCGGTTGGCAAGATTTGCCTTCGGCTCTGATTACGAGTGCGCAAAAGCTGGACGACGTCATCGTGCAATTCGTGCTCTGCGATCACTTTCTCGAGGCGCTTTTCCACTTGCTCGAGCGCCGATGCGCGCGCTTCCAGTTCGGACTGTATTGCTCCGACTTGCTCTTCCTTGCCGATCCGGGTGATTCCGATCCAGCGGACGACGAACGGAAGCATTAAGCCTTGGCCGACCAGGGTAATGATGATGACCCCGAAAGTTATGAACAGAATGAGGTCGCGGTGCGGAAACGGCTGGCCATTGTTGAGTGCAAAGGGAATTGCGAGCGCGGCGGCGAGAGAAACGACGCCGCGCACGCCCACGAAGCCGATCGTAAACGGTCCTTGCCATGGAGGCGCCGGATCACGTTTTGCAAGCGATGGGCTAACCCATCGCGGAATATAGGTTGCCGGAAAAATCCAGATGAATCGTGCGGCTATCACCAGCAGCGTAATCCAGGCAGTCGCAACGACCAGTTCGCGAATTGAGATGCCGTGCACACGATCGATCAGCGCGCGCGCCTGCGATCCGGTCAGCAGGAACACAAGGCCCTCCACGAGATAGACCAGCAAGCCCCAGAAAAATATGCCCTGTAGCCGCGTGGCGGACGAAATCAACCGAGGGCCATTCCAACTGACATAGAGGCCGCAAGCTACCGTAGCCAGCACGCCCGATCCGCCGAGATGTTCGGGCACCCAGAACGCGAGATAGGGCGTCATCAGCGATAGCGTAATTTCCACCCTCGGCTCATGCGCCCACTGCCGCAACCGCAGGCTCAGCCAGCCGACGGCAATGCCGTAGAAAATCTCGCCGATGACAATGAGTGTGAAAGTACCAGCTGCCTCAGGCAGAGAGAACGTACCGGTGACGGCCGCAGCGACTGCAAAGCGATAAAGAATCAAGGCCGTCGCATCGTTGGCGAGCCCTTCGCCCTCCAGTACCACCAGCAAACGCCGCGGCAGCGTGAGTCGCCGCGCGATCGCCAACGGTGCGACCACGTCAGGCGGCGCGACGATGGCACCGAGCACGAAGCCGGTTGCCCAGCTGAAATTCAGCAGGTAGTGCGCCGCAATAGCCACGGCGCAGGTGGTGAATACGACGCAGCCAAAGGCAAGCAGTGTGATCGGCCGCAGGTTGAAGCGGAATTCGCGCCAGCTCATCGAGACGCCCGCCGAATAGATGAGCGGCGGGAGGATGACGAGCAGCACGACCTCCGGCGCAAGTTGAATGCGCGGCAGTCCGGGGATGAGTGCCATGCCGATCCCGGCGATCATCAACACGATCGATGGTGCAGTCTTGAGCCGCTCCGCGATGACAGCCGCCGCGGCCAACACCGCCAGCATGAATAGCAACGTGCCCATGGTAAGGGTCATATGAGGTTCGCCACCATGTTCACCGTCAGAGCCAGCACAACGAGATTGAAGAAAAACGACAGGACGCCGTGGATTGCCGCCATGCGCCGAATGACCTTGCTGGTGACGGCCACGTCGGAGACCTGTGAGGTCATTCCGATGACCAGCGAGAAGTAGAGAAAATCCCGATAGTCCGGCTCGCGATCGTCGGGAAATCGCAATCCGCCGATCTGACCGTCGCGTCCCTCGCCGTAATACTCGTGCGCATAGTGGAACGAGAATATCGTATGGACGAAAGCCCACGACAGCAGGATGGTTGTGAACGCTAGCACTACACTCGGCGCGGTGCCGCCTTGGGGTGCCTGCTTGGCGCCGCCCAGGGCAAAGACTACCGCGACAAGACTGGCAAATGTGGCGATGATCGACAGCACCAGGATGGCGCCGGCGCCCTCATCTTCCTCCGATGCCCGGCGACGGATATGTGTGACGTTCGCGCGCCACATCAGGGGCAGCGTCAGGGCGAGATAAACGAGGATGCCCGCGTCCCATCCCGCGAGCGCGTGCGCTCCCCGCCCAGGCGTGAGGGGCACAACCGCAACGGCAAGGGCGATACCGGCGATGATCGCGATCACAAGCTTGGCGTGCAGCTTGATCATTCGGATTGGAAGTGCCGATCGCGTACGTTTGACGCTGGGCATTTTGTTCGCCCTCACGTTCTCCGCTCGGCCACGAAACGGGCGGCAGCCCGCAAAGTATCGGCCTTCGTGCCGAAGCGAGTCAGCGCGCTGTCCGCCTCGGTCACCAGTTCCTTGAGGCGCGAACGCGCGCCGTCTGGACCCAACGCTGCAACGAGTGTCGCCTTGCCGGCCGCGGCATCCTTACCGGCAGCTTTGCCGAGCGTTTTCGTGTCGCCCTCGACGTCAAGCAAATCGTCAGCGATCTGGAAAGCCTGGCCGATCGCGATGCCGTAGCGATCAATGTCAGTAAGTGCGGCGGTGTCGGCTTGTCCGAGAATTGCCCCGGCACGAGAGGCGAATCGGAGCAACGCGCCTGTCTTCATCGCTTGCAGCGTTGCGATCTCTTTTTCGTCCAAGGCACGCTTCATTTCGAAGCGACCTTCGGCGGCGAGATCGAACATTTGGCCGCCCGCCATGCCACCAAGACCGGAGGCGCGCGCCAGTTCCGCAACGAGAGCGATCCGCACCGCCGGATCGGCATGCACCTCTGGTCGCGCCATGACGTCGAACGCCAGCGTAAGAAGTGCGTCGCCTACAAGGATTGCGGTCGCCTCGTCGAAAGCCTTGTGCACCGTGGGCCGCCCGCGTCGTAGATCGTCATCGTCCATTGCCGGTAGATCGTCGTGAACCAGCGAATAACAGTGCACGAGCTCGAGCGCCGCACCGGCCGTCAGCGCGCCTGAGCGCGCGGCGCCGAATACAGCGGCGGTCTCCACCAGCAAAAATGGTCGCAACCGCTTGCCGCCGTCCAGAGCTGCGTGGCGCATGGCGGCGATCAGCCGCGCCGGCCGCAAAATTTCCCCGTCGAGCGGCGCGTCGCCGAGCAGATGCTTGAGCAACATTTCCGTCTCGGCGGCAACCGAGGCAAGCCGGGTGGGAAAGTCGGTGATACCCTTGTTCATACCTACATTGTTAGCCGTTGCGAATGATCTGGCAAAGTGGGGCATATAACGGCGGATCGAATAGGCTAATCTCAAACGGTGAATCAGTCGGGCACCAAACGACGCACCGCATTACGGTGGCTGCTGCGCGTTGCCGTCCTTGTGGTGGCGCTAATGTTGCTGCCGTACCTGATCACACCGCTCTATGCGGTGATTGATCCGGTTTCGACGTCCATGCTCTGGCGGCGCTTGGGCGGGGCGCGTGTCGAGCGCCAGTATGTGCCGATTGCGCGCATTTCGCCGGCGTTGCCGCTTACGGTGATAGTCGCCGAGGACGGCCGCTTTTGCAGCCATCACGGCATCGATCTCGCGGAACTTCGTGAGGCGATCGCCGAGGCCGACGATATGGATGAAATGCGAGGTGGCTCCACTATCACGCAGCAGGTGGCGAAAAATCTATTCCTCTGGCAGGGCCGTAGTTATGTCCGCAAGGCTTTGGAGTTTCCGCTAGCGCTGTGGATTGATCTGATTTTGTCGAAGCGGCGAATCCTGGAAATTTACCTCAATATCGCCGAATGGGGTCCCAGCGGCGAATTTGGCGCCGAGGCGGGAGCCCGACGCGCCTTCGGCAAATCGCCTCAAGAGCTTTCCCGGTATGAGGCAGCATTGCTCGCGGCAACCCTGCCCAGTCCGGCGAAACGCAACGCACGTCGGCCTGGGCCGGGCCTCCAACGGCTGGCCGGCCTCTATGTGGCCCGGGCGGCAAAATCGCCAGCTGCGGCTGCATGTCTGCGTCGAAGCCACTAGCCTTGCTGCAAGCCTTCCTCTATAAGCCCGGCTTCAAACCGACATATCGTGCTTTTTCAGGAGTTTCACCCATGGCCGTGCCGAAAAGAAAAACCTCGCCGTCACGTCGCGGCATGCGCCGTTCAGCAGACGCGCTCAAGCGCCCGGCCTATGTCGAGGACAAGGATTCAGGCGAACTGCGCCGTCCGCACCACATCGATCTGAAAACCGGCATGTATAAAGGCCGCCAGGTTTTGAAGTCGAAGACCGAGGTTTAGCGCAACGGGCCGAAGGTAAGCTGCGCCATGTTCATGCTCGGCTTCCCGCTGCTGCTGATCCCCTTCGCGTTCTACAACATCATCGCGTTCCTCATGCCTGGTGTGTCGTGGACCGGCGTGGTCTCGACCGTTCATATGATGTCGGGAGCCGACTGGACTATGACGGCAGGCGACGTGCTCGTCGCATTGGCCATCTTGCTGCTGTGCGGCGAAGTGATGAAATCGTCCCGCATCAGCAGACGCACCATTATCGACCATGCATTGTCTTTGATCCTCTTTCTCGGGATGTTGATCGAGTTTCTCCTCGTCAAGCAAGCCGCCACCGCGACGTTTTTCTTGCTCCTGGTTGTTGGCTTCATCGACGTGCTCGGCGGTTTCGCGGTAACTTTGCGCTCGGCCCAGAGAGACCTTACGGTTGAAGGGGTCGAGCGCGTTTCTTCCTGATCAGACCAACATTCCGGTTTTGTCATGAGCCGCGATTTTCAACTCCCCGGCCGCTCGCCCGTGATTGCCTGTGAAAGCATGGCGGCGACCTCGCATCCTTTGGCTACCCTTGCAGCAATCGACACGCTGCGTGCGGGCGGTACAGCGGCGGATGCGGCGGTGGCCGCAGTCGCCGTCTTGTGCGTGGTCGAACCGCACATGACCGGTATCGGGGGCGATTGTTTCTGCCTGGTATCTCAGCCTGACAAACCGGTCTGGGGCTATAACGGGTCAGGTCGTGCGGGAATGAAGGCGTCCGATGAGGCGCTTCGCGCGAAAGGCCTCACCGATATCGGCAATTCAATTCATGCGGTCACCGTGCCAGGGGCCATCGAAGCTTGGGAGGCAATCCTGAAGGCGCACGGCCGGTTCGGTCTCGATCGAGTCCTGGCGCCCGCGATCAAATATGCCGAGGGCGGGTTTCCTGTCAGCGCGCGGGTAGCGTGGGACTGGCAGAGACATGTGGGCAAGCTAAAGGCCGACAGCGGGGCCTCCAGGCACTATCTTTTCAATGGCGGGGCTCCCAAGGAAGGCGATGTCATTCGCTTCCCTGCGCTCGCCTCCACGTTGAAGAGCATCGCCGCCAAAGGCGCGCGCGCTTTCTACGAAGGCGAAATCGCGGACGACATGGCGAAAACGCTCGCGGCTCGTGACTCTTTCCTCACGACGGAGGATTTCGCGCGCCATCGTGGTGACGCGGTCGCGCCGATTTCGACCAACTATCGCGGACTGGACCTTGTGGAGATCCCTCCGAATACGCAAGGACTCACCGCGCTGGTGATGCTCAACATTTTGGAGAACTTCGATGTCGGTGCACTCGACCCACTTGGCGCCGAGCGGTTCCATCTGGTGCTGGAAGCCGCACGCCTTGGATATGCGATCCGCGATACTCACATCGCCGATCAGGCGCACATGCGTACGCCGGTCAAAGATCTGCTCGATAAGAAGTTTGCGAAAAAGCTCGCCTCGCTCATCGATATGAAGAAGCGCGTGAAAATGCCGGGTGCACCCACGCCTGGAAACGACACAGTCTATCTTACGGTCGTTGATCGCGACCGGACCGCGGTCTCTTTCATCAATTCGCTCTATTCGAGCTTTGGCGTCGGAATCTGCACCGAAAAGACCGGCATTATGCTGACCAATCGTGGCGCCTGCTTCACGCTCGAGCCGGATCATCCGAATACGTTCGGCCGGGGAAAGCGGCCGATGCACACCATCATTCCGGCACTCGCAATGCGAAACGGGCGATGCGACATGAGCTTCGGCGTTATGGGCGCGCACTACCAGCCGATGGGCCACGTTCAGATCATTCTCAACATGCTCGATTACGGCATGGACGTGCAGCAGGCGATCGACGCTCCACGGTTTTTCTTCGAAGGTGAGAAGACGGATGTTGAGCGTGGCACGCCGGCAGCGACCATCGATGGACTCAAGGCACGCGGACACGATGTGGTGACGGCCAGCTCGCCCTGGGGTGGTGCGCAAACCATCAAGATCGATTGGAATCGCGGCGTGTTGATCGGCGGCTCGGAGCCGCGCAAGGATGGCTGCGCACTCGGCTATTAGACGGTGCCGAGGGCTGCAGTAGCACGATACGCGGCCAACGCCACATTTGGCTCCGCCCCCCGCCGCTCTGGCGTTTGCGGGTGCCCATCTTTGGTAGCGACGAGCTGCGCGAGGAACGGAGCGTGGTGATGGCTCCTTTTGCGCTCGACGCTTTGAGGCGGTCGATCGAGCACAACCAGCGCATGCGTCTCAGCGGGGCCACCCTGCCGGGTCGCATCGGACTGGCACACCGTTGCGTCGTTTTCTTCAGACCGCATCGCAAAACCGTTTCAATACCGGACAGAAGCGATTTCTCCTGCACCTCAGTGGCAAGGCGCGTGCCACGCGGCGTTAACTTTGCGCGTGTCGCGCAAAGAACTTGCCATTTTTTAAATTGGTAAACGCCGCCGGCGATCGAGGCGGATTGGTTCGTGGGGCAATTTCCGAAAACCGGCAGCCAGTACGGGGCGGACGACTATTATTTCTCGCCGAGCTTATCCAGCCGCTTCTGCATCTCGTCGAGCTGACGTTTGAGATCGTCCATTTCGCTGCTCGAGCCTTGCGGTTTTTCTGAGGATTTCACCTGACCGCGCGCGAAGGGTGCGAACATGGCGAATGTCTTCTCGAACATTTCCATGTTGCGCCGGACCTGATCCTCGAGAGGGCCGAATGCACCGACGCCAAATGCTTGCGTTATCTGCTCGCGGAATTTGCCCTGCTCCTTCGACAAAGATTCAATCGAAGCTTCGAGGAAACGGGGCACAAGCATCTGCATGCTGTCGCCGTAAAAACGGATCAACTGCCGTAGGAAGGTGATCGGCAGGAGGCTTTGTCCTTCCTTGTTTTCCTGTTCGAAGATGATCTGCGCGAGCACCGAGCGCGTGATGTCTTCGCCGGTCTTGGCGTCGTAGACGACGAAATCCTCGCCATTCTTGACCATGGAGGCGAGGTCTTCGAGCGTCACGTAGGTACTGGTTCCGGTATTATAGAGCCGCCGGTTCGCATACTTTTTGATTGTAACCGGCTCTTTTTTTTCCTCTGCCATGTGGATCACACGTTTCCCCTGCCCAGGCTTTAAGCATAGCCAATTTCCGCTTATGTGGGCCACCGTTTTGTGGCACCGCGGCAGCGCCGAATGTGGCGTGGCGTCCCTTGCGGAAAGGCCGAAAAAGCGCCAATTGTCGCGGATATTCGACTGACAGGTCATGTTGACAGACCCACATGGCCTGCCGAGGATGCGGCAGTGCCAAAAACCTCTGCCTGCCCCAGAACTCGATGCAACAGGAGCTTCGGATGAAAGACGATATCGTCATCGTGAGCGCTGCCCGTACCCCGGTTGGCGCATTCAATGGGGCATTCGCCAACCTGCCGGCGCATGAGCTCGGCAAAACGGCGATCAACGCCGCGATGGAGCGCGCAGGCGTAGAAGGAGCGCGCGTGAGCGAAGTGATCTTGGGGCAAATCCTTACCGCCGGCCAGGGGCAGAACCCGGCGCGGCAGGCATCGATTGCTGCCGCTATCCCGGTTGAAACACCGGCGTGGGGCGTGAACCAGCTATGCGGTTCGGGCTTGCGTGCGGTCGCGCTCGGCTACCAGGCAATCCTCAATGGCGACAGCGACATCGTTGTTGCAGGGGGGCAGGAGTCGATGAGCATGGCGCCGCACTGTCAGCACCTGCGCGCCGGGGTAAAGATGGGTTCGTTCGAAATGATCGACACAATGATCAAGGACGGATTGTGGGATGCCTTCAACGGCTATCACATGGGCAATACAGCCGAGAACGTTGCCAAGCAGTGGCAAATCACCCGTCAGCAGCAGGATGAGTTCGCTGTGGCCTCGCAGAACAAGGCTGAAGCTGCTCAGAAGGCCGGCAAGTTCAAGGACGAGATAGTGCCGGTGACGATCAAGTCGCGCAAAGGCGATGTTGTTGTAGCCGCGGATGAGTATCCGAAACCCGGCGTCACCATGGATTCGATCGCCAAGCTGCGTCCAGCCTTTGACAAAGAAGGCACTGTCACGGCCGCGAATGCGTCTGGAATAAATGACGGCGCCGCTGCGCTAGTGCTGATGAAAGCAAGCGAGGCCGCTAAGCTCGGCAAGACACCCCTGGCGCGGATCGTGTCGTGGGCGCAGGCCGGTGTTGACCCTTCGATCATGGGTACCGGGCCAATCCCCGCTTCGCGCGCTGCGCTGAAGAAGGCGGGCTGGAAAAAAGAGGACCTCGATCTGATTGAGGCAAATGAGGCCTTCGCCGCGCAGGCATGTGCGGTCAACAAGGACCTCGGCTGGGACACCAACAAGGTAAACGTCAACGGTGGAGCAATCGCGATCGGGCACCCGATCGGTGCATCCGGTGCGCGCGTACTGGTGACCCTGCTTTATGAAATGCAAAAGCGTAATGCCAAGAAAGGACTGGCCACGCTCTGTATTGGTGGCGGAATGGGCATTGCAATGTGCGTCGAGCGGTAGCCGGTTCGGTATTGATTTAGATCATGGCCGGGCTTGTCCCGGCCATGATGTTTTAAGAAGATGGCTTGAGGGAGCGAACCATGGCGCGCGTTGCATTAGTAACGGGGGGAACCCGTGGAATTGGGGCTGCAATCACCAAGGCCCTGAAGGCAGCCGGTTACAAGGTTGCCGCCAACTACGGCGGCAATGACGAGGCTGCGCAGAAGTTCAAGGCCGAGACCGGCATTCCTGTTTTCAAGTGGGATGTGTCGTCCTACGACGCCTGCGCCGAGGGCGTAAAAAAGGTGGAAGCCGAAGTCGGCCCGGTCGAGGTGCTGGTCAACAACGCCGGTATTACCCGCGATGCCATGTTCCATCGCATGAAGCCTGAACAATGGATCGCCGTTATCAATACGAACCTCGGTTCGCTGTTCAATATGTGCCGGCCGCTTATCGAGGGCATGCGCGACCGCAAGTTCGGCCGTATCGTCAACATCTCATCGATCAACGGCCAAAAGGGCCAGATGGGGCAGGCGAATTACTCGGCCGCAAAGGCGGGTGAACTCGGATTTACCAAAGCCTTGGCGCAGGAAGGTGCGCGGTCCGGCATTACGGTGAACGCAATCTGCCCCGGCTACATCAATACCGAAATGGTGCAGGCCGTGCCGAAGGACGTTCTGGAGAAATCGATCCTGCCGCAGATCCCGATTGGCCGTCTTGGCGAGCCCGAGGAAATCGCGCGCTGCGTGGTATTTCTTGCGTCGGACGAAGCGGGCCTGATCACCGGCGCGACATTGAGCGCGAACGGTGGGCAATATTTCGTCTAGCTGCAATTGCCCGCCGAACCATGAGAAAATTTCTGACCCAAGTGGCTATCGTTTGCCTGGTATCAGCGGCGGCGGCACCTGTTTTCGCGCAGGTCGTCGATCCTCGTTGCGCAGATATCTATGACAAGGTTGCCTGTGGATGCGCCGTGCAGAATGGCGGACGCATTATTTCGCCCCCAGGTGGCGTCAAGCGTGAGGGTCTGAAGTTGCGCCCGACAGAAGGTCAGGAGGGGACCACGACGCTTGATGGCGGTCGTGTCGCATTCCCAAAATATTTCAGGAGAGACGGCCTCAAGATCCACAAGAGCCGCGCCCTTGAGGGCTATCTGGCGTGCATGCGCAGCAATGGGCGCAAGTAGCGCAAAAATATTGTTACGGCCGGTTGTGCGGCGACCAGTCCCCGGGCGCCAACTCAAATCCCTCGAATGAAAAACCGGGCGCAACGGTGCAACCGGTCAGCGTCCAATCGCCGAGGCTCTCCGCTGCCTGCCACGCGCGTGCCGGGACGGTCACCTGTGGTACTTCGCCCGCATTGATGTCGGCGCCCAGGCGGAAGATCTCTTCCTTGGCTCCGTCGACCACTTCGAGTTTGAGTGGCGCGCCGCTGTAATAGTGCCAGACTTCGACCGCGTCGATCCTGTGCCAATGCGAACGCTCGCCGCTCGCCAGCAGAAAGAGAATTGCGGTGGAAGCCGGGCGGCCTTCCACCTGTCGGGGGTCGCGGAAGGTTTCGCGATAGTGCCCGCCCTCGGGGTGCGGTTTGAGCCCGAGGGCGCGGATCATCTCGGGGGCGGTGGGCGAGGGCACGAGTGTCGTCAAAATTTGTTCTTGCGGGCCCGAATTTCCGCGAAAACCTCAGCTGCCGCCCTGCCGGCCATGCCTATCCCGGCCGCAACATCGGATATATCGGCGCGCAGGAACGGGTTCGCTTTCTTTTCCTCACCGATGGTGACCGGAATGGTCGGCTCGCTCCGCGCAAGTTCTTGTTTTGCTTGTGCCTCGCGCGCGGCGAGCGCCTTGTTGTTCGGTTCGATCGTGCGAGCGAATTTGATATTTGCAGCAGTGTATTCGTGCCCGCAATAAATCTCGGTATCCTCCGGAAGTTCCCGCAACTTTACGAGGGAGTGCCACATTTGCTCCGGGGTGCCTTCGATTACGCGACCGCAGCCGATGGAAAACAAAGTATCGCCTACGAACGCAAGTTTGTCCGCGTGAAACCAGTAAGCAATGTGGCCAAGGGTGTGGCCCGGTGTCTCGATCACATTGGTTGACAACGATCCGATGTTGACTTTATCGCCTTCGCGCACGGTTTCGTCCACGGCCGGAATTTTTGAAGCTTCCGCAGCCGGTGCCACGACACGGCATTTGTATTTCTCCTTTAGCGGGATGATGCCGTCGGTATGGTCGGCATGGTGATGCGTGACCAGGATGTCCGTCAACTTCCAGCCTGTGGCCTTCAATGCCGCCTCGATGGGCGCTGCCTCGGGTGCGTCTATACTGGCGGTGGCGCCGCTGTCCGGGTCATGCAGCAGCACCCCATAATTGTCGGATCGGCAGAGAAAAAGACGGGTTTCCGCTGGCATTGGAGTGTTCCTATTAGTGTTCTGGACAGAAATTAACCGTACCACGTCGGTAAATGAACGTGCACCCGCGTGTGCGTTAGCGTTTTGCTACGGCGTTTCATGATAGTTTTGCTACATGTCGATCGACGTGGTGGACCTGCGTAATTTCTACGGC